>Ga0116146_1000172_pt1 | contig 84144 bp, 56 predicted proteins | sample AD_JPNHG2_MetaG_FD_89748 | JGI IMG/M metagenome (GOLD analysis project Ga0116146, IMG submission 89748) | Active sludge microbial communities of municipal wastewater-treating anaerobic digesters from Japan - AD_JPNHG2_MetaG | ecosystem: Engineered > Bioreactor > Anaerobic > Digestate | place... | reverse complement strand
GTTCTTGGGACACCTCTTCGTCGCGATGAAGAAGAAGTGTCCCCGATCAATCGTATTTTTGGACCGCTCTGCCATGCGGATTCGAGTTTGGAATCGCCTGGCCCGGACATTCGTGTCCTGTTTCCCCTCTGCGTGTATCTGCGTCATCTGTGGATCATGTGATTTTCCGCAGATGACGCAGATAGTCGCAGATATCGAACCGATGAACGGAATAAAAAGGTAAAACATGGCTCCTTGAGGTTTTGTGGTTTTTTACAATTCTTTTGGACAGCAATGATCGTCAGTGATGACCATGAAGGGCTCAAGAAGGCCGTCAGTGAAACGCTTCCCCCGGCGGTGTGGCAGCGTTGTTACGTACATTTCTTGCGTAATGCGCTCGACTATCTGCCCCGCAAGGCGGACGATGACTGCATGACGGAACGGCGTTGGATCTATGACCGGCGCACTTTGGAGGAGGCCCAGCGGGACGTCGCCGCATGGCTTCAGAAGTGGCAAACACGCTATGCCAAGCTATGTGCATGGGTGGAATCCAATATAGAAGAGACCTTCGCGTTCTACCGCCTTCCGCTGCAACATCATAAGCACATGAAGCCGCCCTATATGCTCGAGCGGGTCAACGAGGCAATCAAGCGGCGGACCCACGTCGTGCGGATCTTTCCTAACGAAGCGAGCGGTCTCCGGCTCATTCGGGCTTTCGCGGTAGCGATCCATGAAGATTGGATTGAAGCCACCCGCTACCTCAACATGGACATCTTGGTAGAACACAAGAAGCGGGTTAGGTTCAACTGCCTCGACGCGGCTTAGAAACGGAGTACATCATGCCCCTTTTTGCAGAACTTGACGCACGTGACTCGTCATCGGCACGGCTCTAAATTGTCGTTGGTCATCGGCACGGTACCTTTTGTCATAAGAAATCGGTACTCTCAAGCATGATTAAGCGAGCGCGAAAACCGCTGGGCTTTGAGAGCGATTATGAGCACGAGCACGAGAAACAGGAACAGGGTTGTGGGCAAAGCCCACGTCAGGGGGACTTTATGGACAAACGGGGCCTGTGAAGCGTTTCACTTTGCTGCTGAAGTCCACCGTACCCCTCAGCTTCGTTCCCGGCCGGTAATCCATTTTCAACCCGTTTACACGGCAAGGCGGGCGGACGAATGCGCTTCGGGTTCGCTTCCCACGGCGTTGTCCGTTTCAGCCAGACGGATATGCACGTGCGGACGGCTTCCATCGTGGCCGCAACAGCTGAGTTTGCGCCCCTCGTCGCAATGACAACGCAACTCCGCCACAAGACCGTTTACGGGTTCCGGGAAAAAAAGCACGGAGGTCAGGGGAAACTTGCGGCAAAAAATTTCAATGGCGCGCACGGCTTCCTTGGCGGAGCAGACCTGTTGTCGAACACGTCCGCCCGAACGAAGCGTCACCGAATAGGTGGTGTTCGGCGCCAGCCCGCTGCCCACGTAGCAGGCAGCCTTTACGGGATCGCTGAATCGTTCGTGCATGGCTTTTCCCTCACACGTCAACTCATCTACATGTCACATTGTTTATCAATCCCGCCTGCCGTGATTTTACCAAATAAATTACCCATAAACCGATCAATAAAAAGTCTCCACCGGCCCGTCACCAAGCCGATGGAGACTTCCTTAACGTCTCACTTCGCCCATCGTCACATTCCTTGCGCCGTTTGGGCCGGCATAACAAGGAACATGTGTTCAGTGGCGTTTTATTTCCGGCGAAGCGCGAATGCTCCACCCGTCAGGCAGGCGCCCGCCAGCGCCGCCAAACCCACCAAGCCGCCAACCGGCAGATATGGATTCAGGGGCGAAAGCGGATTGCTTGCCGCATCCACGAAGTCCTCGATGGCGACATCGGCCTTTGCAGCCTTCAGAATGTTGTAAATTTCAAGATTGGTGACGCCGTTCTTGTCATAGTCGCCGACACCGGAGAAGGGCTCATGGGCCGCCTTGCCGGACGTCACGCCGTAAATCGGAATCGCGCCCGGCGTCGTCAGGGCGATCGTGCGGTCCAGCGCCGCAACAATAATGTCCACGTCCGCAATCAGCGCATTGATGTAGGCCTTGTCATCCGGGCTCAGGGGCGATTCTTCCCCAGTCAGGAGCGCCATCTGGGTTGCGATGTCCAACACCTGCTGCCGGATCGCCGTTACGTCGCTGAGAATTTCGGATGTCAACAGATTGAGCACCGATGCCTGGATTTCGGTGTCCAAGCCCATGAGCGCCGCGACCGCTTCTTTGAACCCGCGCAGCGTGTTGCCCAATACCGGCAGTACGGCGCCGTTGATTTCGGGCGGCAGATCCGCAACAAAACCGTCGAGCTCCGTCGCCGCGCTGTTGAGGGCGTCAATGACCGCCTGCGGGACCAACTCCGGAACATAAGGCGTCAAAATGGTTGCCACTTGGTTCAGACGGGCCGCCGCCGAAGGAACAGGCGGATTGGCGGTCGGATTGCCCAGCAGAATGCCAAACACGGCCACCAGATCGTTCACCAACGTCGTGTAGTGATTCATGTTGGTGTCGAACTGGGCCTGAACGGTCGCATTCCCTTTGCACAGCAACGCGGCCAACAACGCCATCTGGTACTTGTCCGGAATGCCGTCTCCGGCCATGCCGTTTTCAAGATCCGCCTCGTCATACGAAGGGATGCCTTCCACGCCGAAACCGGCAATCGTCTGGATCAGCATTTGCGCTTCCGGTTCGATGGTGAGCCACAGGCTGCACCCGTCCAGCGTTACCGGCGGAAGCGTCAACGTTGCCGCCATGCCGGGGGCCGCACACAACATAATCGCCAACAATACCAACCCTTTTTTCATCTTCAAGACTCCTCTCTTCGTGTTTGTTCCTTTCGGGAACATGCCATACCTTACCCAATCAGCCTCAATTCCACATGAAACCCAAACCAAACCATGAATCCGCTCCGCAACCCGAGGATTCATGCAAACCACTACCTTACCTTTTCAAGGTGACTTCAATATAAACTACTCGAGGCCAATCTGTCAAGAAAAAAATACAGAAAAAAGACGGCGGAAATCCCCGTTTAGAGGCCCGGCCTTGGTGATTCTTTCATCCAGTTGCTTTTGACGGCCAATCGTGGTAAATTACATTTCCCTTGGGAGAGATGACCGAGTGGTTGAAGGTGGCGCCCTGCTAAGGCGTTGTACGGTGTCAAGCTGTACCCCGGGTTCGAATCCCGGTCTCTCCGCCAGATTTTAGGCCCGCAAAGCGGGCTTTTTTCATTGGTTTTTTGTCCGCAATTTCTGTGCATGGTGCGCAGAAAATGCGGACAAAGAAATCATGCCCTTGAATGAGGCATTCCGGCTGAACCGCCTTGAGTATGGGCGTGGACGCCCCTTTGTTTCCGGTAATGAGGCAACAGCGAACCGGTGTTCAGGCTTGACGGGAACAGGAGTGATGATCCGGCAGCACGCACTTTCCAGAACCGAGCTTCTCATCGGGAAAGAGGCTTTGGAAACGCTGGCGGCCAGGAAGGTCGTCGTCCTCGGCATCGGCGGTGTCGGCAGTTATTCGGTCGAAGCGCTGGCCCGGTGCGGCGTTGGGCGTCTCGTGATTGTGGACGACGATACAATTTGCATCACCAATCTCAACCGGCAGATTCATGCCACCCGGCAAACCCTCGGCATGCGCAAAGTAGATGCCATGAAAGAACGTGTTCATGGAATTGACAGCCGGATTTCCGTGGATGCGCGACATCTGTGCGTAAGCCCTGATTCCATTTCATCCGCCATAGACGACGATGCGGACTATGTGATAGATGCGCTAGATACGATTTCCGCCAAGCTGGCGGCGGTCGAATTTTGCTTCCATCGCCAAATCAATATCGTCAGTTGCATGGGAACGGGCAACAAATTGGATCCGACCCGCTTTGTGGTCGGAGATGTGTTCAAGACCAAGGTGTGTCCGCTGGCGAAGGTCATGCGAAATGAACTCCGCCGCCGAAACATTCCCCGGCTCACCGTGGTGTATTCCGAGGAAACGCCGATGAAGCCGCGCGAATCGGAAGTGGCGACCTGCAAGGATGCGTGCATTTGCGACGATCAGGAGGGCCGGAAATGCAGCCTGAAACGGCAGATCCCCGCGAGCATTTCGTTTGTTCCCCCTGTGGCGGGATTCATCTTGGCGGGAAAGGTCATACGGGATCTTGCCGGTTTATAAACCGGACCTTGTCCGGAAGCATCCGCCGTCAAAACGCCGCCCATCCGAAAAGCCTTACCGCGTTGGCCGTGGTGTGGGCCGCGATGTCTTCTTCGGGGCGTTCGAGCATTTCGGAAGCGGCCTGTAGATTGTAAATGATGTTTGCAGGCACATTGATTTGCCCCCGCAACGCGACCGGCGGGATGTCCGGGCTGTCGGTTTCAAGCAGCAGGAAATCCGGGTAGACAAGTTGAAGCACCTCGCGCTTTTTTCGGCTGTTGCGATAGGTCAGGGCGCCGCCGAGGGACGCATGAATGCCTTTGTCGAGCCATGGGCGAATCCATTCCGCGCTGCCCGAATAACTGTGGATGAGTCCGCCGCGCCGGGGGATGCCGATGCGCTTGAACGAGGCCGCCAGATCGTCGAAGGCGCCCCGACAATGAATGACCACGGGCAAATTCAATTCAACCGCCGCGCGCAATTGCGCCTCGAACAATCGCCGCTGGGTATCGAAATCCGGCGATGCGATTTTTCGGTCGAGTCCGATCTCGCCGATGGCCGCGACACCCGCTTCCCGTGCCGAGGACAGGCCGTCCAGACGCGACTCGTCCCCCGGCTGAATGCGCCATGGATGCACGCCCCACGCGCATTCGACCTCCGGAAAGGTCCGCGCCAGCGTCGCCGACAACGCCCATTGTCCGGGCGTGATGGATGCCGTGACGAGTTTGACGAGACCGGCCCGGCGGGCGTCCGAAAGAACCGCGTCGAGCGACTCGCGAAATTCGTCGCATTCAAGATGGCAATGGACATCCACCAGTTTCAACGAGTGTGCTCCTCAAAAAAATTGGCGAAAAACATGCCCGGCGTTACCGGTTCTCGCCGGTGCGCCGTTTCCATTCCGCCTCGAGATGGGGGCGTTCCTTCCATCGGCGGTGAAGCCAGAGCCATTGTTCCGGCGCCCGGCGGACAATGGCCTCGAGCGCGTCCTGGCAGCGTTGTGTGTTCACGACCAGATCCTCGCGCGTGCGGCCGGTGTTCACCATTTCGATGGGAGGAAAAAATTCGAGCGTATACCCGTCGTCCGGATCGCGTGTAATCGAAAAGGGGATAATGGGCACACGCGCGCGCGCCGCCGCGAGGGCCGGGCCGATGGTGGCCCAGCACGGATGGCCGAAAAACGTGACCGGCACGGCGTTCTCGCGCGGATTCTGATCGGCCAAAATGCCCACCATATATCCGTTGGCCAGTCTTTCCATCATTTCCCGGGCCGCCCTGTCCTTGGGAATGGTAATCACCCCCCCTGATCGCCGCGTCCCATCTATGAAGGCGTTGAGATGCGGATCGTCGAATTCGCGCACAATCTCACAGGCCTTGTAGCCGCGCCGGGCCATGGCCGTCGCGCTCCACTCCCAGTTTCCGTGATGCGCGCCAATCGCGACGCAGCCGGATTCGCCCGGGATAAATTCCGTGCCTTTTACGCGAATATTCCGTTCAAGGAAGGCACCCTCGAGCTTGGGAATCTGGAAGAGTTCGAACGCCACAATCAGCATGTTTTCGATCGATCCCCGCAGAATGCGCCGTTTTTCCCCGTCGGACAGCGTGTCGCCGTACGCGAGGTCGAGGTTGGCCATGCCCGTGTTCCGCACGCGCGGGAGAAGATGGTAGAGAACAGGTGTCAACGCACGCGCGATTCGGCGGCTGGCTCCGATGGAAAGCATGGCCAACACCCGGGCAAAGGCCACCGAAACGCGCCCAATAACGGCCTTGGCGAACCGGCGGCGCGCCATCGCTTACGCCTCACACGTGACGGTCTGGCCTATCGCGGCGGAATAGGTTCGCGATTCGGATCCAATCTGCCCGTGCATCCAGTCTATGGCGTCGGGATCGCCGTGGACAAAAATAATGTTCTTGGGCCGAATCCGCGCGATTACGTCGCGGAGCACCTGCCGGGGGGCATGCGCGCTGAAATGGAACCAGTCTATGTCCTCCAGCACGACCTTGACCTTTGGACGGGCCAGCCCGAAGGCGAACGTCGCGCCCGGTTCCTCGTGCAGCAGTTTGTAGCCCAGTGTGTCCGGGTCGAGATAGCCGACAAAGAAGATGCCGTGCCGGTGGCTGCGGACCATCTCCTCGGCGAGCAGGGCCGACGGCGTGTTTTCAATCATCATGCCGGACGTGGCCACGATGATGCAGGGCTTGTTCAGGAGATTCAACACGACGCCGCGATCCCACACGTCGCCCACGCGGCCAAAGCGGCTCAACGGGCGCAGATTGGCGTCGGGATGCAGGTGATCGGTGAACCGGTTGTAGACTTCGTACAAGGCCCGGCCCAGACCGGAAGCCAGCACGGGCACGTCCGGAATGTCGCCGCTCTCCTGAAGGCGCGCGATGATATTCAGCATTTCTTGGGTGCGCCCAAGCGCGAAACACGGCACCAACACACAACCGCCGCGATCGAGCACATGCCGGATGGATCCCGCGAATCGTTCCGTCTGTTCCTCGACCGAGGTTTTGTCGGCCAGATGATTCGCCCCGTACGTGGACTCGATGATAAGCGTGTCAACGGCCAGATTGCCGTCCACTGGCTCCATGCCCGCCATCAATTCTTGATCGGCAACGCAGATGTCGCCCGTGTAGAGCACATTATGTTCCGGCGTGCGAATCAACACGCTCGCGCTGCCCAGCACATGCCCGGCGTGCAAAAACTCCGCGGTAATGTCGCCGCGCTCGTCCAGCGCGAATTCCGCGTCGAGCGGCATGCCGCACATCCGCTTGACGGCATAGCCCACGTCTTCATGCTGGTAGAGTGGATATTCCGCGATGCCCCGTTCCTTGGCCAGCGTGCCCATGACGGAGACGCTGTTGTGAAGCATGCGATCCATGACGCTGACCGTCGGTTGGGTGGAATAAAGGGACACGCCGGGAAACTGTTTGAGCAGTTCGGGGATGGCGCCGCAATGATCCACGTGACCGTGCGAAACGATGGCGGCGTCCGGCGCGCGCCTCAAAATGGAAAAATCCGGCAGCGATTCCAAGCCTTCCTTCTTGGGATGAACGCCGCAATCCAGAAGGACATGAAACCCGTTCAATTGAAGCAGATACGAATTCGCGCCGATCTCGCGGCCGCCGCCGCATGGCGTGAACGCCAGTGTTCGATAACTTTTCACAGTCTTATTATACGGCTCCGGCGCGGGCCGTGTCAAAGTGGCGTGCGCACAAATCGCTTGCCGGTAGCAGGTTACGCATGGAGGGCAAGATGTGTTTTCAAGGCCCAGTCCGTCGGATCTGTCTGATTCGATCGCGGTTTTGCGAAATTAGCGCGAAACGATTTCAAAGGGGATGGCCGGAAGGACACCCAACGACACACGTTGTGCCTTGGCGTTTTTTTTGGTTTTGGGCGGAGGCGCCGTTTCCTTGACGGCCTCCACAATCAGGTTGTCCGCGTAACCGGCCTTGACGGCCTCCGCGTCCGCTTTCAGCACGAGGGACCATTTTCCGGGCACGGAAATCGTTTCCTGAAGGGCAATCCCCTTGGGCGGATCGCTGAGTTCAAGTTTTATGCCCTCCAGCATCGGCGCTTGGGGAACCCGGAGCGACACCTGCGCCGAACCGCCTTCGGGAATGCGCACGGGAGTCTCACCGATCGCCTCGATTCGTGGCGGACGGCCCTTTCCACCCATGGCCGTGGCGAGGAGTTGCAGTGTCGGTGTCAAATGCCAGTAGGCAAAAGCCTGCATCATGTTTTCGCAGGGAGTCACGGGGCGTACGACGGTTTCATTGCCAATCGTTGCCACGCCTTCCAGTTCCAGGGCAGCCGGCGAATCAAACGGCTGGGTCGCTGTAATCGTCATGCGGACCTGATCGCAACCCGGCGGGATGCGGGCGCCCTCCAGTTTGAATCCCGGCGGCGCCTCCTTCAGCCGCAGCCCGATTTCGCCGGCAAAACCGTCTTTCCGCAACGCGTACACGGTTAGCGGGGATGTCCGGCTGGCGCGGAACGTCACACTCGACGGCGTCATGCGCAAGGCGAAATCGGGCCGCGGCGGACCGAGGCGCAACCGGTAGCCGTACTCGGCGCCGCCTTGGCGCTGCGCGTCTTCCACTTGGACGTAATAGACGCCGGCCTTCGGCAGATCCGCTCGCAGATACGAATCGGCATGGTGCGTCAACAGCCCTTCGCCTTTGTCCTCCCAATCATCGTTGGTTGCCAGCCTCGTTCCCGACGCATCGAACAGCTGCAACACCGAGTCAACCGGCGAATGCAATCTACGCGCACAAATTTCGGCCACAATTGCGCCACCCGAAGCGGTTTTGAATTGAAACGTGTCCACGTCTCCCGGATGGGCGATGCGTCCATTTACGATACGGGGCGGATCGATTTTTCGGGCCTTCTTAAGGGTATCGTTGGGTTCCCGTTCGTTCATTTCGGGCAGATTGTCCACGGCATACCGGATCGGATTCGACCTCCATGGCCCGGTGTAAAGCGCCGTTTCGCGAACCGACGCGCCGCCGGGCGCGGTATCAAGCAGAATCTCTTTTTCCGGCAGGTTCCACCCCCCGATTTCAGCGGTGATTTTCATTCCCGTCCGGCCGCCGAGCGGATGCAGACGGGTAATGAACGGCTGTTCGCCCACGATGATGCGATACACGAAATCATCCCGCCCGCGATAGATGGAATCGCGTATTTCGACCTCGTATTCGCCGCTTTCCGGAACCGCATGGAAAAAGACCGGATCCGGATCGAAACGATAGTCGTCGGCGAACGCCAATTCCCTGCCTTGGGCGTCGTGGAGGGCCAGCACCGGCTGAAACCAACCGGGAACGGCATCCGCGAGATAAGGAATAAGCGCCCGCGCCTGCACCGTGAATACCAATTGTTGTCCCTGTTGAGCGCGAAATCGGAATCGATCCACATCGCCCGGCATGATCTGTCCGTTCAGAACGGCGGGGATATCCACCGCGCCCAACTCGACCGTGTCGCGATCATTCGGTTCTTTCTCGCATACTTCGACAACGCCGCCCACCTCGAACCGAAGGGGATTGGTCAATCCGCCGCCCGTGCCGAGGCGCAGTTCGCGGCGGCCCGGTTTCGCGTCCGCGGCTATCGTAATTTCGAGAAGCGCCATGTCGGCCAGTTGCATGTTTTGCTGCTTTTTGGCGGAATTCAGGCGCAAAGCGATCCAATGCTCCAGTTCCCGAAGGCTCATCCGGTCCACATTCCGCAGCAAGGGATGCTCCGGAAGATCGAAGGCCGGCACGGTTTTTCCGCTCCGCCGCAGTTTCACCAGGTTGCCCAGGAGTTTCCGAACTTCCTTGAGTTGATCGTTGTTGAGGGGGCGCGAGTACTGCAGAACCGTCGCGCTCACGCCTGCGCCGGACACGTGGACGCTGCGCGCGCCTCCCAGGCGCTGCCCGCCGACGAGCACCTGAACGGTGGTTCCTTGCTGTCCGCCCGCCGGGTACAAATACCCGATGTGCGGCTCGCGTTCACCCGATTGTCCCCATGCGGGATAGGCCATAAACCATGCGAGGATTGCTGGAAGAATAAATAGGGAAATGGCATGGCGTCCGGCAAGACCAATCTGTATTCGCCTCGTGCTCCGCGTCATGTCATGATCTCCTTCAACCGGCCCGCCGACGGCATGACCTTCACATCGAGACCGCGCGGATTGGGCATCGCGCCTTCCGGGTCTATTCCCAACAGTTCATACATGCTGGCAAGCAGATCCTCGGGGTGAACGGGACGATCCGCCACTTCTTCCCCCGTGGCATCCGAGGCTCCCACAACCTGTCCCCCCTTGAATCCGCCGCCGGCCACCACGGTCGAAAAGCAATGCCCGAAATGACCGCGTCCGCCATTCCAAGGCGCTTCCCATTGCACTTTGGGCGTCCGCCCGAATTCGCCGCCCCACCACACGATCGTGCTATCCAGCAGTCCGCGATCGCTCAAATCCTGCAACAGGGCCGACATGCCTTGGTCCATTTCCGGCAACTTCCGGCGCATGATCTCGAAGTGCTGCTTGTGCGTGTCCCATCCACGGTAATTGATGGTCACGTAGGGAACGCCCCGTTCGACGAGCCGCCGCGCCATCAAACAGGATTGCCCGAATGTGCTGCGGCCGTATTGCTCGCGGACTTCGTCTTTTTCCGACGACAAGTCGAACAGTTTTCCCGCGTCGCCGAGGATCAGCTCGTACGCTTTGTCCTCACACGCATCCAGTTGCCGGAATGTTTCATGGGCCGGCATGGCCTTGCCGAGCGAATCGAGGGCATGAAGCAACTCGCGGCGGCTGCGCTGGCGTTCGTCCGAAATGCCTTCCGCAACGACCCCCTCGACCACGAAACGCGGCTTGCCCGGATCCCCTCCCGTCGCGAATGGCTTGTACCGGGGGCCGAGGAACCCGGCCTCCGAAAAACGCCCTTGGGTCGTGGTCAATACGATGTACGGCGGAATCAATCCCTCATAACCGTAATCGTAACCCTTGAACAACGACACAACGGCGCCCAGGGAAGGATATACCAGGCGATCGGGCTTATGGCCGGTCTGCACGATATACGATGCGGTTTCGTGGCTGTTCACGCCATGCGTCATGCTGCGGATGATTGCATACTTGTCCGCTTGCCGGGCCAGCAGCGGCAGCAGTTCGCCGATACGGATGCCGTCCACATTGGTCGCGATCGGCTTGTCCAGCGGTCCGCAATAGTCGCGCCCCGCTTCCGGCTTCGGATCGAAGGTGTCCAAGTGACACGGCCCGCCCCACATCCAGATCTGGATGACGGCCTTGGCCCGTGCCGGCGTTTTGATCGCTTGCGGCCATGCGGCGCGATGGCCCATCAGGGCGAGTCCCGCCGCACCGGCCAACCCTGTCCGCAGCGCATCGCGCCGCGTGATTCGATCATGTTTCATGAATCTCTCCTCGCGAACGTTCTGCATTTTATTGGGATCCCTCTTGTCAATGCCGGTACAGGAATTCCTTGCTGTTGATCAGCGCCCATGCCAGGTCTTCGGCGGCCTGTTTGGACGGCAGGCCGGTGTTGCGCGCATAGGCCAGCGCCGCGGCCTGTTCGGACGGGGTGGGCGGCCGCGAAAGCAGTCCCATGTAGACGGACTGCACGAGATTGCGCGGATTTCGCTTGGCCGATGCAAAAATCTGTTTCCACAGGGGGCTGCGCTCGATCCGCCGCTGCACGTCGCTGGAATTGAGCAGATAGAGCCGCTGGGCGTCCGTGGGCTGGTTGTTTCGTTCGGATTCCATGCCCGTGTCGCGCGTGGGACGCCCGAACATTTCCAGAAACGAACTCGTGATGCTCCCATCCGCCAGCGCGATGGTGCGCTGGTGTTCCGGTATGAACGTAAACGGTTCCGGGATGGGACTCGAATAACTTTCCCCCGTTCCCCCGATGCCGCACAAGGCGTCAATGAGCACTTCGGCGTCGAGCCGCCGCACGGGATAAAAGGCGAACAGCGCCGCCGCCTCGGGCCGATCGCTGCGCGGGATGGACGACTGCTGATAGGTCCGCGAATTCAGTACAAGGCGGAAGAGATAGCGAAGGTCGTATTGGGCGGCGACGAATTCCTTTTCGAGATACGCCAGCAGTTCGGGATTCGCGGGAGGATTGTCCGGGCGAATGTCGTCCGGTTCATGGATAATCCCGCGACCCATCAGCCACGCCCAGACCCGGTTGGCGATGTTGCGCGCGAACCACGGGTTTTCGGGCGTGATCAGCCAGTCGGCGAATACGTCGCGGGGATCCTGGCCGCGCTCGATGCGCACCGTGCGGCCATCCGGAAAAACGGCGTCCATCTTGTCGGTGATTTCGGGGTTCAGGCATACGATTTCCTCTTTCCATTCACCGGTTTTTTTATAGGCGATCCGCGAAAAGAATGTCGCCATTTCCTTGCGGCGATCATCCGGCCACCCATCGAGTCGAACGCCCATGAACGTTAGGGCGACGGCTTCGGCAATGGCGGCCGGATCCCGTCCCTGAACCGCGCGGTAGAAATTGACCGGTGGCACGCGGAAATTGCTGCCGCTCGATGTCAGCAAGGCGCGCACAAAACGGTCATAGGGCATGTTGGACTTGACGGCGTCGCGGATCCAGCGATGGTAGGCTTGGACGGCGTTGGGCCAGAGGTTGATGGGAAATTCCGACTTGACGCGGAGAATGTCGCACCATTTCAGCGACCAGTAGTCCGCGAATTCCTCCCGCTCCATGAGTGCGTCAATCAACGCCGCGCGTTTGTCCGGATTTTCATCCGCCAGGAAGGATCGGACTTCCCGAACCGTGGGCAACGTGCCAATCACGTCCAGATAGGCCCGCCGCAGGAAAACGGCATCGGAACAGGGATTCGCCGGCGCGATGTTTTCGGCCTGCAACGCGGACAAGACCCGTGTATCAATGGGAGTCTCCCGAACAGCAAACGTATCGCGTTCAAAAGGCGCCAATATTCCGGCATCCACGGCGGGGGTAAAAACAGCCACCGCGATCGCGGCGGTGATAAACGTGGTCTTCGTGAACCGTCTTGGGTTCAAAGCGCCGATGGACATGAGGGCGAACCTTGTATGTCGTTTTCGTTCGGTTGAAAATCCCAGTCGTCGTACTCGCACAAGCACATCATGTATAACCCGCCGGAAGCGGCAGGGTTCCACCATCCCGCGATTGCATCGCGAAGGCTTGCAATGGAATAATCGCGCCATGCGCAAAAATACGCGATAAAGGAATTGTATGCCTGCAAAAGGAAGCGCCGGGAAAAATCTGCTGCTGGCCGCGGGGTCGGTTGTCCTTGTGCTGGTCTTGACGGTGGCCGCCGACCGGACGGTTGGCCGCCTGTTGACGAAAGCCCCCGAACCCGGCACGATGGAACTGCTGTTTCCGCCGAATTCGGAACAGCATTTCGAGTCGTCGGATTTCACGTATACAGCGAAGACCAATTCGATCGGGTTGCGCGACCATCCCGTCGGCGCCAAGAAACCCGGCACGTTTCGTATCCTGTGCATCGGCGATTCATTCACCTATGGGTGGGGAGTGGACATCGATCAGACCTGGGTGAAGGGCACCGAAAAAAGACTGCGGGACAAGGGATACGACGTCGAAATTATCAACGGGGGCAAACCGGGCACCGGGCCGCCGGATTTTGCCGCCCTGGCCGAAAAGGCCGTTCCGGTTCTGGTGCCGGATCTCCTCATCATTACCATCCTGCAAGACGACGATTTCGCGGGCGCGGGGGAAGGCGTCAAGGAACCACAGTCCGGTTTCTTGGACTGGGCGCGGCTAATCTATCCGAACTTCGTTCGGGCTGTCCGCCTGGCGCGGCAGACCCGTCAAATCGCCGCCAACCAGCAGCCCGTCACGCCGCCGCAAAAAACGTCCGCCGAGGACAACCGCCGATGGACCGAAAAAACGGCGAAGGATTTTCTCGACAAGATGCCGCCGGCCGATCTGGCCCGTTTCGACCAGTTCGAAGAGAAGGTCAAGCAGGCCTTTCTTTCGGGCCGCCTGAATCCCTATATGATTGACCTTGCGATGAAAAACCGGAATTTTTACACGATTTGCATGAATCTCGACGATCCGTGGGCGCGGCAATGCATACAACATCTGGCCGAGCAGTTCGTGCGAATCAAGCGTGTCGCGGCGAATTTCGGCGCTCGATTGGCCGTGTTGACCATTCCCCACGGGCCGTATGTGAACCGGGCGGCCAACGCAAACATCCGGCGCGTCGGGTATGAGTCGAACGACGACATGTTGGTGTCCAATGCGCCGGACGAAAGCGTTCGGATCGCCAGCCAGCGCGCCGGTTTGCCCTTCATGACCGTCATGGAGGGGTTTCGCGCGCATAGGGACGATTCGAGTCTCTTTTTTGAACTGGACGGCCATCTTTCGGCCTCGGGCCACGCCCTTCTCGCGGACTTGCTCACGCCCATCCTCGAAAAGGAAATCCCTGCCGGCGCGAAAAGGAACGGCACATGATCGCCGCCCCCCCGTCCAGTTCGCCGCGGTTGGGTTGGAAGAAAACGATTATTTATTCGCTGTTGCCGGCGCTGGTCTTGCTGGCCTTGCTCGAAGGTGTGGCGCGCATCGTGGAGATATGGATTCCGCCACGGCAAATTGACCTCGGCCAGGGCTTCGATCCGCGTGTCCGTCTGTTCATCCCGTCGCCCGCCGATCCCGGCATGCTGGTTACGAATCCGGATCGGGAGGCGTGTTTCCGAAAGTCGCAGTTTCCGATCGAGAAGCCCGCGCGCAACATGCGCATCTTCGCCTTGGGTGAATCGTCGGTAAACTATCTCGACTACGAGTTTCCGCTGCTCGAGAAAAGGCTGCAGGAACAATTGGCGGAAAAATTCGACAGCGTGACAATCGTCAACTGCGGCGGATTGTCCTACGGCAGCCAGCGCATCATGGCCATTGCCGCCGAAGTCCTGCAATACGATCCGGATTTGATCATGCTGTATTGCGGCCACAACGAATTCGAGGAACTCGAACAACTCGCCATCGCGGATCTGCGAACGCTGCCCCTGCAGCGGATTTTGTCGAAATCGGCCTTGTGCCGGTTTATTCGCGACCGCATCGCCTCGTTCCAAATCAGCCAGCTTCAGGATGAACACAACCAGCGCCTTCTGGCCGCGCAGCCGGACTCGAACAAGGCGTGGGGACACACTTTTTCGCCACAGGAAATCGCCGCGCGCATGGCGGCGTTCCGCAACAATATCGCAATCATCATCCAGATGTGCCGGGATCGCCGCGTGCCCATCGTCATTGGTTCGATCCCGTCCAATCTCATCAATCCCTACCTGACCGGCGAGCATGCCGTAAAGTACAAAGCCATCCAGGACCTGTTTGCGCGGGGCGAACATGAAAAGGCCCTGCCGCTGGCCCGCGATCTTCTGAAAAATGCCGGGCGGCACCAGTCGTCGGACACGGAAAACGGCATTTTGCGATCGTTGGCTGCCGAATACGGAATTCCCCTTGCCGATGTGGAAGCCGCCATTATCGCCGCCGAGCCGCACCACGTCCCCGGCGAGACGCTATTTAACGATCATTGCCATCTGAATCCCAAGGGCAATGCCATTCTTTGCGCCACCTACGAGAAAGCGATCCTCGGCCTGTTCCGCTGACGATCAGCCTTTGCCCGCCGCCCCCCGAAGTCGCAGGGAGGTCTTCTCGTAGATGTCCATGGCGGCGGATTGGGACATGCCCAGATGAGCAAGGGGCGCTGCGCATGCATCAATCGTGTCCTTGTCCGGCGTTTCGGCGGGAAACGCGCCGGCCAGCGCGGCGGCGGCGGCCACGATCATGCACAGATCCCGGTGATTTTGGGGCGCGGTGTCGGGTGCATGGTGGCAATGAATGGGCGCCGCAATCAACGGGGGAAGGCTCCAGCGTTGCGCCAGACGGTAAGCGGCTTCGGGATGTGTGACACCGTAGGTCTCCTGTTCGGCCTGAAGCAGGTCTGCTTGCGAACGGCCGGGCGACATCGTTCCAGTGGCGTCGGGCGCGATAATCGCAAGGGCCAGGCGTCCGATTTCGTGCAACAAGCCGGCTGTGTAGGCTTCGCCGACATGTTCGCAGCCGGCCGCCTTTGCAAGGGCCATCGAGGCCGCGGCGGCGAACACGGACCGCAGCCAGAACATTTTCACGTCGAAGTGCGAGGCAACGGGAACCGGCGGCACGGTTTCCGCGTTTTCGGCCAGACGCACCGTCGCGGTTTCGCCCAGTATCGTCACCGCCAGATTGATGCTGGCCACCCGCCCCGGCATGCCGTAGACGGAACTGTTGGCCAGGCCGACCAGCGCCGCGGACAGGGCCGGATCCGTGCATACCACGCCGGCCACGTCGCGTATCGTGTGGCCGGATCGCGCCACGGTGTCATGGACATGTCGCAACGTGCTGGAAAGAATCGGCAACACATCGAGCGTATCGAGCCTCGCAAGCACATCCTCTGGATTGAGGGCGCGCTTTTGGGGCGGCGGCTTGATGTCGATCGGCTGCTCCATCGTCGTTTCCGCCTTTTCCGCCGGATAGAATCGTTCAAGTGCCGCATGGATGTCGTCGAAGGAACACAGCATGGCCTTGACGCGCAGTCCGGTCGCCTTCTCGACCTCCGCGATCGCGGAGGCATCCAACGGACACGCCATGCCGACCGTTAGCAATTTGCCCATGCGATCAATCGGCAGGAGCACATGCTTGCGTGCCAACTCCGCGGGGATAATGGGCGGTAAATCATAGGGAATATCGTAATTCCGCAATTCGATGGCGGTAACGCCGGGCTGGCCCGAAAGAAATGTGTGCAAATCGGCTTTGCTGAGAAACGCCAGATTGATAAGGATCTCGAAGAGTTTCCCTCCGCGATCCGCCTGTGCCGACAAGGCTTCGGCCAACTGGGCTTCCGTGATTAGGCCGGCCTGAACGAGCAACTGGCCGACGCGCGGATCCCGCGGCGGCGCGGCCTCGCCGGCAACCGGCGGGGCGTCCGCGAGGCGTTCCGGCGCAATGGTGAAGCGTTCACCGCACTTGGGGCATGGGTACGGCTTGCCCATGGCCTCCGACGGCACGTTGCCCTTGTGCCCGCAAGGGCAAGCCACCCGAATCACGCCGGTGTTTTCGCTCACGTTGTCCTCCGCTTTTGCGCAACGGCGCCAGTGTAGGCGGAGCAACGGCTTGGATCAAGTCGGCTTCGGGCCGTCATGGCCAACGCTTCCACATTTCAGGCGCCGCTATGGGATGCGAACCGGCACAAAGACCATCGCGCGCACGGGAACCTGACCGGTGGCGCCGGCGGCCAGCCCGATCGAGCCGGCCGCGATCCCGGACGAACCCACCCGGACAGTCCGGACAAAATGATGGATTCCCGGACAATCCGAAACATTCACATCAACCGGCGTCTCATCGTTCAGCCGGACCGTTATCGGTGGAAACAGGCCCCGTTGACCAATAGCCAGAAAGACGTCATATTCACCAGGCGCCAGTTCCTGGACAAACGCGGCGGACACGCCGGGTTTTACAAGAAATGTGGCCGTGTTCGCAGCGAAACCATCGGCAGGCGTGAATTCGCCCGCGGAAACGCGAACCGGCTCCGTTTTCGGCGTCCGGTATATGTACACGTTGTGGTTCACGTAAAATTCACCGGGACCCGTGTAGCCTGTTTCCTCCGGGGTCACGCGGCGGGCCATGATGAGACGGCTTTCGGCAAGACTTCGATTTTTTCCGGAACAATCCGAAAATGCGCCGCCGCCCGTGCTCACGACGGCCGGCGCCCACGGCAGGCTGTCCATCATGCCGGTGGCCTGGGCAATCACATAATCATAGTCAAGTAGTTCCATATAGGGCTTGGAAAAGACGGAGCCGATCATCCGCGTAACCTGAAAACAATCCTCACGGAGGGGCAATTGTTGTTTGCGCCATGCGGTTTCAATCAACACCTTGGATCCCGGCGGAATATTCGCTTCACACCAGCGGTATGCCGTCTGGAGCGGGTCGGGCGTGGCGAATTGCCGCGTAATGGCGAGACCTCGCTGTGCCGGATCGGCGAGGATCAGCCATCCAATGACGACGACAAGGCCCCGCGCCATGCGCGACCGGAGCGGGTGGCCGAAGTTGCCGCGCATGATCCGATTCAACAGAAGGGCCGCCCCGCCGAAGCCCAGCGCCCAAAAGGGAACGAGCGGCACATAACTTCGGACGACGATGTAAGGCTGCCACGCCACCAGAAGCGCGTAGAGCGCCGGAAACGAAAGCAATACCCATCCCGCGCGGCCTTTCAGAATCGGCAATGCCGCCAATCCCGTTGCCGAAAAAAGGAAAAACAGCCATCCGGATTGAATCCAGTACCGCAACAAACACCAGCCCGGATGCTTCACGGCCCCTTCGGCGCCGGACGCCAGTCCGAATTCGCCCGGCTGAAACACGGTATCGTCGGGCATGAGACTCGTGCCGTATTGTGCCGACAGCAGCGCCATGGACGCGCGGAACCGTCCATAATCCAGCACAAGGGCCGGCTCGACAATCAACAGGGCGGTCACGCTCGTCAGGATCAGAAGCGGGACATGTCTCCAGGCGCGCCTTCCCGGCGCAAGCGTCGCCGCAAGCAGTACCGGCGCGAGCGCCAGTCCCATCGTCAGTTTCGTGCCGGCGGCAAGGCCCGCCGACAGGGCGGCCAGATACAGCACGCGGATCTTCCCGTTGCCGAGATACGCCAGTGAAAGTCCTGTAGCCCCGGTGGCCATCAAGGCCGCAAGAACGTTCGGCAGCGAGAAGTGGGCCTGCTGCACCAGAAGCCGGTGCGTCATCGCCGCCAGAACGCACAACAAGGCCGCTGAACTACTCTCGAAAAGACGGCGTCCGACCATAAAAACGACAATGAACAAAAGACCCGCGTATACGGCGCTGCTGATGCGGCCCGCCAGATAAAAGTTGAATTGATCGCGATCCACGCTGCGTCCGGCGATGTCCGCCAGGGTTCTGTGGATGGCGTGTCCCGAAGCGTCCCTATAGGCCCCGAAAACCGTGTTGCCGAGGTGCGTGACGGCGCATACGCCGCACTGGATGTAGGTTCCGAATGTGCCATAGGTCAGCGAGAAGGGAGGGGTGATGCGTTTTTCGGCCAACATGGACAATGCCTGTCCGGTCGTCATCCATTCATCGTGGTGCTCAATGATGGGACGGCCGAAATCCAGTCCCCGCAAATAGAGCAGGATATAGAGTCCCGCAAGGCCAAGCACGGCCACCGCAATCAAGGATCCTCGGATTCCCCGCGTCCTCATGTTCGATTCCCGCGGCGATTGCATCCGCCAACCCGCGGACATGTGATTTCCTGGTCGAAAACGGCCTCCTCGCCCGGAAGGCATGGTGAAGGAGTGCGGATCAAATGGCCCCTGTCCTTTTCAATACCGATGGCGCCATTACCGAAATGACAGACCGTACAGTCTGGCTTGCCCGACGCGATCGCTTGACGTCTAACGTGGGCGTTGCCCACAACCCAGTTTCTCTTCGTGCGCGTGCTCGTCATCGGGCTCGCTCTAAAAAAACCGCTATTTTCGCACTCGCCAAATCAGGGGCCATAGGGTTTTCGCCTCGCACTGTTTCCTCCAGCGGTGTACACGCGAGTATAAACACGGCCGAACGGCGATTCAATGCGCCGGTTTTGCACGGGATCTCGTTCTTGGCACTCGACGTGATGATTGGCTAATATGATGCCATATTGACAAAATAAATAAGAATATTTGTAATAGCAATGCGATTCGACGCCTCTTTATTTTTAGGGATCATGCAAAGAGGCGCGCAAAATGAAATATTTTGTAAACGCTCTAAATGCAATGAGATAAGAGGTATTGACAAAACATGGATTCTCCTGATATGATAATGGCCGAACGATGAGTACGGCGTGGCGCACGAACAGGCCATCAGAGATGTCAAAATGGCACGTTTCGGTGCAAAGGCCGACAAAAGGCAAAAGGAAAGAAAAAGGCATGCGGCCCAAGCCGCACAACCAAATGGGAGAATGGACATGAAGGTAAGACCATTGGCCGATCGAATTCTTGTAAAACGCGAAGAGCCCAGCGAAACCGTTCGCGGCGGGATCATCATCCCGGACACTGCGAAAGAGAAGCCGCAAGAAGGCCGAGTGGTGGCGGTAGGCCCGGGCCGGTTGGACGACGACGGCAAGCGGGTGCCGCTGGAAGTGAAGAAAGGCGACCGCATTCTGATGGGTAAATACGCCGGCACGGAAGTGAAGATTGACGGCGAAGAGCACATCATCATGCGGGAAGAAGACGTGTTGGCGGTGATCGAGTAACTTCAAAGGGCTGAAAGCACGAACCCGCCCGGAAGGGCGATTCAAACGGAGGACATGAAAGCATGAGTGCAAAACAACTGGAATTCGGCGAAGATGCACGACGCGGCGTATTGGCCGGCGTGGCCAAGTTGAGCCGTGCGGTAAAGGCCACCCTGGGTCCCAAGGGCCGCAATGTGGTCATTGACAAGAAATGGGGCGCCCCGACCGTCACGAAGGACGGTGTCACGGTGGCGAAGGAAATCGAACTGGAAGACAAGTACGAGAACATGGGCGCGCAGATGGTGAAGGAAGTCGCGTCCAAGACATCCGACATCGCCGGCGACGGCACCACGACCGCGACGGTGCTGGCGGAAGCGATTTTCCGCGAAGGCCTGCGCAACGTGACGGCGGGCGCGAACCCGATGGCGCTCAAGCGCGGCATTGACAAGGCGGTGGATGTGGTGACGGCGGCCCTGGCCAAGATGAGCAAGAAGGTCAAAGACGACACCGAGGTCATCAAGAGCGTCGCGACCATCAGCGCCAACGGCGACCAGGCTATCGGCAACATCATCGCCGAGGCGATGCAGAAGGTCGGCAACGACGGCACGATCACGGTCGAGGAAGCCAAGGGCATCGAAACGACCCTCGAAGTCGTCGAAGGCATGCAGTTCGACAAGGGGTATCTGTCGCCGTATTTCGTGACGGACGCCGAGGCGATGGAGGCCGTTCTCGAAGATGCGTACATTCTCATCCACGAGAAAAAGATTTCGAGCCTGAAAGATCTGCTGCCGCTGCTCGAGCAGATCGCGAAGAGCGGCAAGCCCCTCCTGATCATCGCGGAAGACGTCGAGGGCGAGGCGCTGGCGACGCTGGTCGTCAACAAGATTCGTGGAACGTTCCAGGCCGCGGCCGTGAAGGCGCCGGGATTCGGCGATCGCCGCAAGGCGATGCTCGAGGACATCGCGGTGCTGACGGGCGGACTGGCGATTACGGAAGACCTCGGCCGGACGCTCGAAAGCGTGCAGTTGGCCGACATGGGCCGCGCGAAACGCGTTGTCATTGACAAGGACAACACGACGATCGTCGAGGGCGCAGGCGCGAGCGACAAGATCATGGGGCGCATCAACCTGATCCGCCGCCAGATTGAGGAGACCACCTCCGATTACGACCGCGAGAAGTTGCAGGAACGCCTGGCCAAATTGGCGGGCGGCGTGGCGGTCATCCACGTCGGCGCGGCGACTGAAATCGAAATGAAGGAAAAGAAGGCCCGCGTCGAGGACGCGCTGCATGCGACGCGCGCGGCCGTCGAGGAAGGCATCGTACCGGGTGGCGGCGTGGCGCTGTTGCGTTGCCAAGATGACGCCGAGAAGATGGCCTTGGAAGGCGACGAGGCCGTGGGCGCGAAGATCGTGATCCGTGCGCTTGAAGAACCGTTGCGCCAGTTGGCGGCCAACGCCGGCGCGGAAGGCGCCACCGTTGTGCAGAACGTCAAGGCGAAAAAGGGCGCGGTCGGCTACAATGCCGAAACGGGCGAGTACGAGGACTTGCTCAAGGCGGGCGTGATCGATCCGACCAAGGTGACCCGTTGCGCGCTACAGAACGCGGCGAGCGTGGCCGGTCTTCTGCTGACCACGGAAGTGCTCATCGCGGAGATGCCGGAACCCGAAAAGAAGGGCGGCGGCCATCCCGGCGGCGGCATGGGTGAAGACATGTACTAAGCCGTTGAAACTTCCAACGACGGCACGGGCGCGCGGGAAAACCCTTGCGCGCCCGTTTTCTTTCATATCATAAAATATTGGTAATAAATAACTTACAATCAGAAATATCCCTGCTTGAAAAAAGCAGGACAATCCAGGGACCGTGACGGTTGCCCGGTCGTTTACCTGTCGGATAAAATCCTTGACAGATAGCGCAAACATGGTATATGATTCGATTGTAAGGAGCGGCTGAAAATGCCCGGAAGGGTGCAGTAAGTGCGGTTTTAACTGCCTTGGCTGTGAGGAGTGGTGTGGTTCGATAGTAGTGTTGTGGCAATAGGGTAATCAAAAGCCATATAATTGAGGAGTGTGGCAACATGACAAACAAAAGGGTATGTACGGTTGGATTGGCCATTCTGATGGCAATGCTCTTGATGGGCGGCGCGCTGGCGCAAAACACGGTGCCGAATGTCATCGGAATGACGCAGTCGCAGGCCACATCGGCCATCACGGGTGCGGGGCTTGCGTTGCTCACACCGGTTTCCTACGGTAAGAGCGCGAATTATCCGGCGGGGCAGGTGTTTCGGCAGGATCCGGCCGCCGGGGCCTCGGTGGCTCCGGGCACCAAGGTAAAGATAGTTGTCTCTCAAGGCATTCCCAAACCGGAACCGGTGTTTCCGTGGGGAACGAATCCGACGACCAGTGCCCCGGTCAATAGTTTCTGCGACGCCCAGCAGGCGATTTTGGACAACAGCCTGCTGAGCCTTCTTCCACCCGAGTTCACGGGATTTCTTACATTGCTTGGCCCCGATACGGGCGACATCAATGGCATCACGTATGTCATCATTGCAAATCCGTATCCGGACGGCGAACTGGAATTCAGCATCGGCGGAAACGGCTGGATTGACTGCAAATTCGATCTGAAACTGATCGAAGCCGTTTTGAAGGATCAAACGTTCAACATCCCCGCGCAAGGATCCTATGCCGGTTTGACGCATGCCATGGTCTATCAGGCCTTGAATGTGAACGCGGAACAGTTTGAACAGGATATCGGCAGTTACTGGTCGCTGCTGGGCACGCTGGCCAATGGTCTGCCGCAGGTTCTTCTGGGTCACATGATTTTCGGCGACGGCCAGGCCACGTTTAGCGAGCCGGTGCCCGAGGACATTCCCTTCAACCGGATTGACTCGGTCGGTTCCGGCGGATTCATGCAGGCGTTGATGATGCTGCTGGGGTCCACGGGATATATCGCCAATCCCCTTATTGACGTCAACACCTATGTCCGCATGCCGGAATACTTCGCGCAGGACGGCGACGCCGACGGCGACGGCGCCAACAACCGCTGCGAATACAATCATGTGGCGGAGAATTTCCCAAGCGACATGATCAACAAGTACGTCGAATGGGCGCTTGATCCGGCCAAGGTTCCCGAATGTCCGCAGTCGGGCCTCAAGTGGGTGAAGGTGCCCGGCGACCGCTGGATTATGGTCGGCGACACGTTGTCGTTGTCCGTGATGGTGGCAGGCGAGATTGGGCCGGTCACTTATGCGTGGACCAAGAACGGCGTGCCGCTTGCCAGCAGCGGCAACACCTATATCAAGGAAAACGTTTCGCTGGACGACGCCGGCACCTATACCTGCACGGCGAGCGATCCCAGCAAGGCCAGTATCTCCACCAGTGCGGTCGTGCGGGTGTTCCCGGCCGGATCGCTGCCGGTGGGTGCGCCGATTGCTCTTGGCGCCTTGGCGGGCATGCTGGTCGGCTTGGGCGGAATGGTGGTCTTCCGCAAGCGCGGTTAAACCAAATTCGAATTCCTATCAACTGCCCGGGACCCCGGTGTTCCGGGCAGTTCGTTTTCGCCTCATGCATAAAGGCAGGCGGGACGGAGGATGCAAGGCAATCCCGCGTTTCGCAAAGCAGAAAGTATTGTCCTGCATGACGTCATTGAAACAAACTTGCATTTGAACCGCGCAAGGGGGTATTGTTCCGGCATCCATGCGGCCGGCCCTTTCATGACGGCTTTGTTTTTCATCCAAACCCAGGTGTTTACGAAATGAAAATTCATCCTACGGCGATTGTGGACCCGCAAGCGGAATTGGACGAGAGCGTGGAGGTTCAGGCGTTCACGATCATTGGTCCCCATGTGCGGATCGGGGCCAACACGATCGTCGGGCCCCATTGCGTCCTTGACGGGCGGACCGTCATCGGGGAACGAAACCACTTTTTCAGCGGCGCGCAGATCGGCATCCTGTCGCAGGATCTCAAGCACCGGCCCGATCTGATCGGTCGTACGACGATCGGCAACGACAACCTGTTTCGCGAGCACGTGACGGTCAGCGCATGCACGTTGACCAGCCGGGACGAGGAGCACCGGGTGACTTCGATCGGCAATCACTGCATGTTCATGGCCTACACGCACGTGGCGCATGACTGTCATGTGGGCGACGGGGTCATTATGGCCAATTGCGCATCGCTCGCCGGGCACGTCGAAGTCGAGGACAAGGCGATCCTGGGCGGGCTTTCGGGCGTGCATCAGGAATGCGTGGTCGGACGGATGGCGTTTGTGGGCGGGTTGTCCCGCGTGGCGCGGGATGTGCCCCCGTACATGATTGTTGACGGCAATCCCGCGCGCTGCTGCGGGCCCAACAGCGTCGGCCTCAAGCGAAACGGGCTCGATGCGGCGCAAAGGGCGCGCATCAAGGCCATGTACAAAATCATGTTCCGGTCAAATCTGAACACGACGCAGGCAATCCATGAAATCGAAGCCTCCGTGGAAGACAGCGAAGAACGGACGTGTTTTTTGGAATTCGTGCGGCGTTCGCTTCGTGGAATAACGAAGTAGTCAGTAGCAAATAGCAAGTAGCAAGTATTCTGTAGGTCTGGGTGCTTGTGAAATAATTGGTGCTGTCGAAGACGAATCGCCGAATTCCGATTAAGCCGGGTTGACAATGCCCGGCTGCAACGCGTGCGAAGTATCGCGGTTCTCCTTCCCATGAATGGGTTTTAAAGGTCCAGTCATGTCGAAAATCCGTGTAGGTGTTGTCGGTGTGGGGCATTTGGGTTACCATCATGCGCGCAATTACGCCGCGCTTGAAGGGGTTGTGCTGGCCGGCGTCGTGGATTCCGACGAAGGGCGCCGCGCCAAGGCGGCCAGGGATTTTTCAGCGCCCGGATTCGCTTCCGTGGCGGAACTGTTGGCTGCGGGGGTCGAGGCGGCGTCGGTGGCCGTGCCGACGACGGCTCATGCCGAAGTCGCGATGGCGTTGTTGAACGCCGGCGTGGATGTGTTGGTTGAAAAACCGATGGCGGCGACGTGCGAGGAGGCGGTACGGATGAAAGCGGCGGCCGCAGCCAACGGCCGAATCCTGCAAGTGGGCCATATCGAGCGCTTCAATGGCGCGGTGATGGCGCTGATGCAGGCCGTTTCGGATCCGAAATTCATCGAGTGCCACCGGCTCAGCCCGTACCCCAATCGCGGACATGACGTGAGCGTCGTACTGGATTTGATGATTCACGACTTGGATATCGTGCTTGCACTTGTGCGAAGCCCTGTCGCATCGATCGATGCGGTGGGGGTGGATGTTTTTTCCCCATCGGAAGATATCGCCAACGTGCGCATCCGGTTCGCATCGGGTTGCGTGGCGAACCTGACGTGCAGCCGGGTGGCCGCGGAACGCATGCGCAAGATTCGGGTTTTTTCGGGCGACGCCTATTTTTCGACGGATTATTCGGAACAGGAAGTGTTGTCCTACCGCAAGAAACCGGGCCCGGTGCCGGAAGGCGTGTCGCCGATGTTGCACATTGACGTACAGCCGTTGCCGGTGGTTCGCGACGAGCCGTTGAAACTTGAACTGGCCTCGTTCATTGATTGCGTGCGCACACGGGCGCGGCCTGTCGTGTCGGGAGAAGATGGTTTGGCGGCGATGCGCCTCGCTCAGGACATCGTGGATTTCATTCGGGAGCATCCGTGATTCGGATATTTCTGGCAGCCGGCGAAACGTCCGGCGACATTCATGGCGCGAATCTCGTGCGCGCGTTGTGTGCGGCGGACGCAGGTGTTGTTTGCGAGGGCTTGGGCGGCCCGCGAATGGCGGCGGCGGGCATGGAATTGCGGGAGGACCTCGCCGGGCGCGCGATCATGGGATTCGCGGAAGTCGCGCGGTCGCTGCCTTATATCCGGCGTGTGTTTCGTGAAACCGAAGCGCATTTGGCCAAGACCCGGCCCGATTGCGTCGTGTTGATTGACTATCCCGGTTTCAACATGCGGCTGGCGGCACGGGCGAAGGCGATGGGTTTGCGCGTGGTCTATTACATCAGTCCCCAGGTATGGGCATGGAAGGCCGGTCGCGTGAAGACGATCGCGCGCGTCGTGGACAAAATGCTGGTCATCCTGCCCTTTGAGGAGAAACTGTACCGCGAGGCCGGCGTGGATTGCGCGTTCGTGGGGCATCCGCTGATGGACCAGCTGGAAGCGGCGTCCGTTGAGGGAATCTACCGCGGCGGGCTGCTCGTGGGTTTGTTGCCCGGCAGCCGCGAGCAGGAGATCCGGCGGCTCATGCAGCCGATGATTGCCGTGGCGCGCGGCATCCGCGCGGCCCATCCGGAAGTGCGATTCGTCGTGCCGTGCGTGAATGCGGCGCGCGAGGCACAGGTCCGCGCGCTGTCGGGCGATCTGCCGATTGAAACGACAATCGGACGCATGTATGAAGTGCTGGACGCGGCGCGGTTCTGTCTGGTAGCATCAGGCACGGCGACACTCGAAACGGCGTTGTTCGGCGTGCCGATGGCGATCCTGTACAAGACGGGCCGCCTGAACTACTGGATTGCGCGGCGACTTGTGCGCATACCGCACATCGGACTGGTCAACATTCTTGCGGGCCGGGGCATCGTGCCCGAGTTCATTCAGGAGCAGGCGTCGGCGGACGCCATCCTGCCCGTGGCGCTTGAATTGATGGCCGACACGCCGAGCCGTCGGCAAATGCTGGACGACCTCGCGGCGCTGCGGGCGGCGTTGGGCGGACCGGGCGCCTCGATGCGCGCCGCGCGGGCGATCGTCGCCGTGGCGCAAGGAAACTGAGGGATCAAATGGCGGAGAGGCTATACATAATTGACGGAACGGCATTCGCGTTCCGTTCTTTCTTCGCTATTCGCGGCGGACTGAATGATTCCAAGGGAAGGCCGACCAACGCGGCCTACGGTTTTGCCCGCGTGCTCCTGAAAATCCTGCGCGAGGAAAAACCCGACCGGCTCGTGGTGACATTCGATGCGGGCGGCCCGACGTTCCGCGACGCCATGTACGGCGAATACAAGGCGCAGCGCGAGGAAACGCCGCCCGATCTTGTCGCGCAGTTCCCGATGATGAAGAAACTCGTCGAGGCCTTTGGCATTCCGATGTTGTGCGTCGAGGGCGTCGAGGCGGACGACGTCATCGGAACGCTGGCGCGCCGGGCCGGGGCCGAAGGTCTGGAGACCGTCATTGTGTCCGGGGACAAGGATCTGCTGCAACTCGTGTCAGATCGCGTTTCGGTCTACGATCCGAACAAGGGCGATGCCGGCATGCGCTACACGGCCGCCGAGGTCCGCGAACGCTTCGGCGTCGGGCCGGAACACGTGGTTGACGTGCTCGGCCTGATGGGCGATGCTTCGGACAATGTTCCGGGTGTTCGCGGCATCGGCGAGAAGACCGCACGCAGGCTGCTGGAAACCTACGGTTCGCTCGATGGCGTGTACGCGCATCTGGACGATCTCAAGGGAAAGATGCGCGAAAACCTCGAACAGGATCGCGACATGGCGTTTCTCAGCCGCGAACTGGCGACCATCAAGACGGACGTGCCGCTCGATTTCGATTTGGCCTCGGCCACATGCAAGCCGCTTGATCGCGCGCGGCTCGCCGAAGTTTTCGCCGAGCTTCAATTCCAATCGCTGCTCGAGGATTTTCTGCCCGACGCGGGCCAGGGTGAATCGTTGCGTTACATGCTCGTGTTGGACAAGGCGCAATTGGCGGATGCGATTGCCGAAATGCGCGCCGCGGGCGAATTCGCGCTCGACACCGAAACGACTTCGACGGATCCCATGCAGGCGTCGCTCGTCGGAATATCCATGAGCGCCAAGGCGCGGACCGGGTATTACATCCCCATAGCGCACACGCCGGAAGCCATGATGCGCAAGGCGCATCCGGATGATCTGTTCGGCGAACCGCTCGAATGCGTGCCGAAAAAAGAGGCGCTGGCCCTGTTGCGTCCCCTGATTGAGGATCCGGCGGTCAGCAAGACCGGGCACAATATCAAATACGATATGATTGTGTTGGCCCGTGAGGGAATCGAGGTCAGAGGCATCGCCATGGATACCATGGTGGCGTCCTACTTGACGGACCCGTCGCGTTTGAGGCATAATCTGGATGAAGCAAGCCTCCTGTACCTGAAGAGGAAAACGATTCCCATAGCCGATTTGATTGGCAAGGGAACGAAAACCATCACGTTTGACCAAGTCCCCGTAGATCGCGCATGTGAGTATTCATGCGAGGATGCGGATGTGACGTGGCGGCTGACGGGGGTGTTCAGACCGCTGCTGCGTGAACGTGAACTGGAGCCGCTTTTCCGGGAGGTGGAACTTCCGCTGATTCGCGTGTTGGCGCGTATGGAAATGGCGGGCGTGGCGATAGACGCCGCCGTGTTCGACCGCTTGCATGTCGAATTGACAAGACGCCTGAAGGCGCTTGAGGAAACCATATTTGAAGAAGCAGGCACGCCGTTCCAGATCAATTCGCCCAAGCAACTGCAAGCGATATTGTTCGATCGGCTCGGGCTGGCGCCCAAACGAAAGACCAAGACCGGGTACTCGACCGACGTGGACGTGCTCGAGGAACTCGCGGGCGAGCATCCGTTGCCCGCGAAGATCCTCGAATACCGGTCGCTGGACAAATTGCTAGGCACCTATGTAGACGCGCTGCCGAAACTCGTGAACCCGTCAACCGGCCGTATTCACACGTCGTTCAACCAGGCGGTCACGGCCACGGGGCGGCTTTCGAGCAGCGATCCCAATTTGCAAAACATCCCGGTGCGTTCGGAACTCGGACGGCAAATCCGGGAAGGGTTCATCGCGAATCCGGAGGGCATGCGGCTGATTTCGGCCGACTACTCGCAAATCGAACTGCGGATCCTGGCGCACTTGTCCGGTGACAAGGCGCTGCGGGAAGCGTTCGCGCGGGATGCGGACATTCACCGCGACACAGCGTCGCGCATTTTCGGCGTTTCGCCGGAATCGGTGACGCCGGACATGCGCCGGCAGGCCAAGGCGGTGAATTTCGGCGTGGTGTACGGCATCAGCGCGTTCGGCTTGGCGAAAAACGCCGGCTTGTCGAACAGCGAGGCTGCACGCTTTATCGAACAGTATTTCGCGCAGTATCCGCGCGTCAGGGCATGGCTCGACGAGACCATCGAGCGCGCCCGCCGTGACGGCTACACAACGACGATGTTGAACCGGCGCCGGTATGTGCCCGATCTGAAGAGTTCGGACGTGGCGACGCGGAAAGCCGCCGAGCGGGCGACGATCAACACGCCGGTGCAGGGCAGCGCAGCCGACATCATCAAGCGCGCGATGGTCCGGCTGGACGCCGCGCTCGAAAAAACGCGCGCACGGATGTTGTTGCAGGTGCATGACGAACTGTTGGTCGAGTGTCCGGCAGAGGATGTGGACGCGGTGGCGGAGGAGATGCGCCGCATCATGGAAAACGCCATTGCATTGGACGTCCCCCTGAAGGTGGACGTGGGAACTGGAAGGAATTGGGCCGATGCCCATTGACAACGATCATCGTGGACCGGCGAGACCGCCAAGGAGACGGCAATACCCCATGAGCAACGGAGACAATCGCAACCAAAACAAAATGCGCGGCAAGAAAAAGGCCACGGGCGGCCGGCAACAGGGCAAATCACAACAACGCGGGCGCCGTCCCATGAACATGCCGCAGCCCCAACGCCCCCCCATCGAGATCAGCGACGCCGAAATCGAGGAAATGATGCAGACCACCGGAGGGCCGGAAGTCGCCATCGGCGACCTCAAGGCCATGTCCATGCAGGAACTGCTCGATCTCGCGCGGGAACTCAACATCGAGGAATGCAGCGGCCTGAAAAAACAGGACCTGATCTTCAAGGTGCTCCAGGCGAGCATTCTGAAGACCGGATCGCTGTACGGCGAAGGCACGCTCGAAATCCTGCCCGACGGTTTCGGCTTTCTGCGTTCGGCGGACTATTCCTATCTCCCCGGTCCGGACGACATCTACGTCTCGCCGTCGCAGATCCGCAAGTTCGCCCTGCGCACCGGCGACACCATTCAGGGCCACGTCCGCCCGCCGAAGGAAGGCGAACGCTATTTTGCGCTGCTGAAAGTCGAGGCCGTCAACCAGGAAACGCCCGATGTCGCGCGGCAACGCATCATCTTCGACAACCTCACCCCCCTGCACCCCGACGAGCGTTTCCGCCTGGAAACGACGCAGGACGAGGTCGCCATGCGCATCATGGACCTCATCTGCCCCATCGGCAAGGGCCAGCGCGGGCTGATTGTCGCGGCCCCGTTTACCGGCAAGACGGTCCTGTTGCAGAAAATGGCCAACAGCATCGCCACGAACCACCCGGACGTGTCCGTAATCGTCCTGCTCATTGACGAACGCCCTGAAGAAGTCACCGACATGTCCCGCAGCGTCAAGGGCGAGGTCATCGCCTCGACGTTCGACGAACCGCCCGAACGCCACGTGCAGGTCGCCGAAATGGTGCTCGAAAAGGCCAAGCGCCTCGTCGAACACAAGCGCGACGTCGTGATTCTGCTCGACTCGATCACGCGCCTCGCCCGCGCCTACAACGTCATCGTGCCCGCCAGCGGCAAGGTCCTCTCCGGCGGTGTTGACGCCAATGCGCTCCAGCGGCCCAAGCGGTTCTTCGGCGCCGCGCGCAACATCGAGGAGGGCGGCAGCCTCACCATCGTCGCGACGGCGCTCGTCGAAACCGGCAGCCGCATGGACGACGTCATCTTCGAGGAGTTCAAGGGCACGGGCAACATGGAAATTCACCTCGACCGCCGCCTGATGGAAAAACGCATCTTCCCGGCGATGGACGTGGTCAAGTCGCGCACCCGCAAGGAAGAACTCCTCGTCTCCCAGGAAGAACTCCAGCGCGTGTGGCTGCTCCTGCGCGTGCTCAGCCCGCTCGAAACCGCCGAGGCCACCGAACTCCTCGTCGGAAAACTCAAGAAGACCAAGACCAACCACGAATTCCTCGCCATGATGCAGAAAATGTAACGCGACTAACGGAATTCCGAAAACGCCCGGCGTTCATTCGAGTCCGTGTTTACGGATGGCGTATCGGATTTGATCGCGGGTCATTCCAAGGAGTTCGGCGGCCTGGGTGCGGTTGCCGTGCGTGCGCTCCAGCGCCTGGGCGACTAGGTCTCGTTCGACGTCCCCGATCCGGCAGCCGCCGGGGGGAAGCGGGAATTGAAAGCGGTCCGCCGGTTGGGCCGGCGTGGCCGCCCGTCCCAGTACGATGTCCCCGGCGGCGATGACGGTTCCTTCCGAGAGCAGGACGGCGCGCTCAATGACGTTGCGCAGTTCGCGGACGTTTCCCGGCCACGCATAGGCCCGGAGCCTTTCGATGGCTTCGGGGGAGAGAGGGCGGTAGGGGCGGTGAAATTCATCGCTGTAGACGTGCAGGAAATACTCGGCCAGGAGGGGCAGATCCGACAGGCGGTCGCGCAGGGGGGGGATATGAATGGGAACGGCGCTCAGCCGATAGTATAAATCCTCCCTCAGGCGGCCGGTCCGGATGGCCTCCTCCAGATCGCGGTGGGTCGCCGCGACGATGCGCGCGTCCACGTGGATGTCCTGCGTGCCGCCGATGCGCTTGAACGCCTTCTCCTCGAGGACGCGCAGCAGTTTGGCTTGGAGCGCGGGGGGCATGTCGCCGATTTCATCGAGGAACATCGTGCCGCCGTGCGCAATCTCGAACAGGCCTTTTTTCATGGTGCGCGCGTCGGTGAACGCGCCCTTTTCGTACCCGAACAACTCCGATTCGAGCAGGTTCTCCGGCAGGGCGGTGCAGGTCACGTTGACGAACGGCCCCTCGGCCCGGTCCGATTCGCAGTGAATCGCCCGGGCGATCAGATCCTTGCCGGACCCGCTCTCGCCGAGCAGAAGCACGCCGGCGGAACCGCCCCGCGCCACCCGCCGGACCAGCTCCTTGACGGCTTCCATGGGGGGCGATTGGCCGATGACGTTGGCAAGGCCGAACCGGGCCTTTTGCTCGGCGGCATGCCGGGACAGGCGTTGCCGTATCGAGGCATGTTCCATGACGCGTCGGACGACGATCAGCAATTCGTCGAGATCGAACGGCTTGGTTATGTAATCGGCCGCGCCGCATTTCATGGCCTCGACGGCGCCGGCCACGCTCGAATACGCCGTTATGATGATGACGGGGAGACCCGGCAGCGACTCGTGCAGACGCCGCATGACCGACAGGCCGTCCATGTCGGGCAATCGCAAATCGAGCAGGACCAGATCGATTCCGCCCTGCCGCAGCGCCGTTTCCGCCGATTGGCCGTCTTCGGCCTCGGCTACGTCGTAACCGGCCTTCCGCAAGGACTCGCCCAGCGACCAACGGATAAGTTTCTCGTCGTCCACGATCAATATGCGTTCAGCCATGATTCAGGATCCCTTCGAAAATGACATGCTTTTCATTGCATCCCGTTTCGGGTGAAGCGCCCCCGATTGTCTTGAACCGGGATTGGATGCGTTTTGGCCAAGGGCGCGTGAAACGCCATGGTCCCCTGGGAAAAAACCGGAAGCGACACATCGTAAATGGCTTGATTCTTCGGGCCGGATTCACCGGCCCGACTGAATGTCACCTGTTCGTTGATGCCCATAATAAAAACATGACGTGTTATATCTGCGGTAAAGCCTGCGCCTGTTCGATTCGATTACGTATAACTCGCATCGCCGATCCTCGCATGATTGCAGGTGTCGCCCCGCCACGTCCCATTCCGGCGGCGGATATAACGAGTATACGGACAATAAGGCTGAACCGACAACCATCGTGGAAGGGTGGCTGTAAAATTCAACGCCCCAATACCTGTCGGATATCCAAGGGGTACTTGAAAGTGGTTGAGCGAAGGGATAGACTGCGCTGGGTACGAACAAGGATTTCGTAGTGTACAGAGGAGGATTGGTGCAATGAAGACAGGATGCAAGAGCAGGGTGTGGCTGGCGGTTCTTGTGGCGGTTCTCGCGGCGGGCGGCGCCATGGCGGCCACCGTGCCGGATGTGCGGGGAATGACGCAGTCGGCGGCCAACACGGCCATCACGGGAGCGGGGCTTGTGTTGGGCATGCCCGTGGGATACGGGAAAAGCGCCAACTATCCGGCGGGACAAATCTATCGGCAAAGCCCCGCGCCCGGCACGACGGTTGACGCCGGCACGGCGGTAAAAATCGTTGTTTCACAGGGAATGCCGAAACCCGAACCGGTATTTCCGTGGGGCACAAATCCGCAGACTTTATTAGAAGTAAACAGTTTCTGCGACGCGCAGCAGGCGATCATGGACAATACTTTGTTGTCGTTATTGCCGCCTGAATTCACGACCTTTTTGTCGCTTCTGGCGCCCGAAACAGGCGATTTGAACGGGACGACGTTCGTAGTCATCAAGGATCCGTATCCGGACGGCGAACTGAACTTCAATATCGGGGGAAACGGCTGGCTTGACTGCAGCCTCGACCTGATTTTGATTGAAGCGGTATTGAAGGATCAGACCTTCAATATTCCCGCCGGCGAGAAATATGCCGGGCTTACCCATGAGATGGTCTATCGGGCGCTCAACGTGAATGCCGAACAGTTCGAGCAGGATGTCGGTGCTTATTGGATGCTGCTCGGACAGCTTGCCAACGGGTTGCCGCAGGTGCTTCTCGGTCACATGATTCTGGGCGATGGCGGCGCTACGTTCAGCGAACCGGTGCCCGAGGACATCCCCTACAATCGCATTGATTCGGAAGGGTCGGCGGGTTTCATTCAGGCGTTGATGATGCTGCTGGGTTCGACGGGGTACATCAACAACGGCGTGATTGACATGAACACCTACATCCGGATGCCGGAATACTTCGCGAAAGACGGCGACGCGGACGGGGACGGCTACACGAACGAGGCGGAATTCCTCGCGAACGACAGCGATCCGGCGGCCTATGTTTTGGCCGCGTTGGATCCCGCCATCGTGCCCGATGCAGGCGATCCGCCGGTGATTACCCAGCAGCCCGCTTCCCAGACGGTCAATCCGGGCGAGCCCGTGACGTTCGGCGTGTCGGCGACCGGAACGGAGCCCCTGAGTTATCAGTGGTACAAGGACGGCCAGGAACTGCCGGGCGAAACCGCCGGCGCCTATGCGATCGCCAGCGCCATGGAATCCCTTGAAGGCGCATACCGGTGTTATGTGAGCAACGCCGCCGGTCTTGCCATTTCCGATCCGGCCCTGCTGTCGGTCAATGATCCGATCGTGATTACGGGCCATCCCCAATCCCTGACCGTCAATCCGGGCGGCAATGCCGATTTTCAGGTGGAGGCTACCGGTACGCCGCCGCTGAATTACCAATGGATGAAGGATGGAAACGCCATCAATGGCGCGACCGAGGCGGCCTTTACGGTCGTGTCGGCCCAGGAATCCGACGAGGGCGGCTATGCCGTCATGATTACCAATTCGGTTGGCAGCGTGGCGTCGAATACCGCGACCCTGACGGTCAACGATGCCGTGGTTATCGTCGCGCATCCGCAGTCGCTGACATTGAATCCGGGCGCGGGCGCGACTTTCAGCGTAACCGCCGTGGGCACGCCCCCGCTCAGTTACCAATGGACGAAGAACGGCATCGCAATCGCCGGGGCGACGGACGCCTCCTACGCCATTGCATCCGTCCAGGAATCGGATGAGGGGTTGTATGCTTGCGGCGTGACCAATGAAATCGGCGGCGTGACGTCGAATGCGGCGACATTGACCGTCAACGATCCGCCGCAGGTTGTGGTACAACCGCAGTCCGTCACCGTAAATCCGGGCAAGAACGTCACATTCATCATTGCTGCGGCCGGCACGCCCCCCCTGAGTTTACAGTGGAAAAAGAACGGCGCCGACATTCCCGGCGCGACGAACGCCATCTATTCCATCGCGTCCGCGCAGCAGTCCGACGAAGGAACGTATGCGTGTTCCGTTGCGAATTCAGCGGGAAGCACGATTTCGGACGGGGCAACCTTGACCGTCAACGATCCACCGGTCATTACGGCGCAACCCGAATCGCTCACGGTCGAGGCCGGCGGATCGGCGACTTTCTCCGTTTCGGCCACGGGAACGGAACCGCTCGGCTATCAGTGGCAGAAGGGCAAGAGCGACATCGCCGGCGCCACCGATGCCAGTTACACGATTCCAAACGTCCAGGAGTCGGACGCCGGCTCGTATTTCTGCGCGGTGACCAATGTCGCCGGATCGGTTGTATCGGACGTCGCGACATTGACCGTTACGACGGCCGGCGAAGGTGAAGGCGAGGGTGAAGGTGAAGGCGAAGGCGAGGGAGAAGGCGAGGGAGAAGGCGAAGGTGAAGGTGAGGGTGAAGGCGAAGGTGAAGGTGAAGGTGAGGGCGAAGGTGAAGGTGAGGGCGAAGGCGAAACGCCTGAAACCGGTTGCTTTGGCAACAAGAATCTGCGCGACTTCAATGCCGCCGGTTTCTGGACGCGCGTGGCCGACGTGCTGCTGGGTGTCCTCGGACTCGGCGTAATCCAGTTTACAAAGCGGTCCGCATCATAACGAAAAGCGGCCGCGGGGCCGCGCGAAAAGGACGATGAAAGGCATCGGGCTGGACGTTGTTCACCGTGCACGCGGTGGCAACGTCCAGCCCTTGTGTTTGACGTGCGATGAAAAAGTATCGAGGCGCGTTTAGGCCAGGAACGAGCAGATGTACTGCATAAGGCCGCTTTCGACGGCGATATCGAACGACGAATTCGCGGGGATTTCAAAGGCCGTGCCTTCGGTATACGATTTCCATTCCGACTCGCCTTTCAGGCGCACGGTGCATGCGCCCGCGATGACTTCCATTCGTTCCGCGGCGCCCGTGTTGAAATTGTACGAGCCGGGGTAGATGAGTCCGAGTGTTTTTTTGGAGCCGTCGGGAAACAGGATGGTGTGGCTGACGACTTTCCCGTCGAAATAGACATTGGCCTTGCAGATGGCGCTGACGTTGTCGAACTTCTCTTGCATTTGCATTGCTCCTCGTGGTTTCGTCGCATTTGTTGATTTTTGATCGAATGACAGGCGGGACAGTCCGTCCCGCATAAAGCGTCAGAACAGCCCCGTGACCTTTCCGGTGCGCACGTCCACGTCGAACTTGCGGTACGCGGGATCGGACGCGGTGCCGGGCATAAGGTTGATGTCGCCGGCAACGGGCACGATCACGCCCGCGCCCTGATACAGGAGCACGTCGCGCACCGGCAGCGTCCATTCCTTCGGGCGGCCCTTTTTGTCGGGATCGTGCGACAGGCTCAGGTGCGTCTTGACCATGCAGACGCCCAGCTTGCTGATGTCGTCGTCGGCTTGGATGTCCTTGATCTTCTGCTCGGCGAGTTCGGAATAGATCACGCCGCTTGCGCCGTAGACCTCCGTGGCGATTCGGGTGATCTTGTCCTTGACGGGGGTGTCGTCCTCGTAAAGGAGGCGGAACTTCGGCTCGTCCTTGCAGGCGTCCAGGACGGCTTCCGCGAGTTCGACGGCGCCCTCGCCGCCCAGCGCCCAGTGCTTGGACACCGCCACGCGCACGCCCAGCGATTCGCACGCCTGTCGTATCACGTTTATTTCGTCGTCCGAATCCGTCTGAAAATGGTTGATGCACACAACCGGCGCGATGCGGCTTTTCTGCACGGTTTCGAGATGCGCAAACAGATTGCCGAGGCCCTTTTCGACCAGCGCCGGGTTCGACTCGCGGTAGATCCGATCGATCGGCTTGCCCGGCGCGACCCGCGGCCCGCCGCCGTGCATCTTGAGCGCACGGACCGTCGCGACCAGCACCGCGCAGTTCGGGACCAGCCCGCTGTAACGGCATTTCAGATTCCAGAATTTTTCAAAACCGATGTCCGCGCCGAAACCGCTTTCGGTCACGTGGTAATCGCCGAGTTTCAGCGCCACGCGATCCGCGACGATGGACGACTGGCCGATGGCGATGTTCGCGAAAGGCCCCGCGTGCACGAGCACCGGTTGCCCCTCGATGGTCTGCATCAGGTTCGGATTCAGCGCGCGGTTCATGAGCGCCGCCATTGCGCCGTCCACGTCGAGATCCGCCGTATAAATCGGATTGCCCCATTTGTCGAAGGCGACGACCATCTTCGCGATGCGGCGGCGCATGTCCTCCAGGTTCGTCGCGACGGCGAGAATGGCCATCAACTCCGACGACACCGTAATCTGGAATCCGCTGCGCAGCATGAATCCGTCCATCTTCCCGCCGATGCCGATCACGATTTCGCGCAGCGACTGCGCGCAGAAGTCAATGGTCCACTTGATGGCAAGATTGCGCGGATCGATGTTGAGCCGTTTCAGTTTCTTTTTCGACAGCGTTTCGTCCGTGTAATTGAACTCGTGCTGGAGACGGCTGGTCAGCGCGACCATCGCGAGGTTGTGCGCGTTGTTGACCGCGTCAATGTCGCCCGTCAATCCGAGGCTGAACTCGGCCAGCGGGATGCACTGGCTCAGCCCGCCGCCCGCCGCCGATCCCTTGATGTTGAAGGTCGGCCCGCTCGACGGCTGCCGAATCGCGCCCGTCACGCGTTTGCCGCATTTTCCCAAGCCCTGGATCAGCCCCATGGTCGTCGTGGACTTGCCCTCGCCCAACGGCGTCGGCGTGATGGCCGTCACGTCAATGTATTTGCCGTTCGGACGGTCGCGGAGCCGTTCGAGGATGCTCATGTAGTCGAGTTTGGCGACGTAATGGCCGTATGGAAGCAGTTCCATCCGCTCGACACCCATTTCCTCGCCAATCTGATAAACGGTCTTCATGTCTTTTTCGGCCGCCTCGGCGATCTGCCAGTCCGGCATCTTGGTCGGGTCGAGTGTTGCCATGTCCGCGTTCCTCCGGTTGCCGCTCAGTTCATGTTGTGTCGTTCGCAAGCATCATTGTGTTCTTCATCATGCACGTCATCGCCAATAACGATGACAATGGAGTTTATACATGCTCAGATTGGTCGTATGAGACGGCGTTCTACACGAAGTCCCGGAGGGACGCCCCGAGAATAGCCCAGGACGCCAGTCCTGGGATTTCGTGGCGGTGTCAGGGAAGTCCCGTAGGGACGTTTGAAGTCTTTGGTTCCGTCCCATACGTGTCGCTCGTCGCATTCGATCCCGTGCCGTTTTACCTTGAACGAAAATACACCATGGTCGAATATGCTTGCATGGATATGTGCCATTATACTTTTATTCACTCTGTTTCACACGTCCCTACGGGACTGTCATTTGGCTTTTTCCCGTGTCCCAGGAGTTCCTCCTGGGCTACAGTCAAACCGTCCCTACGGGACTGTCATTTGGCTTTTTCCCGTGTCCTAGGAGTTCCTCCTGGGCTACAGTCAAACCGTCCCTACGGGACTAACCTGCCCTTCGCGCGAACCCATTTGACGGGTGTGCTCATCGGTCATGCATAAAGTCCATCGGACTAAAATGCACAAACTCCATCGTCATCGTAAATGATGACGATGGCGATAACGGGTTCGAAAGATGCGGCATAATCGTTACGAATAAAATTCCATCACGCGCATTACGCCGTCGTAACCGCTTTTCGTCAGCACATCCCTCAAACAGATCAACGCCGGATGATCCTCCGGCAGAATCTGGTAATTTCGTTTCACCGATCCGATGATGAAGTCAAGGCCGCGCGGGATCGCCAAGGTCAGAAAAGCGCTTTCAAGCGGTCCCTTGACGGGAGTACCGTCCGCGCGCTTTGCGGGCAGCATCACGGTGAAATTGCTCAGGCCGACCGACGCGTGCACGCCCGCCAGTTCCGGGTCGGCGTGGACGGCGGCAATCGTGTCGAGCACCATCCTCGTGATGCCTTCCGTGTCGCTTCCGATGGGCGCAATGCCCGGATCGATTATGCAGTGCTCGTTTGGAATGCCGTGCGCGTTCGCAATCCGCACAAGCTCCTTCGCGGAAGCGTAGTTTTCTTCCGCGGTCCGGTTGGGTTTCGACGCGCCGTTTTCCTCGTGTTCGCACGACAGCAGCAGCGGCATGAACGGTTGTTCGCGGTACAGCGCGAACATCTTCGTCCGCATGAGTGAAATCGAATTGAGGATGGGCGGCTTGCCGCCGGCCCGCGCCGGATCGTACGCGCGAAGTCCCGCGGCTGCGAGATCGTAGTCCGGCGTGTCGATCGAAAGCGGCTTCGCGGTCACACCCTGGATCGTGCGGACCATGTCCGCCATAAACTCCGGCGAACGCAGGCCGACGTTCACGTCAATCCAACTCGCGCCGCCCGCGTCCTGCGCACGCGCGAGTTCCTTCAACCCTTCGATGTCGTGCGCCTCGTACAGTTTCTTCGTCGAGGGCACCGAGTCGTTGATAGACTCGCCGATAATCGTCAATCCTTCGATGGCCATGACCGCTCCTCTCCGTATCAGACAGTTCCGTGCAATCTACGATCCGCACTCCGCCGCCGTCAACTCCACCGCCGGTTTTTCGCGCAATCCTTCGACAACAGCCGGCAAAACCTTGTGATCCAGGCCGAACAACATCAGGTGCACGCCCGACACACCGGGGATCGCGCGGACTTCCGCGATCATCTCGCGCGCCAGCGCGACGCCTTCCTGCACGATGTCCTGCGTTTGGGCAAACCGTTCCGTAATGTGTTTCGGCACGCGAATGCCCGGAACGCCCGGCATCATCTCGAAGGCCTTCTTCGATATAATCACCGGCAGCCCCGCCAGAATGAACACGTCGTTGTCAATGCCTTCCTCGTGCACGCGGCGCATGAATTCCCTGAACGTCGCCAGATCGAGGATCACCTGCGTCTGGATGAAATCCACGCCCGCCGCCACTTTCTGCTTGAGACGGCGGATGGGCACGTTCCACGGCGTCGTGAACGGGTTGATCGCGCCGGCGATGAACGGTTTCGGCGGATCCTTCATCGTGTCGCCCGTGAAAAAGATGACGCCTTTCTCGCGTAAGTAACGGGCCTCATAAATCATCAGCGCCGAATCCATGTCGTAAACCTGTTTCACGCCCGGATCGCCCTGGTAATAGTCGCCGGTGATGCACAGCGAGTTGTGGACGCCGTTCATCTTGTTCGTGATCAATTCCGAGATGAACGCCGTCTTCGTCAAGTCGCGGCAGACGGACTGGCAGATCGGTTCGACGCCGCATTTCACGATTTGCGCCGAGGCGATGGCCGAAGGCATCGAGGGCTTGCCGTTGAGGTAGGCCGTCGCGTTCAGCGCGTCGAAATGGTCCCGCAACAACTCGGCCTGCTTTTGCACTTTTTCGGGTTCGGCGCCGCGCGGCGAACGGATTTCGGACGTAAACACGAACTGCCCCGCGCGCAGTTTGCGTTCCAACCGCGAGGCCGTTTGCGGCGGCTGTTGCTTGCGGTTCGTGCCCAGATCGAGATACGGGATCGGTGTCCGGGCGAGCAGATCCTTGCCCGTAAAATAGTTCATATACGAGGACGTGAAGAACAGTTTCGGGTCCGGCGACCGCAGCAGCGGCGGCGTGGACGTGCCGTTCTTGTCGGTCAGTTGGTGGATGCGCGCCCAGACGCAGGGGCGATCCGGAAACACTTCGCAATGCTCGTCCATCGAACCGCCGCACGGACCGTTGCGCACCTGTCGCGGACAGGCCATCGGACATTGCGTGTAGCCGGTATGGCTCAGCACGCACTGCCCGCAGTGATGACAGTCGAACAATACGCCCTTGGCGAAGTTCTCCGTCCTTGTCAAAAGCCTTGCCAGGAAATTCATGACTACGTCTCCCTGATGACCAGTTCCGGCTGAACCACGTATTGCCGCATTTCGTTTCGACCGAGGCCGCTGGTCAGCATTCCGGCCAGATGATCGGCCATTTCCTCGTTGTGCGGATCCACGGACGTCAGCGCCGGCGTAAAGTAGCGCGCCAAGGCCGTATTGCCGTAACTGGCAAGGCACACCTCGCCGGGGACAGCCACGCCTTCCTCGCGCAAGCGGCCAATCGCCTGAATCGCGCTGATGTCGTCGCAGCAGAACACGCCCGTGATGCCGTTCGCGCGAATCGCGTCCGCGCTAACCCGCGACACGTTGTCGAAGATCGGCGGTTCCAAGTCCGGCTGCCTGCGCCGCAGGACCATCCGGTATGTCTCGGTCATCAATTCAAGGACCATGTTCCGGCCCGTCCATCCTTCATTCATGACAAACGCCACCGCCCCCGCTTTTCTGTCCAAAAGATAATTCAACGCACGGACGACCCCCAGGTCGTAACTCTGTACAACAAAGGGAAAGTCCCGGTATGTCATCGTGTGATCGAGCAGAACCACCGGCGCGTCCGAGGGCGACAAACGCGAATAGAAATCCCAGGTCCGCGACTCGTCGAGCGTCGGGATCACCACAACCGCCTCGTAACGTTCCACCTGCATTCGCGCCACCAGCCGGACTTCCTCTTCCCAGTTGTTGTAACTGTAAAAGCGCCGCACTTCGCGTCCATGGACGGCCGCATGGGCGGACACTTTCGATAGCAGATCGTCGTACTGGATCGAAACAAACGGAATCACGACCCCCCAAATCCGCTCTTTTGGGCCGTGCTCGGCGACGAAGGTTCCCTTGCCGGCCCGCTGAATCACCAATCCGTCCTGTTCGAGAATGTTGAGAACGCGCTTGGCCGTTTCCCGTGCAACCCCATGTTTTCGTTGGATTTGCGTGATGGAATCCAGCCGGTCGCCCGGCTGGAGGCGACGGTGCAGAATGTCGTCGCGATACCGCTCGACAAGCAGTTCATACAACGGCGATGCCGATTGGAGGCCTTTGTCCATAAGCCCGGTTCCAGATGGACCTCAGAGATTCACATCACATCACATCACTCTTATTCTACCCGACTCCGATGCCCATGTCAATAATTTTCTTCATATCCCTTCCCCATAAGAGCCGTGCGGGTATGGAACTTTTCAAACGGCATGGTGCATTGATTAGAAAAAGGCCATGGATGCCTGTTCACATTCGGGACATTTTCGATGAAAATTCTTGTTGCACGAAGGGTAATGGTTTTTTCTTGTATTGCGTTTTCCGTGTTTGCAGGATTGAACTTGGCGCTTGCGGCCGATCGCTTGACGATAGACGACGATTTCGCGGATGGCGCGCTGAACGCCAGTCTTTGGAGCGTTACGCAGTCTGGTCCGATGGCCGTGTCGGAAATCAAGGGCGCGATTGCGGCCGTCACACCGGGTAATGAGCAAGCCAAGGGACGGCTCGCACTGGCCACGGCGGTTCACGGGAATCTGTCGGTTGAAATCGAGTACGACGCCAAATCGTATGCCGGCGGCGCCGACGGCCGTATTTTGCTCCAGGTGCAGGGGCCGTCATCCTATGCTTCGGTTTATTACCACCGGTTCGACATGGACCGGTGCGAGGCCGTTTTCGGCGGCACGTTGTCGGGCGGCGCCTCCATCTATGCCTATCGCGAACAGGTGCCCAACAAGGGCAAGTTGCGGATCGCCCGGACCGGTTCGACATTTACGGCCGCCTACTGGCAAAGCGGGTCATGGCGGACCATCGGGACGCGCGATGGATTCACCGACGATGCCGTCATCCGTATCCAATTTCAAAGCACTTCGGCGAATCCCGCGTTTGATTTTCGCGTGACGCGGTTCCACCTCGATGCGGACAGCGCATCCGCGCCGCTGGCGATTTCGGCGCACCCCGAAAGTTGCAACCGGTATGCCGACGAGGGGCCAATCACCTTGAAGGCGGCCGCGACCGGCGGATTCGGCCCCATCAAATACGAATGGTTCCATGATCCCGGATCGGGGCCTGTGCCGGCGGGCACGGGCGATACGCTTACGATCGCGAAGCCTGCCGCGGGGACTTCCGGGAAGTATGTCTGTAAAATATCGGACGCCAACACATCCCTCGAAAGCAAGCCGGCCGTGGTTCGCGTCGGCGAACGGATTCAGTTCACGCAACATCCGACGGGCGGACGCCGTTACGCAGGGGACGGCGCGTTGACGCTGACCGCCGCCGCCAAGGGCGGCGTGGGCCCGTTGTCCTACGCGTGGCGGCATGAAACCGGCGGCGGGACGAAGACGGTTTCGACTGTTGCCTCCTGCACCATCTCCGCGCCCACGGTCGCGCATTCCGGCAAATATTGGTGCGAAGCCACCGACGGACACGACACGGTCAAGTCCAATGCAGCCGAATGGATCGTGGCGGAACGTCCGGGATTTCAAGAGCATCCCGCTCCCGTCAGGCAATATATGGATGGCGGTCCGTTGACCTTGCAGGCGAAGGCCACAGGCGGGCTGGGGATCGTTTCGTACCGGTGGTTCAAGAAAGGCGTGGATGCGCCCGTTTCGACGGATGCGGCATTCACGATACAGACGCCGACGGCGGCGGATGCGGGTTTTTACCGGTGCGAGGTGCGCGACGAACGCGAAACCGTCCAATCCACGGAGATTGAAGTGGTCCTCGCCGACCACTTGGTTTTTGAACAACAACCCGCCAGTGTGCGGCGTTACGTTGACGCGGGCCCCCTGATCTTGCAAGCCGTGGCGAAGGGCGGCTTGGGGCCGGTCGCGTACCAATGGTTTGTCCAAGGCAAGGACGCGCCTGTTTCGACCGAGAATCCCTTTACAATTGCCGCGCCCGTCCCTGCGGATTCGGGCGTTTACTGGTGTGAAGCGCGCGACGAACGCGAAACCGTGCGATCGAACACGGCGGCGATTACCGTCGCGGAACGCCTCGTTTTCCAGCAACATCCCGCGCCGGTTACCGTACCGCAGGAAACCCCGTTGACCTTGCAGGCCGCCACGACGGGCGGACTCGGCCCCGTTTCATATCGCTGGTTCATGCAAGGCAAGGAAACGCCCGTTTCGACGGCGAATCCCTGGGTGTTGGCCGCGCCCATGCCTTCGGATTCCGGCGTCTACTGGTGCGAAGCCCAAGACGAATGCGAGACTGTCCGGTCGAACACCGCCGCTATCCTCGTCGAGCCGAAACCCGTTGCGCCCAATGCCGCCGCGCTCCCGGCGGAACCGAAGCCTTGATCCATGCCGTCAACGTGGGATCGGCGCGCGTGGTCAAGGTGGACGAAGTGGACTTTTCCCGAAAGGGAAAAACTTCATTTCGTCCACGAAATAAGCCAAGAGCCGTATCTAATTCAGTTCTGACGTTCGCGCCGTGGAAGCAGGCTTCGGGAAATCGTATACTTTTCGCGTTGTAATGGAGTTGCGAGGAGTCGAGCCATGGTGAAGTTGGGTTGGCATAGTCTAGGGACGTCTTTCGATTGTCCGTGTGGTATTCGGCACGAGTTGCCGATCGAAGCGTGTTATCTGGGTGAAGGCGCGGCGGCGCGTCTGGCGGCGTTCGCGCGTGAAAAGTGCGGCAAAACGTGCCTGATCGTATCGGACGCGAACACGCGCCACGCCGGCGGCGAGCGGCTGTTGTCGGCGTTGTCCGGAGCGGGCAAGACATGCACGGAGCATGTTTTCGGTTCGGACCCGTTCGAGGCGACGGAAGAGTTGGGCGAGGTTGTCGCGCGGGCGGGCATGGACGCGGATTTCTTCGTGGGGCTTGGTTCGGGAACCCTGTGCGATTTGGCGAAATACGCGGGGCATAAACTCAAACGGCCCACGCTGCTGTATGCTACGGCCGCTTCAATGAACGGTTACACGTCCTCGATTGTCGCGATGAAGATCCGCGGTCTGAAACGGACGAGTCCCGTGCAGCCGGCGCTGGGGGTATTTGCCGACCCGGACGTGGTCGCGACGGCGCCGATCAAGATGGCGGCGGCTGGCGTGGGGGATTTCCTGTCCAAAAACTCGTCGTCGTCGGATTGGTACGCGGCGCATTTTCTGCGCGATGAATACTATTGTTCGCGTCCGGGCGATTTTTTCGAGGGCACGCAGGAGAAACTGCTCGAGGCGGCGCCCCGCGTGGCGCGGCGCGACCCGGAAGCCGTCGGTATTGTGCTTGAAGCGCTGTTGCTGGCGGGATTCTCGATGGTGGTGGCGGGATCGTCCGCGCCGGCATCGGGCGGCGAGCATCTGATTTCGCATTACCTCGACATGAAGCACGCAACGAAGAAGACTCCGAACGATTTGCACGGCGCGCAGGTCGGCGTAGCGACCGTGTACACGCTGGAACTGTGGGAAAAGGTACTGGCGCTGGATCCGGCGCGAATCGATCCGGAGGCGCTGGCCGGTGCGCATCCCGACGACGAAACGATTCACCGGTGGATTGACGCGGATTGGGGTTCGGTTGGGCCGGAAGTCTGGGCGCAATGGCAGCAGAAGACGCGCGACCGCGAGGGGCTTCGCCGCGAGATCGAACGGTTCCGCGACGGTCTTCCCGCGTTGCGCGACGCACTGAAGAAGGAATTGCTGCCATCGGCGACAGTCGCGGAAGCGATCCGGGCGTCGGGCGGCGCCGTTGACGCCGAAGGCCTGTTGGCGCCCGTCGAGGAGTACCGCAACGCGCAACGTTTCGCGCGCTACCTGCGCAACCGGTTCACGATTCTCGATCTGGCGGCGGAACTCGGCGTGACATGATGGGCGCGTGGACCGGCTGCCTGATTGTCTTATGCGGGCAGGCGCTGTCCATGGAGGAAAAGTCCCTGATTGATACCGCGTGGACGGCGATCCTTGCCCATGAACATTACGTCCGGCAACATCGCGGTTATCTTGCCTATCTCGACACGCATGCGGATATCGCGTCCGCCGAGGAAGCATGGATCGCAATCCAGAATCCGGGCGAATTCCGGGCGGAGTTGAAAATCTTTGAAGAGGCGATTCTGGGGGACGAAACCGTTCGCCGGACATGGGACCGCTACACAGAGACGCTCGTGCGGGACGACATATTACGCGCGAAAGAAGATGCCTGGTGCCGGGCGGTCCTGGCTTCGGAGATCGTCCGGACCCACGGCTGTGCGGGGGTGTTCTGGCTTCAATCCCATGCGGGGGACGCGCTTCGTTTTTTCGAAAACCCGGCCCGGCCGGTTTCAGTGCCGGAACTGTTCTATCCCCTGCGAACTTGGCTTGCCGGGCATCCGCGCGTGCGCGATGAGTGGCGCGATGCGTTTCGGAAACTGTACGAATGCACCGCTGCCCACGATTCCGTTTTCCCGTGGTGGAACATGGGTGCGCCCGAATATCAACAACTTTTCGCTCGTCTTGCGCGGCGCCCGCCCGATTTCTGGGCATGGCGGCGGCAGGCGCTGGCGTGGGCCGTCGAACCCCGGGCGCGCGACTGGGCGCGCTACTGGCGCGGATGCGTCCGCCGCGACCCGGTGCTGTCGGATCGGTATGCGGCCTATGTGTTGTTTCTGCGCGAACGTCCTGCATGGAGGGACGCGGCGGATCGGGCATGGGAAGCGAAATTTGGCCCCGTGCCCGCGTGGCCGCCCGTCGGCGATCCGCCGGCATTGGAACCCGTTGAATCTCCTAAGCGGCCTGTTGTTCCGCGGAAGGAACCCGATTCCGGTCCGCCGCATCGGCCCGACAAACCCGGGGTGACCATGCCGTCCATGCCGTCCATGCCCGAAAAGCCAAAACTGAAAGAACCCGCTGATTCGCGTTTCAAACGCCAGGAGTTTGAAACGCCCCGTCCAGCCGCCCCACAATAACCGTTTGCGGGAATCCGTTGCAGGCCCGCCGGAGTGCAGGAAATGCGTGGAGGAAAAGCCGTTCGTTGGTTGGTTGGGATTGGCTGCTTGGCGCTGGCCTTGCCGGTATACGGCGAAGTGCGCGTCGGCATTGTGCAGGACGGAGCATGGCCCGACGGCGACGAAGTTCGCGCCGTCTTTCAGCGCGAGATAGAATATCTCAATAAAAAGGAATTTGGCGTCGTTTGCCCTGCCGAATGCTATGTTGTCGCGGATGGGACATGGGACGGCGTGGACGCGGCGCTGAACAAGGCTTTCGCAAATCCGTCCGTTGACATCGTGATAGCGCTGGGTCCGATTGGGTCGGCCAATGTGTGCCGGCGGACGATGCTTTCCAAACCGGCGATTGCTCCGATGGTTATGGATGCCGAAGCACAGGGCATTGCCATTGTGGACGGCGCCAGCGGCAAACCCAATCTCATGTTCATGGCATCGCCCGCGCCGTTCAAACGCGACCTGAAAGCCTTTCGCGAACTGACGCCGTATCGGCGCGTGGCCATCCTTGGAAGCCGGTTGCTGTTCGATGCCGTTCCCGTGTTGCGCGACGGCTGTCTTGCCGCGGCGGAATCCCTGGGCGTTGCGGCGGACATCGTGCCCGTAAATGATTCGATTCCCGAAGCGGTCGCGGCCCTTCCGTCCGGCGTGGACGCCGTGTATATCGGCCCGCTGCTTCAACTGTCCGGCGACGCCGTTGAACAACTGGCGCGATGGCTCATGGATCGCAAACTGCCGAGTTTTTCCTTTGCCGGACGTGGGGACGTTGAGCGCGGCATTCTTGCGAGCGTGAATCCGCCACTGGACACGGTGCGCCTCGCCCGCCGCGCGGCGCTACACATTCAACGGCTACAGATGGGCGAATCGGCGGAAAAACTGCCGGTGTTGTTCACGCGTGACGAGAAATTGACTGTCAACATGGCCACGGCGCGCGCCATTGAAGCGGCCCTTCCCCGGGCGATTCTCATCGAGGCGGAACTTCTGAACGAACAGGCCGCCAACGTTGATCGTCGCGTCAATTTGTCCGAAGCGGTTGCCGGCGCGCTGGCGTCCAATCTCGAAATCGAGGCGGGCGCGCACAAAGTCGCCGCGGGCAGGGAAAACATCCGCGACGCGCGATCGAAGTTGTTGCCAAAAATTGAGGCGGATTTGGCCGATGTGCGGCTCGACAAGGATCGCGCCGCCGCCAGCGCCGGCATGTTTCCGGAGCGGTCGCTCACGGCGACCCTGTCGTTTACGCAGGTTATCTTCGCCGAGCAGGCATGGGCGAATCTCGACGCGCAGAAACTCCTGCAGAAAGCGCGCGAATTCGAATATGAACGCGCGAAACTCGACCTGGCGCTCGAAGCCGCGAAGGCGTATTTGAATGTATTGCGGGCGAAGACCGGCGAACGGATTCGCAAGGGCATTCTGCGGATGTCGCGTTCGCACCTTGAACTGGCCCGCGTGCGCAAGGCGGCCGGCGTCGGAAATCCAATAGAACTGTTCCGCTGGGAAAATGAGATAGCAAAAGCCAAGAAAGCCGTCATCGAATCCGAGGCGTTGCGGCAGGCCGCCGAACTTGCACTTAATCGCCTGCTGCATCGTCCGCTCGAGGAGACTTTTCTGACCGAGGACGTTAGCCCGGACGACACGCGGCTTGCGGGCGGGAACAGTCCGTTGGCGCGTTACCTTGCGGACGACCGCACTTTTGCGGCGTTCCGCGATTTTTTGGCCCGGGAAGGTCTCGCGGCATCGCCGGAACTGCACCAAATGGACGCGGGCATCGCGGCGCAGAAACGCGGACTCCTCTCGGCCCGGCGCGCCTATTTCATGCCCGTTATCGGCCTGCACGGCGAAGCCGGACGCATTCTCGAAGAGGACGGCGAAGGCGTCAAACCGCATTTTCCGTTGTCGTTGTTCCTGAAATATCCGGATGAAAAAGAATGGGATCTTGGAATCAAGGCGTCGTTGCCCCTCTATGCCGGTGGCGCGCGCAAGGCGGCCGTGGGCAAGGCCCGGGAAACGCTCGCGCAACTGACGATCGATCGCGAGGCCATCGCCGAAAAAATCGAGCAGCGCATTCGATCCCATGCCATTGCGGCGCGTGCCGGAAACGAAAACATCGAACAGACCCGCGCCGCCGCCGAGGCTGCGCACAAGGCCCTCGATCTGGCGGCGGACGCCTACGCACAGGGCGTGGCGTCTCTCGTCGAACTGATAGACGCGCAAACCGCGGCCAACGTATCGGACGATCTGGCCGCCAATGCCGTCTTTGACTTCCTGATCAGCGTCATGGAAGTCCAGCGCGCCGCCAACGCGTTCGTGTTCTTCATGACCGACGAGGACCGTCAGGCGTGGCGCGAACGCCTCGAAGCCTATGTCGCGGAACGAGAGACAGCGGGGCGCTGATCGACTATGGACCCACGCGAGCGGGAACTATGGAAAAGCATCGCCGACGCGGCGGGACTGGTGGGCCAACTCGGCGCTTCGATAGCGGCGCCGATAGTCCTCTGCGCGGTCGCGGGCGTATATCTTGACCGATGGCTTGGCGCGCGCGGCATCGCGACATTCGGGATGATTGTCCTTGGACTTGCCGCGGCCGGCTATTCGGGATACCGGATGATCGCCGCCGTATTGCGCGACAAGCGTGGTCCGTGATTTCGGCAATACATGCTGACATGAGAGTACCGAATTCTCGAACTTTGTTACAGGCTGCAATTACCCGAAAAGTGTTGTTTTTCCGGTTGAACGGATTACAGAATCGTATTGAAGCATTGAATGTGGAGTCCCAACAGGAGCAGAAACAAGGGCAAGTGTGTGGGACAGGCTGTCCAGCCTGTCCGTCCACGGACATGGCGGGGCTTCGGAAAAGACAGACTGGACAGTTTGTCCTGCGTTCCGCACCCGAAAGACTCCCCATGCGCGTTCAGGGCAGGTGAATACAAACAAGAACTCGGTACTCCCAATCTGTTGAAAGCCTCGGATTTTTCCCATGGTCGTTATGGACTGGATGGACACAATAAAAAGTCCACCATGTCCTCATTGCCCATAAACTGGACTGACGAGTTTTTTTAGGACAACGATGGTTATGCTTATGATGACGTGCTTGTTGCTTTTCCAATCGGCGGGCGCCGGTTTCGCCGAAGAAGCCATACTGCCGCATGGGAACGCCGCCCCGGCCCTTGCCGCCCGCCACTTCCCGGATCGCGTACATGAGTTTGTGTGGCGGAACTGGACCGTCGTGGCCCCGGACAAATTGGCCCGGCTCCTCGGCGCTTCCGTCGGAGACATCACGGCGCTGGCCGTGTCCATGGGCTTGCCTCCCGACCCCGCTGTCTCGCCGGAAATGCAGACGCGGGGGTATATCGCCCTTATCCGGCGCAACTGGCATCTTCTGCCCTACGAACAGTTGCTTGAACTACTCGACATGACACCGGAACGCCTGTCGGTCATGCTGCGGGAGGAGGACTTCCTATGGATCAAATTGGGCCGCGTCAAACCCGCATGCAAACCGATCCGTTATCAAGCGCCAGACGAAGCCACGCAATGCCGGGCGGCGGAAATACGCCGCGTGGTCGAGGAAGATTTCGGCGAGGCGATTCGCGGTCCAGCGGAGCCGCGCTTCGATTTTGTTCGGCAACTGAGAAATTCAGGGACAGACACCGAATTTCCGGGAAATTCGGTGTCTGTCCCTGAATTTCTGCGGCTTGTGTATTCCTATGTCGCGGTATACGGCGATCCGCTGATGAACCCCGGATTGAATCCCTATCCCGACGGCCTGTTGCAGCGGCTTGCCGCGGCAGGGATCAACGGCGTCTGGATCCATGTTCTTCTGCGGGACCTTGCGCCGGGCGGCGCGGTGTTTCCCGAGTTTGGGGCCGGGCACGAGGAGCGGCTGGCGAATCTCCGCGCGCTGGTCGAACGGGCCGGGAAATTCGGGATCGGCGTATATCTCTACATCAACGAGCCACGCGCAATGCCGGATTCCTTCTTCAAGGATCGCGCCGAACTGCGCGGTGTCCGGGAAAAGGAACTGACGGCGCTGTGCACCTCGCATCCGGCGGTGCGTCAGTGGATGGGCGATGCGCTGGCCCATGTTTTCCGTGAAGCGCCGGGATTGGGCGGCGTCTACGCGATCACGGCATCGGAAAACCTGACCAACTGCGCATCGCACGGCGACTGGCGATCCTGCGATCGCTGCAAGGATCGCACCGATGCGGACATCCTGGCCGAAGTGGTCGAAACCATCGAGGCCGGTGTGCATCGTGGCCATGGCGGGGCCCATGTGCTTGTGTCGGATTGGGGATGGCGCGGACACGGCGATGCGCGGGACATCATTCCGCGCCTGCCGAAATCCGTGTGTCTGATGTCGGTGAGCGAATGGAGCCTGCCCATTGAACGCGGCGGGATCAAGAGCGCCGTCGGCGAGTATTCCATTTCGTCCGTCGGGCCGGGACCCCGCGCGTTGCTGCACTGGAAGACCGCCCAGGAGGCCGGACTGAAAACGGGCACGGAAATCCAATTCAACAATACCTGCGAAATCGCCAGCATTCCGTATTTGCCCGTGATGGATCTGGTTGCCGAGCATTGCTGCAATCTGCGCGCACAGGCCCAACTTAGCGCGATGCTGATCGGCTGGACGATGGGCGGCTATCCCTCGCCGAATTTCCAACTTGCCCGGCGGTTGAGCCTGATGTCCGTTCCAGACGCCGCCCAGGCGCTGGACGAACTGGCGCGGGATCGTTTCGGCATGGAGGGCGCCCCGCATGCGCGCAAGGCATGGACGATTTTGAGCGACGCCTTTCGGCAGTATCCGTTCCACATCAGTGTGGTCTATACCTCGCCGGTCCAATGGGGAGCGGCCAATCCGTTATACGCCGAAAGAACCGGTTACTCGGCCACGATGTGGGGGATTCCCTACGACGACCTTGACGGTTGGCGCGGTCCTTATCCGCCGGACGTGTTTGCGGCGCAGTTTGAAAAAGTCGCCGAAGGGTGGCGGAGGGGGATGGTGGAATTGCAGGCGGCTATGGAAAAAACACCGCCCGAGAAGCGCAATGAGGCCGAATCGGATTTGCGGCTGGCGCGAGCGGCGGGCATCCATTTTCAGTCCGTGGCCAACCAGGCGCGGTTCGTCTTCGCGCGTAACGCACTGGCCGATCCCAAGACTCCCGACGACGATCGCCTGCGGTTGAAAACCGAAATCAGGCAATGCCTGGAATCCGAGATTGATTTGGCCCGCCAACTTTTTGCGCTTGCACAAAAAGACTCGCGCATCGGCTTCGAGCCCTCCTGCCATTATTTCTACCTGCCGCTCGATCTCGTCGAGAAAGTTGTCAACTGCCGCTGGCTGATCGCGCATTTTGGCGAATAGCCGCGTATCTTCGCGGAATAGGCGATCAGGCGCCGGTTTGGCAACCCGGCGTTTGAAAAGCCGCGCACCGGTTGTTACCATGCGGCGCATGAGTGCTCTTGCGTACACAAGCGAGAAACAGGGCGATCCCTGGCGCATCGTGCCCGATTTGCTGGCAAGCCGCGGGCTTCTTCGCGACGTGGTGTGGCGCGAATTGCGCGCGCGCTACCGCAACGCGATGATGGGGTTCCTGTGGGCGGTGGTGCAGCCGGTCCTGATGATGGCCATTCTCCTGTTTGTGTTCGGTTATCTTCTCGGCGACATCATGCAGGCCCGCGGACTGCGCAGCGAGCGGCCCTCGGCGGTGTTTCTGCTGTGCGGGCTGGTGCCGTGGCAGTTTCTGGCGGTTGCGCTGGCCTGCGGCACGCATTCGCTCATCGAAAGCCAGGAACTGATCAAGAAAGTCTATTTTCCGCGCGAGATCATCCCGCTGGCGGCCGTCGTCAATTGTCTGGTGAATTTTTTTGTTGGATTTGTGACGTTGCTTGTTTTCATTATTGTGCGCGACGGTGTTTCCGCGTTGGGCGCGGGGCTTTTTTGCGTGCCATTTATTTTCGCGATTCAATTCATGCTGGTCCTTGGGCTTGCCCTGCTGCTGTCGGCGCTGAACGTCCATTACCGGGACGTTGGCTACATGGTGGATGTTGTCCTCGCGTTTGGCTTTTACGCGACACCGATTTTTTATCCGTTGGGCATGGTGTCGTCCCGGCTTGACGGTTTCCTGTTCAACCTGTACATGCTCAATCCGATGGCGAATCTTGTCACGGCGTACCGGCAGGCCCTGCTGGACAATGTGTTTCCGGAACCCATGCTGCTGTTGCGGCCCCTTGTTGTTGCCGTCCTCTGCCTGCTGATCGGCGCCGTCGTGTTCCGGCGCAACGCCCCAACCCTTGCGGATTACTTGTGATGCCGTTGATCGAAGTCGAGAATGTCGGAAAGTCATTTCGCGCGCGGGGCGGACCGGGCATGTTGCTGGCGCGCGGCGGATTCGTCAATCTCTTTCGCCGCCGCCGTTCGGAAACGATTACCGCGCTGCAAGATATTTCGTTCACCGTGGAACCCGGCGAGGCTGTGGGCATCATCGGCGCAAACGGCAGCGGCAAGAGCACACTGCTCAAACTGCTGGCCGGCGTGACCGTTCCGACGACCGGCCGCGTCAACGTATACGGCCGCGTCGCGTCCCTGTTGGAATTGGGCGCGGGATTCCACCCGCTGCTCACGGGCCGCGAGAACGTGTATCTCAATGCGCGCATCCTCGGCGTGGGGCCCGCGCAGGTCAACCGCGTCTTCGACGAGATTGTCGCCTTCTCCGGCATTGGGGAATTTCTCGACAATCCCGTGAACACCTATTCGAGCGGGATGTTCGTGCGGCTCGGATTCGCCGTAGCGGTGCATACCGATCCCGACGTGTTTCTCGTGGACGAGGTCCTTTCCGTCGGCGACGAGGAATTTCAGCGCAAATGCCGGACGCGCATCGGCGAACTGCGCGAACAGGGCAAGACCATCGTGTTCGTTTCGCACGATCTCGGCATCGTGAACTCGTTGTGCAACCGCGTCGTGCTGCTGAGCAAGGGCCGGATGATTGTGCGCGAATCGCCCAAGGCGACGATTGATTTTTATCTGCGCCAGATCGGTCGTGACATCGGCATCCACACCTTCCGCGGGGATTCGCTCGAGGCGATTCAATGCCATGGGCGGGTGTCCGTTTTTCAGGATCAGCGCGAAATCAGCGCGCCCAGCGGGTTTCAGATGCAGATCGAATCCATGGGACAATGGCATCTGTCGTCCGGCGGCGACTGGATCGTTGATCGGCGCGAGCCGAGCCGCTGCGTGGCCCACGGGCGCATGGCGCGCCTTCCCGTGACCCTGCATTGGGACCTCCGCATCGAGGACAGCCGGCTCGTTTGGAACGCCGCGATGGAGTGCGATCGCGACGTGGACATACCGTCCCTGGCGCTGAACTGTCTTCTGCCGCCCGCGCACACGCGATGGATGTACAACGGCGTAATGGGCCTGTTTCCGAACATCCTGCCGGGCGACCTTGGCTGGACAAGCGCCGTGCCTTCCGACATGAGTTGCCGGGAAGCCGCCGTGCTGCCGCCGGAAAACAGCCCGCTGCGGCCCGTTCTGGCCCGCTTGGACAGCCCCCTGCCCTACTTTTGCCTGAATCTGAGCAATACCGACTATGTGACCGGCGCGCGGGCCCTTCAAGCCCAAGCAACCCTGCCCGGTACGGCGGCCACGTTTGCCGCAGGCCGCCATGAATTGTTGACGCTCACGCTGGACTTCGGCCAGACCGCCGACACGATAGGTGAATGGGTTGACGCGCGGCTTGCCCAGCGGACGATCGTCCAAGGTCCCCTGAAGGCACGTTTCGACGCCGGCCGGATTCGCATCGCCCACGACGGGGAAGAACTCACGGCGTTCCTGCATTTTTATGCCTCGATGCTTTTCGGGGCCATGTGGAACGATAGCACGGCGCTGCATTGGCATTCCCCCCGGCGGACCGGCCAGCGCATCGAGGTGACGGGTGAATCGCGCCGTTTCCCCTACCGCCAGACGTGGGAAATCGAAGCGGCGCCGGAAGGCGTGGCGGTGCGCATCATCCTGCATGTGGACGAACCCATGGACGTGGACGAATATCACGCCAGCATCGTGCTGCGCCCCGAATATTCGCACTGGGAAACCGATCACGAAAGCGGGGCCTACCCCGATTTTGTACAAGGGCTGGCCGACTGGCGCCACGCCAACCGGATCTATGCGCCGGGCCGCCAAGCGACCGCCTTGAGTTCTTCGCTGCCTTCGATTACGCTTGCAACGACAACGGATGAAACGGCTTTTCACATGACGGCCATCAACACCGGCTACCATGAGAATGCGCGGGTCTTGCAGGCCCTTCACAGTCCCGGCGGCGGCCAGATGCACTTCGACAAAGGCGACCGTGTCTATTTCGAGGGCCTGATTACTGTCAATCCGAACCGGCGGGCAACCGCCCCGAGTGCCGAAACATGACGTTCAAAAAGACGAAAAAACGAGTCCTGACGCGCCGCGGCGTGATGTGGCTGGGCCAAACCTGCAACCAACGCTGCTACTTCTGCTACTTTGTCGCGCACATCACCAACTGCGACGACAAGATGCACGATTTCATGGCGCTGGACAAGGCGAAACGGATTTGCAAAACCCTGCGGGACTACTACGGCAACACCGCGATAGATATCCAAGGCGGCGAACCGACCATCTACCCCGATATCTTCGAGTTGATCCGCTATTGCCGCGACATCGGCCTGTACCCGACGCTCATCACCAACGGCCTAATCCTCGGCCGGCCGGGCGCGATCGAAAAATACCGGGACGCCGGCCTTCGCGATTTCCTCGTCAGCCTCCACGGGCATGAAACGATCCACGACGAGGTCGTCGGCGTGGACGGCGCCTACGCCAAAATCCTCGCCGCCATCGGGCGCATGCGCGAAACGGGCGTTCCGTTCCGGTTCAACTGCACCATGTCGAAACCGGTCATTCCCGTCATTCCGAAGATTGCGGAGAAGGCCGTCGAATACGGCGCCTACGCCGTCAACTACATTGCGTTCAACCCGTTCGGCAACCAGGAACAGGGCCGCCGCACCCGCGAAAACGTCGGCCGCTACTCGGACATCAAGCCCTATCTGGCCGAGGCGATCGACCGGCTCGAAGAGGCCGGCATCGAAACCAACGTCCGTTACCTCCCGCTGTGTATGGCCGAACCGCGCCACCGCAAGAATTTCTACAACTACCAGCAACTTTCCTACGACACGCACGAATGGGATTTCGCCAGCTGGCTATGGACCATGATGGCGCCCCAGATGATGAAGGAAGGCGGCGTCGCCCCCGTGTTCCCCATCGGCTTCGGCGCGCGCAAGATTTACACCTGCAACGGGATCGTCCTGCGCGACCGCTACGAGGCGGGCGATGTGAAAACGCGATTCAAGTACGCCGTCCAACGAACCGTCGCGCGCGCCGACCAAGCGCTCCGCGGCAAGGAGGCGCTCTGCCGCAAGGAGGCCCGCGAACGCGCCGCCAACGAATGCCGGTATCAATATCATGAAGCCTGCCGGTCGTGCCATGCCCGAAACATCTGCGACGGATTCCACGGCGACTACGTCGAAATGTTCGGTTCGGCCGAGGCCGCGCCCATTGACGACATCCCCCTTACCGACGATCCCACCTTCTTTATCCGCGAACAGGAAAAAACCGTCGAGCCCGAAGACGAAGCCTGGGCGCTCTAACGGGTTTTTACCCACTCATACGCTCTGCGAAAAGTACCCCAGACGCCGTGGGCGCGATAGACTCTGGCCAAACGGGCTGGAAGATTGCGAACACCCCCTTGTTGCCGCGAAATAAGACGTTCCTGTTCTTTCTGTTCACGGTCCAGCACGGATCGTCGGATTTGTTCCGTTTGCCATCTCAGATGCGATGGGCACCATTGGCAGTATTGCGGGAGATTTCCCATTAGCGCATCTTCCCGGAGGCGCGTCATATACGATCCTGTCCATGTTTCCGACAGGGTTTGTTTTCTGATATTACCGGCGTTTACATCCCAAAAAGCGCAACAAGGCCCCACATATCCTTGGGGAAGAATCGTTGCTGTCAGCCAGGGTTCAAAGCAAGAAGCCGCCGCAATCCGGCTTGGGCCGAAACCGTTTCGATTCGGTTGGGCCTCTTTTGTCCGAACCGCCTCCCCGGACAACAGATGCTGCGCGTTCGTGCCTATGCCTTTTTCTTGGCAGCGCCGGTGCAGATTTTCCAACAATTCAGGAAGCGCCGTCATTTGTTCGGGGGTTAGGATCAGTGATTGGCTCTGTTCGCTTTGTGCCTGAAGCGCTCCCAATCCGAAACTTGACGGCATCATTTCCTCCACGATTTCGAACATGGCATCCAAATGATCCGCATTGTTTCGCATCAACACCATGTGAATGTCTATGACAGGCTGCTTTTTTCCTGTTTCGCGGCGTATTCGGGCGAGGGTACGCATATTGGCCATGGTGCGTTCAAAAGATCCCTCGCCCCGTATCGCGTCGTTGATTTCGGGCGAGGGGCCGTCCAGGCTGAAATCAATGCGTTCCCACCCGATATCCACCAGGCGCCGAAGCAGAGGTTCTTTGAACAATGTCCCATTGGTGAAGAGCCCACCGTTCATTCCTCGTTCCCGAATACGCATACACATCTGCTCGACAAGGCCGGCGCGAACCAGCGGTTCTCCGCCGCCTCCGATGGACCATTCGCGCACGCCCATGTCGGCCGCCTCGTCTACCAGGCGAAGCAATCGGCTGTCCGGAATCTCGTCTGAATAGTCAAGCGCCCCGTATTCGTTTTCGGCCCATCGCTGCCAGCAAATACCACAACGCAGATTGCACCTGTTCGTGGGGAAAACGACCATTTGCCAAGGGCCGGGCGTCTCTCCGTGTTGCCAACGGAGCAGACGCGCCGCTTTGGAGTCTTCATCGTTCACAACGTTGTGTTCCTGCTCTTGTTTCGACTGTCGCGGAAATCCGAATGCTATTATCAATCAGAGGAAGACTTCTTCCATGCGGAACTCCGGTTCGAAGACGCCGAAAATACGCGACGGAACCGCCACGGAATAAAAGCGCTGCTGGCACTTCCGGCACTGTGCCGGCGCCTTGTTCATCAAATGCAGCATGCGCATGCGTCTGTACGGTTTTCCGAACCAAATTTCCTCGAAGGTTTGTGTTTTAAAATCCCCCATGACGTACTGGGGCGCCCAGCAACAGGTGCACATTTCGCTGTTTGCCTTGACAAACGGAAGCCGCCACAGCTCGATACACGTCAGGACGGTCCCGTCGTCCGGCTTTTCGATTTTGATGCCGCCCCAATCCCCCGGAATCGTGACTTCAATCTTGTCGGTGCCAAGCGCTTTGAGCGCCGACAATTCCCGCCAAATTTCTTCTTCCGACATGCTGGCTCCGAGGGCTTGATCGCGCAAATCGGAGCCATCGGCCAATGTAAGCGGTCCTGTATATTCCGGGTAGGTGCACATGTCCGCCAAGTGAAGCCTTACGACCCCGCGCTGCTCCAGGGTGGTTATCAGGTCTGGAATATCGGGAAGGGTATGTTTCATCATGACGCAGCAGGCGGTGATTTTCGGATGATCCACGCCCGCGCGCTGCTTCGCCTCGTTTAGTTTGTCCAGATTGGCCAGAAAACGTTCAATGTCGCCGTTGCGGCGAATATCGGCATACCGCTCGGGATGAGCCGTTTCGATGGAAACAACCACTTCCGATAAACCGGCTGCCACAAGACGATTCGCCATCTCATCAGTCAGCAACAACAAATTCGTGTTGAAATTCGTGCGAAAACCCTGGCGGCAGGCAAATTCGATCATGGGCACGATTTCTTTATTGAGCAGTGGTTCGCCCGTGCCTTGGATTGTAACCAGCTCGACGCTTTTGGGGAGTTGCGATATAACCCGTTTGAATTCCTCGAGCGTCATGTCTTTCGTTTTGTCGCCGTGATAGAACTGCGTCAGGGCGCACATCACACAGCGAAGGTTACAACGGCGGGTCGGCTCCATTTGCATTACCGGCGGAAAAACGGGGTCGTGGCACCATGCATAGGCCATGGCTTTTGCGGGCGCGGGCAAGAGTTTCCAAGCCCGGTATTGCATGGCTTTTTTCAATTGCGCTTGAATAAATCTCTTCATGGATACAACGTTTCCGAGCTGGCAATCACTAATCAAACCGCAGTCTATCGCCGGTGAATATCCCATTATGTCAGGCCGGCTTTCCCGCTTCAACAACAACAGGCGAATCGTCATCTCCGCCGACGGTGTGTATTCAACGATCCCCGATTGGCAGGCCGATGCGAAGCAACGCGACGCGTGCGGACATGTCCCCTTGCCAAACTTCAAATACTTTTTATTCATGTTTGAGCGTACCGAGTTCTTGAGACAAAGGGATGAGAATTTCCTCGAAGATTGGCATTTTCGGGCAATTCCATGTCGGATCGGGCAACGAGATCTTGTGTTGAAATTGAAAATGGCCGCTTGGTAGCGCAAATTTCCAAATCGGCATGTCGTGTTTCTGCAAGCCGATTTGGAAATCGGCGTTACATTCCGAGACCTTCACGACTCCGAGAACACGGTACTCTCAAGTTCATGCTTTTTCTGTCGAAATGCGGCCTGCACGGCATGAAACATACCCGGCGGAATCGTAAAGGCGGGGCGTGGACGAGGGCAACGGGTGGTTACTGAGATGCGATAAACGATTCCATCAAGTCGGTTGCTGGTCCTGCGGTTTTTTTATTCAACGCATTTTCCACGTGTTCCGCCAAGACACCCGCGGCTTTTTTATGGCCGCTGTCGTTCCAATGCACGGAAGGGCGGGATACATAATCGCTTCGCTCCAAACAATCCCTGAGTTCGACATACTCGATGCCGAGGGAATCGAACAACGAAACGGCTGCCTGATAAGTCCTGGAGGGCGTTTTCAGGTCGTCAATATGCGGAATGATCAGTGCAATCAGGCGCGCGGGTTGCCCTTCGACATAATCGCGGATTTGAGCCAGCAGATCGGCTGTTTCCATCCCGCCGCGCAGGGTGCGAATCAATTCCGAATCGCCGGGGCTTTCGACGGCATTCTGTTCGCGGGAGACCTCCCGCCGGACGAGTGGAGCCAACCATTGTTGCCCGCTGCGCGCCACGTTACAAAATTGGAGGAAGACCCGCGAGGCCGACAGCCGTTCCGAAAGCGGATGGGCGCGCCAGTAAGCCTCCACGGGACTTAGCGTCCGAATGCGTCCGTCTCCCATATCCTCGTAACGCATAATGAAATTGGGGCTGTCCTCGAAAATATAGTACATACTCATGGGATACATGTTGTCGTCGAAATCGTTCATGAAAAAGCCGAGTATCACAAACTGCGGGCGCAAAAGGGGAGCATACGTTTTCAGAGATAACAGTTCCTGCTTCTGCCCGATTCCGGGAATGGCCGTATTCCAGACGACGACATTTCTTTCCGCCTTCAGCCGCTTTTCAAAAAGGGCAACGTAACTATTCGCATACGAGGACGCCTGGACGCCCCAAGTGAACGAGTCGCCGATCGCCAGGATGCGGATCTCCGCATCGGCGCATGCCTCCACGGTAAAATCGGTCGCGCCGACAAAGCCGTTACGGTTGATGGGCCAATTCGGATTGCTCCATTCGCGGGCGATATAACGACTCCCCGTAACCGGGCTGAAATCCCACCAGGAAACCAATTTCGGCGTCTTCCATCGGAAATGGAAGGAAGAATGGATGCCCAAATCCGCCAGCACCAATTCCATTGTCCCAAAACAGGCGACGCATGTGGCGGCAAGAAGCAGGAGACTCGATGGATGTATCCGGCGTTTCAACGCAAAAAGCAAAGTCCCCGATCCGATCAACGCCAAGCCTAGGCCCCACCCCGAGGCGGGAAACAGATAATCGTCTATCGCTGGGAAGCGGCCGTACAGAAACGAATAGCCGGCGGGGCTGCACACAAGCCCCGCAAGAACAAGCAGGACGGCAAGACCACCGGTCGTCCGTGACGGCCATTTATGTTGGTGTGGATTCTGAAAAGACAGGTTTTCAGGCGCGTTCGCCATTCTTGTTTTCCATCCCATGCGCACACAAAAAACAACCGAGATGTTGAAATCTCACCTTCCTTCAGGGGCCCCGATGTTCAGATCCTTCACCAGTTGCATGGCCACGGTCTCATGTGTCCGGGGAACCGGATGCGAATCCGCATAAAAAAGATCCCAGTCGGCATTCGGAGCAAGTTCCCGGTAATCAAGGCATTGTAGACCAGCGGCGCGCAGGTCGTCCGCAACACAATGTCCCCATGCATTCCCATGCCTTGGATATATCAATACATAGAAATCCGAACCGGGAAACTGGCGCCGGAATACGAGGTCCATTTCTTTGATAATCGTTTCCATAAGCGGGTAATAGCGTGTCGGGGTTGGCGGAATGTCCACGTTCAAATAGGAAATGGTGTGGCTCTTCAGCAAGCGATCGTAGATCCACGTTCGCCAGGGATGGGCGGTGCGAAACGAACCCATCCATTGCAACCGGCCGTCGTGGATTTCGTAGCAGGCTTGGTCGCGGCCCCAGAATACACGCATGCTGCCGGCAACTCTTCGCGCGATGTCGTCCATGTAAACGAAAACACCGAAACCCCGTTCCTGTGGAATTTCCCGCCGAAGACGCCCGTCCGTCATCATAAACAGCATGCCGTTTGGTCCGTGGCCGGGAATTCCGTAGTTGTACGGCATGTATTTGGGTGCATATTTCCCCGTGTAAAACGGCAAGGTCTCGTCGTCGTTCACGCCCTCTCCAAACGTGAATGAGCATCCCAGAAACACGGCAAAAAAAGTCTGATCGCCCGCATTGTCCACGGGCGTTGCCCGGCGTCCGTATTTGTCGCTCGAATAGGTTGCGCGCCAGATTATTTCACTATCCTTTTTCATGGTGGCGGCGACATGCCTATCGGGAAGAAGTCTGCAACCAAACAGGGGTGTATTTTTTAGCAATGGAATATTCCAACTGGGTTCCGATCCAGTCGGATTGTGTCGCAAGTGGTGCAGCGAAGCAAAGAAACACTCGACCAAGACAACCGGCAGCACGGCGCCCATCGTAATCAACAGAAGGCCCGTCAGCAGGCGTTGTCGCGCAAGGGCGCCGGCGGATGCCCTGACGGTCCTGATTATCAGGCCATGAATATGCCGATTGTTTCGTGTCATGCCGCGTGCGCATACCCTGTATTGCGAAAAGCCTATCGCGATTCGATTGCAACGCGCAACCTCGCCGGTCGCGTTTGAGCGTTCCGTCCTCCTGTGGTAGGCTTGAACGTGGACAGATTCGATCGTTCCCGCGCATCGGGCGGCGCCCATGCCGCCTTTTCCGGGGACAGGAGATTTCGATGAAAGACGCGATTTTTTTCCGCGGCATGATGCCGATTATGCCGACGGTTGTCACGGAATCCGGCGCGCTGGACGAGGCCGGCCAGCGGCGCGTTGTCGAGTATTGCCTGCAATGCGGCGCCGTGGCCATCGGCCATTTCGGCTATGCTTCGGAATTTCACATGTTGTCGGAAGAACAACGGCGCCGGCTTACCGGATTGATAGTGCGGGAGGTCGCGGGCCGCGTGCCGGTATTCATCGGCGTGGCGGCGCCGGCCGTCCATATCGCCGTCGAATATGCGCGGCAAGCGGCGGATCTCGGCGCGGACCTGATCATGGCGACGCTGCCCTATATAGATGTGCCCGATTCCGATGGCGCGTTCGCCTATTATCAAGCCCTTTCGGACGCGTCGCCGTTGCCGATCATCGTGCAGGACGCGGGCCACTGCGCGCCGGTGTTGACTGCGGACTTCATGCTGCGCATGCACCGGGAAATCGAAAACATCCGGTATGTGAAGGCGGAAGGCGCCCGTTTCCTCGACAAGGCCGCCGCCCTGATTGCGGGATCGGGGGGAACGCTTCCGGTCATCGGCGGCGCCGGCGGCAAACATCTGATTCACATGCTGCGGCTGGGCGTCACCGCGTTCATGACCGGCACCGAGGCGCTCGATTTGCACGGCGGGGTGGTCCGCGCCTATCTCGCGGGCGACGAGGCGGAGGCCGCGCGTCTCTATTTCGAGCGCGTGCTGCCCTACCTCGTGTTCTACCTCGACCACTCCAAGGAATTGCTCAAGGAAATGCTCCATCGCCGGGGCCTCATTGACTCGCCCGCAATGATCGCCCCCGCCGGCGTCGCGCCCATGAGCGAAACCGAGCGCCGCGAATTTGACTGGATTCTCAAGCGGATCGGCTTCGATCAAGATCCCCGAAAGACATTTTCGTAACAAGGATTTCCTGGCCTCGCTTCCGGTTTGTTGTTCTTTTTCATGCAAGAACGCATTCCGCCGGAACCGGCTGCCGCACGACGGCCTATTTTGTAAATTAGAGCTACTCCACCCGATCTGCCGGTGAGAATCCATCAGGCTCCACCGTTCCAGCGGCATTTCGCGTGTTCGTGCTCGTAATCGTGCGCGAAATCGTAATCGAATCATCGAAAACGCTTGATGGAGCGCTGCGGTGATGGGACAGTGCTATCCTCACACTTTATTGTTGGTCGCAACGTATTCAACCGGCGAGGACAAGTCTTTCCGATCTAGTGCGATTACGATTTCGGGCAAGAGTAAGAGCAAGAGCAAGAGCAAGAGCAAGAGTAAGAGCAAGAGCAAGAGCAAGAGCAAGAGCAAGAGGAAGAGCAAGAGCAAGAGTAAGAGCAAGAGCAAGAGCAAGAGGAAGAGGAAGAGTAAGAGCAAGAGCAAGAGGAAGAACTTACTGGCCTCTTTACGCTGCCTTAGTCAAGTCACCAGTTCTACTGGTGGTGACTGACTGCCTCTTGCGGGGAAGGCCGGGCATCGAGGGCGGGAGCGATATAGGGATTGAGCGATTCGGCGACGATGTGGGCCTTGATTGGGACGGCGTCAAACGTGAGGTGGCAGGAGTCAAACAGCCAGTCGGGATTGGTTATGTTTTCGCAAACGGGAATGTAGAGCATCCCGTTTCGGTCGCAAAAGCGCCGGATTTCCGGGTTGAGCCATTTGACCAACCTTGCGAAAACCGCGCCGGTGAAATCGCATTGCATGTCCACATGCCGGCGCTTTGCGCGGGGAACCGCAAAATAATCCACATAAGCAAGGCTGCACAGGGCAAAGCGGATGCCGTGCCGCGCGAAAATCCGGCGAAGCCCTTCCAGATTCGCCAGGGTGACCGCCTCGAAATGATCGCGGATGACTTCGTCGGAAGGCCAGAACAGCCACTCGAAGTTGCGCCGGAGGAAATAGGAGTTTCCGAGGAATGCGCCGATGGAGGATATTTCGGCCCGACACAGGATCTGAACGTCGTTCTGCGAGTCGTTGATGCCGAGGTAGCCCACGACGAGGTCCGGCTCCAGTTCGAGATAGGCCGGCATGTGCAGGAAGTTGGCGCGGGAATTGAGGCCTTCGACGCCGCAGTTGACGACTTCGATGGTCCGTCCGGGAAAGGCGCCGCGCAATTCCTTCTGCAGCAGGGCGGGATAGGTGCTGTCGTTGTCGAGACCCTCGTAGGTCGTCGAGCCGCCGAGGCACAGAATGCGGAAGACGTTTTTGGGTTTGGGCACGGCAACGTCCGGGGATCGGTAGCCGAAACGATTGGTTGCAACACGGCCCTCGCTGACAGGACCCTGAAAATTCTTTTTATAACTGAAATTGAAAACTTCCCACCGCGATTCGGCGGGGATGTCCTTTTGGTTCAACCGCATGAGGCGGTATTCGTATTCGATGAACGCATAGACGCTTTGTCCGTCCGGGTCCGGCATGAAAAAGACGTCCGTTTCGCCCGCCGGATGGTTGTCCGGGTCGAAGTTGAAAACGGCGTTGGAGGCCTTCCCGGTTTTTCCCACTTCCTGGGCCTTTGCGGCCAATGCGTCCATGGGCAAGGGGTACGTAATCACGTTTTTGTGAAGCGCCCGCCGCTTGAACCCGTCGCTGTAAACGACCGGCGGTCCTTCCTTCCCAAACCGTATCACCGTTTCCCCGTTGCCCAAGGCAAACCAAAACCGGTCTTCCTCGGACAACGCGGGGAACCGTTCGCGCCGCGCCCGTTTCTCGGCGTCGTTTTCGCCGTCCTTTCGGATGGCCCAATCCGCCGCGAAGGGCGGTTTCGGCGCGCTGGCTTCCCACGATACCGGCGTTGTCGCGACGCGCAGGGGACCTTCCAGGGATTCGCGCGGCACCGGCGCGAACACCGAGGGGTCGCCATTGGCGACGGCAACACAATAGGGGTTGCGGGTTGCAATCCAGATGATTTGCGCCCGCGCCAGCAGCGCCAGTCCCAATGAAATCACGACGATCCATGCGACGGTTGCAAACAGCCAGAATGCGGTTTTGGCGACGACGCTCCTCATGATGCTTTTCCCATGATGAACACATGAAACTTCCCGGCAATCGCCTTTCCACGGCCGAGCGAATCGTCGTTGGACAATCCTGCCCGCGCCGGCAGGCGCGGGTGACTTGCCGGTCCCGAATCGGATACCATTCCCGATATTTTCATTCCATAAAGGAATTGTCGCATGCAGGAAACCACTTTTTACAAACCATCGAACCATGTGCGCATCGTGACGGCCACCTCGCTGTTCGACGGGCACGACGTGGCCATCAACATCATGCGCCGGATTATGCAGGATTCCGGCGCGGAAGTCATCCATCTCGGACACAACCGGACGGCGTCCGAAGTGGTCGAGGCGGCCATTCAAGAAGATGTCCAGGCGCTTGCGCTGACCTGTTACCAGGGCGGCCACGTCGAGTTTTTCCAGATGGTCATGGACCTCCTGCGCGATCGGGGCGTTCCCCACGTTAAAGTGTTCGGCGGGGGCGGGGGTGTGATTGTACCCAAGGAAATCGCGCAAATCGAAGCGATGGGTGTCGGCAAGATTTTTTCGCCGGAAGACGGCCGCCGACTTGGGCTGCAGGGGATGATAGACCTGGTTCTGAAGGAATCGGATTTCCCGCTACCCTGCGAGGGGGTCGAGAGACGCGCCGGGGAATTGCACCCGGCGAATGCAGCGTTGATTGCGCGTTTCATAACGGCTGTCGAGGAAGCGAAGGCACGGCAGAACGGCTGTCTGCGTTCCCTGACGGATGCGTTGCTGAAAAAAGTGTCCCGCAATGTGCCGATCCTCGGATTTACGGGGCCGGGCGGCGCGGGCAAATCGTCCCTCGTGGACGAACTGGTCACGCGGTTTATCAACGATTTTCCCCAAAAACGCGTGGCGGTGGTATCGGTGGACCCGACGAAACGCCGCACCGGCGGCGCGTTGCTGGGCGACCGGATTCGCATGAACAGCCTCGCAAGCGGGCGCGTCTATATGCGATCGCTGTCCACCCGGCGGGCGGAGAGCGAAATCCCCGACGCGCTGCCGGAAGTGTTGACGGTCCTGCGCGCGGCGGACTTCGATTTCATCGTTGTCGAGACGGCCGGCATCGGGCAGGGCGACGCGGCGATTGTCCCGCATGTGGACGCCACGATCTATGTCATGACGGCGGAATTCGGCGCGCCGACCCAACTCGAAAAGATTGACATGCTGGATCTGGCCGATTTTGTCGCCATCAACAAATACGATCACCGAGGCGCGGAGGACGCCCTGCGCGATGTGCGCCGCCAGTTCCAGCGCAACCGGCGCCTTTTCGATATGCCGCCCGAACAGTTGCCCGTGTTCGGCACGATCGCCGCCCGATTCAACGACGACGGGGTAACGGCGCTTTACCAGGCCGTCGTGGAAATGATGAACGACCGGACCCGCTGTGGGTGGCAGTCGTCGCTGCCGCCCACGGACCGCCGGACCTCGTCGGTCTCGTCGGCGCTCGTGCCGCCGGAACGCGTGCGATACCTTGCTGAAGTCGCCGACACCGTCGAGCGATACCACAAAACCTGCGCGCAGCAGGCGGAACTCGTCGAACGATTGTGGCAAATTGAAGGCGTGCTTTCGCAGATTGGAAATTCGGAAATGGTCTCCGACTTTTCAAATACGCGATCGTCCGCCGATTCAAGCATGGGACATCCCGTGTCTGTTTCCGCATTGCTCGAAGCGCGGCGTGAAGCGCTGCAGAAGCAAATTTCGCCGGATTGCCGCCGTATCCTCGAGGAGTTTCCCGCGATTCGCGAGGAGTACGCACGGGACGAGATTGTTTATTCCGTCCGGGGCCGAGAGATTTGCACGACGTTGCACCGGAGAAGCCTTTCGGGAACGCGCATTCCGCGCGTGGCTCTGCCCGGATACCGCAATCCCGGGGATTGGGTTCGCTGGGCGTTTCGCGAGAATGTGCCGGGCCGTTTTCCGTTTACGGCGGGCGTATTCCCGTTCAAGCGCGAGGACGAGGATCCCACGCGCATGTTTGCGGGCGAAGGCGGTCCTGAACGGACGAACCGCCGGTTCAAATTCCTTTCGCACAATCACGAGGCCAAACGTCTTTCGACGGCGTTCGACTCGGTAACGTTGTATGGGTGCGATCCGGACGAACAGCTCGACATCTACGGCAAGGTGGGCACGTCGGGCGTTTCGATTTGCACGATCGAGGACATGAAGATCCTGTTCGACGGCTTCGATTTGTGCGCGCCCAACACCAGCGTTTCGATGACGATCAACGGTCCGGCGCCGATCGTTCTGGCCATGTTTTTCAACACGGCCATCGATCAACAACTGGCGCGCATCGAAGCCGAATACGGCCGCCCGTTGAGCGCCGGCGAACGGGAGCGGTTCACGGCGTGGACGCTGCAAACCGTCCGCGGCACCGTGCAGGCCGACATCCTCAAGGAAGACCAAGGCCAGAACACCTGCATATTCGCGATAGATTTCGCGCTCAAGATGATGGGGGATGTCCAGGAGTATTTCATCCGGCACGGCGTGCAGCATTTTTATTCGGTGTCCATTTCGGGCTATCACATCGCCGAGGCGGGCGCGAATCCCATTTCGCAGCTCGCCTTTACGCTCGCCAATGGATTCACCTACGTAGAGTATTTCCTTGCGCGCGGAATGGACATTGACGATTTTGCGCCCAATCTTTCGTTCTTCTTTTCGAGCGGCATGGATCCGGAATACAGCGTGATCAACCGTGTCGCCCGCCGCATCTGGGCGGTGGCGATGCGCGACAAGTACGGCGCGAACGAACGGTCGCAAAAATTGAAGACGCACATTCAGACCAGCGGGCGGTCGCTGCATGCCCACGAGATCCAATTCAACGACATCCGCACCACGCTCCAAGCGCTGACCGCCATGTACGATCATTGCAACTCGCTCCATACGAATGCCTACGACGAGGGCATCACGACTCCCTCGGAAGAGTCCGTGCGGCGCGCCCAGGCGATCCAGCTCATCATCAAAAACGAGTTCGGGCCCACCATCAACGAGAATCCGCTGCAGGGTTCCTTCCTCATCGAGGAACTGACGGATCTCGTTGAGGAGGCCGTCCTGCGCGAATTCCGCCGCATTTCCGAACGGGGCGGCGTGCTCGGCGCCATGGAAACCGGCTATCAGCGCGCCAGGATCCAGGAAGAGTCCATGCACTACGAGCAAAAAAAGATGGACGGTTCGCTGCCCATCATCGGCGTCAACACCTTCATCAATCCGCATGAGGACATGAATGCCGTCGTGGGCAACCTGCAACTGGCCCGCGCCGGCGAAGACGAAAAACGCCGCCAACTCGACCGGCTGCGCGCTTTTCAGGCCGCGCATCGCGACGAGGCGCCCGCCGCGCTCGAACGCCTCCAGCAGGCCGCGCTGGCCGGCGAAAACGTCTTCGCCGAACTGATGCAAACTGTCCGCGTATGCTCGCTGGGGCAGATTACCCGCGCCCTTTTCCGCGTCGGGGGCCAATTCCGCCGGAATATGTAGAGATGCCCTGCACGGGCCTGTTTCAGGCCGGTGGCGGGTTCCGTTTGCCCGGCGAGGGGGCCGCGTAGTACTGTTGTTTTACGCGGGTTGCGGGAAAAAAACGAGGAGTTGCAGGACATGGTTCCCATCAGACTTTCGGACTTGGCGCAAGGACAACGCATTCGCGATTGGCTCGTTTTGGGGCCGTTCGTCGTGCGGACGGGCGATCATTTCGAGCGCGAATACATGTACGAGCGCGAGCGGATTCTGGACATTGACTATCTGGCCGGGGAAGGCGGCGAGGCGGCGGTTTGTCCCGTCGAGGGCCAAGCGCACGCCAATATCGGCCTCGGACCGAAGAAGCTGGCCTGGCGCCGGTACACGGATGAGTGGCTCGGCGGCATGGACATCGCCGGGGAGATTATCTACGAGACGGTCCAACGCAACTGCGTGATCTACGCCGCCGCGTGCGTGGCCGCCGATGCCGACGGGCTTGCGCTGATGGACGCGTACACGTCGGGCATGAAGGTGTGGGTCAACGGCGAATTGGCGTGCAACATGCCGTACGGCCTTCCCAAGGGCGTGCGGATGAACATGCCCAGTGTGCCCGTCCGTTTGCGAAAAGGCGAAAACACGCTGCTGTTCAAATTCCGTCCGGGCTACATCTGCGACGGCGTGGACTTTTGCGTCGGCGATGTAACGATTGCGCCGCTCGTGTCGCGGCCCGGCATGCCCGTGGCGCTTGGCCGGGTGCGCGCACTGTCCTATTTTCAGGGTTCGCCGGAAGAACCGCGGCAGGTTATCGAGGCGGCCTTGTTGAACTCGTCGCGCCTGCACCAGACCGTCCGCATTTCGCTCGCGTCCGATTCGCTGGGCGATGGCGGCCAGTCGGATGTCGAATGCGCGCCGAACGCGGTGACGACGGTCCGCCTGAGCCTGCCGACTCCGCGGGAAAAGGCCGGCATGCCCGTGAAGGCGATTTTCAGCGCGCGGCTGCGCGGCGAGACACTGGAAGCGCCGCTCGCCTATGAAGCCGCCGCCGCGCCGAAATACGACGGCACCGTGCTCGTCCTGTCGAGTTTCCATTTCGACACGACCTACCACGAGGAGCAGCGCGTGTACGCGATGGGCGCGTTCGATCTCGTGCGCCAGTATTGCCGGCTGCATCGGGCGGACCCGTTGTTCCGTTCGATCATTTCCGAGGTGGACTATCTGAAACCGTATTTCGACGTGTATCCGGAAGACCGCGAGACGCTCATGCGCGTCTTCCGCGAAAAGCGTTCGGAACCGGATGTCATGTACAACCAGCCGAACGAGCAGAATTGCGGCGACGAGGGCCTTGTCCGCAATTTCCTGTACGGCCAGCTCATTCACGGCCGGGTGTTCGGCAACATCTGCCACGTTTACGGCCCCGGCGACGTGTTCGGCCACCCGAACCAACTCTCGCAGATTGCGCGAAAGAGCGGTTGCATCGGCGTGACATGGGGAAAGCACATCTTCAATTTTCCGCCGTTTTTCAACCACCTCTCGCTCGACGGTTCGTCGCTGCCGCACCAACGCGGCCACGCCACGGAAGACGACGTGCATGAGATGGGCCTTTCGGTGCGGCTCGACGGCATAGACCAGACGCCGCCCACCCAGTGGCATCACACGCTCATGCCGTTGTACCGTCAGGGCGCCTATGAAGACCTGATGGCGGCCATCCATCGCGAAACGGAGGAGGGCAAGGCGCGCCTGCCCGTCACGTCGCGCGACATGTCGCTCTATCACGCGGCCACGGCGGTCTCGCGCGTGGATCTGAAGATCGCGAACCGCCTCGGCGAGAACCTGCTGATCGATGCCGAGAAATTCGCCACGATCGCCAACCTGCTCGGCGCGAAGTATCCCGAAAAGGCGCTCGACAAGGCATGGCGGCAGATTCTGTGCGGACAGCATCATGACTCGATTACCGGCACGCACAACGAAATATCGTTCGTGGACCTCATGAACTCCTACCGCGAAATCCTTGAACTCGGGACGGACTGCCTCAACCGTTCGATCGCATTTCTCGGCGAGGCCGTCAGGGGCGACAAGAAGGAACAGACCTACGCGGTCTTCAATTCGCTCGCATGGGAACGCACGGACGTGGCCCAACTCTCGGTCTCGGACGTCGGCGCGCCCAATTTCTCCCTGCGCGATCCGAGGGGCAAGAACGTCGCCTTTGAAGTCCTGCGCGTCGTCCGCGACGCAAAAGGCCATGTCCGGGAAGCCGATATCCGTTTCGTGGCCGTAAAGATGCCCTCGCTCGGCTATCGCGCATACACGGTCGTGCCGAAATCCTCCGGCACGCTTCCCGTATGTAAAACAACCGATGGCCGCATCATTGAAAATGCGTTCTACCGAATCACGGTCGATCCTGCGCGCGGCGGCGGCATTTCAAGCATTTACGACAAGACCGCCAAACGCGAAATCATTGAAAGCGCAAACGGCCACGTCGGCAACGAACTCGCCATCCTCGAGGAAGTTTCGTATCGCAACGAGACGCAGCACGAGTTCTACACGACCGGACTCAAAATGTTTTCCGGCGACACCCCCGCGTCCGTCGAGATCGAGCAGGGCGCCGTCAGCCGCACAATCCGCGCGCGCTACCGGATGGGCGAGTTGTGCGATGTCATCCAGGAAACGACGCTTTTCAACGACGTGCCGCGCATTGAATTCCGCACGATCCTCGTGGACGTCCAGCGCGAACATTATTTGTATTGCGTGACGTTCCCGACGAATTTGAAGGGATTGTCGCCCATCTTCGACGAGCGCTTCGGCGTCGTCGCGCGCAACGACAGCAAGAACTACCTCGATTTCCGCACGCACCAGATGCTCATGTTTGGCGATTGCGCCGTCTATGCCGCGAACAAGTTCATGGAATACGGATCCTCGGCCAAGGTACAGATCGGCCGTAATGTGTACTCGCTCTCGATGGTGGGCCTCGTCACGCCGAAGAATGCGGACGATGTGGCGGTGGCGGAGGAACTCCAGCGCGTCCTCGTGAAGAAAGGCGTCACGTGCACGCCATGGCATGGTGATGGCGGCCCCTACTGGGGCACTTATCTCAAGCACATGGACGACGACATGCTCTACACGCGGTTCCGCATCACGATAGGTTCCGGCGGGCGCAATGCGTACACGAAAAAACTGCTCGGCAAGGCGTCGGCCGCCGCGCGCAACGCGTTCAAGGCGCGCCTCAAGAAGAACGGCTACGCGTTTCTATTCGTGAAGGACGCGGATCTGAAAGACCCGTCGTGGCCGGCACTGCCGGTATTGATTGTCGAAGCGAAGAATGCCGGGAAACTGGCCGAGGCCTGTGAAACCCTTCTCGCCGAATTCCCGGAAAAGGCAACGATTACACTGCCCGCCGCTGCCGACGCGAGCGGCGCGTCGAACAAGATGGACGACTACGGCCTCGCGCTCCTGAATCGCGGGAACTACGCGAACAGCATCGAGAAGGGCGGCACGCTTTGCATGATCCTCGGACATGCGTGCCTGTGGTACGGCGGCACGAACAACTTCCCCGAAGGCTACCTCATCCCCGAAAACAAAAACCACGTCTATGGGTATGCGCTGTATCCGCACGCGGGTGACTGGCGCAAGGCCAATACGCCCCGCGCCGCATACGCGTACAATCACCCGCTCATTGCGCGGCGGATCGAACCGTCGGCAAAGGGTTGCTTGCCGGCGGAGTCGTCCTTCGCGGGCGTTTCGCCCGAGAACGTCATCCTGACCGCAATGAAGCCCTTCGGCAATCCCATTGCATCCTTCGAACGGAACAAGACGCCCGATGCGTCGCAAGGCGTCATGATTCGCGTCTACGACACGATGGGCAGGGACGCCGAGGCGAAAATCGTCTTTGGCAACGGCATCGAAAAGGCATGGGCTGCAAACCTGATCGAGGAACCGCAGGGCGATCTGGCCGTCAAGAAAGGCGCGCTGCCGCTGTACATCTCGCCATTCTCCATCGAGACGGTCGGGTTCAAACCCGCGCCGTTCGGGAAAAAATTGGACGCGCGCATCCTCGGCCCCGAAGCCGAACCCGTCCAGCCCGTCTGGGTGCGTTCGTGGGAACACGACGCCGAATCCATGCCGATGGGGTATGCCCCCGTGGTCTGCTCCATCAGTCGCGAGGTCAAGGAAGCCGACGAGGGCCGGACGCTACAACTCCGCGTCAACGTGGTCAACGACTACACCGATTCGCCCGTTTCCGGCGGCGCGGACCTTGTTGTGCCCGATGGCTGGCAGGTTGAACCGGCTGTCATCGCGTTCACCGTCGAACCGCTCAAGTACCAGGCCACGGACGTGATCGTCCGCCGTCCGGACGCATCCGCCGCGGGACAAATCAAGTTGCGCCATGCCTTCGACGGACAAGTTTTTCAGGACGTGCTCGAAATCGGCGGCGCCTTCAATCTCGACATGGACGTCCGCAACGAAGGCGATGCGATCATCGTGACGCTCAGGAATCCCCACGCCGAAACCGTCGAAGCCGAAGTCTCCCTCGTGTCGCCCATCGAGACGTGGCCCCGCGAACTCGTCGGTCCACACTCCATTCGGGCGATTTCACCCCGAACCCAAGGCGTCAGTCTCGCGGCGGGCACGACAACGGAAATGCGCTTTACCGTCGCGCATGTCCCCGGCATGGATCTCGTCCCCGAAGACTCCTACTGGGCCGTCGCCAAGCTCATGTCCAACGGCCGCATCACCCTCAAGCGTTGCGACCGCCGCCCCGAAACCCGCCGCATGTGGTCCGACCGCTGGTTCCGCCAATACTTCGGAAAACCAAGAGGGTATGTGTGACAATAGTTTTCCTAGGGCTTTCCTGACAATTTCCGATATGTGCGAAGATCGTTTTCCGAGAGACCATCGCTTGAGACCAACAGATAGTGGCGTTCTTGTACAACCTTGACTTCGCCGGTTTCGACGGCAGCCAACTCGAACATGGCAATTGCACCCTCGTCGAGAAACTGGGCGGAAACGGCACGGCAGACAAGTTCTGGAAATCGTATTTCACAGCAAAGGAGGTCTTGTTTCGTTTGCACGATGGAATGCCGATCGTTTCCCGATTTGGCTTGCACCGGAATTACATACTGTACTCCCGCTTTGTCCACGCCCACGTATATCTCGTCGATCTCGATCTGACCGACATCTTGGACCGTCGTCCGCAGGTGGTTCTGAAGACTGTAGGTCGTGACGCCGAGGAAAATGTCCACGAGTCGATTGTATCGCACCTTCGCGAGCAATGCCTGTTCGTCGCTCTGTGCGTACATCGAGACGATTTCGGGAGTGGCGTCGGGAATCTTGATGGCAATGAGATCGGGACGCGGAACGACACGTTGGCATCGCACCAGTCGCATCGCATAGCGACCCTTCCCGGCGCCCTCGATGATCCATTCGCATCCCGCTTTCGCCGTAACTGCTATACGCTCCGGCAATCTCTCGCGATAGCGAAACGAGTAGAGAACATCCCCAAGGTTCTTCGGCAACTTGACGTCAAGTATCTTGGCGAACTCCGCGAGTTCTTCCCGTTTGAATGTGAACTCGTCCTTTCCCTTTCGATAGTGTTTTTCAAATACTGCCGTTATAATCCGCGCGTACGCATTTTCACGCCGTCTTGTTCCGTCTCTGTCTCGTTCCATGTTCACGTTTTCCCAACAGTTGCGGCACGGTCTTTTCGTGTACGCGGGGGAATCACGGAAGCAGACACTCCGAAATAGGCCGCGGCTTCGTGCAAGTTCATCTTCAACAGTTTTTCGTCGCCAAGTTCGATTGTCCGATTCGGGTGGGTTGGCGTCAGTCCCATGGCCTTTACAACCTCCGCGGCTACGGCCCTTGCAAGCAACGGCGGGACTGAATTGCCCACTTGCCGGGCGCCATGCCACTTAGTAACATGAAAGCGGAACCAGTCCGGGTATGAATGGAGCCGCGCAGCCTCGCGAACCGTGATGCAACGCGGATAGAAGGGATGGATAGGCCGAGGCGACGTAAAAGCACCGTGATCGCTAGCAGTCCCGGCCCGCAAGGTATTGCACAATCCGTTGGGGTCGAGTTTGAAAAAACGGCTGATCGGCTCAGTTCGGCCCCACTCCGTTTCCGCAAAACGCCGTTGCGATTCCCGCGAGTGTTCCGTCCGCAAACTGGATGTCAGGGTCTTGCCATCGAACTTCCTCCGGTAACTGTAATCGTCCGGATCGAAAACGACAGAACGAAGTTTGGCCGAGTACTCGGATGGGGGGCCGTATGCGATGGTTGTTGAATCCGAATTGCACAGCGCCGCAAACTCATCCGCATCGGGCAAGTCTCCGATCGCATCCAACACGGTTGGTGTTCTGGGAAGACCGATCAGTTCCGGCTTTTCGCCACAAGGAATGGATGTTGGAATTGGATATTCTGGCAAGGGCAACCCTTCCAAGGCTCCAAGCAGGAATAACCGCTCGCGATCCTGGGGTACGCCATAGTAGGATGCATTCAGTACATGCCACGGTTTGCGTACACGATATCCATAAAGTGCAAATTCCTCGATTAGTTCCAACAAGAAACGCTGATGTCTGCCGACAGTTAGCCCCCGAACGTTTTCAAAGACGAAATAGCGGGCGCCGGTCTCGGAAACTAAGCGAACGAAGTGCTGAACAAGCCGATTTCGGGGATCTTCCAATAATCGTTTTCCCATAAGCGAGAAACCTTGACACGGGGGACCGCCGAAGACGACATCCACGCCAATGTTTTCGGATCCGATTAGTCCAAGCAATTCATTGCCGTCAATGGCCGATACATCCCTGCATAACGTACGGCATTCGGGAAAATTGTAACTGTGGGCGGCGCAATGGATAGGGTCATATTCGACGCAGGCAGCTATATCGAATCCTGCTTGCTCGAACCCAAGCGACATACCCCCGGCGCCAGAGAACAAGTCTATACCGATGGGTCTTCTCGTTTTTTGTTTAGTGTTCATTCGTCGAAAAATTTCCGCAATTTCGACTCGATGGTCTTTACATCGCGAGTTTGACATTGCCAAATTACAAGTATACGCCAACCGGACCGGCGCAGTTTCCGGGCGTTTCGCAAGTCTCGTTGCATATTCTTTTGGAACTTCTCTTTCCAATATTTAACTCTTGTTTTGGGTGTTGTTGTAAATCGGCAACCTCGATGTCGATGCCAGAAACAGCCATGCACAAACACTACTCTATTGTATGCTGGAAAGACAAGATCGGGTGTGCCGGGCAAATCGCGCCTGTGCAGGCGAAAGCGTAGGCCCATGGAGTGCGCGATACGTCGCACAAGGAGTTCGGGAGTTGTATTTTTCGAGCGGACACGTCTCATGAGCCAGCTTCGATGTTCTGGAGTCAAATTGTCCATATTGGCCTAATAGCACATATGAAATAGTGGCTTTTTTACTGGCCAATTGTCCTGGCCGAATTGCTCGATTTGTCTCAAACTTGTCATTGTCGCTCGATATCCAAGATCGTTCCGCGCCGCTCGCTTGATGCGAATCCCATGTCCGCCACACATCACGCTATCAACCATCCATGGACGTGTCAAGCGGTTTTTTGCTTCACCCTGGGACATCTCGGTATAAAAATACCAATGCCGCAAAAGGGACAACGGCCATGGACAAAGGATACATGTTCGAATTCCGAGATGGCAATTTAGCGCAAGAGGTATGGTCCTCAGACGGGATGAAGGAGGCGTAAGAAACAGGGGTGTACGTTTCGAGCGGCGGACGTTTTTGAAGGGCACGGCTCCGGGCGTGTTCACGACGGGCCAAATGGGCGATTCGCTCGTGAGGGAAGGCAAGATCGATCTCCTCGCCAAAACCGTCGAATACATCTAGGCCAGCGGCGTCATCGCCGGTGTTTCCTGCCACGAACTGGGCGTCATCGCGGCATGCGAAAAGGCCGGGATCAAGCCGGATTTCTACATGAAGACCTTCAACAGCAAAAACTGCTGGTCGGCCGGCAACAAGACGCCATGCGACAACGTGTTCAACGACGAGGCGCCGGAAGAGACCGCCGCATTCATGAAAACCATTGACCGGCCGTGGGTGGCGTTCAAGGTTCACGGCGCGGGCGCCATCGAACCGCGCGCCGGATTCGAGTACGCCTTCAAGAACGGGGCCGATTACATTTGCGTGGGCATGTTCGATTTTCAAATTGCGGAGGACGCGGCCATCGCGCGGCAAGTGCTCGAAAGCGTCAAAGAACGCGATCGCGCCTGGCGAACATAATCAGAATGGCTAAGACCACCGTCTTCAAGCGGCCAGGAGGGATTTCGATGCGTTCCTGGCGCCGTGCATTCTCATAGGCGGCATTGGGCGCGGCGATGTGCCCTCGAAGGCGTGCCGCTTGCGTTTCGGCGGTCGCCTTCAGGAGACCAACGCGTCCCGGACGGCTTCGTAGGCGGGTTTGGGCTGCCCGGCGTCGTCGAACAGGAGCGCGGCGCCTTCTCGTTTGAATGCTTGGGGAACCCACGAATACCGGTCCGTCACGCCCCAGACGGCCCATGCGCCGCAGCGTTCGGCCCGCAGGCAAACGTCCATGATTTCACGGTAGATTCTCGCCTGCCGCAGCAGATCCGATTCAAGAAACGGCTCCTTGATCCGTACATCCATCTCAGTGATGTGAACGTCGAGGCCAAGATCGTTGAAACGCTTGATATTCGCGGCGATGGACGCCGGGTGGAGGTCGTCCCAGACGCACAGGTGCATCTGGAGTCCGACGCCGTGGATAGGCGCGCCCTGTTCGAGCAGCATGCGAATCATGGCGTACATGGCATCCGATTTCCGGTTCAGGCCGTCCGCGCTGTAATCGTTGTAAAACAATTTCGCGTCTGGATCGGCCTCGTGCGCCCAATGGAACGCCATCGCGAGGTAGTCCGGGCCGAACATGCGCAGGAACGGCGAATCGCGCCAGCCGCCGTGGTCGTCCAGCGCTTCGTTGACGACATCCCATGCGAACACATCGCCGCGATACCGGCTCACGACCGTGTGGATATGTCCGCGCACCAAGTCAATGCCGTCGTCGTAGGTGAACCCGCCTTTCGCGAACCAGTCCGGCAGAATGTAATGCCAGACCAGCGTGTGGCCGCGCACGGCCATGCCGTGTTCCCGCGCGAACGCGACGATTGCGTCGGCGTCATCAAACGCGAACCGGTCGCGTTCAGGTCGCAAGGGGCCGAACTTCATCGCGTTTTCGCAGGTGATCATGTCGAATTCGCGAGCAAGGATCGTCCGGTATTGCGGATCGTCGCGCAGGGCGTCGGCGCTGACCGCCGTCCCGATGCGCAATCCCCGCTTGCCCGCCAGTTCGCGCAGACCGGTTGCTTCAGTACTCATACAGTCCCTTTTCCCTCAACGCCTGGACAATCGCCGCGGCCGTTTCGTCATGGTTCAATCCGGCGCAATGGATCGTCACGTCCGCGTGTTTTGCATAAAGCGGCTGGCGTTCGTCGAACAATTCCGCGAACGTCTGGCCGGGCGCCATGACGATGCCCCTCGAATCGAGATTGGTCACCCGCGCGTACAGGGGCTCCAGCGGCAGATACAGGTAAACGACGGGCCCCGATCGCCGCAGATGCGCCATGGCGCGTTCGCTGTACACGACGCTTCCCCCGGTCGCCACCACATGCTCGCGGCAATCCAGCGAAAGGATGAAATTTTCCTCGATGGCGCGAAACCGGTCAAGGCCGTCCGTGTCAATGATGTCCTGAAGGCGCCGCCCCTCGCGCGCCTGCAAATGGACGTCCGTGTCTATGAAACTGCGCGACAGCGCCTTCGCCAGCAGCACGCCGACCGTGCTCTTGCCCACGCCGGGCATCCCAATCAACACCACGTTGCGCTCATCATTCCTCATTGTTTACTCCGAAACACCCTTGAAACGGTCATCCTCGTCGCGAAACAGAATGTTGAACGTCGTCAGGCTGCCGTAGGCGCGCGTGATGAGTTGTTGCAATTCGATCTTGTCTTCCTGCGCCAATGCGGGATGGTTGTTGATTTTCTGTTCGAGGACGCGCAACTTTTCGCGGACGGACACGATCTTCTTGAAAAACACCGCGAGCGGCACTTCCTTGCCTTGCAACGCCGTGTCGAACGGTTGCAGGATCATCTTGCCGCCCTTCCATTTCGGTGCGATGGCGCAGGTTCCCGCGCCCGTTTCCTCTTCAAGCACCTCGCGCAACGCTTCCTTCACATCGTCCCATGTCCACTCCGTCATCGTGCGATTCCTCCACTATTTCGCCACCATACCACGATCGGGACGGTATCGCTCAACTTGCTGCTTCGGACCAGAGGCGCCCGACCGGACAGACGCATCTTGCGCTTTCCCGACAATGCATCCGACCGCCACTCTGTCTCGTGCGTGTTATCGTAATCGTAATCATAATCGAAACAAGGACTTATGAACATCTCCAATCGCTTGCGTGATTATTCAAGAGAACTCATTTTCGTCCCCCAAGAGCCAGGGTCTCATGACAACTCGTAATTATATTTGCAGTTGATCGGAGAGACTTGTCCGCACCGGTTGAATACGTTGCGACCAACAATAAAGTATGAGGATAACACCGTACTATCAGTACATTGCTCAATCAAGAGTTTTCGGGGATTCGATTACGATTACGAGCACGAGCACGCACCTGCCGGCGCCTTTGAAGGGCCTTCCGCAAGCCACCAGTTCTTGTGGTGTTGACTGATTCGGAGGTGTTTGCGTAAATGCCGGTCGGCATTTACTCCCCTTAATGTGCACATTGAGGTGGAATTCGGGGTATGGCTTTTTGCGGCGGCTTGTTGTATGATGTTTTACAAGTGAGGTGGCATTCCACGATGCGTGAGGCACATTTTTAGGGGATTGGCGCCATGCGGAAAGACGACGTTGGTGAAGGGCAGGTCAACACAAGGCGGCTGCACCTGCTGATGTTGATTCCGCTCGGATGGATGGTTTTTGCGGCGCTCCTGCCCGACTTTGCGATGCGCCTTTTCGGGCAAAATATCGCATGGCTGCGTATTTCGGCGTCCGGTATCGGTTTTCTGCTCATTTGCGTCTTCACCGCGTATCTTCTGGGACGGATCCGCCGCGAGCGAAAACTGGTGCTGCTTGTCATGGGGGGCACAACCCTGCTGCTGGTTTCCCAATCGTACCGGTTTTTGCAGTCGCTGAGGCTTCTGGACGGGTTTGTAAGCCGGGACTGGAACAACGTCTTGCGCGCGTTCGACAACCTTTTCACGGGGCTGGGTCTTGTCCTGATTGCGGTCGCGTTCTTCTTGGCTATTATCGAAATGATGGCCTCGCGGCAACGGCTCATGGCCGAACATGCGCGGCTCACCGAAGAAGTTGCCCGCCGGGAGCAGGTGGAAAAAAGTCTGCGCGAAAACGAGGCGGTGCTGCACGGGATTAGCGCGTCGGCGTTGGACGGCATTGTCCTGATGGACAACGTGGGAAGCGTGTGCTACTGGAATCCGGCCGCCGAGCGGATTTTGGGTTACGCGGCGGGGGAGGTTATGGGGAAATCCGTCCACGAAACACTCGTTCCCTCCCGCATGCGAAACCATTATTTGGAAGGTCTGCGTGCATGGAGGAATACGGGCGAAGGGCCCGTCGTGGGGAAAACGACGCTGGTCAGGGCAATACGCAAGGACGGCGCCGAAATTGACGTCGAAATTTCCGTGTCTTCCCTCCATCTGCGGGGGGAGTGGCATACGCTGGGGATCATCCGCGACGTGACCGCGCGGCGCGAGGCCGAGGAAGAGCATCAACTGATTTTGCGCACGGCCATGGACGGCTTCTGGGTCGTGGATGTCAATGGACGGATTCTGGACGTAAATGAAGCGTATTGCCGTATGATCGGATACAGCCGGGATGAACTCCTGAACATGAGCATCGCGGATGTGGAAGCGATCGAGATGGCCGAGGACGTCGCCGCGCATATCCAGCGCGTACAAACGAAAGGCTGGGATCGCTTCGAAACCCGCCATCGCAGAAAAGACGGATCGGTGATTGACGTGGAAGTCAGCACCAGCCATTTGAGCACGAGCGGAGGCCGGCAATACTGCTTCCTTCGCGATATTACCGAGCACAAGCGCGACGAGCAATCCCTGCAGGCCAGTGAGTCGAAATACCGGGATCTCGTGCAGAACGCCAACACGATCATCGCCCGGCTGGATGCCGGGGGAACGATCACCTTTTTCAACGAGTTTGCCGAGCAATTTTTTGGGTTGCTGGAAAAAGACCTGCGCGGGCAAAGCGCGCTGGGAACGATTCTCCCGGGAGATCGGGCGGACGGAACGGATTTGGCCGCGTTGCTTCGCCGCAAGGAAAAACATCCGGATCATTCGATCGAAAGCGAATACGAATGGAACCGGGGCGACGGGCGCCGGGTCTGGATTTCGTGGATCAGCACGCCGGTTTACGACGAGCAAGGGCACGTTCGCGAATTGCTCTGCGTCGGAAACGATGTGACATCCCGTGTCGAGGCGGATCGGATCATCGCCGAACAGCAGACGCGGATGCTTCATGCGTCGCGGCTTTCGGCTGTGGGCACCATGGCGAGCGGCATCGCCCACGAAATCAACAATCCGCTGGCGATTATCTCAGGCGCCGCCCAGCAGTTGGATGCGCTGGCCCGCCAGGAACACCCCGACGCGGCGCGTCTCGAAAAGATTTCCGAGGTTGTTGGGCGCAACGTCAATCGGATATCGCGTATTATCCGGGCGCTCCGAATGCTTTCGCGCGACGGATCCCGGGATCCCTATGTCCTGATTCCGCTTCAAAGCCTCGTGGCGGATATCCTTGAATTATGCCAGGCGCGTTTTCTGGCACACGGCATCATGCTGGAAGTCGCCGGCATCCCCAACATCGAAATCGAATGCCTGCCTCCCCAGATTTCGCAAGTGCTCCTCAATCTGCTCAACAATGCCCATGACGCCGTCGAAACGCTTCCGGAGAAGTGGATCCGAATCGGCGTTCAGGACGAAGGCGATACAATCGCCCTGACGGTTACCGACAGTGGCCGCGGACTGGCGCCCGAAACCCGGGAAAAGGCGATGCTGCCGTTTTTCACCACGAAGGAACCGGGGAAGGGTGTCGGCTTGGGGTTGAGCATTTCCGCGCAGATTCTGGAAGCGCACCACGGGGAATTGATCATTGACGCGAATTATCCAAACACCCGCTTTGTCGCCCGGCTGCCCAAGCGCCAGCCGATCGGGACATGAACCGCCCATGGGCCGTTGCAACAACCCGCCAAGAATCGGCAATGGAAGCCGGTTCTTTTTACCTTGGACAAGGTGGACTCTATAGAAGCGGTGGATGTTTTCCACAAAGCGAAACGATTCCTGGATCCTTGAGAGTACCGAGTTCTTGCCTGTATTCATCTGTTCTGAACGTGCAATGGGGAATTTTTTGGGGGGTACGGAACGTAGGACAGACTGTCCAGTCTGCCTTTTTTGAAGCCAAGCCATGTCTGTGGACGGACAGGCTGGACAGCCTGTTCCACGCATTTGCCTTCATTTCTGATCCTGTTGGGATTCCGCAATCAATGCTTCAAGACGATTCTGTAATCCGTTCAACCAAAAAAACGACATTTTTCGAGTAATTGCAGCCTGTAGCAAGGTTCGAGAAATCGGTACTCTTACACTGGGGTTATTTCGTCCATAAAGTCCCTGCCGTCCACGGGATAAACCGGTTGGCCGCCCCATGCGCAACGGATGCGCAGCCCGATGGTATTATGGATGGCGATCCCCATTCCGGCGCGTCCGTGCGCATGGGGTGCGGATTGGCGGGTGTGGCGTGCTATACTGGGAAGAGGTTTTTACCCTGAAGACGCGCCGTGCGTCGGGAGGGAGGATTCGGCGATGAACCGTTTGAAGACAATGATGCGCGTTTGCCCGAAGGGGATGGCGGCGGCATTTGCGGCATTGTGTTTCGTTGCGTTGACGGGGTGTCCCCGCGAGAAAGGACCGGAACTTTCAGTATCCGAGGCCAGCCATTATTTCCGTCCGAACGAAACGGTGTGGACCTTTTATGTTACGAACACCGGCCAGCCCGGGACGCCCATTCGATTTGAAGCCGTGGTCAGTGCGCCGTGGATGGCGTTGACCCCGACGGGGGGTGTCAGTTCGGGGCCGAACGACAAGACCGGCATCGAGGTCCGCGTGATACCATCTGCCTTTACGCGCAAGGTGAATGAAGGCCAGATTATGGTCTACTGGGGACTGCAACAGATCTCGATACGTATCACGGCCGAAGCGCCCGACACGGCCGGGGAAGGCGAGGGCGAGGGGGAAGGCGAAGGCGAGGGCGAAGGCGAGGGCGAAGGCGAAACGGAACGGCGCGTTATTTATGTAAACCGCGACAATCCGTCGCATTTTCAGGATGGGACCACATGGGAAACGGCTTTTTCGAGTCTTCAACGCGGCATTGACAAGGCGTTCTTCAAATTCGGGCGCGGCGAGGTCTGGGTGCGCGAAGGCATCTACGACGAAACGCGGTCCAATGCAAACGGCGCGCTGGTTTTACGCCGCGGCATCGAGATATACGGCGGATTCGACGGCACAGAAACGGAACGGGCCCAACGTGATTGGATCGTGCGCCGGACCGTGATTGACGGAAGCAAGGCGCGCAATGGCGCGGCGGCTTATCATGTGATTGTCGGGGCGGACGACGCCGTGCTGGACGGGCTGATCGTCCAGGGCGGACGCGCGACGGGCAGTGAAACCGGCCAGGATCGCGGCGGGGGGCTCTATATCGTTCGTTCGTCTCCCCGTATCGTCAATTGCACGTTTTCGAAAAACAGGGGCCTGTACGGGGCCGCCATTTACAGCGAGGGCGGCGTGCCTACCTTCCGCGACTGCCTGTTCGAGGAAAATATGGCTGTCGCCAAGGGCGGGGCAGTCTACATGACGCGCGGGGGCGGACGACTCGAACGATGCGTTTTTTCTGAAAACATGTCATGGGTCATCGCGGGCGCCCTTTGCTGCGAGAAGAACCCCATCGTGGCCAAGGGATGCCGGTTCGACACGAACCTGTGCATCGGAAACGGCGGCGGTGTGAATCTGCAGGAATCCACCTCGATAATCTCGGAGTGCCTGTTCAGAAACAACGAGGCCGGATTGTGGGGCGGCGGCATTTACGCCGAACTGTGCGCGCCGCGCATCGTCAACTGCGTTTTCATGGGCAACGTGGGCGTCGAGGGCGGGGGCATTTACAACAGCAGCGCGAATGCCGTCATCACGAATTGCACGCTGGCGTTCAACCGGGCCAACGCCAACATGACGGGCGGAAACGAACCGAATGCCAAAATCGGCGCGGGCGCGTCGCTGGCCAATCTGAAGTCCTCGCCGGTCGTGACCAATTGCATTCTCTGGGGAAAAGAAGGTGAGACGCCCGTCCAGAATTCCGATCCGGTCTCGCAACCGGTTATCACATACTGCAACGTGCGCGGGGGATATGCGGGTACGGGCAATATAAACGCCGACCCCAAATTTCTTGGATTGGGACTGGATGTATGCGCGCTGAAACCCGGTTCTTCCTGTATTGATACCGGCCGAAATACCGGCGATACCGCCAGCGGGGTTGTCGTGTTGGATTTCCTCGGGCAAGCGCGCGGAATGGATGGTGACGGGCTTGGCGCCGGACCCACCGGCGACGGTTCGGATTACGACATTGGCGCGTATGAATACGTTCCGGGCACGGGCGAAGGCGAAGGCGAAGGCGAGGGCGAGGGCGAAGGCGAAGGCGAAGGTGAGGGCGAGGGCGAAGGCGAAGGCGAAGGTGAGGGCGAGGGCGAAGGCGAAGGCGAAGGTGAGGGAGAAGGTGAGGGAGAAGGTGAG
>Ga0116146_1000167_pt1 | contig 85072 bp, 55 predicted proteins | sample AD_JPNHG2_MetaG_FD_89748 | JGI IMG/M metagenome (GOLD analysis project Ga0116146, IMG submission 89748) | Active sludge microbial communities of municipal wastewater-treating anaerobic digesters from Japan - AD_JPNHG2_MetaG | ecosystem: Engineered > Bioreactor > Anaerobic > Digestate | place... | reverse complement strand
GGAGGTTAGATGGGTTGTCTCGTCTTTGGGTCCTATCGGTCCCATCCGTCCTATCGGCTCTATTCCCCTCACCCACAGGTACGCATAGCCGCCAGTGGTTCGCCAGTAGCTCCGGAGCTTATGCCGACCACGCCGCGTGCATGCTCTTGCCGTGAAGACACTTCGGGCAGCAGGGCTCGACGCAAGAAAATCGTTCCGTACTGCCAAATATCCTCTTACCTACGCGTTGGCCCTCAGTCGCGCCGCACACGAACGCCTGGTGCCAGGCGATAGCCGCCCACAGGGCCGCGCGCCGACAGCACGACCGCGCGCACGGCGCTCTTCCCCGCGACTCTGCGGATTCTGCGAGAGAGGTTGTCGGCCACGCTTCGCCAGTTGATCCCATGCTCCTGCGTCGGCGTCACCCGGCCGGTCCCGCGGCGCTCGACCAGCATCTCGAGGAAGAGCAGCTCGCGCCCTGCCGGCAACGCGATGCGGGCGCCGTCCACCGACAACACCTGGCGGCCGCGGTAGAAGGTCACGCGGTGGCCGGGCGCGCGCTCCTTGTGAGGCAGCGCCGGCAGGCGGGCCGCCTCGAGGAGGGCGCTCAGCGGCGGGCGCTCGGCCTCCGGCGGCAGATCGCGCAGGAAGCGGCAGGCGGACTCGAACTCCGCGCGGTTGCGTGGCGCCCGCGGCCTGCCGCGGCCCCAGGGCAAGTCGGCCCCCTGAGCGACCAGCACGTCGGCCGCCAGGTCAATCCCCGCGCGCACCGCCTCGCGCCAGAGCTGCGACGGCACGCGCACCGGCTCGTCCCGCGGGTGCGCCTCGAAAAGCTCCAGCAGCGTCTGCGTCGAGTGGCTGGAGGCGCTGTGCACGCTCGCCAGAAACCGCAGCGTGCCCCATGCCGCGGGGTCGGGCTCCCAGGTCGCGCGTAGCTCGCCGCGCCAGCGGGCGCGCCGCAGCCGCTCGTGCTCCAACACCAGCACGGCGTATGTGCGATAGGCATTGGACACCGCCTGCCGCCGGGCAAGGCGTCCGATGGTCTCTCTGTGCGTCTCGTGTGCCACGGCGCGAGACCTCCGTGTGTTGTCGCCAGTGTGCCGCCGGCCCTGGACATTGTCAAGTGAGTCAGGCACCTGGGGGGCGGGCCGGAATTGGAGGTGGCTGCGGGAGGTCCGGAGGAGCGAGATAGGATAGCCCAGGGCAACGTCCTGCTCTGCGCCCACATCTTCCCGGGGCTGGGGCTCAGCTCCCGAAGGGGGGCGATTCAGCGCGCGAGCAGCGCCCCCGTTGGAGACTTCGATGGGGAGAATGCGATGATCCCAGGGCTCTCTTCGGTTGCCCAGGGCTATCCCATGCGAGTCCTCCAGGCTCCAGAGAGACCTGCTCTGCCTGCAACTCCGGCCCACATCCGGGCACCAGGAACCGCGAACCCGCTGAAGGAGGGCTGACCGCAATACGCCGACAACAGGATTGTGGCGCTTTCGCGCGAAAGCGCGACACTGCCGACCGTCTGGAACAAGCCTGCCCCTGGGTTCCCCCACACCTCGACAACTCGCCGTGATTCCCGCTCGGTGACCCGGCGCCGCGTAATGGCCATCCGTAACGGCGAGCGTTCCGCTCGCCCCGCGCGGGACGCTTCGTGAGGTCCCACCAGCGCGACGCGCTAGACTGCATCGAGCGAGAATCGCGAAGAGTTACTGCTCCGGCAGCGAATCAGGTTGCATCGGCCTGAGCACGCTGCGTCGGGCAAGACTCCAGGCGTAGCCGCAAGCGTCCCGCTTGCGATGGTTTTCGGCAATCGAGACGCATGTCGCTACACAGGAGGATGCAAACTGATCCGCGGCCAGAGCAGCATCTTGAAGACGCGACGGGCAAAGCGTATAGTGAACACGCCGCACGAACCGCCAGAAAGGAGCAGAGAGATGATAAGGGCCGCGCTGCTATCCATGGCCCTGGGCGCGCACGCATTCGCCGCCGAGGGGCCGAAGTGGGCCGCCGTTGAGCAACCGGACCTCTCGGAGCGGGTCGCCAAGGCCCAGGCGCTCGCCGTCGAGGAACTCGGCGTGCCCGTGACCTCGGTGCGCCGCGGCGAGCTGATGCTCGTGCCGAACCCCGACGGGAAGACCTACGACTTCCTCCAGTGGTACTTCAAGGGCTACGGCGGCCCGACCACCGTCTTCATCGGCGACCTGGCCACCGGCGCGGTGCGGAAGGACGGCATCCCCGACCGCCGGCAGATTCACATCTGCGGCCGTGTGCTCGGCCCAGACGGCAAACTCTACCTCGCCACGCCCGACTGGCAGAAGGGGATGGAAGTCTACGTCTACGACCCCGCGACGAACGAGCTCTCGTGCAAGGGCGTGGTCGCGCCCGGCCTGGGGGGCGAGACCCGGCCCATGTGCATCGGCACCGACGGGATGATCTACGGCTCCGGCAGCTACGACAAGGAGCGCAAGGCCGGCGCCTACCAGATTGACCCCAGGACGGGCAAGGTGACCGACTACGGCCCCATTGGCCCCAGCCACGCTCCCAACGGCTGCTGGGGCTACTCGGTGGCCGCCGACGACCGCTACGTCTACATCGCCAGCGGCAAGGTCCCCTGGTTCCTCGTTGCCTACGACCGCCAGACAGGCAAGGATGAGACGCTCGTCACGACCGAAAACGTCGAGGGCATGGTCAGCGTGCACCAGACCCGCCACGGCTGCACCGCGAGCGCCAGCAGGGTCGTCGGCACCGACGGCAAGCCCATTCAGTACTGGCTCTATCAGGGAAAGGCCATCCCGAAGAAGGCGCCCAACGAGAAGCCGCCGTGGCCCGAGCCGCCAGATGCCATGCCCTGGGTCACCCTGCCCCCGCAGCCGGAGTTCTCCACCGACAGCGCGACGCCGACCTCCGACGGCAAGGCCGTGCTCTGGGTCCGCACGCCCGAGGCCAAGGCCGCCGCGCCCAAGAACCCGCCCGCCGACGCCAGGGCCGAGGACCTCGGCTGGAAGGCCATCCCGTTCGACGTGCCCACCTACCCGATGGCAATCAACCGCCTGACGGAACTGCCCGACGGTCGCATCCTGGGCACCGCCGACTCCTACGAGGGCAACTTCCTCTTCGACCCCGCCACAGGCAAGAGCGTGCATCTGGGCAAGAACTCGCTGAGCCACTACGCCACGGCCATCCTCGACGGCAAGGTCTACATGAGCGGCTACCCGTCCTCCATCACCTACGTGCTCGACCCGGCGAGGCCGTGGACCATCGGCGCCGGCAATCCCGTGCGCAAGCCGGTCCCCGAGACCGACGAGCGGAGCAACCCCCGCATGCTCGGCTACCTGAACAAGTGGGCGGGCACCCACAAGATGTACGCCGCCGCCGTCGGGGCCGACGGGCGGGTCTACTTCGGCGGACGCTGGGTGCGCGACGGCTCGGGCGGCGGCTTCGCGTGGTGGGACACGCGGGCAGGGGAGGGCGGGGGATTCTGGCGCGAGTTCAGCAACGCCCAGATCACCCACCTGGCCGCGGCCGACGAGGGCAGGCTGATCGTCATCTCCACCATGCGCGTGCGCGACGCCACGCTCGGCAAGCCCGAACTCAAGCAGGGCAAGCTCTTCGTCTGGGACACGGCGGCGCAGAAACTCGTCCGCGAAATCGAGCCCGTGATGGAGGCCAAGGGCACCGGCCTCATCGTGGGCGTGGGCGCGGCGCGCGTCCTCGGTTGGACCGAGGACCCGACCGACCCCAAGTCGAGCATCCTCTATGGCGTGGACGCCGCGACGGGCGAGATGGCCTTCCGCCGCAAGCTCCCGTTTCCATTGCCTGTAGGCATTGGGTCGAACCAGATGGAGCCGTTCGACTTCCGCCTCGGCCCGGACGGCAGGGTCTGGACCTTCCTGGCCGGCGCACTCATCCGCATCAACCCCGCGGACACCGCCATCGAGGTCGTCGGCAAGGTTCCCGGCGGCCGCCTCGCCTTCTCGGGCGGCGACCTCTACCTCTCCGGCAGCGAACAGCTTCGGCGCGTCCGCGGGCTGGCGGCAAAGGAGTAGACAGGCTCTCCTCACCCCGAACAGGGCTTCCCTCACACCGCCTCGGACAAGCTGGAGAAGGTGAACTCGCTGGCGCGGATGGCCGGGAGGAGGGAGTTCTCGAAACGCATGGGCCTGGCCATGCCGGTGACCTTGTTGAGCACGGCGATGGGGGTCTCGTTGAAGCGGAAGTTCTTCACGGCGTGGCGGATGGCGCCGTCCTCGACCCAGAAGACGCCGTCGCGCGTGAGGCCGGTGACGAGGAGGGTCTGCGGCTCGAGCATTCGGATGTACCAGAAGCGGGTGACGAGGAGGGCCTTGTCGGTGGACGCGATCAGGTCGTCAAGCGTGCCCTTGCCGCCGTGGAAGATGAGGTTCGAGGGCCAGCCGGTAGGCTCCTGGCCCTGCTTGGCCGCCCAGTAGCGGTCGTAGAAGAGGCGCTGGAGGACGCCGTTCCTGATCCACACGTAGGGCTTGGCGGGCAACCCGTCGCCGCCGAAGGGCGCGCCGAGGACCTGCTTGCGGGTGGGGTCGCTCTCTATCGTGATGTTGTCGCCGACGATCTTCTCGCCGATTTTGTTGCCGCCGCCTTTCCTGGCGAAGAAGCTGCGCCCCTCGTCGGCCTGGCGGGCGTTCATGCTCCAGAGGGCGTAGGCGAGAAACTCGTCCACGGCGGCGGGCTCGAGGATCACGGGGTAGACGCCGGGCTCGAGAGTCTTGGGCTTGCGCGAGGCCTCGGCCTTGGCGATGGCGCGGGCGCTGGCGGCCGCGTAGTCCAGCTCGGCGAGGTCGCGCGAGCTGTCGGCGGCCCAGCCCGAGCCCTTGCCGTCGGCGGTGCGCGCGGTGAGGGTGTAGTTGGCGTCGGTGGCCTCGTAGTAGCCGAACAGGCCCTTGTTGTTGCCCACGGCGTGGAAGGTGGCGCCGTACTCGAGGTAGCCGGCGACGGTGATGTGGCGGGCGGCGGCCGGCTCGATGGCTGAGCGGGCCACCTCCACGCCCACGTCGGCGCCGGCCCGGGCCGTGCTGGCGAACCAGGGCCGGATGGGTAGGTACTCCTGGGGCTCCAGCTCGGGCACGTACTCGGGGTCCTCGGGGGCCACGCGGGCCATCTCCTCGGCGTTGGAGACCAGGCGCCGGAGCGACGCGTCGTCGGTCTCGCTGATGCTGGCCGTCGCGTGGCGCCGGCCGAAGTAGGCGGTGAGGGCGATCGAGAGATTGTCCCGGTCGCCGCAGGTGGTGAGGGTGTTGACGGCGAAGCGGGTGTTGCGGGTGCGGCCGCCCGAGAGGTTCACGCGCGCCTCGTCGGCCTGGGTGAGGGAGAGGACCTTTCCGATGAGTTCGCGGGCCTGGGCCTCGTCGAGGATCATACGGTTCTCCTGGTGTTCAGGACGTTGACACCTCGGAACCGTGCCGGCGCGGCGCCGTGCGAACAGGGGCTCGACTGCGAGGGCTGGCCCTTGCCGCACCAGTAGGTGGCGCCCATTTGCCAGAAGCGCTCGTCGCAGATCGCGTCGCACGAGTTCCAGAAGTCCACCGTGTTCGACTGGTAGGCGACGTCGCGCAGCATGCCCGCGATCTTGCCGCCCTTGATCTCGTAGAAGACCTGGCCGCTGAACTGGAAATTGTAGCGCTGATGGTCAATGGAGTAGGAGGAGTCGCCGCGGATGAGGATGCCGTCGTCGGTCGAGGCGATCAGGTCCTCGGGCGTCAAGGGGGTCTTGCCCGCCTCGAGGTGGATGTTGACGTTGCGCTGGAAGGGGATGGAGCCCCAGGAGTCGGCGTAGGCCGCGCCGTGAGAGTGATGGATCTCGGGCAGGCCGGCCGCGGCGCGGGCCTCGCGGTACTCGGGCCACAGCACCTGCTCGCGGGTGGTCTGGTAGTCCACGAATAGCCCATCCTTGACGAGATACCACTCCTCGGTCTTCACGCCGTCGTCGTCGTAGGCGCAGGTAGCCATGCCGCCGGGGATGGTGCGGTCGGCGCGGAAGCTGACGAGGGGCGAGCCATACATCAGCTTGCCCAGCTTGTCGGGCGTGAGGAAGCTGGTGCCCGCGTAGTTGGCCTCCTGGCCAAGCACGCGGTCGAGTTCGGTGGGGTGGCCGACCGACTCGTGGATGGTGAGCCAGAGGTTGGTGGGGTGCAGGACGAGGTCGCGGCGGCCGGGCTCGACCGACTTGGCCGTGAGCTTCTGCACCGCCTCCTCGGCCATCTGGGGCGCGAGGGCGACGAGGTCGGCGCCCTCGACGTGCTCGTAGCCCGCCGCACGCGGCAGCACCTCGGCCGTGCGGGTCTGGAACTCGCCCCTGTCGGGGTCAATCGCCGTCACGGTGAAACAGGGCCACACGCGCGTGATGTCCTGCTCGATCACGCTGCCGTCGGTCGAGGCGAAGAGCTTCCACTCGTTGCGCAGGAGCATGAAGGAATTGACGTACTTGGCCCCCGGCACCTTGAGCGCCGCCGCATTGACGGCGAGGAGCAGTTCGGCCTTCTCGCTCACGGGCACGGCGAAGGGGTCCTTCTCGACCGGGCTGCGCCAGGTGTCCATATAGGCGTCATTGGGCGCGAGCACGACGGGCCGTGTGACGGCGGCCCGGTTGGCGCGGGCCATGTCGAGGGCGCGCGCGGCGGCCTCCGCGATGGCGTCCTTCTCCACCCTGTGGCTGGCGGCGAAGCCCCAGGCGCCGTCGAGCAGCACGCGCACGCCGAAGCCGAAGCTCTCGGCGTCGGTGACGCTCTGCACGCGGTCCTCGCGGGTGTGGACCGACTGGTCGCGGTGGCGCGAGATGCGGATGTCGGCATAGCTGGCGCCGCCGGTGCGAGCGGCATTGAGGGCCACGTTGGCGAGTTCCTTCATCGGGCCTCCTCGGCTATTCGCCCTTGGCAGTTGCAGCGCGGGCCAATCGAATGTATAACGTTTCATGCCGTTCACTGCAACTGGTTTTTCGTCCGGACCTTCCTGAGACGCAAGGAGACTGCACGAGATGGTGCGGCTGCGAGTGTTCGGGTGCCTGCTGCTGAGCAGCCTGCTTGCGCAGGCGGCCAGCGTGGTCGAGTCCGCGCGGAGGATCCCCGTGGCCTACCAGGTGGACGTGCTGGTGGTGGGCGGGAGCACAGGCGCCGTGGCCGCAGCGGCCGAGGCGGCGAGGGCGGGCGCCAGCGTGTTTCTGGCCGCGCCGCGGCCCTACCTGGGCGAGGACATGGCCGGCACGCTCCGCCTGTGGCTCGAGGAGGGCGAAGTGCCATCTTCCCCGCTTGCCAAGGCCATCTTCTCCGGGCGCCCGGAGCCCACGGTGGACCTGGGCAACGTGTTGCCTCTCCAGTATGAGGCCGACCTGCCCTCGGCCGCCCAGCACAAGGACACGAAGCCCCCCTCGCTCCTCACCGACGGCAAGTGGTCGAGCGCGGCCCAGGAGAGCGTGCAGTACGACGGTGACCCGACGATCATCGCCGACCTCGGGGTCAAGCAACGCATCGAGAAGGCGCACGTGGCCCTGTATCATAACAAGGACTACCTGTTCGACTCCGTGGCCATCGGCATCAGCGACGACCGCCAGGCATGGAAGGAAGTGGCCACGCTGAGGAACGACCGGCCTGCAACGGGCGACGACCACGGGGCGGCGATCCTCCTGTCGGCTCCCATCAATGCCGGAGCCAGGTACGTGCGGTTCGCCGCCAAGCGGCGCGAAGGCTCCAAACGCGTCCTCGTCGGCGAAATCGCGGTCGTCGGCGCGGAGAAGCCCAAAGAGCAGATGCCCCCCAACGATAGCACCACGAACGCCCCCCCTGTGCCCCCGGCCACGCCCCTTCAGGTGAAGCGCACGCTCGACCAGGCGCTCCTCGACGCGAAGGTGGCTTTTCTCTACTCGTGCTTCCCCACCGACGTGCTCACCGACGCCGAGGGCAAGCCCTGCGGCATCGTGATGGCCAACCGCGCCGGGCGGCAGGCCGTGGTGGCCAAAGTAGTCATTGACGCGACGGAGCGCGCGACGGTGGCGCGGATGACCGCCGCGAAGTTCCGCCCCTTCCCCGGCGGGCCGCAGACCGTGAAGCGCGTGGTCATCGGCGGCAAGCCGCAGCCCAGCCAGGGCATCGTGGCCTCGCGCATCGTCGGCTCGTTCACCGCCCCGGGAAAGCCCGGAGCCGCGCCCTATCCCATCATTGACTACACGATCAAGGTGCCCATGGCCGACGCCAGCTACGCCGCCTACGCAGCGGCGGACCAGGTCGCGCGCGATCTCACGTTCGACCCCGCCCAGCAATTCACCTCCGACATCCTCTTCCACGTACCGCCCGACCCCGTGCAGGGGGTCAAGTCGTTCGGAGTCCCGCCTTCAGGCGGTCTTGATTTCAACGCCTTCCTCGACGCCTGCCGCCCGGCGGGTGTGGAGCGCCTCTACATCCTGGGCGGCTGCGCCGACGTGCCGCGCGAGCAGGCCGAGAAGCTGATGCGGCCCCTCGCCCTCATGGACGTCGGCACGCGCGTGGGCGCCGCCGCAGCCGCCGAGGCCAAGAAGCTGCCTCCGCCAAAGGAACCCAAGGTAAGGCGTGCATACTCGCATGCGGAACCCGCGACCGGCAAAGGCGAGGTGAAGGAGATTCTGGCAGGCGTCCGCGAGTTCCAGAAGCTCCCGACCCTTCCTCAGGAGGAGCGGCCGTTGGCCGTGCTGGGCACGTACGACGTGGTGGTCATCGGCGGCGGCACCGGCGGCGCGCCCGCCGGCATCGCCGCCGCGCGCCACGGGGCGAAAACCCTCGTCGTCGAAATGCTCCACGGCCTGGGTGGCGTGGGCACACTCGGCCACATCTCGACCTACTACTGGGGCAACCGCGTGGGCTTCTGCAAGACCATCCTCGACGGCAAGGCCCGCTGGGGCATCGAGGAGAAGGCCGAATGGTGGCGGGCCGAGCTCCGCGAGGCCAAGGCCGACATCTGGTTTGGCTGCGTCGGGTGCGGGGCCTTCGTGGACGACAGGCGCGTGAAGGGCGCCGTCGTCGCCACCCCCTACGGCCGCGGCGTGGTCCTCGCCAAGACCGTGATTGACGCCACCGGGAACAGCGACGTGGCTGCCGCCGCCGGTGCCGCTACCATCTACACGGACGAGACCGACATCGCCCTTCAGGGCACCGGCCTCCCGCCCCGCCACCTGGGCGCCAGCTACACCAACACCGACTACACGATCACCGACGAAACCGACATGCTCGACACCTGGAGCCTCTTCCTCTACGCCAAGCGCATGGCGGGCAACGCCTTCGACCTGGGCCAACTCATTGACACCCGCGAGCGCCGCCGCATCGTCGGCGACCACACCATCACCATCCTCGACCAGTTCCTCGAGCGCACCCACCCCGACACCGTGGTGCAGACCTGGTCCAACTTCGACACACACGGCTACACGGTGGACCCCTACTTCGTCCTCCAGCAGCCGCACCACAAGGGCGTGAAGACGCAAATTCCGTATCGCGCCATGTTGCCGCAGGGCTACGATGGCGTGCTGGTCATCGGCCTGGGCATCAGCGCCCACCGGGACGCCGTGCCCCTCATCCGCATGCAACCCGACATCGAGAACGGCGGCTACGCGGCCGGCACCGCCGCCGCCATGGCCGTCAAGGCCGACGGCTCGGTGCGCAACGTGAACGTCAAGAAGCTCCAGGAGCACCTCGTAGCCATCGGCAACCTCACCCCCGACGTGCTCACGGCCAAAGACTCCTTCCCCTTCCCTCCCGAGAAGCTCAAGGAGGCCGTCTACAACGTCCGCGACAACTATAGGGACGTGGGGATCGTCCTGGCGAACGCCAAGGAGGCGGTTCCCCTGCTGCGCCAGGCCTATGCCGAGTGCCCGCCCGAGAGCAAGCTCATCTACGCCCACGTCCTCGGTGTGCTGGCGGACCCGACAGGGACGCCCGACCTGCTCAAGGCCATCGAGGCCGCGCCCGACATGGGCAAGGGCTGGCACTATCGCGGCATGGGCCAGTTCGGCCGCAACATGAGCGAGGTGGACGCCTATATCTACGCCCTCGGCCGCGCGCGCGACAAGCAGGCCACCGCGGCCATCGTGAAGAAGATGCAGGCGCTGGAGGCGAAGGACGCCTTCTCGCACTTCCGCGCCGTGGCCCTGGCCCTCGAGCAGCTACGCGACCCCGCCGCGGCCGGGCCTCTGGCCGAACTCCTCGCCAAGCCCGGCCTGCGCGGCCACACCATCGCCACGCCCGAGGGCGCCCTCGAACGCGCGGAGAAGTACCGGAGCTGGACCGCCACCGAGCCGCGCAGCAACGCCCTCCGCGAGCTGATGCTCGCCCGCGCCCTGTTCCGCTGCGGCGACAAGGACGGCCTCGGCAGGAGAATCCTCGAGGAGTACACCCGCGACTACCGCGGCCACCTGGCCCGACACGCCGCTGCCGTGCTCAGCGCTGGCCAGTAGGGTGTGCAGACCTGCAAACCAATGGCGGTGGCGACGGGTTCCGCGTGCAGGTATGCACGCCCTACCGTATCGAAGGAGGAAGCCATGAAGCACCTTGGTGTTGTGGTCGTTGCGGCGGCCCTCGCCGTCAGCCGGGCACCCGCCGCCGAGAAGAAGGCCGACTTCGACCCTGACCTGCCACCCTGCGTCGTGAGGACGGAGCCAGCCGACCGCGCGAAGGAGGTGGATTTCGCCCTTCGCGAGATCAAGGTCACCTTCGACCGGCCCATGACCACCGAGAAAGCATGGTCGTGGATGCTGATGACCGAGTGCGGGGTGTACCCCGGATACCGCGGCGGCACGGCCGAACCGCGCTGGGAAGATGATGGCCGCACCTGCGTCCTCCCCGTCCGCCTCAGCCCCGACACCGTTTACGCGGTCGGCGTGAACAGCCCCCGTAACTGGGGCTTCCGCGATACCAAGGGCAAGGCCGCCGTCCCCTTCGCCTGGGTGTTCAAGACGAAGAGGGCGACGGGCCAGCGAGGAGACCTGTAGCGCCCTGCCGTGGACGGCAGGATTGCAGCCGCCACGTTCGCTTCGGCCTCGGGGCCTGTGACGCGTTAACGATCAGGAGCAAGCATGACCCCCCGCGAACGCTTTCTCGCCGTGATGCAGTACCAGCCCGCCGACCGCGTGCCCAACTGGGAGCTAGGCTGCTGGGGCCAGACGATTGACGTGTGGCAGGCCCAGGGCCTCAAGCCCCACACCTTCCACTGGAACTGGTTCGTCGGCGAGGAATCCCTGGGCATGGACGAGCGCGAGTTCGTGCCCGTCAACATGGGAATGATCCCGGGCTTCGAGTCCAAGGTGCTCGAGAAGACCGACCGCTACGAGATCATCCAGCACTGGAACGGCGTGGTGACCAAGGCCCTTATCGAGGGCACCGTGCGCGGCACGCGAGCGAGCATGGACCAGTATCTCCGCTTCCCCATCGAGACCGTCGCCGACCTGCGGGATATGAAGAAGCGCTACGATCCATCCACGCCCATTCGCTACCCGCTCTACTGGCGGAACAGGGTTCCCTGCTGGGAGAACCGCCAGCACGTGCTCGTCCTGGGCCAGAACTGCTGCACGGGCTTCTACGGCGTGGCCCGGGCGTGGATGGGCACAGAGAACCTCTCGCTCGCCTTCTACGACCAGCCTGCGCTCTGCGAGGAGATGTTCGAGTTCATCGCCGACTTCGCCATCGAGGTTACCAAGCCCTTCGTCGAGGCCGTGCAGTTCGACTACTTCAACTTCTTCGAGGACATGGCCTGCAAGAGCGGCCCGCTGTGCAGCCCCGCCTGCTTCCGCCGCTTCATCATGCCCCATTACCGCCGCGTGATTGACCACCTCAAGTCCCATGGGGTGAAATACTGTAGCCTCGACAGCGACGGCAACACCGAGCCGCTCATCCCGCTCTACATGGAGATGGGCATTGACGCGCACTGGCCTTTCGAGCGGGCGTCGGACATGGACCCGAACCGCCTCCGCAAGCAGTTCGGGAAGGACTTGCGGATCTGGGGCGCGGTGGACAAGCGCGAGCTGGCGAAGGGCAAGGCCGAGATTGACGCGGCCCTCCGCGAGCTGGCCCCGCTCATCGAGCAGGGCGGCTTCATCCCGCACCTCGACCACACCTTCCCCCCCGACATCTCGTGGGCCAACTTCAACTACTATTGGGAGCAGAAGGCCAAGCTGTTGGCTGGGCGCTTTGGGGCATAGTCGTGGTAGGGCGTGCATACCTGCACGCGGAGTCGGCTGGCCCCCTCACAAGATACCCTCCCAGGGGCTATGGTTCGCGCACCGATGAAGCGTTCCGCGTGCAAGTATGCACGCCCTACGGCTGGATGTCTTGGGGCGTAGGCCGCGGCTCAGTGGGCGAAGACCATCTTCTGGACTTCGATGCCCTTGATGGCACCCAGCTTCTTCACCATTGCCGCGGCTTTGGCTTCGGTCGCGGCCAGCTCGAGCAGGAGCAGGCCGTTCCTCGCCGAGGCGCCGCCCTTGCCCAACTCGTGCAAGCCCAGCCGCGTCTTGATGATCCCGCCGAACTCCGTGAGCACCTGCTGCACGGGCAGCGCGTGTTCGAGGCGGTCCGTGATGTGAACGCCCAGGATGATGTGCTTCGCCATGTTCCCGGCCTCCGATGGACGCGATGGTCAGCAATACGCACCCGCCATTGTACCCATTGCGGGTGAGGGCACAAGCGGCCCTACGGCTGGAGCCAGATGTAGACGCCCACGGCCTGGGCGGCGGAGGGCCCGAAGCTGGCCAGGTCGGCCTTGCCGTCGCCATTGAAATCGGCCACGCTGAACTGGGTGTCGAAATGCGGCGTGTAGTCGAGGGGCACGGTGACGGCTCGCTCGGGGTCGAGGCCGTCGGCGGCGGAGCCGAGAAGCACGCGGGCCGAGGGCTTTTCGCGGGTCGCCAGAATCAGGTCGGGAACGCCGTCGCCGTTCCAGTCGGCCGCGGTCGGGCCGTCGCGGATGATGTCGCAGCCCTTGGCGACGAACTCGGCGCTGGGTTTCTCCGCGAAGGGCTGCTTGGGGTCTTTCGTGTTGCGGTAGAGCGACACTATGGTGCCCTCTTTGCCGCTGACCAGGAGCGCAACGTCGGTCCAGCCGTCCTTGTCAAAGTCGGCGGCGGCGAGGAAGACCCAGCCTGCCTGCTCGCCGGAGCCTGTCGGTGGATTCAGGTGGATGGAGGGTGTTTCCTCGAACGAGCCGTCGGGGCGACGCAGGAAGATGTCGCCCGTGGAGAAGATCAAGTCGTCGCGTTGGTCGCCGTTGACATCGGCCAGCGCCACGCCGAAGTAGCCGCGCTCGGGAGCCTTGAAGCTGCGGAAGCGGAACGTGCCATTCTCGCCCTGATAGGCGATGCTGTAACCGCCGATGAAGCGCCCGCCGATGAGGAGATCGGTCCTCCCGTCGCCATTGAAGTCGCCCGTCAGAACCTGGGAGGCTCGCGTGAGACCAGGCAGCGGGACTGTTCGGAACTTGAGCTGCCCCTGTTCGGGAATGAGCAGGAAGGCTTGCCCTTCGCTGGATGCAAAGAGATCGGCTCCCTTGCCGCCGCTCACGCGGACGACGCGGAGCTTCCAGCCGTGGCTGAGGTCGGGCAGATCAACGACCGCGTCCGGCGCTTCGGCGAACTTGCCGCCCTTGTTGAGGTAGATGAGGACGGCGGAACCTCTGCCACTGGGGACAAGGACAGCGACGTCGGGCCGCCCATCGCCGTCAATGTCGCCGCAGGCGGCCGACAGGATTCGCTGGAGCCAGGCGGCCACGAGGTAGTTGGTCTGCTTGAAGCCGAAGAGGGGGTTGGGCTTCTCCGGCTTCATGCGGGACCAGCCGGTGGCCTCGCCGGCCAGGATGCCCGCGGCGATGAAGTTGTCGGGCGGCCCGCCGCCGTGGCCGCCGAGCACCTCGTCGGGCTTGATGGCCGTGAGCTTCCGCAGGCTGGCGAGGACGTTCTCCGCGCTGAAATCAAAGCTGCCGGAGTAGCCGAGGACGCCGCCGGGCATGATGAGGTCGCCCGTAGCCACATAGGTCTTGCCGTCCTTCGTGAAGACGTAGCCCATCGAGCCGTAGGTGTGGCCGGGCAGGCGGATGGCCTTGACCTTCAGGCCGGCGAGGTCGAGTTCCTTGTCCTCGGTGAGCGCGATATCCACGGGATTCGGCGGATGGAAGCCGTAGCCGGTCTCGTTGGGCAGATGGTGCTGGAGGATGTAGGCCATCTCGGCGCTGGCCACGACCTGCGCGCCGGTGACGACCCGCCAAAGGTAGGCGCCGGGGGCATGGTCGCCATGCTCGTGGGTGAGGAGCACGTACTTCACCTTCATGGGGTCGAGGCCCGCCCCCTGAATCTTCGCCCAGTTCTGCTCGAAGGACGCCGCCGCGTTGGGGTCAATCATAATCAGGCCGTCGGGCGCCTCGATGACCAGTTGCGTCCCCATGTCGCTGTGGGCGAAGCCGCCATTGGTGCGCCAGATGCCGGGCGCGATCTTGCCTGGCTGCTGGTTCCTCGTCCACGGCTTGTCGCCGAGCGGGACGGCGTCATTGAGGTCGGTTTGCCAAAGCTGTCGGCCATCCGCATCACGCATCTCCACAGCGCCGGCGGTTGTGGCGACGGCGAGCCGCTTGCCATCAGCGGATGCCCGCACGATGCTTGAGGCGTCCGGGCACGCCGTTGGGCGAACCGCCGCCTTGGCTATGTCCAGGATGTAGGCGGCGGTCGTCCCCTCGTCGGCGGGCAGGAGGGGCCGGCCGCCGAGGCCGCGAGAGGGCCACATGTGGGGCGAGATGAGCAGTTGCTTCCCGTCGGGTGAGAAGGCCAGGTCGCACCAGAGCGGCTCCTTGAAGCTCTCGGGGCCAATGCGGCAAACGACCTTCCCGTCGGCGTCGTAGACGTGGATGGTCGGGCGCGAGGACATGATGCGCGGCACGGAGGGGAACTCGGCGCTGCCGTCGCTCGGGCGGAAGACCCGCTGCCAACCCTCGTAGTCGGCCACCGCCACCTGCTCGCCTTCGCGGTCAATCGCAACGGCGAGCGGCACGCTGAACTTGCGGTTCTCATAGGGCGGAGCAGGGGGGCCGTAGGCGCCCTTCTCGGGCTGAGGCGAGGGCGCGACATCAATGCTGACTGGGCGTGTCCAGGCTGGCTTTGCCTGGCCGCGCTCGAGGACGAGGAGGTTGGGGAGCTTGGCGGCTTGCTCTCCGACTCCGAGGAAACGGCCGACCACGGCCCGCCCGCTGGCGCTGGCGGCGAAGGAGGCCGTCACCCCTGCGCCCAGGTGCGCGACCTCGGCCGTCGCCTCGGCGGGTGAGAGCCACCAGAGGCGGTCGTCGCCGGCTACGACCCACTCGTCGCCGGCCCTCTGGGCCACGCGCGGCAGGTGGTTCGAGTGGTCGCCGTAGTGAAAGAGGAATCCGCCTGGCCTGAAGTCGCGGAGCCGGAAGCCGGCCGAGACCTGTGATAGCTCCTTGCCGCGCAGGAAGGCGTAGAGGCGCGGCGAATCGCCCGCCGTGCCCTCGGGCGTGGTGCAGAGCGCGGCGACGAACGCGCCGTCGTTCGACACCGACACCTCGTTGAGCCACCGCAGCCCCGCGCGGTGCTGCTGGACGATCTTGCCCCCTTCGTCAAGAACGAAGAGGTTCGGCTCGCCAGGGGCCGCGATGGTGCCGACGGCCACGAAGCGCCCATCGTCGCTCACATCGAGACAGGCGATCCCCTGCCGAGGCAGCGGCCCGGTGCCCCGGGCGTTCCATTCAGGGGCGCGCGCCGTCGCGGCGGCAGCGCCGCTCGCCGTATTCCTGCACGCTGCCAGCGCGGCGCAGAAACAGAGGATCGCTGCCAGATGAGTCCAGCAACCCGGATGGTCCGGCATGGCAAACACTCCTTTCGCAGGCGATGCCAGTCATCCTAGCGCCTCACCCACCCCATCGCAAGCCGAATATTCCGATTGATTCCCCGTTCGGCCAAGGGTACGATAGATACGCCAGGGGGTGCCGCCAAACGTCAGCGGCGGTCCACAAGCGGCTCGAGAAAGGGAATGCCGATGAGCATGCGCGCGATCGCACGACAGATCCTCACTTGCCTCGTTATCGTCGCCTTCCTCGCGAGCCCTGTGCTCGCGGGGACCACGGTGGCCATCGTGAAGGGCAAGGACGTGGACAAGATGGTGGCCGAGGCCATTGACCTGTTGGGCGGAATGAAGCAATTCGTCAAAGATGGTCAGAAGGTCACCCTCAAGCCGAACCTGGTTCACCAGCCGGCCCTGCCCGGCCGCGAGCAGACCCGCACGGATGCGAAGATTGCGCCGGGCTTCACAACCGACGTCCGAATCGTGAAAGCCCTCGCCCAACAGATGCTCAAGGCCGCCAAGTGCAAGGTGACCATCGCCGAGGGCACGCCGAACGATGCCACGAAGATGTTCGACTTCCTCGGCTACACGCAGATGGCCCGGCAGGCAGGCATCCAACTGGTGGACGTGGATCGATCCGTGCGGACCAAAGTGAAGCTGGACGGGCCGCCGCGCAGGGAATACTCGCTCCCCGTGGCCACTCAGGCGTGCGACGTGCTGGTGGACATGCCGGTGATGAAGACCCACCAACTCGCCGGCGTGACGCTGGGGATGAAGAACCTCTTCGGCCTGCTACCCGAGCCCAGAAAGGTCTTCCACGCGAAGCTCGATGAGGTGCTCTGCGACCTCTGCGCCGCCCACAGGCCGGACCTGGTCATTGTGGACGGCCTGGTCGCAATGGAGGGGCAGGGGCCGCTCGAGGGCACGCCTGTGCCGATGGGCCTCCTGGTGGCTGGCACGGATGTGGTGGCGGTGGACACGGTGTGCGCCGCCATCATGGGTTTCGAGCCGTCGCGTGTCACCCACCTGGCGCTCGCCGCCAAGCGGGGCCTCGGCGAAGCCGATCTGAGCAAGATCGCCGTGAAGGGCCTGTCGGTCAACGAGGTCAAGCGCCCCTTCAAGCATGCGCTCTGGGAGGCCGAGGTCTCCATCCCCAAGACCGATGAGGCAGCGCAGGAGTTGCTCCCCATCGCCGATACCGTGCGGAGGACCGACTGGAACGGCGAGCTGTTCTACTCCTTCGGCCCGCGCCACCTGAAGGTGGACACTCAGAAATACCCCGGCCGCGAATCCCAGGGCTTCACCGTCCGCATCCCCATTCAGGGCAACCGCATCTACTTCTACCCCCGCTACCGCGTGCTCTACCCGGAGGAGGCCCAGGCCGCGATGGATGAGGTGGCCCAGTGGATTGGCGAGAAGCTGGGCAAGGACATCCCGATGCAACGGAAGGCGATGCGCGCGCCGGAGTGAGCAGCTTGGCGGCGGCGTTCCCCGCACGGACCGGCCGCCGAGCGCCCCCTACCAACCCTTCGGGAGCCAGGGCCGGGTGGCCTCCACGAGGTCGTCCAGAATCAGGGGGATGTCATAGAGATCGGTCACGTGCGGGTCGAGGAAGAGCGCCTGTTGCGCTGCCTCGCGGTCGCGGCTCACAGCCGCCTGAATGCTCAGGTCGTGGATCGTCACCCACCGTTGAACCAGCGAGTGGACCGCTGGAGGAAGCTCGATCGGCTTCGCCGTGACTTTTCGCCCCGCCACCGTGGCGATGACCTCCACGCAGGCGTCACGGGGGAGGCCCTGGATCCAGCCGCCCGTGTTGAGGATGTTCAAGGCGCGGGTGAACGGCTCGCCCGTGAGATGCGCCCACATCAACTCGTGGGCGTGTTCGGAGGTTAAGAGGTGCAGATCGCCGACCGGCTCGGGTCCGTAGGCCCATTCGCGGAGGATGGCCGGCGGCTCGCGGCGGCCGAAGGGCGGGCGGCCTGGGATGAGCCGCTTGACGCCGTGGTCGAGAGCATCGATCCGGCGGGGCGTAAAGAAGAAGGGGTAGAACTCCGCTAAGTGCGTGCCGCCGCACGACGGCCACGCGCCGAGGATGCGGCACACGTCTTGCTGGAGTTTCACCTCCTCGTGAGTCCCCAGCAGGCTGTCGGCCACCTTGGCCTGCGAGGCGAGCGAGGCGGCCAGCATCTCGCTCGTTCGTTCCTTGCCGCGAATCCACAGTCGGGTGACGAACGCCTGGTGGTTCACGCCGCCCAGTTCCATGGCCACGTGCCGCTTCTTGCAGCCGAACACCTCGGCGAAATACTGGAACAAGGCATCGGCCGAATGGCACAGGCCGTAGGCGGGGATCGAGCTGTAGCGTGCTGCTGCGCCCGTGATGCACGACATCGGGTTCGTGAAATTCAGCAGCGCGGCCTTGGGGCACAGGCGCTCCATCTCGCGCGCCAGCTCGACCACGACGGGGATTTCGCGCAGGTTGCGGGCGAGCGCCGTGGGGCCGAGCGTATCGCCCACGCCCACGGGAATGCCGTATTTCGCGCACACTTCGAACGAGCGGAAGTCGCTCTCCTGCCCGCCCGTCGTGATCGAGAGCAGCACCGCATCGGCATTCCTGAGGGCGGCAGCGCGGTCGAGCGTGCGCGTGACGACGATCTTCGTGCGCTTCTGGCGGACGATTCGCTCCACCAGGTCGCCCACGAGCTTGAGTGGCTCGGGATCGAGGTCGTGAACCACCACCTCGCAGTCGCCGAAGCCCCCGACCAGCAGCATGTCGCGCACGACTTTGTGCACGAACTTGTAGGATGCCCCGACGAAGGCGATCTTCCGCCGGCCCACGGAGCCCTTGTTGCGCGTGAACTCCTCCACAGGCCCCACCCAGCCCGATGACTTGCCGACGATCTTGGGCATCATCGTCCCGTATGCTGCCAGTGACTTGCGGGATCGCTGCGCCGCGCAGGCGCCAAGCGGGCCGAACATCGCCGAGGCAAACCCACAGTTGGGCAGCACCGCCTCAAAGGGAGAACAGGGACAAGGGACCGAACGGACCCGTGCGGACCGGCCTCACGCATCACGTATCAGACGCCAAACGGCAAGTCCGGCGTCCAGTCGCCGCTGGTGTTGGCGGCGGTATAGGTCTTGAAGCCCAGGTAGTTGCCGAAGGCCTCCCAAAGGACGTTGCCGACGTGGGCTCGGTTCATGCCCACGTGGTGCGGGAAGTGCCGCACCAGGACGTTGCGGTAGAAGCGCTGGAAGTTGGGGATGCGGACCCAGCCATACGCGCCGAAGGTGACCGCGGCGTTGGGCTCGACGACGCCCTGGGCGAGCGCGACCTTGAAGGCGCCCGCATTGTCCTGTGTCGCGCGGCAGAGGGTGACCGGGCCGTCCTGCATGACGAACTCCACGACGCCCATGGCCTTGTCGCGTCCGACGGTGCCGGCGATGATCTCGTGGCAGGCCATCCGGCGCTCGGTCTTGGCCCACGAGTGGGGGAAGACGCCGCAGTGCCAGCAGTTGACGAGCTCGGGGTCCTCGTTGTGCAGGTTATTCCAGTCGGCGAGGCAGCTCGGCCCGCCGCTGGCGAGCATGAGGGCGTGCATCGAGAGCAGGCCCATGATGTCGGCCTCGCAGGCGCAGGGGGTGCCGCGGTCGTCGAAGCGGCCCATGGTGGCGCAGGTGCAGATGCCGAGGTTCTGCTGAATCGAGGTCCAGCACTGGATCGCCAGGCCGTCGAGCCTGCGGTCCTCGATGAACTTGCGGAGGACGATCTCGAGCTTGGCGATCTTGGCCAGAATGTCATCGGCGACGGCGGTGGTGTCAATGGTCTTCTTCATGTCGGCGACCACGCGCTTCACCGCGGCGTCGGTGGGCATGGCGTTGATGGCGCCGATGACTTCGGAGAGGTCGAGGGTGACGCAGGTGGGGCCAAGGGTCTGGAGGGCCTTTTCGTTGTAGCGACAGGTCCAGAAGGCGTCGGGCCGCGCGCCCACCTGGCCGTAGCGTGCGCTGCGGATGCCACCGACGACGCGGCAGACGGCGGCGAAGCGCTCGGCCGTGCCGCGGAAGCTCTCGTCGGTGGGGAAGCAGATGGGCACCTCGGGCACGGAGTAAGGCAGGCCGAGCTGGCGCAGGGCCTCGCCGATGCTCAGGAGGCCGCAGAAGCTGTCGCGCCGCTCGATCTCGCGCGAGAGCACCGCCTCCTCCTGGCAGCCGACGATGAGGACGGGGACCCGGAGGCCGCATTCCTTGAGGGTGATGGCCACGCCCTGCTCGTCGCCGAAGTTGACGGCGGAGACCACGATGCCGTCGGGCTGGGCCTCGCGGAACATGCGCCCGACCTTGATTGCCTCATCGAGCGACTCGACGCAGCCGACCTTGGTGTCGGTGGGGGAGGGCACGACAACTTCGGCGCCGGTGGCCTTGAGCACCTTGACGGTCTCGTTGCGCATCTTCGCGGCCAGCTTGTCGGAGAAGAAGCCGCGGTTGGCGGGGATGAAGCCGAGCTTGACCTTCTTGAGTTTGACCATGGCCGAAGCCCTCCGGTGCGTGGGGTGCGGGGCCGACACAACGGTATCATAAGCAAAGGGCGGTCGGCCCGCAAGCGTGACTTGAAGCGGGGGGCGGGAGGGTGTATAGTTGCGGCGGGTTCGCGTAGGGCTTCAGTTTGGAGGAAAGGAACCCGTGCCGGTGAGCAGGTGCGTGGCTGTGGCGCTTTCGGGAGTGTTGGCTCTGGTGGGCTGTTCCTCGGGCACGCAAGAGCGCGCGGAGGGCGCGTGGGGCGCCGTGGCGGACGGCTTCCGCGCGTCGCTGCGCTCGCCGCGCGCCGTGGTGGCGCTCGGGGAGCCGATCGAACTGCGCGTTCGCGTGCGCAACGCCGTGGGCGAGATCCGCGACTTCGCCTCGGCGCACGACGTAGCGCTCCGGGTGTCGCGTGGCGACGCCAGTGTCGGCGATGACCTGGACTATGTGACCCTCGCCCCGGAGGCGATGAAGCTGCCTCCGGGTGAAGAGCGTGAATTCCCGCTGCGGAAATACCCCACCTCGGGCGACGCGGCGAAGCTGTGCGGCGCGCGCGGCCTCTACCGCTTCCAGGGCACCCTGGGCAAGATGGAACTGCCGCCGATCGAGATCCGAGTCGAGTGACCAGGGGCTGTGCGCATGCTTCCCATCCAGGCATCGAAGCTGCTGATCGTGGATGGCGTTGAGGGGGACCCGCGCATGCGCGCCCGCGTCGAGCGGCTACGCCCGGGCATTGTCGCAGACGACGTGCGCCGCGTGGACGACGCGACGCTGGCTGCCCTTGTGAAGGCCGACCTGACTGCCACGCCGCACAACGGCATGAAGGCCGATTTCCAGCCCGTGGTCATCCTCAACCGTTTCCGCTTCGATGACGACGAGCCCGAGCGCCTGCGCCGCACCGAGGCGTTCCCCGACCTCAATCGCCTCAAGTTCAACGGCTATGGCGGTTTCGACTGGCGCGACAGCGGCTCGGCCGCCTGGCGCCAGGGCACGGGCCTCGTCTGCCAGCCCGCCTGGCAGCTCCACACCATCGTCGGATGCCACTTCCGCTGCGCCTACTGCCACCTGAGCTGGGTGCTAAACGTCATGATGAATATGGAGGACTTCGTCGAGCGGCTCGACGGCTGGATGGATCAATGCCCGAACCAAACCCTCTTCCAGTACGACAACTGGACCGACACCGCGTGCTTCGAGCCCGAGCACGGCGGCTCGAAGCTGCTCATTGACTACTTTGCCCGGAAGCCCGGCCGAGCTCTGGAACTCTACGTGGGCAAGAGCGATCACGTGGACTGGATGCTCGACTACGACCATCGCGGGCATACCGTGTGCTGTTGGAGCGTGAGCGCGGCCACCCAGAGCCGCCTCTTCGAGTATCGCTCCGCCCCGATGGAGGCACGCATCGAGTCCATGCGCAAGTGCCAGCAAGCCGGCTACCCCGTCCGCGTGCGCTTCTCGCCCATCATCCCCGTGAGGAGCTGGGAGGCAGAGAACCGCGAGATGATTCGCCTGCTGTTCTCGCGCGTGCGGCCCGACGTGGTGACGATCGAGACGATTCGCTTCCTCACCTACGATGCGATGGCGAGTTGCTTCGACTTGTCGCTGCTCGACGAAGAGTTCGTGACGGCGATGAGGGCGTTCTCAGGCCAGCCGTTCGCGCCCGGCTGCGAGGTCCCCGACGATTGGCGCAAGCGGGTCTATCGCTTCTTCTTCGACGAGCTTGAGGCCGTCGGCTGCGAGGCCCCCGTGGCCTTCTGCCGCGAGAAGCGAGACCTCTGGAATCACTTCGCTCCCGAGTTCGCCCGCTACGGCCAGCACCCTGACGCGTACATCTGCAACTGCGGCCCCTACTCGGCCCCGGCAGGCGCGGCGCTGCTTGAGTGACACGATGGTGGAGCGTGCATACCTGCACGCGGAACCAGTGGATGGCGGCCGGCCACGGTTCGTCCCGCGTGCAAGTATGCAAGCCCTACAAGTGCTTCTCTTCGCTTCGCGGTGCGTGACCAGGAAAGGAGAGTGCCGTGAGGGGGTTACGTGCGATTGTCTGGGCGGCGGCCCTGGCTGTCGCAAGTAGCGAGGCCCTGGCCGATTGGCAGGTGTGGACCGTGACCGACACGCGGCGCGTGCTACGCGACGAGCCTGCCGGCAAGGGGACCGAGGTCGTGCTCGCCGCCGCACGAAACGAGGGCCGTGGCTTCCAGATCCTCATGCGCTCCGACGAGGCGGTGAAGGGCATCAACATCCAGCCGGGCGACCTCAAGGGGCCGGGCGACGCCGCCATCGCCGCGAAGGATGCGCGCCTCTATCGCCAGCACCAGCTCGAGATAAAGCAGGGAACGCATCGCAACGACGCCTTCGAGCCCGGCTGGTATCCCGACCCGCTCATCCCCTTCCGCCATCCCGTCACGGGCGAGCCGCTCAAGGGCGCGCGCTTCGCCGCGGTGCCCTTCGACCTGCCGGCCAACGAGACCCACGGATTCTGGGTGGACGTTGCCGTGCCCGCCAGGACCCCGCCCGGCCAGTACCGCGGCGTGTGCCGCGTGACTGCCGAAGGGCAGAGACCCGTTGAGATTCCCGTGGTTCTGCACGTCTGGGACTTCGAGTTGCCGTCCACGCCGACGCTTGTCACCTCGTTCGGCTCGCCCGCGGGCGCCCTGCGCGGCTACTACCGGCGGCGGGCCAAAGAGGGGAAGGACAAGGAGCCCGAGGATTGGGCCGCCGTGGAGACTCAGTGCTCGCTCATGCTGAGTGAGCATCGTTTCAACGCCTATCCCCCCTCAGGCAGCCTGGCGCCCGTGGCCAAGCCAGATGGCACGTTCGATATCCCCGCCGAGCAGGTCGCCGCGTTCCGCGAGTTCGTGGATCGCTACCACGTCAACGCCTTCTGCACCCCGCACCCGTCGTCGGCCGGGGTGAAGGACCCCAAGGCCGAGAAGCCGAAGCTCCATGCCTGGCTGAGGGCATGGGACAAGGCAGCGGCTGAGCTCGACCGCCCTGTGCTCTTCTATACCTACCTGAAGGACGAGCCGAACAAGGAGGAAGAGTACCGCTACGTCCAGACCTGGGGCAAGGCCGTCCGCGAGGCCAAGAGCGTCGTCAAGGTCATGGTGGTCGAGCAGACCAAGACCCAGGACGAGAAGTGGGGCGACCTCTACGGTGCGGTGGACATCTGGTGCCCCCTCTTCTCGCTCCACGACCCCGACACAGCCGCCCAGCGGCAGGCCCTGGGGGAGCAGATCTGGACCTATACGGCCCTCTGTCAGCTCAAGCCTACCCCGTGGTGGCACATTGACTTCCCGTTGCTTCACTACCGTGTGCCCGCCTGGATGGCCTGGCGCTATCGAATGACCGGCTTGCTCTACTGGGGCGGCATGTCCTTCTGGAACCAGGTCGAGGACCCCTGGACCGACGCCTGGACCTATGGGCACCCGAAAGAGAAGGACAAGAAGGGCCTCGTCTACAACGGCGAGGGCACGCTCGTCTACCCGGCCCGGGCCGTGGGCTACGAGGGGATCGTCCCCAGCCTGCGCCTGAAGGCGTTGCGCGACTCCATCGAGGACTACGAGTACTTCGCCCTGGCGGCGAAGCTGGGCCTGGCCGACAAGGCCCAGGAGATCGTTCTTTCCGTTGCACCGTCGTTTTTCGAGTGGGACAAGGACCCCGCGTCCTACGACAAGGCCCGCGCCAAGCTGGCCGAACTGATCGTTGCCGCACGAAAGTGAGCGAACTGCCCTCCCGAAGGGTCCAATGCCTTCGGCAGGGCGCTTGTGCAGGAGGCCGCAGGTGCTTCAAAGGGGCCTGCTGAAGGATGCAGATGTCGAGCGCCTTGCCGATGGGGTCCTCGCCATCCTCGAGCGCGTCGGCATCCTCTGCCAGAACGACGAACTGCTCCGCACCCTCGACGTGGCAGGGGCGAGGGTGGACTTCGCGGCCCAGCGTGTGCACTTTCCGCGCCCCATGGTGGCAGGGTTCGTTGACTACCTTCTCGGAGAGGCCGCGAGCCGGCGCGAGTACAATGCCGAGCGTCCGTGGCAGCAGACCGGTGCCTCCTCGGGCCCCTTCTCGTCCATCGGCCTGCCCGACCTCGAGACCCAGGTCGCCCAGTTCGTGCTCGACCCTGCCACGGGCGAGCGGCGAAGCGGGAACAAGGCGGACCTCGTGCGCCTGATCCAGTTTGGCGATGCGCTTCACGGGGAGGCCGGCGTGGGCCATTGCCTGCTGCTGACCGACGTGCCGCCGCTCGTCGAGCCGCTTGAAGCGGCCCTCTTGCTGGCCGAACACGCCCAGAAGCCGCACGCCGCCTTTGCGTGGAACGTGAGGCAGATTCCCTATCTGGCGGAGATGGGCGAGGTCCTGGGCTACGCCAATTGGTACAACTACGGCGCGATCTGCTTCGCTCACCCGCTGCGCTTCGACCGCGACGTGGCCGACCGCTTCGTCCACAAGGTCAAGGCTGGCTCGCCGACCGGGCTGACGGCCATGCCCGTGGCGGGTGTGACGGCGCCGGTCACGCTCGCCGGCTTCGTGGCGGTGGCCGCCGCCGAGCACCTGGCCACGTGGATCGCCGCTCGGGCGCTCAACCCCTCCGTGCGCCTCGGCGGCTCCATGTGGGGCGCCACGGTGGACATGCGCGGCAGCGGCGTGAGCTACTGTTCCTTCGATGCCATGCTCTACTCCTTCGCCACGGTCGAGTTCCTCCGTCGCTGGTGCAGCATCGAGGTCCCCGTCGGCGGCGGCGAGTACTGCGACGCCAAGGCCCCCGGCCTCTACGCCGCCCTCGAGAAGGCCTACAAGGCCATGACCATCGCCGCCTTCAGCGGGCGCCACCCGAGCATTGGCTCGGGCCTGCTCGACACCGGCAAGGTGCTCTCGCCCGTGCAACTGCTCATCGAGCGTGACTTCGCGGCGGGGGCGCGCCAGTTCGCCCGCACCGTTGTCGCCACGCCCGAACTCCTCGCTCTGGAAGAGATCGCCGACGTGGGGCTGGGCCTCGACGCGAGCCACCTCGGCACAGAGCACACCGTGCGGCACTACCGCGATTCGCTCTGGCTGCCGGCCCTGCTCGACCGATCGGGCTGGACGGGCCCTGACTACGAAGCCAGGATGCTGGCTAAGGCCCGAGCCGGATTCGACGAAGTGTCCGCTGCCTACCGTAAGCCGCACATTGACCCTGGCAGGCTGGCGAAGATGCGGGCCATCGTTGCGAGGGCGCGAAGGGAGCTGCTGTAGATGACCTCGCGCCAGAGAGTCCTTGCCGCCCTGCGGTGCGAGGAGCCCGACCGGGTGCCGTACTGCGAGCTGTGGATTGACCCGCGCCTCGCCCGCACGATGATGGGCTGGCCCGAGGGCGTGGGCGACAAGGGGTGGAGCGCCGCCGAGGCGAGAGCCCTCGCCCGGCGGCTGGGGATGGACAACATTCTCTACGTCCTCCGCCCGCCCGTCTACGCGCAGACGGGCGAGGGCGAGGGGGGCCGCCAGTTCCTCGGCGAGGGAATGATTCGCTCGCAAGCGGACCTGGCGCTCATCGAGCTTCCTGATCCGCGCGACGAGGCGCTCTGGGCGCCGGCCCGCGCCTTCGCCCAGGGCAAGGGCGACTACGCGGCGTTTCTCGTCACCCGCGTCGGCCTCTTCCCGACCATTGTGAGCCTGGGCTTCGAGGCGTTCTGCGTGGCGCTCCACGAGAACCGCCCGCTCGTCGAGGCCGTGCTCGACCGCTATACGGACTGGGCGGCGGCCCTGGCCGAGCGCGCGGGGGCGGCGGGCTTCGACGCCTTTGTGACCACCGACGACATGGCCTTCAAGAGCGGTCCGTTCTTCTCGCCCGCCGTGTTCCGCGAGGTGGTCGCGCCCCGCTTCCGCCGCGTGGCCGAGCGGCTTACGATCCCGTGGGTCTTCCACAGCGATGGCAATATGGCGCCCGTGGCCGAGGACCTGGTCGCCCTCGGCGTCGCCGGTCTCCACCCCAACGAGAAGGGGGCGATGGACATCCGCGAGATGAAGCGCTGCTACGCCGGCCGCCTGTGCCTGCTGGGCAACGTGGAGATGGACCTCCTCGGCCGCGGCACGCCCCGTCAGGTGGCCGCCGAGGTGCGCGGCCTCCTGCGCGACGTCGCCCCCGGCGGCGGCTACGTCGCCACCAGCGGCAACAGCCTGGCGAGCTTCGTGAGGCCAGAGAACGTGCTCGCCATGTCGAGGGCGGTGAAGAGACACGGAACCTACCCGATTCGCTCGGGGAAGCGTCGCGATACGTGAAACGTGATGCGTGAGAAGAGAAGACATGACGCGTGATGCGTGACGCGTGACAAGAGAAGAACAGGAGATGTGTGTTGAATCACAGCGTGAAATGGCTTGTTGTGGGGGCATGGGCCCTGTTGGCGGGGTGTGGCGGCGATGATGCACCGAAGGCCGGGCAAACCGTGCTGACAGTGTGGGACTGGCACGCCGCCGACCCTTCCAAGGGCGCCGGCCTGTGGCTGATGAACATTGACCAGGCGTTCGAGCGCCTCCACCCGAACATCAAGATCAAGCACGTCGCCCAGTCCCACAACGAGTACTACCAGATCTTCATGACCGCCGCTGCGGCCAAGAGCGGCCCCGACGTCGTCATGCTGCACCAGGGCAGCCGCGTGCTCGATCTGCGCAGCAGCCTCCGCCCCCTCACCGACTTCGTGACGCCCGAGTTCCGCAAGAAGATCGTCGGCTGGGACGTGACGAGCGAGAACTTCGACCCCGCCGGCACCCCCTACGCCGTGCCCATCGCGGTCCAGGGCCTGCTCTGGTACTACAACAAGAAGGTGCTGCGCGAGGCGGGCGTCACGTTCGACGGCACGGCGATGTCCTGGGACGAGTTCCTCGACACCTGCGCCGCTCTGAAGAAGGCGGGCAAGGCCGGCCTCGCCGTGGGCGAGAAAGAGGGCGACTGGGCCGCCTGGTTCCTCAACTCCGCCGCCTTCCAGACTCTCACCGCAGCGGAACGCGACGCGCTGGCCCGCGGCGAGCTGAGGTGGACCGATCCCAAGGTCGTCGCGCTCTTCGAGCGGCTCAAGGAGCTGAACGACCGCGGCTGCTTCCAGGACGGCTTCATGTCCACCTCCCTGTGGCCCGACGCGCGCTACGTGTTCCTGCGCGGCCAGGCGGGCTTCTTCCTCGGCCTTATTTCGGACGTGGCGCACTGGAAGGAGTTCGGCAAGTTCTTCGGCCCTGAGAACGTCGGCGTGATGGTGTGCCCCACCTTCCAGCCCGGCCCCGACGCGGACAAGTTTCCCATCGGCGGGGCCTTCGCCTACGCCGTCACCGCCTGGAGCCCGAGCCCCAAGGAGGCGTTCGACTACATCGCGTTCGTGGCGAACGAGGAGAATGCGAAGACGTTCCTCACCGAGGTTGGGTCATTCCCTGCGAATCAGAACTATGACCGCAGCCTGCTCACGGACCCGACGGCGAGGGTGATTGCCGCGTGGCTGGCCTCGGGCCGCACGGGCAGCCAGATGACGGGCAAGACGCCGATGGCGCTGGGCGACGTGTTGAACCGCGAGTGCCAGCGCCTCCTGAGCGGCCAGGCCACCGTGGCCGAGGCCGCCGCGGCCATCGAGAAGGCAGTGCCGAGGAAGTAGCTCGGGTTTGTAGCGCGGCCTTCAGGCCATACAGGATGCGGGCTGAAGCCCGCACTACGAACGCCAAGGCCTGCACGGTGAACGCAGAAGTGGGGGATCGCCGTGGTTCGATGCCGCGGGGCCGCGCTCGGCGGCTGGCTGTTCCTGATGCCCGCCTGCCTCTTGTTGCTCGTATTTCGGGTGTTCCCGGCGGGCAGCGCACTGTGGCACGGCTTCACCGAGTGGAGCGGCGCGAGCGCCCCGCGCTGGGTCGGGCTGGCGAACTTCGTGGAACTCTTCACCCGCGATGAGGTGTTTTGGCCGGCCGTGCGGCACAACTTCGTCCTCGTGGCCTCCGTGCCGCTGTGGATTCTCGTGTCGCTCGTGCTCGCCCTGCTGATCCACCAGGAGGTCTTGGGCTGGCGCTTCTTCCGCGCGTCGTTCTTCCTGCCGTCGGTGCTCTCACCCGTCATCGTGGGGTCGCTGTTCACCGTGCTGCTCGGGCCGGACGGCCCGGTGAATCGTGCCCTGAAGTCGGCGGGCCTCGGGGCGCTGGCCTTCGAGTGGCTGGGCGACCCGGCCACGGCGCTGCCGACGATCATCGTGGTGATCCTGTGGGGCATCTTCGGCCACGGCGTGATCGTGTTCCTGGCCGGGCTGGCCGCGGTGCCGAAGGAGGTTTTCGAGGCCGCGCGGCTCGACGGCGCGACCGGCTGGCAATTCCTCTGGCACATCGTCGTGCCGTCGTTGCGCCACGTCATCGAGTTCTGGGGCGTCAGCCTGGTCGTGTGGTCGTTCACCAGCCTGTTCGCGTTCATCTACGTGATGACCAAGGGCGGCCCGGGCTACTGCACCACGCTGGTCGAGTACCACCTGTACTTCCAGGCGTTCGAGGCGAATCGCATGGGCTATGCGTGCGCGCTCGGCAGCGCGCTGTTCCTCATGGTGTTCGGCCTGGTCCTCCTCCAGATTCGGCTCATGGCGGGGAGGGAGGAATGATGGCTATTCGCCGAAAGGTCGGTCGTTCGGTCATCTTCGCGGCGCTGGCCGCGATCAGCGTCACGACGATCTACCCGCTCGTCTTCATGCTCCTCTCGGCGCTCAAGGGCGAGGAGGAGTTCATCCTCAACCCCTACGGCCTCCCGGCTCACCCGACCTTCGAGAACCTGGTGAACGCCTGGAAGTACGCGAAGTTCGGGCAGTATCTCGGCAACTCGTTCATCGTGGTGGCGGCGGGCGTGGTGCTGTCGTGGGCCGTGTGCAGCCTGGCGGGCTACGCCCTGTCGCATCTGGAGTTTCCCGGCCGGCGGGTGGCGTTCTTGGCCATCCTGGGCTCGATGATGATCGCCCCGCAGATCATCCTCATACCCCTTCATTCGATGCTGGGGACGCTTGGGCTGCTCAACAGGCGCCTCGGCCTGATCCTCGTCTACGCCACCCTGGCCGTGCCGTTCGGCACGTATCTGATGACGTCGTATCTCCGCGGCGTGCCGCGCGAGCTGGTGGAGGCGGCGCAGGTGGACGGTGCGAATCACCTTCAGATCCTCTGGCGTATCATGCTCCCCATCGCGCGTCCCGCGTTGATGACGCTCGGCATCTTCAATTTCCTTTGGATGTGGAATGAGCTGCTCCTGGCCCAGGTGATTCTCAACGAGGACCACGCCCGCACACTGATGGTGGGCGTGGCGAACTTGCGGGGGCAGTATACCACGAACATGCCCTATCTCTCGGCCGGCCTGTTTCTCGCCGCGTTGCCCGTGCTTCTCATCTTTCTGGTCTTCCAGACGCAGATCACGAAGGGCATGACGATGGGCGCGGTGAAGTAGTGTGGGGGCTTTCTCGGTGGGAGGCCCCCCCTGGGCAGCTTCGATGCTGGCACGGGCGCGCCCCGCCCATACTTGCTCAATCCTGAGAGGGGGGAAGTGAGCAAGTATGGGCAGATGGGCGAGGATTGGCGATTCTCGCGGCTCCGGCCATTCCTGCTCATCTGGGGGATGAGCAAGTATGGGAGGGGGAGTGGCCTGGTGCGTAAGATATTGCTGTATATATGGTTATGGGATGGGCATCGCGGGCGCGACAACGCCCGCCCCACGCTGGCCAAGGGCGGCCACGTCGGGGTCGTTGGGCTCTGATGAGCCGGGCTTCCTCCTCAAGCGGTTATTCTCGCCGCGCTACTTGGCGGGCTTGTCCTCATCGGTGCGGAAGGGGCAGGCCGGGAGGTCGGCCTTGTTGTAGAGGTTGCAGATGGGGTTATTGCCCCAGGCGTAGCGCACTGCGACGGGCTTCTCGACCTTCGGGCTGGAGACGACGACGGTCTCGCCGTCAATCCTGGCCTCGGCCCAGACGAACTTCAGGTCCTCGCCCGCGATGGCGAAGCCCTGGACTTCGCTCTTGGGGCGAAGGTCGGCAATGTCCACGCCGAAGCGCTTGTCGAGCGTCGGGCCGTTCGGCTTCATGTCCTCGAGCGGCTTGGCGACGAGGCCGCCGCCCACGTGCTTGAAGGCGATGCGGGCCTTGTTGCCCTCGATCGTCATCTTGTCGAAGCGGGGGCCGGAGTAGACGAGTTCCTTGCCGTACTCGATGGCGAGGGCGGCGAGGGCGAGGCGCTTGCCGACGTCCTGCTTATTGCGCGGGTGGATGTCCTTCGCCTCGCCCACGTCAATGATGCAGGCCTGGCCCGTCTTGGGGAGGGCGAGGGTCATGTCCTGGGCCTCGCGGAGCCAGGCCCAACCGCCGTCCGTCGGCTCCTTGTCCACGGCCATGAAGTTGGCGAGTTGGACGAAGAAGAAGGGGAGAGGCACTTCGGCGCCCTGGGCGAGCGACCAATCCTTGCGCCAGTTCTTGATCATGGTGGGGAAGAGCGTGCGGTATTCGCGGGCGGCGCCGGCGTTGGACTCGCCCTGGTACCAGATGGCGCCGCGGACGGTGTAGGGGAGGACCGGGGCGATCATGGCGTTGTAGAGGGCCGCGGGGGTATGGGCGCCGATGCCGGGCATGGCGGGCTTGCGGGGGGGCTGCTTCTTGGCTTCCTTGGCCTTTGCGGCGTCGGCCTCCCACTTCTTGAGCGCCTCCTCGTACTTCTGCTTGGCCTCGGGCGTGGGGTTGGCGGCGGCATCGAGGGCTGCGACGTAGTGCTTCAGCTCGGGCACGGCGTCGAGGGCCTCGCGGCTGGTCCACGCCTGGGCGGGCGTGCCGCCCCACGAGGTGTGCAGGAGGCCGATGGGGACGTTGAGTTCCTTGTGCAGGTGGCGGCCGAAGAAGTAGCCGACGGCGGTGAAACCCTTGACGGTCTGCGGGCTGCAAACGGCCCAAACTCCTTTGGCCTCGGCGAGCGGTGTGGCCGAAACGGCCTTCTGAAGGCCGAAGTGGCGGATGTTGGGGAAGTTGGCGGCTTCGGCCTCTTCCTGGGCATTATTGCAGCTGCCGACCACCATCTCCATGTTGGACTGGCCGGAGCACACCCATACGTCGCCGACCAGGACGTTTTCGAGTTTGATCGTGTTCTTGCCGGCAACGGTGATTTCGTGCGGGCCGCCCGCTTCCAGGGCATCGAGCATGATCGCCCATTCGCCCTTGTCGTTGGCCTTGGCGGACTGCTTCTGGGCGCCGAGGGTCACGGTGACCTCCTCGCCCGGCTCGGCAGTGCCCCAGAGGCGCGCCTTCACGCCGCGTTGGAGGACCATGTTGCTGCTGATCACAGCCGGCAGCTTCACATCGGCGAGCGCCGACGCCGCCGCGGCCAGCACCGCCACCCAGCCACACCATCGCCGCATTGCCAACTCCTTTACCCTTGGGCGGAAAGAGGCGAAACAGGGGAAATATGATGCCGGTTTCCTGTGCCCGTGTCAAGTGGGGATCGTCGTTGACACGCCGGCCCGGCTCGGCTATTGTGATGGTGGCATGGCGTGGATTGGCCCACTGAATCGAGGGGCGACGACGATGGAGAAGAAGACGCTTCGCACGGGAATCGTGGGCTCGGGCTTCGCCGCTCGGTTCCACTTCGAGAACCTCAAGCGCGTGTTCGGGGTGAACGTCGAGGTGGTTGGCACGTACGCCGTGGACGCCGCGATGGCCGCGAGCTACGCGAGGGAACGCGGCATTACGGCGTTCGACGGCCTGGGAGAGCTGATCGAAGCGGTGGACGTGGTTCACGTGTGCACGCCGCCCTCGGCGCACGAGGCGGTGGTCGTGGCCGCGCTCGAGCGCGGCCGCAACGTGGTGTGCGAGAAGCCGCTCACGGGCTACTTCGGCGATGGCTCCGAGAGCTTCCACGGCGACCGCTTTCCGAAGCAAGTGGCCCTCGACCACGCGCTGGCGAGCGTCGAGCGCATCCTCGCTGCCGAAGCCGCCAGCCGGGGCATGCTGTGCTACGCTGAGAACTGGGTGTACGCCCCTTCGGTGCAGAAGGAACGCGAGATCGTCGAGAAGACGGGCGCCCAGATCCTGTGGATTCACGGCGAAGAGGCCCACTCGGGCTCGCACGCGGCCACCTATGCCTTCTGGAAGTTCTCGGGCGGCGGCGTGATGATCGGCAAGGGCTGCCATCCGCTCACCGCCGCGCTCTACCTCAAGCGCGTCGAAGGCCGCGCCCGCCACGGCAAGCCGATCCGTCCTGCCAGCGTCTCGGCCCGAGCCCACGCCATCACCCGTCTCCCTGCGTTCCAGGATGCCGGCCACATCCGCTGCAATTACCATGACATTGACGACTTCTCGATGATGCATGTGGAGTTCGACGACGGCACGGTGGCCACCGTGTTCGCCTCGGACATCATCCTCGGCGGCATTCACAACTGGCTCGAGGTCGCCGCCAACAACCACCGCACCCTCTGCCACATCAACCCGAACACCTCGATGCAGGTCTACAACCCCAAACGCGAGCGGTTCGCCGACATCTATACCGTCGAGAAGATCGAGACGAAGGAGGGCTGGACCGCCATGTCGCCCGACGAGGACTGGACGACGGGCTATCCGCAAGAGATGCAGGCATTCTATGGCTGCTTCGCGTCGGGCGAGCGGCCCGAGAGCGACAGCCGCCTGGCCGCCGACACCATCTCGACCATCTACAGCGCCTATGTTTCCGCCGAGCGGAAGGGCGCCGCCGTGCCCGTGAGGACCTTCTGACCCCTGGAGCGCGAGGTGAACCCATGCGCCGCATCGTCCTATCGGTCCTATCCGTCCTGTCTGTCCTATCATGGGCTTCCGCCTCAGAGCAGGGCTTTGTGTGGAAGCCGGTGAACGACAAATCGCTTGGCCTCTGGGACGGCGAGCGGCCTGTGCTGGTCTACAATCACGGGATGATCGGCAAGGAGGGTGTGCCCGAGCGCTACAACCGCGCCTGCTACGTCCACCCGCTCTACGGCCTCGATGGCGAAGTGCTCACCGAGGATTTCCCGAGGGACCACTACCACCATCGCGGCGTCTTCTGGGCCTGGCCGGGCATGAAAGTCGAGGGCAAGAGCGTCCAGTCGTGGATTCCACAGGGCATCTACTACAAGCAGGAGCGGGTCGTCCGCCAGGAGGCGGCCGCCAAGGCGGCCGTGCTGGAGGCTGAGAACGGCTGGTACGTGGGCGACAAGAAGGTCGTGAAGGAGGGCCTGGTCATCACCGTTCACCCCGCCGCAAGAGACTCGCGGGCGATTGACTTCGAGCTGACCTGGACGGCGCTGGACGTGCCGGTGACGCTGTGGGGCGCGGCGGGCAAGAGCTATGGCGGCTTCAACATCCGCTTCGCCCCCAGCAGGGAGCAGCCGGACGCCAACAAGCGCAAGGACACGGCGATCCTCACCTCGCAGGGGCCGTCGAAGGGCAAGGACCTGGCCGACACGCGGCTGGAGTGGGCCGACATCACGGGCGAGGTGCCCGGCGCCCCCGGCCGCAGCGGAGTGGCCATCTTCATCGCCAAGGATCACCCCGACTTCCCGCCCACCTGGCTCACCCGCCACTATGGCTGCCTGTGCGTCGGCTGGCCCGGCGTCAAGTCCAGGGACCTGGAGCCGGGCCGACCCGTCCGCTGCCGCTATCGCGTTTGGGTGCACCGCGGTGAGGCCGACGAGGAGGCGCTCAGGAGAGCATACGCCGAGTACGCGAAGAGCAGCCAGGAGTGAAGCCGTGTACGAATCGATCTGGCAGGCAGTGAAAGCCGAGCTTTCGGGCGAGAGCGCGCGCGACTACACGGCGCGGCTGTGGGAGCACGCACGCTGGAACTCGTTTGAGCAGATGCGGCAGACGGCCGGCGAGATCGCCGCGATAATGCGTGAGACCGGCCTCGCAGACGTCCAGGTGATCGAGTACCCCGCCGACGGCACGACCTCCTTCGGCGGCTGGGTGATGCCCGAAGCGTGGGATGCGGAGGATGCCTGGCTCGAACTCGTTGAGCCTGCCGAACCGCCGCTGTCGAGTCCCCCCGCAGGCTTCGAACCCGCGGGAGGTTGGCGCCTCGCCGACTATCGCTCGTGCCCGATGAGCCTGTTCATGTACTCGGCCGCCACGCCGCCCGAGGGGGTCGTTGCCGAGGTGATCGCCGTCGAGAATGCGGCGAAGGCGGAGTCGTACGACGGCGTGGACGTGGCGGGGAAGATCGTGCTGGCGGACGGCGTGGGCATCGAGACAGGGCTGAACGCCTTTGAGCGCGGGGCGGCAGGGGTCATCTCGGATGCGGTGAGGCTGGCCGGATCGCCCCAGGAGAAGGCCCCTGGTCACTTCGACCACGCGGCCCAGTGGCACAACTACACCATCCCGCCGTGGAAATCGCCCAAAGCAGGCTTCGGCTTCGCACTCGCCCCCTCCGATGGGCGCCGGCTGCGCGAACTGCTCAAGGCGCGGCCCGTGGTCAGACTGCGAGCCGTCGTCAAGACGCGGCGCCATCGCGGCGTGCTGCCGCTCGTGACGGGCCTGCTGCCCGGCGAGACGGGCGAGGAGATCGCCCTTACCGGGCACCTGTGCGAGCCCGGAGCCAACGACAACAGCTCGGGCTGCGCCCTGGGCCTTGAGGTGGTTCGGGCCATTAAGGCGCTCGCCGAAGCGGGCAAGCTGCCGAGGCTCCAGCGCGGCCTCCGCATCGTCTACTCGTTCGAAGTGCGCGGCTACCAGGCGTTCCTGGCCAACTGGCCCCACCTGCGGCGCCTCGTGGCAGGCATCAACCTCGACATGGTGGGCAACGACCTCAGCGACGCGCGGGCGCGCGCCACCCTGCTCACCAACTGGGCGGCGCTGCCCGCCGCCACCGACGCGCTGGCCGTCGAACTGATGCGCCGCCTCGGCCGCGACGACCCGCTCCTGCGCTTCCGCACTGACGAGGGGGCGTTGGTGGACAACCTGTTCGGGGAGCCCGCGGTCGGAGCGCCCATGGCGGTGCTCGGCTGCTGGCCCGACGCGTATTACCACACGTCGCTCGACACCCTCGACCACATCTCGCCCAAGGCGCTGGCGCACTTCGGCCGGGTTGCGGCCACCTACTGCGCGTTCCTCGCCACGGCGGGTTTCCGTGAAGCGGCCTGGCTCGCGCGGCTGACGCTGGCATTTGCAAAGGAGCAGGTGGTCCAGGCGGCCCAGCGCGGCGAATCGCCCGAGCGCATCGAGCACCTGGCCGCGAAGAACGGCGAGCGCCTCAGGTGGCTCGCCCGCCTAGTCCCTGCCCGCTCGCTTGCGGCGACGCGCGAGAACCTCGAGAAGCACCGAGAGTGGCTGTGTCCCTGGTCGCACCTGTTCGAACGCGAGGAGATCGTTCAGCATGCCGAACGGTTGGGCCGGTGCCTCGCCGCCTTTGCCCGACGCGAGGTGAGGGCGGCCCGCGGGGATGAGCGTTACGCCCGGCGTCTCGGCATGTGCGCCAAGCCGGCCGTACCGGCCAAGCCCCCGGCCAGAGAACAGGAGCGCGCGAAGAGCCTGGTACCCGTCCGCACGTTCCGCGGCTCGGTGTGCTTCGAGTCGCTCGACGAGGCTGGGCGGAAGGAGCTCAAAGCCAAGACGGGATTGGCCGTGGGCTGGGGCGCTCCGCACTGGCTGGATCTGGCGCTCTTTCGCTGCAACGGCAAGCGCACGGCCCTCGAGGTATGGCGGTGGCTGCAACTCGAAGGGCAGGGGATAGACCTCGCGCACCTGAACGACACGGTGGAGTTCCTCGCCGCGCGCGGCTTCGTGCGGTTGCGGCCCGTGCTCAGGCGCGACGAGGTTCGCGCGGCGCTCGACGTGCTCGGGGTGCCCCGCGGCGCGGTCCTCATGGTCCACTCGTCGCTCAGCCAGTTCGGCTACATCGAGGGCGGTGCCGATGCGGTGATTGACGCGCTGCTCGACGCTGTCGGCCCTGAAGGCACACTGGCGATGCCGACCTTGAGCTGTTCGTGGGTTGGCCGGCCTCCCTACGACCCCGCCACCACACCCTCGCGCGTCGGAGCCGTCACCGAGGCGTTTCGCAAGCGCCAGGGGGTGCTCCGCAGCCCGCACCCGACCCATTCGGTTGCAGCCTTCGGACCGCGGGCCGCCGAGATCGTGAGCGGCCACACGCCCGACCGGCCCGTCTTCGCTCCCGAGGGCGCCTTCGGCAAGCTCTACGAGCTGGATGCCTGGATTCTGATGCTCTGCAAGCTCGCGGCAAACACAACCATGCACATGGGCGATGAGCGGAACGGGCTGCTCCTCCTGGATTTCCTGGCCTATGTGATGGAGGGCGGGAAACCGCGCGAGGTGGTCGTGCGTCACGTGCCGTGGCACGTCAACTTCGAGCCGAGCTACGAGGCGATGCGGCAGCGGGGGCAACTCCGGTCCGCTCCGCTGGGCGAGGGCACGATCCACCTGATGCGCGCCCGCGACGCCGTGGACGCCGCCACGGAGAGCGTTCGCCGCAACCCGCTGCTCGTCACCGGCGGCGAGAAATGCCAGTGCGACTTCTGCCTGGCGATTCGCGCCAAGCTCGTGAGTGAGGGGAAGTAGCTTCCAGCGATTCGGCGCCGCGCCTTGCGGAGTGGCAAGACCACCTGAGGGCGGGACTCCCAACGGCGCCCCCCGGTTCGGAGGCCCGCCTTCAGGCGGCGGCTCATGCAGAAGACGCCGAATCGCCGAAAGCTCCTTAGGCGCGGAGCACGAGACGCTCCTCGAACAGCGACTCGAACTGCTTCGCGGGCGAGCCGGCGGCGGCGATGGCCAGCTTGAAGTTGGTCTCGCGGCAAAGCTCGGCCAATGCCGTCAGCGTCTCAGGCGGCATCGGGGCGGGATAGTGCCAGACCACGTGAACCGTGCGGCGTGCCGCCGCGCGCGAGCGGGTGCAGGCCCTCAGGTAGCCCACGAGGTCAGCGAGCAGCCTCCGGAGAACTCTGCTGTCCGTCACGACGAAGCAGTAGCGCCCGAACCAGGCCGCGTCGAGCACGAATTCGCTCGTGGGAAACCCTGGGTCGTCCACCGTCACCTTGCGGAGGGGCCGGCCTCGGAGCTTCCACAGCGACCATCGGTAGAGCGGCGGCTCAGACTCGAACGGGTCGCTCTCGCCCAGGTAGATGAAGGTTTCGCCCTTTCGCACCAGGTCGGCCAGGTAGGCACGCAGCGCAGCAGGGCCGGACACCTGGAGGTGGACGACGCGCGTCTTGGGCCAGAGGGCGTCAATCATCCGCCCGGCGATGGGAATGGGTGGCAGATAGCCCTGGGTGCGATTGAAGCGGCTCAGGTAGTCGTAACCCAGCAGCGCAAGGGCGAGCCAGGGAACGAGGCGGGCGCAGAAGAGGTTGATGCGGTCGTAGCGGTCGGCGCGAAGGACGTCGGCCTCGGGCAGGCGCCGCGCCGGGGAAACGTCCGGCTCTTCGGACGCCGGTATGTTGTCGGGCGTGCCAGCCGTCACGGCTCCCGCCTCGCGCTTCTGCTTTCCCGCCTTGCGGTAGGCATAGACGGGCTCCTCGGCGGGCTCGCGAGGTTGGGGCTCGGCTGCTTTGCCCTCGGAGGCGCTGGCCTGCGCGGCCCGTAGCGCGGCCTCTTCGGCAGTTCGGTCTACCTCGATCTCACTGATGCTCTGTGAATTGACCTTGGCGAGGACGAAGCCGGCCATGGACAGGGCGACCGCGGCGACGTAGGCCATCGTCCGCCGGCGGCTGCGCGCGAAGGCCACGAGAAGCACGAACGCCGCTGCCCATGCCGCCACCGAGGCGATGCCGACCACGCCGAAGTACGCGAACAGCCTGTCCATTGCCTCACTCTCTGCCTGTCAGTCGTCACTCACTTCCGGTACTTGCGGGTGGCCTCGAGGTAGTGCGTGAAGGCGTAGTAGATGATGTTCACGCCCATCTCGAACGCGCCCTTGGCCAGCTCGGGCGAGAGGCCCGAATGGCCCGTCTTCCAGGCGTCGTTGATGTCCCCTGGATGGTAGAAGACCACCCATCGCCCCTTGTGCTTGATGCCCATAGCGTCCATGCCGCCGTGGTGCCAGAGGGGCGGCGCTCCGTTGGGGAAGGCGTAGGGCATCTGGAAGATCGAGTCGTCGTCGGCGATCGGCACCAGGCGCTTGTCGGGGAAGAGCGCCTTGGCGAAGGCCCGGAACTCCCTGTCCCACCGCGCGCTGCTGGCGTCGGCAAACAGCATGCCGCCCCCCAGCAGGTACTCGCGGAGCACAGCCAGGTCGCCCTGCGGGATATTGATGGCTCCCGTGCCGGTCATGTAGACGAAGGGCGGCGCATAGCCCTTGCTGTACTTCCGCAGGAGACGGATGGGATGGCTCTCGGAGCGCGCCGCCACGCGGAAACCCGTCACGCGGCGGAACTCCTGAAGGAAATTCAGGTCGGCGCGGGTCCGGGCGTCCATCCCGTCGTCCCAGTCCTCGCCGCTGTACTCCAGGCGGATGAAGCGGACCGGCTCGTTGCCCATGCCCTCGGGCCAGCCACCCTTCTTGCCGCCCCCTGCGCCCATCTTGGCATTCACCGAGTTGGGGTCGGCGGCGTACGTCAATTGCGTCATCTGCTCCACCTGGCGCTGAATCTCCGAGTCATCCAGGTCGGGCACGTGAAAATAGATGGCCGAGTTGGGGTTGAGGACGAAGCGCCTCTGCTTCTTGCGTTCACGGCGCTGGACGGACTGGACGATGGCCACGGCCGGCTTGCCGCTGCCGAAGGGGACGAGGTAGTTGCGTACGCAGCCATAGGTTTCCAGGAGCAAGGGCAGCAGGATGACCGCCGCATGGGTGAGGACGCTTGCGATGAGGCTCTTGCGGTAGCGCGGGTCGTACCCGTGGGTGCGGAGATTCTCGACGATGCGGTCGCCCAGGAGCGGCCCCGAAGGGGGCCTCCCCGCATAGAGGCCCACCGTGACGCGGCGCAGGGAGGTGATGTGCAGCACGGCAACGAGGGCGAAGGCAGCCAGGACGGGCCACAGCGCGCTCCAGCGCCAACCGGCCACGACCACAGCACTCGGGGACAACCCCTCAGGCGTCGTGGCGGCCACCCGCATCGCCCCCGTGACGCGCCAGGCAACGTAGGCATAGACCAGCCCGAGGAGATACGCCGCCACGCAGGCCCCGCGCAGCAGGGCAAGCCCCCAAGGTCTGCGTACAAGGCCCAGGAAACTCGATGCCAGAAAGAAGGCGGCAAAGAGGCCGCAGAGCACCGCGAAGGAATGGACGAGGCCGGGAATCTCCGCGTCGGCGAAGGCCCGCGCGGCGGCCTGCTGGGAATCCATTTGTGCGCGGCACAGCCACGGAAGCATCACCGCATAGCGCGCCGCTACTCCTGCCAGCACGCCGAACGGCAGGCACAGGATGCACGGAAGATGCTTCTCGAGCCTTCGTCGCATGGGCTCACATCACCTGCCTTGCTCCCCGTCGGCACTGCCCGTGCAGCGGCGCGGCTCACGCAGCGCAATCACTTGTTCGTCTCGTCAATCGAGAGGCCCAGATCGTCAGGTTGCTTGGGAATCTCGCCCTTCTTGGGCAAGTCGGTGATCTCTTTCATCACGGGAGACTTCTTGCGGGCCTCGTCGTCTGTCGAGGCAGCGTCTCTGGCCTTGGGCTCGTCCTGCCTGGCCGCGCCGGGTTTGGGAGCCGGAGGGCGCTCGGGCGCCGGAGCCGATGCCTTGATGTCCTCGGCCTTCCTGGCCTCGATCTGCTCAGCTCTGCGCCGCGCGGCCCCCTCGGGATCGATCCAGTGATCGCGGATGTAGCCCACCGAAGTCGCCGCCGCGGCCACCAGATGAATGGCGATGGCAATGGCGAAGCACTGAGCCACTCGAGTCTTCGAGAAGCCAAGAAGGAGTTTGTCGGGAGCGTATCGCTCGATCTCGGGACGTTCGGGGGGCATGGCACATCTCCTGGAGTCAGCGTTGCTTCTCCTCGGGTTCACCGACGGCGGCAATGATGCCGCCGGCCCGGGTGATGGCATCCATCACAGGCTCGAACAGGTCGCGCTCCGCTGCCCGGTCGCAGCGGAAGAGCACGGTTCTCGCATCGGGGGTCTGCGCGCGCCGGAGGAGCTCGGCGACCTCGGTTTCCACGGAACGGGCGTCGGGCATGCGGCGGCCCTGCACGTAGATGCGCCCCTGTGCGTCAATGGCCACCGCGGTGCGACTCTCGCGGAGACGTTCGAGGTTGGGCGCCGGGGGCGGCTGCACCGAGATGCCGGCATCGCGCGCGAAGTTGCTGCAAATCATGAAGAAGATGATGAGCTGGAACGCGATGTCGGCCATGCTGGCCACGGGAATGATGATGCGCGCCCGGCGGCGACGGCGGCGTGGGGTCCTCATCAGTCGCCTCCCGTCTCGCGCACGATGCACAGCGTGCCGCCCGCTTGAGTGACGGCGGCCATGACCTGGAAGTACTCGCGGTACTCCACTCGGCCGGCGGACTCGAGCATGACCACCTTGTCATCGCCGGTTCGGTCGCGGAGGTTGAGAGCCCGAAGCTCTTTGCGCAGCGTGGGGATATCCACCGGGGAGTTATTGAGGAGCACCTTGCCGTCTCGCAGGGTCACTGTGGTCGCCTTCTTTTCGTCCTGCTTCTCCGAGCGCTGGCCGGCAGGGAAGTCCGTGAGGAAGCCGCGCGTGGCGACCAGCGTGGTGGTGAGGATGAAGAAAATGATCAGCAGGAACGCGATATCGGAAAACGACGCAACCGGGATGTCGTCCAGCCCATATTGGCGGCGTTCGCGTCGAAGCATGGGAGGTTCCTACTGGCGCACGCCGGCGCGGATGGCGATGAGGTCGAGGAGTTCCGAGGTCGCCTCGTCCATCTCGAGCTCGATGCGGCCGGACATGGCGACGAGGATGTTGTACGGGATGACGGCGGCGAGGGCGATCAGGAGGCCGGCCGCGGTGGTGATCAGGGCCTCGGCGATGCCCGAGGCTACCCCACTCGCCTCGACGCCGGCCGCCGACAGCGCGCCGAACGAGCCGATCATGCCGGTCACCGTGCCGGTCATGCCGAACAGCGGCGCGGCGCTGCCCACCGTGGTGAGCACGGCGAAGCGCTTCTCGACCGCCGTCATCGCGTGCTGCGTGCAGTCGGACATGGCCTTCTCCATCAGGGCGAGGAGCGACTCGACGCGCGACGCCAGAGGGCGGTGGCGGGCGTAGGATTGCAGCCCGGCCAGCAGCACGGCAGCCACCGGGCTGGGCGTGTTGGCGCACAGGGCCGCCGCCTCGTCCACGCGGTCCTCCTCCACCAGGCCCAGCACCTTGGCGCGCAGCGCGCGCGTGTCGAGCTTGCCATGCCGGTAGAAGGCGTAGCCACGGTCGAGCAGCACGGCGACCGTGAAAACGCTGCACAGGACCAGGGGCACCATCAGGGGGCCGCCATCAACCAGCAGTTGGAGCATACGTGTCTTCCTCTCGATGGATCTGGGCCAGCATCTGATAGCCCTCGAGTGGCTCGAGCCGCAGCCCGCGCACCCGATGGTGAGGGCCGGGCGCGAGCACGAGCTCGCCGGTGACCGCGTTATACGTGCTCTCGCCCAGGAGCGAGAACGGAATCCGCTCGGCGAAAGGCCTGGGGCCGTGAGCGACGAGGGCCAAGTCGCTCCGCAGCGCGAGAGCCCAGAGTCGGCGCGGCCCGAGCCAGCGCCCGACGTCTGTCCGGCTGCCCGTGCACACCGCGAAATAGACCGCCTCCCCCCCCAGGAACTCGTGCGCCAGCCGACGCTCGGCCGGGCGCATGGCCGCCAGGGGCCCGGAGCCCCATTCCAGCGGGACGCACAGCGGGGGCGGCAGTTCGTCAATCAAGGCATCACGGTGCATGGACATGTCGTCGGCGCCCAGGACTCCAGTTGCCTGACGGATGCGATGGCCTTCGTTGCTGCCGCTCCGTGGGCTCGGAGCTACTTCTTCTTCTCATCGGCTTCGCCCGCCTGGATCAGGGCGTCCTCGGTGAGGCGGCCGCGGGCGAACTTGGCCCACTTGCTCGCTGGATAGTCCCAGGTCAGGCGCTTGAGCACCCGGTAGGCGTTCACCGAATCCTTCTGCTTCGTGTAGCAGTCGCCCCACCAGTACATGGCCTCGGCGAGCAGCTCCGGCTCCAGCTTGGCGTCCAGCGTGACGGCCCTGAAGACCTCGATGGCCTTGGGATACTCCTCAGCCTGCATGTAGCACTGGGCGCTGAGCACCAGGGTGCGCCCGGCAAGGCGGTGGGTGGGGAACCGCACGGCCAGCCGGCCGAACACCTGTGCGGCTGTCTTGTACATCTCGCGCGCCCGCATCTCGATCTTCTCGCGCTCGACGGCCGTGGCGTCAGGCGCGACCTGAGCGCGCAGCTCCTTGCCCTTCGACAGGAAGTACTGCCCCAGACGCGCGATGGTCTCCGCGACCAGTTCGTTGTCGGGGTAGCGGTACGACAGCTTGACGTACTCCTCGCAGGCCTGGTCAATCATGCCCATCTTCTCGAAGGCGAGGGCCTTCTTGTACTGGGCCTTCGGCGCGTAGGGGCTGTCGGGGTAAGTCGCCACGATGTCGGTGAAGCGCGTTATGGCCTCGGCGTAGTGCTTCTTCCTGGCCTCCTCATCCTTCGTCTCGCCGGCGAACTCGAGGGCGAGGTCGGCCAACAGGTAGTCCGCCTGCGCGCGGGCCTCGGTGTCGGGGAAGTCGCGGATGGCCTCCTCCAGAAGCTTCTTGCCCTGGGCGATCTCGTCGCGGGCGAGGTCCTCCTGGCCCAGCTCCCGATGGCGCTTGGCCAGCTCAAAGTAGGCCTCCGCCATGGCGAACTGCGTCTGGACCGCCATCCGGGGGTCGGCGAACTGCTTGGTGAACGGCACCACGTCGCCGTCGCTGCCCTTGTGCACGGTCACGGCCCGCTCGATCCGCTCCTGACCGCCAGGGCGCGCGTAGGCGGCCGTGATGCGATCTCCATAGGAAACCAGGAGCGCCCCGGGTTCCTTGGCCTCTGCCTTATCGTCACGGAAGACCACTCTGGCGGTGGCTTTGAAGACGCCCGAGTGGGTGAAGGTCTCCGCCAGCTCAAGCTTCTGCTTCGCCCCGGAGGCCGTCTCGACCTCGACGGCCACGGTGTCCTTATCATCCGTCGTGTCCCGAGCGGGGTCCATCACGCGGAAGCACAAACCCTCGCCCACGAAGACCCCATCGATGATCTCCTTGCACCGCGGGTCCAGAATGTCGAAGAAAGCATCCGCTTGCAGCGTGGCGCGGGCCACCTGCCACTTGGTCTGGCCGGCCGGGTCCTTGTACTCCAGGCCGACGAGTATCTCGTCACCCCCCCTGATTGCGAGGGCAGGCTTTTCCTGGGCCTCGGGGTCTTCGGTGACGAGGGACCGCTCTGGCACCTTCGCAAGCTCCGTGGGCACGGCGAACGTGAACCGCCCATCCTCCAGGGCATCGCCGGCGAAGGGGTTCGCCTTGACGGCCACGCTCTGGTAGCCTGGCGGCGGAGCCACGGAGGCCACCGTGGCGTTGGCGGGCCGGGCCTCGAGCCTGAGCGTGCCCGGCGCCCGCACGTCGTAGGGGCCTTGCGCCTCGGCGCCCAGGGCCTTGCGGCCCGAGGCGGTCTGCACGTAGATTGTCGCCTTGCTCTCGGGCGACTGCGCGATGTAGGGAAACAGCACCTCGACGATGATTGGCCCATGGATGAGCACCGAGGCCGGCTTGGTCTGCATCGGTCCGGCGGCAGAGGCGTCGGCCGACGCCTGCTCGGGCCAGGTGGCCGTCATCGCGCGTGTCGCGGGCACGAACTCCTGGGTCCCGTTTGCGCCAGCCCCCGCCGCCTGCGGTTGCGTCGCCGCGGTCGGCGGTCCTGGGGGGGGCGTGGCAGCGGCCTGCAACTCCGGCTCCGTCAGCGCTCGCGACGCCACCTCGTAGATCCGCAACTGGGGGGGCTCGAACACGGTCTGCTCGACGAGGCAGGTGCGCTCCCACGGGATGCCAGGATCGGTGTTCTCGCGGTCGAGGTAGGCAATGGTCACGTCGTCACCGGGCGCCACCTGGAGCTCGGTGTCGCGTTGCGGCGGCCCGCCGACGGGGAAGAGCGCCCCCACGAAGATTCCCGAGTGAGGTGCCGTTTCGAGCGCCGGCATCTCCACGGCTTTCCCTGCCGGTGTCTTCGCCGTGAAGGTCACCGTGTCGGGCTTCTCCGTGGTGTCGCAGTCGGGGTCCTGGATGAAGACGTTGATCCGGTCTCCCGGCTTAAACCGGCGCATGGGGATGTACCGAGGTCGCCGAGCCGCTCCCTCGCCGTCGAACTCGACGAAACAGGCGCTCAGCGTGGCATTGCTGAAGGTGGCCGTGAGGGTGGCCTCGTGCGCCTCCTGGCCCTCGGTGAGGGCTCGAGGGTCATCATAAGTCACGGTCACGCGGTCCCCGGGGACGATCTCGAGCACCTGATTGCGGCGCAGTGTGGCGAAGTCCTCGCGTGTGGGCAGCACCGTGTCGCCGGCCGCATTGGTGAGTGTGATCCGATGGATGGCCGGCGCATCGGTCTCGAAGCTCGTGAGCGCAAGACGGATCACCCGGGCGCGTGTCCCAGCAGGGAAGGTCACCTGGAAGGCGGCGTTGTCCTGCGAGGCCGACACCTTGGCCGACTCGAGCTGAAGGCTGGCGGCAACCTGCGGGTTCTTCAACACATCGAACATCTCGGGAGGCGCCGGTCTGAGGAACGGCGGCTCCTCGCTGTCCACGAGTAGCTCGAAGGCAGGCTCGGTCTTGCGGCTCGCGGCCACGTACAGGTCCACGCGGTGCACGCCCTTGGCGAGGGAGCGCCGCACGTGGGTGGGGGTGTCGCCTGGCTGTCCGTCCACAGTGAGGAGATAGCGGATGTTCTGCGTCTTCTCCTTCGTGTCGAGCTCCAGGGTGCGGGCCTTGCGCTGCGGCAGGTAGAAGGCGCCGTACAGGTGGGCTACGTACGCGCTCCCCGGGCCGTCATCGGTCAGGCCGAGGGCCTGGGCCTGGCCCTCCAGCGACGCATCCCACCTGGCGGCGAAGGCCTTCGGCGCAAGGGCGACCCTGGGCGCTTGGCTGCGGAGGTAGCCGGTGTCGAGGTACTGGGTGAAGTCGGCGAGCGAGGTGGGCGGCGCGCCCTGAGCCGCGCCGGCGGGCGCGCCGAACCGGACGAACTCAAGGCGCAGCGAGCCATCCCATGGCTTGTAGTCGCCGGGCCATTGCCCACGGGTGGCGAAATCCCTGCCGTTCAACGAGGTCTGGACAAGGAAGCTCTTGAGCTTGCGCCCCGGCACATTGGCCAGCAGGGTCATGGTGCCCAAGGCCACGTTGTCGTTGAGGTCAATGCTGTAGAACTTCGGCGCCACGCCGTCGGGCAGAGCCACCCAGGACGGGTACTCCGCCACGTCCTGGCCCGCGGTCTTTCGGGGAGAGATCGCGAAGTTCGGGTCCGCGCCATCCTGGGAGTCCGAGGCGAAGGCTGTCGGCTGGCCCGAGGTGGTGGGCACGGCGCCCTCGAAGACGCCGCTGTGGGTGTCTGTCTCCGTTAGCGTGAAGGCTGGGATGGCGTCTCCGCTCGTCGTGGAGATTCGCACGGAGAGGGTGTCTTTGGCCGCGGTGACGCTGCGGTCGGGGTCCACGACACGGATGTTGATCTTGTTGCCTGGCTTGATCTGGTTGGCGGCGCGTACCGTGCTAAGGGCCGCCTGCGGCTCGGGCTCGTCCTTGTCTCCGAGGCGTTGCCGGATCATCTCCTCCAGTGCGCGGGCCTCGCGTTCCTCTTTCGACAGGATCCTGCCTGAGGAAGCGAGCAGTTCGCCGTCGGTCGCCACGCGCAGGGCCTGCGGTGCCGCCATCGCGATATTGTGGGCCTTCTTGAATGCCTCGGAGTAGTCGTAGCGCACCGTGTCGTCGCCCAGGAGCTGGAGCCGGCCATCGCCCTTGGCCACGGGGGCCAGCTCGGTCGGGATCTGACCGACGAACTTCGTCTTGGAGTCGCCGAACGGTGCGAGAGCGAACACCTCCTCGTCGCCCGAGTCCGTCCAGGCCCGGATCTCGATGTGTGCGGCGGAGCCTACGACGGCCAGGTTGTGGTCCTCGAGATTCACCTTGAGAGGCTTGCCGGGGACGATGAAGCGGCGCTGCGTGGCGGTGCCCACCTGGATCTCGGTGGGTTCCTCGAGTTTGCGCAGCCGGACCAGCGTGCGCCCTTGCAGGATGCGGGCCAGCGCGTGATCGGGTGTGCGCGCCAGCACCTGCTCGATCTCGGCGAGGGCCTCGCGGTACTCTTCCTGGTCGAATCGCACGAGGGCGAGTTGATAGAACGCCTCGGCCTGCAACGCGCGGTCTTTCGCGTGCGTGAGGCGTTCGAGGCGGCGGGTGGCCTCATCGAAGCGGCGGGTCAGGCGGTCCACCTCGGCCACGTGGATCTCCGCGTCGGCTTGGGCCGGCGTGGCCTCGAACTCCTTGGCCGTGGCCACCCGCTCGAAGAGGGCCCGCGCCTTGGGAAACTCGCCGCGGCCCAGCGCAATGCCGGCATAGGCGAGCAGCAGGCGTGCGCGGGTCTCGGGGGCAATGCCGTCGGTTACGGCGTCGAACCACTGGATCATCTGACGAGCCAGGGCCTCGGCCGCGTCGTGCTCGCCGGCTTCGGTGTACTTGCCGATGAGCCAGATGGTGAAAGCAGGGTCGAGCTCGCGAACCATCGAGAGAAGGACTTGCCTGTGGCCCAGGGCAAGCTCCCAGGCGCTGGGTTGGCGGCCGGAGAGGAACGCGACCTGGGCCGCGTAGAGGGGGTAACGGCGGTCGTCACGCTTGACCGGGATAACGCTCCCCACCCGGGAGAGGGTTTTCGACCGCAGGGCGGCCAGCGTGCTGCGCGTGTCCTCCAGCAGGTCGGTCTTCAGCAAGTCCAGCCCCACGCTTGCCAGGAGGAGTCCCAGGTCGCTCATGTCGCTGGCCTGCGCGCCCGGCTCGGCAGCGGGCGGCTCCACCAGTTGCGCCGCCAGACGGGCGAGATCATGTTGAAGCGTGGAACTGCGAGTGTCCCCGGCGATCTTCCACAAGTGCGGGACCAGTGGGTAGAGGTCGGCGGGCCGCCCCTGGGCGATCGCCGCCTGCGCGACGATCGAGGCCAGGGTCTCGAAGCCCCAGCGCTCGGGCCACACGGTGGGCACGCACGCGGCGCCGGTGCGCAGCCAGGTGGAGGGGAAGATGCTCAGGAGCGTGTCGAGTTCGGCCTTGGAGAGGGTCTTGGGGTCCACCAGTTTCTCCATCTGGCCGAGGAAGGGCGGCGAGAGGCGCTCGGGGGCGCTGCGCACCTTGTCGCAGTAGGCGGCGAGACGGCTGAAGAACTCCTTGCGGCCGGCCTCGGTAGCGGGGGGGGCCGCCGTGGCGAACCAGGAGCGGCCCATGGCGTAGGTGTCGAAGCGTGTCTTGCCAAAGGCGGCTTCGATGCGCGCGGCCATGGCGTCGCGTATCTGTGGCTCGGCGCCCAGGGCACGCGCGTGCCAGTTCCAGAACTCCGCGCGCGACATGCCGCCGGGCTCGCCCAGGGGAGGCAGGGTGTCGTGCGTCTGGAGCAGCCGCGCCGCGGCATTCACGATCTTCTTCTTCTCGTCGAGCCCGAAATCCCAGTAACGCCAGTCGAGGACCTTCGTCCGGGCAGCCTCCTCGACGAAGAGGTCGTCGAAAAAGCGTTCGACTGGGTACTTGTCGTTCAGGCGCGGGAACTCGTTGCGGACGAGCCACTGGAGACTGCACGTGGCGCTGCGCACCGCCTCGTGGGGCCGGTAGGAAGAGCGCTCGAGTGCCCTCTTCTCTATGAGCGCCACAAGCACGGCGTCGCCGCGATCCTTCGCAGTCCAGTTGTCGCCGACGCGGGTGCCCCGGAACATCTCGAAGAGGGCCGGAGCGAACTTGTCCTTGGCGAGGAGATCGAGGAGGGCCTTCTCGAAGACGGCGTTGAGTGCCAGCGTGCGGTTGCGAAACGGGGCGGGGACGCGGCCGAAGCTGCGATCGGGCTGCACGCGCACGGCTGCGTCGCATAGCTCCTCGACCCAGGCGTTCGGCGTCGCGGGGTCGTACTGCGTGAGCAGGTCTGCGAGCGCCTCGGTCTGGAAGGCGAGCTTGTCGAAGCCATCGGCCTGCCCGTTGGCGGGCGGCTTGTTGGCCATGACCTGGAGGAGGGCGGCGCGCCCGAAGGGCGTCTTCTTGGCCTCGCAATCCTTCAGCAAGGGATACAGGGCGCGGGCCTGCTTGAGGAACTCCGCCTGATTCCGATTCTGCTCGGCGGCCACTGTGAGCGCGAAAACCTGGCAGAGCGGGCTAGGTGCCCTGGATGCATCAGGCCCGGCTTGGTCGGCTGCGCGGCGGATGGCCTCCTCGATGGGCACAATCTGCTTGGTCAGCTCGGAAGCGATCTGGGGGGCCTTCGCGCGGGCCTCGCGGCGGACCCAGTCTGCCCAGGTGCGGAAGCGCGCATGCAGTCTGGCGAAGATCTCCTTGCGGTCGCGGCGGTCGAAGGGCACCCACTGGAGCGCGGCGATGTGCTCGAGCATCTTCGCCTTGTCTTCACGGTTGGTTCCAGTGCCACACTCCCAGGCGCTCTCGAGGAACGCCTCGGCTGCGCGGGGGTCTAGGATTCCTGGGGTCTTGGCAAGCTCGGCTCCGAGATGGGCGATGGCCCTGTCGCGGGCATCGGCGGGGAGCTTGGCGCCGGCTTTCTCGGCAAGAGCCTTGTGGGCGGGCCAGAGCTCGGCCTCGAACAACTCGAGGGCGTCCTTCGGTTGCAGATGCCAGGACTCATTGCGTACAAGATGCTCGATCGCCTGGAGAAGATCGTCACTTGCGGCCATCGCGTTGATGACAGCGGCTGCGCGCGAGGGCACGCCCTGGAGGAACTGAGCCTGCTTCTTGTAGAGGTCGCGGGTGGCGGGACGGGTGACGAAGGGCAGGTGGCGGATGGCGGGCGTCCGACGGAAGAGGTCCGCATGCTTGGCTCCCAGGTCGGCCCACTGCTCCGCATTGGCGAGCCAGGGGGCGACGGGGCCGCTCTGGGGCAGACGCCACTCGAGCAGGGCCTGCCGCTCGGGATCCGGCAGCCTCTCGAAGGCCTGGACGAAGAAGCTGCTCTTAGGCGCGAACTGGCGATTCCAGGCATTGCCATCGAAGCGGTCCGCGGCGCCGCCGTCGGTGAAGGCGTGGACGATCTCCTTGACGGTGTTGGCCGAGGGGAATGCGTCGAGATAGGCCCTGGCAGCGGCGGCTACAGGGGCGAAGGCGTTGTCGAGGGCCGCCTTGTCTTTCCCCGCGGCGCCGGCCTTGAACTCGAGGTTGGCGACGTGGATGGCGTAGAGCAGGGGCCGACGGCGGTCGTCGCGGATGAGGGCGAGCAGCTTTTTGCAGTAGGGGAGGGCGGCGAACTGGTCGTCCTGGCCCCTCACAATCTCGCGCAGGAGCCAGTCGAGGTACTCGGCGAAGTGAAGCCGTTCTTGCTCGACGGGGAGTTGGTCGGCATAGACGAGGCTGAGCCAGCGGGCCGCGGTCGCGTAGTCGCGGCGGCGGCGGGCCTGGTCCAGGAGCCAGGTGTCGAACTTGCGCGCGGCCGGCTGGCTGCGGAGCTTCTCGCCGTGGGCAATCATGAACTGATAGAGATCGTCGGGCGCGTCGAGAAAGTCGGCCAGGATCGTGTACAGAGCAGCGGCGGCCTGCGAGGCCTCGTCGGGGGGTACGTTGGCGGTGGCGACCGCCTTGTAGCGCGAGGCCGCTGTGCGGAAGTCGCCGGCGAACATGGCCGTCTCCGCCGCGAGGCGCAGCAAAGCAGGCGAAACGCGGAAGTTCTGAGCGAGATACACCTTGGCTGCCACCGAGGCCGCGTGGCAACGGCCCAGGCGCAGGCCGTCGGCAAGGAGGTCGAGCACCTCCTTCTCAGTGGCCGCCCCGGGATCGGCTTGAACCCGCAGGACGAGTTGCTCGAAGGCGTCTTCCGGGCCTGCGGGTTGCGCTTGCTTGGGAGGAGGCTGGGCGGGGCCTTCGGCCTTGGGGGCGGGCTGGCCGGCGAACGCCAGCCCAGCCAGTGCTAGCCCCAGAAGGAGCGGCTCGGGCGCGACGGTTCTCATGGGCGCGACCTTTCGTGTCAGTCTGCCTTCCTGTCGTCGGTCTCCTCGGCGGCCCCTTTGATCTTCGCCTCGATCCTGGGGAGGATCTCTTTGGCTTTGGCGGCATGGGGGCTCGCGGGGTACTCGAAGAGGAGCTGGGAGCACTTGTTGTAGGCCTTAGGCATGTCGTTCATCCGGTAGGCCACGATGACCCACTTGAGGAGCATGCTGTCGAGGAAGTCGCCGTCGGGGTAGTCCTGGAAGATCTGCGTCAGAAGATCCTCGGCACGGGCATAGTCCTTTGCCTCCACGTGGTAGTCCACGAGCTTGGCGAGGGCCTGGCCGGCGAAGGGGCTGTCGGGGTAGCGGTCGGCGCAGAGCTTGTACTGCTGGATAGCGGCCTCGGAGGGGCCTGTGGGCGCCCCCTCTCGGCGCGGCGCGGCTGCGGCCTGGGCTTCGAGGCACTGGGCCAGGCGGAACTGGGCCTCTGCCTTGGCCTGCGAGTGCGGCAGGGCGAGTATCTGGCGATAGACGGCCATTGCCTGGGGAAGGTCGTTCTGGTCGACTCGGATGGCGGCGATGCCCATGAGAGCCTGGTCCACGAAGGGGCTGTTAGGGTAGAGGCGATGGAAGAGGCGGCAGGTGGCGATGGCGTTGGGAAAATCGTCCTGGGCGATGTACAGCTCCCACTTGAGCTTGAAGGCTTCCTCGCGGAGCGCGCTGGGGATGGGGGCCTCGAGGCTCAGGATGGCGTCCACCCGTTCGATCCCCTGGCTGCTCTTCTCCTTGGCGCCCTGGGTGAGGCCCATGCTCTTGAATATCTTGGCCAGTTCCAGATAAGCGGTGGCCTCGACCAGCTCCTTCTTGGTCTTGAGGAGGGGGTCCGGCACGACGTTCTGGGTGGCTCTGGGCCGGCTATCGATCTCGCCGACAACCTTGAGCTGGGCGGTGACTTCGCGGGGGGTGGAGCCGGCGATGTGGAGATCGTCTACATAGGTGGCCACGATCTCGTCGCCGACGAGGCAGGAGAGGATCTGGTCTGCCTTGTCAATCGGCTGGCCTTCGCGCGCGGGCTGGATGGCAACGGTGGCGCCGAAGCGGCCCGTGTGGACCGGCGGCTCGCCGAGCTCGGTGAGGGTGAGCACCACTTCGTCGCGGACGACGGGGCGGGTGTCCTCGTCCGCCCCGGCGATGCCCGCCGCGGCGACGGCCGCGCCCAGCCCCTCGGCGGGGGCCGGCTGGTCGCTTGTCTCGCGGTACCGCGAGAGGATGCGGACGGTCACCGTGTCGGCCTGAGGCGAGGTGTCGTGGTCGGCATCCTGCAGCAGCACCGTCAGCGGTTGCCCGAGGAAAGCTGCGTTGGCTCGCGACTCATAGGTGCCGAGCGTGAAGCGGAGCTGAGCCGTGGAGACCACGCGCACGACCTTTTCGCGCGCGACTCCCCGGTGGCCCTCTTGCGTGTTCTCATCGAGGTAGGTGGCCGTGATGGAATCGCCGCCGGTGACCTGAAGCGTCCCATCGCCGGGCTTGGGGGAGGCGAGGTCGGTGGGGATGGAGGCGATGAAGATGCCCTGGTCGGGAGCCAGCGGGGTGCAGGGAATGGTCTCTTTGTCGCCGTGGGTGGTGGAGAGCTGGACTTGGATCGGCTTGCCGAGGCGGTGCAGGATGGGCAGATCGGTGTCCTGCACCTTCACGAAGAACCTGCGGCCGGCCTCGGCATACTCGACGGCCGGGCTGTTGGGGTCCACGAAGGTGCCGACCAGGCTGAGGGCCTGGATGGCCTTGTTCCAGTTGCCCTGGGCAAAGTGGCACAGGCCGATGTGATGGTAGGCCTGGTTCGCCCAGAGCGTGTTGGGGTAGTTGGCAGTGATCTTGCGGAGAATCGGAAATGCGGCGGCGTACTGGCGGGTCTGGAAGTAGGCCACGCCCGTGAGGTACAGGCCTTCGAGGTAGAGTTCCTTGGCTGCGCCCGAAAGCTCCTCGTCAGGCTTCTTGAGGTCGTTGAGGCGGCGCAGCGCCGCGATGGCAGCCGCCTGGTCGTGAGCCTCCAGATGGTGCTTGCCGAGGGCGAGCCAGGCGTCGAAGCGCACGGGGCTGTTGGGGTACTGGTCGGCGATGGCCTCGAGCATCTTGACCGCGCGCTCCGTCTCGCGCGCGAGGAGGAGATCCTGCGCGCGCTTGAGAAGCCGCCGGGCCGCGAGGTCATCCTCCTCGGCTGTGTTGGAGGCGCCCTCGCCCTTCGTGCCCGCCTTCGTGGCCGCTGCGGGTGCGGCCTTGGGGCGGGGAGCGGCGAGGGCTCCGGCCAGCGCGTTGCTCCAGGGGGCGAGCAGGGCGAGGGCCAGCGCGAGGAATGAGTGGCGGAGGCGGAGCGATACTCGGAGCACGGGAGGCCTCCTCAGCGGTTGAGAACTCCAGATGTTGGGCCCCGAACGGCGCCGGTGGAGCGCCGGGGCAGCTATTGGGCGTCCAAGCCGCCGCCCATTTTGACCCCGAGGCGCTCGAGCTCGTGATGGGCGGCGCTGGACTGAGCGCTCTCAGGATATTTCTTGAGCACCATCCGAAGGGCCGCGATGTGCTGGGGCGTCTTGCCTGCCTCGCGGTAGAGGTTGGCGATGCGGAGCGCGGCCTCGGGTGCGTGGGCTTTGAAGAACGCCTCGACCTCGCGGAGTTGGGCCACCGCCTGATCGAGCTTGTCCTGCTTGGCGTAGCAGTCGGCGATGGCCCACAGGTTGTCGGGCGGATTGTCGCACTGCTGGTAGACGGCGATGGCTTGAGGATACTGCTTCGTGGCGTGGAGGAGCTGGCCTTTGAGCCAGAGGGCCTCCTTGGCGAAGCGCGCGGAGCGCAGAAGCTGGTCGGCGATGGGGACGCCGAGGGCGGCGTCCTTGCGGCCGTGGTGGAAGCGGAGGAGTTCCATCTGGCCGAGTTCCTTGTCGTCGAAGCTCAGGCAGATGTCCTTCACGAGGTCCGGCTCGCGCGCAGCCAGGTAACGCGCCAGGTCGGCCTTCTCGCTGTCGGGCATCTCGCCGAGCCGGAGCTTGCTGACGAGATTCCGGGCCAGCTTGGCCTCGTTGGCGCGCTCGTAGAGGATACGCATCAGCTCCCGAATGTCCGCATTGGCCATCTTCTCAAACGCGAGCTTGCCGTAGTAGTCCATCACCTTCGCCTTGTGCTGCGCGAACAGGGCGATCCAGCGCACGATGCGGGCATAGTCGCCCGGCTTCTGGCCACGCTCGAACTGGGCGTCCAGGCGTGCGATCCATTGGGCAGGGTCGCGTTCGAACGCGAGCTTGAAGTTGGCCAGTTCGATCTGATAGTGGTCCCAGTCGGCGAAGCGGCCATCGAGCGCGGCGGCCCAGGTGCGATAGTATCGGTCGCGGAGGTCGGCCTGCGCGTTGTCGAACCGGCCGTGGAGCCGAACGCCTTGGAGGACGTGTCCCCAGTAACGGCGGCTGCTGTCGAGGTCGGCCTCCAGGCGTTCGGGTTTTTCTCCGAAGCCTGCCACCTCGCGGTAGAAGGCCCTCAGCTTGGCTTCGTCGGGTTGCGTGCGGATGTAGAAGGCGATGACCTGCTGGATGGCGTTGTTGGCGGCCTGCGGGTTCTGCGTGCGGAAGTTGACGGCGATCTGGCGCCATGTGGCGGCGGCGCGCTCAGCTTGGCCCTCTTTGGCCAGGTGCTCGGCAAGATGAGTGAGGGCCGAGGCGGCGAGGGGATGCTTGGAGTAGGCGTCGTCGGCAGCCATCTTGGCCCAGATTCTCATGGCATCTTCTTCGTCGCCGTTCTCCCAGTGACAGAGTCCGATATTGAAGAGGGCCGGCGCCGCGTACTTCACGGCGTTGGGGAAGTAGTCGAGAACCTCGTTGTACGCCTTGATCGCCTCGTGACGCTTGAGCGCGAGGTGAAGCGCTCGAGCCTTGCGTACAAGAGCGTAGGGAATGGCCTTCGACTTGGGGAACTCGAGGAGGAAACTGTCGTACTCGGCGGCGGCGCGTGGGAAGTCCCTGGAGTCGAAGACCTTGTCGGCCTTGGTGAGCGCGTGGCCTTCGAACGTGTCGAGGGTCTTCACCTCCTCGTTGGAGAGCTGCACCTCGGCGCTCGGGGGTTCTCCCTGAGGGCGTGCAGGGCGCGCGCCCGCGAGGCATGGCGGGGCCACGAGCAGCACGATGGCGGCAAGCGGCCCGCACGCCCGCCGATGGAGCAGGTTGAACCAAGCCTTGCGCATCTCCGCCTCTGCCCTGGGTCGCCAAGGTCTTCTGGCGGCTGCCTTTCCTCCCGGCAACGGCAATCATAGCGGTTTGACCCAAGGAGTCAAGCGCCTCCAGGAGCGCGCGGAAGGGCCGCGTGGAGACCTCTGGCCGGGCCTTCGCTCGCGCGCAGGAGCAGGTGCCCGGGCGCCCTTGAACTGAGTTGACGAACTTGCTAGGCTGAATGCGGCAGTGCCAGTGTGTGCCTGATGGGCTCTTGTGGAAAGGGGGCTGGGAATGGCCAGCACGGGTGTTCGGTGTGCGACGCTGGCGATTGCGGCGGCTTGGGCGGCCTCCGCCGCCGTGGCGCTGGAGCAAATCCCGAAGCACCAGGAGAAGAGGATACTCGATGCGGCGCCCGTCAGGCCGCGCGTGGAGCCCAAGAAGGCGCGCAAGGTGCTCGTCTTCAGCACGCCCGCCCACCTGTACGACAAGGACCCCCACAAGGGCTACTGTGTGCCCTATGGCGCCGCCGCCCTCAAAGCCCTCGGCGAGAAGTCCAAGGCCTTCGAGCCCGTGATGAGCGATGAGCTGGCCATGTTCCTGCCCGAGAACATCAAGCAGTTCGATGCCATCGTGATGAACAACTCCTGCGGCCCGTGGATCACGCCGACCGATGCCGATATGGAGAAGGACGGGTTCAAGAAGCTCGGGGCCGAGAAGAAGGCCGTGGAGGAGGCCCTTCGCAAGACGTTTCTGGACTGGCTGAACGCCGGCGGCGGCGTCATGGCCATTCACTTCGCCATCGCGGCCAATGGGCACTGGCCGGAGTTCGGCGAGTTGATCGGCGGCAAGTTCACCGGCCACCCCTGGAACGAGGAGATCGGCGTCATGGTGGACGACCCGACGTCGCCCCTCGTCGCCGCCTACGAGGGCAAGGACTTCCGCATCGCTGACGAAATCTACCAGTACGGCCCCCCGTTCGACCGCGCCAAGTGCCGCGTACTCGTTTCCCTCGACCCCGAACGCACCAACATGGGCGTCCGATGGATCAGCCAGCCCGACAACGATTGGCCCCTCGCCTGGGTCAAAGCCGTCGGCAAAGGCCGCATCTGGTACACCTCCTTCGGCCACCGAGCCGACCTCTTCTGGAACCCGCAACTCCTCCAGTTCTACCTGGATGGCATCCAGTTCGCGACGGGGGACCTCGATGCGCCCACCGAGCCGCGAAAGGAGAAGCTCGTGAGACGCGTACCCGGCCCCACCCCACCCGAAGTGCGCGCCGCCAAGATGAAGGCGGGAAGCGTTGCCGAGCCGACCGAGGAACAATTGAAGAAGATCGAGGCGGCTGCACCCGACACCGCGCCGGCCAAGCCCGCCAAGCCGCGCAAGGTGCTCGTGTGGGGCCACGCCTGGACCCACACCCCCAACGCCATCGCCGAGAAAGCCCTCGAAATCCTCGGCAGGAAGACCGGAGCCTTCACCGCCGTCGTCAGCGACGACCCGCGCCTCCTCCTAATTGACCGCATCGGCCAGTTCGATGCCATCGTCATGAACAACATCCACGAGCCTGAGCCATTCCTGCCGCCCGACTTCGGCAAGCTCGACGACGAGCGCAAGGCCGCCGCCAAAGCCTTCGACGCCGCCGTCAAGAAGAGCATCCTCGACTACGTCGGCGGCAAGGACCCCAACAACAAGGACGTTCCCGGCCGCGGCATCGTCGGCATCCACGCCGCCACCGCCGCCTTCGCAGGCTGGAAGGAATACGGCGAAATGATGGGCGGATTCTACAGCGGCCACCTCTACGAAAAGGTAACAATCAAGCTCGACGACCCCAAGCACCCCCTCAACGCCGCCTTCGAGGGCAAGCCCTTCCAAATCAACGACGAAATCTACTTCTTCCAGGAGCCCTACTACACCCGCAAGAACCTTCGCATTCTCCTCACCCTCGACCTCGAGGCGATGAAGGACCCCGGCAAGCGCCCCGACAAGGACTACGCCATCAGCTGGGTCCGCGAATACGGCCCGGGCAAGGGCCGCGTCTTCTACACCACCCTCGGCCACGCCCTCGAGACCTACTGGAACCCGCTCTTCCTTCGTCACCTCCTCGCTGGCATCCAGTTCGCCACGGGCGACCTGCCGGCCGACGCCGCACCGAGCGCGAAGTGAAGCCCTTTCAGACGCAAGGAGAGAGGAATGGAGTCCGCTGAACTCACAGGGTGCAGGGGGGCTGCTGTTTCCACGCGGCGCCAGTTTCTTGTGGCAGGCGCCGCGCCGCTCATCGTCTGCGGGTTGGTCCGTGCTGCGGAGCCGGTACCCCCGCCTCCCAAGGCGTTCGACCGCAAGCTCAAGCTCGGCCTCATCGGCGCTGGCGGACGCGGCCGCTGGATCGCCAACCTCTTCAAGCAGCACGGCGGCTACGAGATCTGGGGCGTGGCCGACTACTTCGAGGACGTGGCGAAGGCCGCAGGCAAGGCCCTCGGGGCCGATGAGGCCCGCTGCTTCGGCGGACTCCAAGGCTACAAGCGCCTCCTGGAGAGCGGTGTCGAGGCCGTCGTGATCATTGATGTGCCCTACTTCTACCCCGAGCAGGCCACCGCGGCGGTCCAGGCCGGCGTCAACGTCTACATGGCCAAGCCCGTGGCGACCGACGTGCCCGGCACCCTCGCCATCGGCGCCGCCGGCAAGCTCGCCACTGAGAAAAGGCTCGCCTTCCTCGTGGACTACCAGCTCCCGCTCGACCCCTCGAACATCGAGGTCGCCACCCGCGTCCGCGAGGGCGCCATCGGCCCCATCGCCCACATCATCTCCTACGGCTTCACCGGCATGTGGGGCGACCCGCCGAAGACCCAGACCATCGAGAGCCGCCTGCGCGGCGGCACCTGGCTGTCCGACATCGCGCTCGGCGGCGACGGCGTCGTGGCCTATGACATCCACATTATTGACGCCGTGCAGTGGCTCATGGGGCGCCGACCCGTGGCCGCCTGCGGCTTCTCGCGCACCTGCCGCCCCAACCCCAACGGCGACCGCACCGACTGCCTCGGGGTGGTCTACGAGTACGCCGACGGCGTGGTCTGGACGCACATTACTCAAACGCTGGCGAACGAGCACGACGTGGCCTCGCTCACGGCCAGCTTCTACGGCATGAAGGCCACCGCCCGCCTCGCCTACTGGGGCAAGTGCTATGTCCGCGGCGGCGACAAACACTTCGTCAAGGACGCAGGGAGCGTCTACGACCAGGGCGCCATGCGCAACATCGCCAACTTCTACGACAGCATCATCAAGGGCGACTTCACCAACCTCACCGCGCAGCGCGCGGTTGACGGCACGCTCACGGCCATCCTGGCCCGCGAGGCCGCCGCCCGCCGTCGCTACCTGACGATGGACGAGTTGATCAAGGAGAACAAGCGGCTTGAGGTGAGTCTTGAGGGTCTCAAGAGCTGAACGACAGGAGAGTGCGGCATGTCGAATTGGCTACTGGGCCTCGCGGCCCTGGTGCTGCTCGTCCCGTGTGTCGGCATGTCTGCTGAGGCGGCCCGCCTGAGCATCTACTGGGTGGATGTCGAAGGCGGAGGGGCGACGTTGATCGTGACGCCAGCCGGCGAGTCGGTGCTCGTGGACACCGGACTCGATAATCCGCGCGACCCCGGCCGCATTGCCAAGGTGGCAAGGGATGTGGCGGGCCTCAAGCAGATTGACCATCTGGTGGTCACCCACTTCGATATTGACCACCATGGCGGCGCGGCCGAACTCTCGAAGCTCATCCCTATCCGCCGCGTGTACGACCAAGGTGGCGAGATCGGGCGGCCCGAACCGATGTACGTGAAATACGTCGCCTGGCGCAAGACGATGCCCTACACGGTCCTCAAGCCCGGCGACACGCTTCCCCTCCGCCAGGCCGAGGGGGCTGCCAGAGCGAGCCTCACGTGCCTCGCCGCCGCCCAGCAGTTCATCGCGCCCGGCCCCGACCACAAGCCCAACCCCATTCCCGCCTCGGAAGCGCCCGAGTACCCCGAAGACAAGTCCGAGAACCGCCAGTCCGTCGTCCTGCTCCTGCGCTTCGGCGCCTTTGAGTTCTACGGCGGCGCCGACCTCACGGGACGTCTGGAGGCGAAGCTTGTTCTGCCCGTCAACCTGGTGGGCGAGGTGGACGTCTATCAGGTGACCCACCACGGGCTGGACTTGTCGAATAATCCCGTGCTCGTGAGGTCGCTGGCCCCGACGGTAACGGTGATGACCAACGGCGACCGGAAGGGCTGCGGGCCGAGAACGCGGGCCGTGCTGAAGGCCACCCCCTCGATTCAGGCCAATTACCAGCTTCACAAGAACCTCGCACCCGACGCGGACAACACGCCCGACGAGCTGATTGCGAACCTCGGGCCAGGCTCGGAATGCAAGGGCAACCACATTGAACTCCAGGTCGCACCCGACGGAGCGGCCTACACGGTGCGCATCCCCGCCACGGGCCACGAACGGACGTTCAGGACGAAGTAGCGGCAACCGCCATTCTGCGTAGCGAGAGGCGTCCCGCTGGTATCAGGGCGAAGGAGAGTGCCTTGAGCTTGAGATGCCCTGGGGTGATCGCATGGGTGGCGGTTTGGGCGCGAGCCGTGGCGGCGCTCGGAGCGGAGGGCGGAGCGACGAGCGGCGTAGAGGGCGCCCCGACCAAGCAGGCCTTTGTCTGCGACTTTGCGAAGGGGCTGCCCCGCGAGGTGCGGACGGTCGGGGGGAAGTGGGAACTGAAGGATGGATGCCTTCGACTGGTGGACCCGGCAGCCTCCGATCCCACCAAAGCGCTCATCCTGATCGGCGAGGGACACAATGTGTCCGCCGAGGTCGTGATTACGGCCAGGCTGCGGCTCGATACCTGGGCGGAGGACGACTGGGCGCGCGCCGGCGTAGGCCTGTGCGCGGACCCTGCCAACGGCTACGGCCTCAATCTCGTGTTCCACGCCGGGAAGCTGGAGTTCGTCCGCGACTACGTGGAGTGGGCGCCGGGATGTCCGTTCGCCTACCGCTCTGGCCAGTGGTACTGGGTGAAGCTGTGGAAGACGCCCGCCGGCCTCAGGGGCAAGGCCTGGAGCGATGGACAGCCGGAGCCGGCCGACTGGATGGTGGCGTGGGGCAAGGATCACGCCAGGCTGACCGGATACCCGGCGCTGGTGGGGTGCTCGGCAAGCCCCGATAACCGCGTCTGCTCGGTTTCCTTCTCCCACTGCGAGGTGCGCGTCGGCGGAGGCCCCTTCGGATACTACACGCGGCAGGCCACGTGGGTGGAGACCCTTGCGGCGAGCCGAGCCGCGCTCGCCCGCCAGGAGACCGAACTGGCCGGCAAGACGAAGGAGCCGCCGGGGGCGGGCAGCGCGCGGCGCGACGATCTCTGGCGCCTGTTGGAGCAGGACTTCCCGGATGCCGAATCGCTGCGGCAGATGGCCGTGGAGCGCCAGGACAACCTCTGGGCTGAAGACTGGCCATTCGACAGGCCCGGCGGGCTGGCCGAGCGCTATGCCGCGGCCACCCGGGCCGGCCTGGCGCCGCGAGCGCGCGAGTTGGCGAGGAACGTAGCCAGACTCTCCGACCTCCCGCCCGTCCGGGAATTGTACTATCGCTCCAAGGAGATCGAGAGGGTCCTGGCGGGATGGGACGCGAAGCTGGAAAGCCTGCATCGGGCGGTGGCGGACCTGATGCGCACATACGGGGAGAATTACCCGCGGGGGCGACAGTACCTGAGCCAGATCGTCTCGCTGCGCGAGACCCTGGCCGCGGCGCAGCAACAGCCTGTGGACGCGGGCCGGCTCCTGGCCGCGGTCGCGCGCTTTGAGGAGCTGAGGCGCGAGGCCCTCCTGGCAAACCCGCTGCTGGACTTCGACCGGTTGCTCGTCATCAAGCGACGTGAGAGGCGGCAGCCCGACCCCTCCGCGCTTCGCACGGTGCCGTTCTCGGGCAACGACCCCATCGGCGTGCTCCACGGCCTGCCGATCAACTTCCAGGGCAACGGCGTCCTGAGGCAGGTGCCCTTCGACAACGAAATCGCCGTGCTCTCCAGGCTGAAGACCGTCGGGGAACTCACGACACTGTTCCGCCCGGAGAAGGCGGTCTACGTCGGCAACGTGGCGCTCCATTTCGACGCGGACCGGCTGCTCTTCTCGTCAATCGGCCAGGGCGGCCGCTTCCAGGTCTTCGAGATCGGAGTGAACGGCGAGGGCCTGCGCCAGGTGACGCGCGGCGACGAGCCCGACGTGGACAGCTACGACTCCTGCTACCTGCCCGATGGCCGCATCCTGTTCGCCTCATCCGCCTGCTTCCAATCGGTGCCGTGCGAGCGTCGGCTCGACGAAGTGGCCAACTTCTGCGTGATGAACGCGGATGGCTCGGGCATCCGCCGCCTGTGCTTCGACCAGGACCACGACTTCTGCCCCACGGCGATGCCCGATGGGCGAGTGCTCTACACGCGATGGGAGTACACCGACATCGCGCACGCGTTCAGCGCGCGGGTGTTCACCATGAACCCCGATGGCACCGAGCAGCGCGCCTACTACGCCAGCAGCAGTCACTGGCCGAACCGCATCTTCTACGCGCGCCCCATCCCGGGCCACCCGACGAAGTTCGTCGGCGTCATCTCCGGCCATCACGGCACCGCGCGGGCGGGCGAGCTGATGCTGTTCGACGTGGCCAGGGGACGCCAGCAGGCCGAAGGCGTGGTCCAACGCATTCCGGGCTGGGGCCAGAAGGTGGAGGCCCGGATGGTGGACGAACTGGTGTCCGGCTCCTGGCCGCGCTTCCTGCATCCCTACCCGCTGAGTGATAAGCACTTCCTGGTGTCGTGCCAGCCGACCCCCGACTCGCGCTGGGGCATCTACCTGGCCGACGTGTTCGACAACCTAGTGCTGATCCGCGAGGAGCCGGGGTGGGTGCTCTTCGAGCCCGTGCCGCTGCGGGCGACGCCGCGGCCGCCTGTGATCCCGGACCGGGTCACACCCGACTCCCGCGAGGCCACCGTCTACCTGTCTGACATCTATGCCGGCCCCGGGCTGGCAGGAATCCCTCGCGGCACGGTCAAGGCCCTCCGCCTGTTCACGTACCACTTCAACTACTTCGGCACGTCGGGGATCGAAGACTACATCGGAATGGACGGCCCGTGGGACGTCCGGCGCGTGTTGGGCGCAGTGCCGGTGGACGGTGACGGCTCGGCCTACTTCACGGTGCCGGCGAACATGCCGCTGGCCGTGCAGCCGCTCGATGCCGAAGGCAAGGCTCTCCAACTGATGCGAAGCTGGTTCACGGCCATGCCCGGCGAGGCCGTCTCGTGCGTGGGCTGCCATGAGGACAGGAACAGCGCATCGCCCAACCGCGGCACCCTCGCGCTGGGCCGCAAGCCGTCGCCTATCAAGCCCTGGTACGGTCCCACACGCGGGTTCAGTTGGGACCGCGAGGTCCAGCCAGTGCTCGACAAGTACTGCGTCGGTTGCCATGGCGGCAAGGCGCAGGCCGATGGCCGAACGCCGATGGACCTCCGCCGGGCCGAACCCAGGACGTTCCCGTTCTCAGACGCCCCGTTCCCCCCGTCGTTCTATGCGCTGCGGCGCTATGTCCGCGCCCCGGGGTTGGAGGGCAACCCGCTGCTTCCTCCGCCGGCCGACTATCATGCCGACACCTCGCCCCTGGTGCAGATGCTGCGCAAGGGCCACGGCGGGGTGCGGCTCGACGCGGAGGCCTGGGATCGCCTGGTGACCTGGCTCGACCTCAACGCCCCCGCCTATGGCACCTGGCTCGAGATACCGACGGCGCGCAATAACCCCACCGCGCGCCAGTGCATCGAGCGGCGCCGCGAGCTTCTGAAACGCTATGCAGGCTTCGACGACGACCCCGAGGCCGATGCGGGCCTGCCGCCGGCCCGGGTCGGCGACCCGGTTCCACCTCGGGCGCCGGGGGCCACCACGAGCGTCGGCAATCTCCCGGGGTGGCCCTTCGACGAGGTCGAGGCGAAACGGAGACAGGCCGCGGCCGGGCCAACCACCGACCACAAGGTAGACCTCGGTGGCGGTGTGACCTTGGACCTCAAGCTGATCCCCGCCGGCGAGTTCGTCATGGGCGACCCCGAGGGCTATCCAGACGAGCGCCCAGTCTTCGTGGCGAAGATCGAGCGGCCATTCTGGATCGGCAAGATCGAGGTCACCAACGAACAGTTCGCCCGCTTTGACCCCGAGCATCGCAGCGGCGACGAGGGCAAGATGTGGCTGCGATGGAGCCGCGGCGACTTCTTCCCCCTGGACCAGCCCCGCCAACCCGTGTGCCGCGTCTCGTGGGAGCAGGCGAATGCCTTCTGCGCCTGGCTGTCGCGGGCCACCGGCGCCGCATTCGCACTGCCCACGGAGGCTCAGTGGGAATGGGCCTGCCGTGCGGGGAGCGATCAGCCCTTCAGTTTCGGTTCCGCGGAAACGGGTTTCGCGGACTTCGCTAACCTGGCGGATACCTCGCTTCTGCGGCTGTGCCAGGGCGAACGAGTCCGGCCGTTTCTACCCGTAGCATCAGGGGATGACAGGCACACCGTTTCCGCGCCGGTGGGCTTCTATGCACCGAATGCCTGGGGACTCCACGACATGCAGGGCAATGTGGCCGAATGGACGCGCAGTGCGGAACTCCCATACCCCTTCCGTGCGGAGGATCCAGGCCACGCTGCTGTCGGCGGCCGACGGGTCGTGCGGGGCGGCTCTTGGTACAGCCGTCCCGGCTTCGCGCGGTCGGGTGCCCGCCGGAGCCACTGGCCATGGCAGCGAGTGTTCGACGTGGGCTTCCGCGTGGTGTGCGATGCGGGCGATTGAAGGGCATCGCTCGCGCACCGCTTGCGAGGACCGGAACGGACACCCTGGGCTGCAACCTTGACGACGACGGCAGGGAGCCGCTAGAATCTGGGAATGAAGAGCGCTGATCCTCAGGTGAACTCGCCCAGTGGCCGAGAGTGGGTGGCGGCCGGCTTGGTCCTGGCGGCGTTCTGCGGCCTGGTGCTCTGGGGGCTGGCGTGGGGAATCCCAAGCACCGAGCGGGCCAGGCTGGACGGTTCGGTGCAGCGCGCCAGGGAACTGTCGCCAGAACTGCTCCAGAAGAGCTGGCAGATATGGGGCTCGCGCGGCCGGCGCTCGCCCGTGGCCGAGATGTACCCGCGACACCTCTTCAACCCCCTGCGCTCGTACCACCCTGACGAGTACCAGGTCTTCAAGACCCTGAGCAACATGCGGCCAGGACGCCTGGACTTCGACCCGAAGAACTACATCTATCCTGCCTTGCATACCTATCTGGTGGGCGCGGCCGAGGGCATCTGCCACCTGCTGGGCGCAGTGCGGATCGAGCGCAACGTGGGCTTCTACTTCGACCATCCGGACGAGTTGGGCCGCATGTACCTGGTGGGGCGCGCACTCACACTGCTGGCGGCTGCCGGCGCCCTCGCGGTCTCGTGGCGCCTGGGGGCCTCTATGGCGCCCGGGGTCGGGTTGATTGCGATGGGACTGCTCGCGGCGATGCCAGCGTTCGCCGTCCACTCGCATCACCTGACGCGGGACACTCTCACGGCGCTGGCAGCGCTTGCGTTCTTCGGCTGTTGTCGCAGGGTCGCCCGGACCGGGGCCGCGCGATGGTTCGACTTCGCCGGGGTCGCGGCGGGCCTGTGCGTGGGCTGCCAGTATTTCGCTGCTCCGCTCTGGGTCATGGTGCCGTTGGCGGGCGTCTTGTGGTACCGGCGTGAAGGCGATTCGAAGCGTGCGCTCGCAGGCGGGGTGGCGGCGTCGCTCGTGGTGATGGCGGCGGTCTTCGCACTCACGAATCCATACCATTTGCTTCGGGCCGACCAGTTTCTGGCGGACTTCAGCTCGGAGACAGTTCATGTTGCGCACGGAGGCCCCGTGGACCGCGCGCTGTCTCTGTCATGGGCCATGCACCTGCCTGAGATGCTTCCGTCCCTGGTCACATGGCCCGTGGTTGTGGTGATTGCCGTTGGCGTGGTTTGGGCTTTGGTGCGCAGGCAGGCCGACGACTGGCTCCTGCTCGCGTGGGTGCTGGTGTGGGCGGGCGTGGTGGGTTTCGACGGACGTGCCTACTCGCGCTACTACGTGGGCCTTCTGCCCGCGCTTGCGCTCATCGGAGCCAGGGGCCTGGTTGCGACATGGGGCTTTCTCCAGCGCCTCGTGCCGATCGCGTGGGCGCGCATGGCCTGCGCCGCGGCGGTTCTGGCAGTGGTCTTCGGCTGGGCGGGGGCAATGACCTTCGCGTGGTGCGAGCTCTATGCGACGGAGAATGTCAGAACCGTCGCGGGGGAGTGGATTGCCCGGCACCTGCCTCGCGGCGCGCGGATCGGCGTAACCGAGTGGCCGTGGCAGTACGAGATGCCGCCGTTGGATCCCGCGAAGTACCGCCTCGTGGCCATGGAGGATTCGCCCCGCCAGTTGCCACACGACCTCCAGCGGCTGTGGCACGAGAAGCCCGACTACTTCGTGACCAGCAACCTCCAGTTCGGCAGGATGCCGGGCAAGGGCAAGCCCCGGAACGAGGCGGAGCGATTCTGGCAGTTTCTCCTCGGCGGCGATGCGTATCGGGCGGCGAAGGAGTTCTCCGTGCCGCACCGGTTCCTGGGAGCCGACCTGATGTCGTTGCCCGAGGACCTGCGCTACGTGAACCCGATCATCTGCGTGCTCGAGCGGCGCGTGCGCGAGGCGCGCGGGCCGCGCCTGAGACCGACCCTATGAGCCGACGTTGCATCACGTTTCTGACGGATTTCGGCACGGCCGACGCCTACGTGGGCGCGATGAAGGGTGCCGCTCTGTGTGTGAACCCCGACGCGTGCCTGGTGGACATCTCGCACGAGGTGCCGCCGCAGGATATCGCGTGGGGGGCGCACCTGCTGGCGTGGGCCTGGCGCTGGTTCCCGTCGGGCACCGTCCACGTAGCCGTCGTGGACCCCGGCGTCGGCAGCGGGCGCCGCATCCTGGGCGCGGAGACTGCCGGGCAGGTGTTCCTCGCGCCCGACAACGGCTTGCTGAGCCCCGTGCTCGCGCAGGCGCCGCCTCGGCGGCTGGTGAGCGTGACCAATGCCTCGTACTTCCGCAACCCCGTGAGTGCGACGTTCCACGGTCGGGACGTTTTCGCCCCGGTGGCGGCCCATGTCACGCTTGGGGTAGACCTTGCGGAGCTTGGCCCTCCTGTGGCCGACCCCGTGCGCCTGGAGGCTGGAGGCCCGCGACGCGCGGGCGCCGGCGTGATCGAAGGCCAAGTCATACACGTGGACCGATTCGGGAACCTGATCACGAACATCACCGAGAGCGATCTCGACAGCCTGGGCGTCCCTCGGGGAACCCTGCGCGTCGGGACCGCTGGGAGGATCATCGAGGGCGTCAGCGTCTCCTATACGGATGCTTCTCGCGGCGCGCTGCTTGCACTGGTGGGCAGCGCGGGGCTGTTGGAGCTGGCGGCCAACTGCGGGTCCGCACGGCAAGTGGTGGGGGCAGGAGTAGGGGAGAAGGTGAGAGTGAGCCGATGACGGGTTCGATCGGTGGAGGGGAAGTGTTCGACGTGATCGTCGTGGGGGCGGGCCACGCGGGCTGCGAGGCCGCGCACATCGCCGCGCGCCTCGGCGCCCGCACACTGCTGCTCACGATGAACCTGGACACCATCGCCAAGATGTCCTGCAACCCCGCCATCGGAGGCCTGGCGAAGGGGCAGTTGGTGCGCGAGATTGATGCGCTCGGCGGCCTGATGGGCCGCGTGACCGATCAATCGGGCATCCAATTCAAGATGCTCAACCTCGGCCGCGGCCCAGCCGTGCATTCGCCGCGGGCCCAGGCCGACCGCTGGCTCTACTCGCGCACGATGAAGCTCGCGCTCGAGAACCTGCCGAACCTGTGGCTGCGCCAGGCCAGCGTGTGCGGCCTGCTGGTCGAGGGCGGCCGCTGCGTGGGCGTGCGCGACAGAATGGGGGTCGCCTACCGCGCCCGCGCCACCGTGCTCACCACGGGCACGTTCCTCAACGGCATGGTGCACCTGGGCGATATCGAGGTGCCAGCCGGCCGCGCCGGCGAGCCGCCGGCGGTCGGGGTGTCGGACGACCTGCGCGCCCTGGGCTTCGAGGTGGAGCGCCTCACGACGAACACACCGCCCCGCCTGCACGGCGGCACGATTGACTACGCGGTGCTCCAGCCGCAGTACGGCGACCGGCCGCCGCGGCCCTTCTCGTTCTCGACCCGCGAGTTCCAGCGGCCCGATATTCCGTGCCACGTGGCCCACACGAACGAGCGGACGCACGAGATCGTGCGGGCCAGCGCCCATCTGTCGGCCGAAATGTCGGGCAGGGCCGCGGGCGCTGTGCCGCGCTACTGCCCGTCCATCGAGGCCAAAGTCGTCCGCTTCCCCGAGAAGACCTCGCACCAGCTCTTCCTGGAGCCCGAGGGCGAGCACACGCGCGAGGTGTATGCCAACGGCCTCTTCAACACGCTGCCGCCCGAGGCCCAGGTGGCCATGGTGCGGAGCATCCGCGGCCTCGAGCGGGCCGAGATCGTGCGCTTCGGCTACGGCATCGCCTACGACTTCGTGCCGCCCTACCAGCTCACGCCATCGCTGGAGACCCAGCGCCTGCCCGGCCTGTTCCTGGGCGGACAGATCAACGGGACATCGGGCTACGAGGAGGCGGCGGCCCAGGGCCTGATGGCCGGGCTCAACGCCGCCCTGGCCGCCCGGGGCGACGGGCCGCTCGTGCTCGGGCGCCACGAGGCCTATGTCGGCGTGCTCATTGACGACCTGGTGACCCTGTCTCCCCGCGAGCCGTATCGCATGTTCACCTCGCGCGCCGAGTACCGCCTGCTGCTTCGCCAGGACAACGCGGACCGCCGACTGATGCCGCATGCCCGGCGCCTCGGGCTGTGCGACGACGCGCTCTGGGGCGAGTTGCAGGCCAAGGAGCGCGCCATTGCCGAGGCACGCGCTTTCCTGGCCGCCCGATTCCACGACGGCCACTCGCTCGTCCAGTGGCTCCGGCGGCCTGGGATGACGCTAGCCGGAATCGAACGGTTCGCGCCCGAGGTGGCGGGGTTGGGCCTGACGGACGCCGCGCGCGAGCAGGTGGAGATCGAGGTGAAGTACGAGGGCTATATCGAGCGGCAGAAGATGGAGATCGAGCGACTGCGGAGCATGGAGTCCCGCATGATCCCCGACGCATTCGCCTACGAGACGCTCCACGAGTTGAGCGCCGAGGCTCGCGACAAGCTGACGCGGCTGCGGCCGGCCACGCTGGGCCAGGCGGCGCGCATCGCCGGCGTGTCGCCCGCCGACGTCGCGCTGCTGATGGTGCACGTCGAGCGGGCCTGCCGAGCGGAGGGCGGGGCGCGATGAAGAAGCTGTTGCTGGCCGCCGGCGTTCTGGCAGCGTTGGGTGCGGCCGCCTGGCTGATGATGCAGTGGCTCACGACCGACGAACAGCGGGTGAGGCGGGCGGTGGGCCGCCTCGTGGGGCGGCTCGAGGCGCGCGACCCCGCAGGCTTCTGCCAGCTCCTCACCGAGGATTACCAGGACGCCAACGGCTACGACCGCCTCTCGATGCGTGTGCTGCTCACGAGGGGCCTGATGCATCTGGCCCGCGTGGACGTTCAGGTGGACGCGCTGGAGGTGGCGGTGGCGGGGGATGAGGCGACCGCCGAGTTCACCGCCTACGCCGTGGCCGAGGCTCGCGAGCCTGGCCAGCAGCCGCCCTGGCGGCACCAGACGCTTGTGCGCCTCCGCCTGCGCCGCGTGGAAGGCGAGTGGCGCGTGCGCCACGCGGAGTACGCCCTGCCGGAGATCGTGCGCCGAGGAGGCCTCTGATGGAGAAGGCGGCCGTGCCCGAGCGTCCCGGCGCCGTGGTGCTGGCGAGCGGGGGAATGGATAGCTGCGTGCTCGTGGCCCTGGCGCGCCAGGAACACGAGGTGGCCATGCTCCACGCCAACTACGGCCAGCGCACCGTGGCGCGCGAGAAGCGGGCGTTCGATGCCATCGCCGATTTCTACGGCGTGCCCGCCGGGCGGCGCCTCACCGTGGATCTGGCGTACCTGGCTGCCATAGGCGGTTCGTGCCTGACCGACCCGGCCATTGCCGTGCCCAAGGGGCAGCTCGACCGCGAGGGGATCCCCGTCTCCTACGTGCCCTTCCGGAACGCCAACCTGCTCGCGGTGGCCACCGCCTGGGGCGAGGTGCTGAGCGCCACGCGCATCTTCTTCGGGGCCATGGAGGAGGACAGTTCGGGCTACCCCGATTGCCGCGGTGTGTTCATCGAGGCGTTCAACCGCGTGATCGCAGCGGGCACGCGCCCCGAGACGCGGCTCGAGGTGGTCGCGCCGCTGCTCCATCTGTCGAAGGCCGACGTGGTGCGGTTGGGCACTCGCTTGGGTGCGCCCTTCGGCCTCACCTGGTCGTGCTATGAACGCGATGACGTGGCGTGCGGCCGGTGCGATAGCTGCCTGCTGCGGCTGCGCGGCTTCCGCGAGGCGGGGGTTCCCGATCCTATTGCCTATGCCAATGTGCTATAATAGTCGGTGACGGTTTGCGACGCCCCAATCCGGACTAGGAGGCTGGCGATGTCGTGGAGACACCTGGCGGCGGCACTCCTGTGCCTGGTATGCAGCGGTTGGACCCTGGCGGCAGCGGAACCGGCCAGGCCTGCGGATGTTACCGCCGAGCAGCTCGCCGAGGCGCTGAAGGGCTTCCGGGGCTTCCTGGTTGGCGACGTGGTCGAGCGCAGGGAGACCGGCGCCACGCTGTTCGTGCGCTCGATCACCCTGGTCGAGGGCAACCAGGCGAAGAACCCTGGTATCCTGATGGGCCGCCTGGCCGCCGTGCAGTACGCGACGGAGAAGGATGCCCAGGGGGTCGAGCGGCCCATGAAGGGCCTTGTGAGGCTGATGCAGCAACTGGAGAGGCTGCCCGCCTTCGCCTTCGGCGGTGGAGGGGGCGGAAACGTGATGATCATGATGGACGAGGGGGGAGGCGCCATGGCGGCCGGCGGCGCCGGCGCCGTTGCTGGCGGCGGCAACGTCAAGATGCAGCGGATGATCATGAAGGCCGCCACGATGCGGATGAACGTGAATGGCATGGACATCCGGTTGGGCGACGATGACGAGGACGCCGAAGCCGAGGCAGCGGATGCTGCGAAGCCGAAAGGCCCCGTGGCCACGCTGAGGGTGAAGGCCGCCGCCGACGGCACGCTGGTGGCCGACCGAGCCATGCCCGGCATGCAACCATCGGCGACCTGGGGCGGCATGCCCAAGGTGCAGTTTGGCGAGGCCCAGGCCCTGGAGGCCGTGCCCGCGCCCGACGGGCCGAAGCGGGAGAAAGGCAAGGACGCGCAATTCTGAGCGAAGTGACGCCTTGCGCAGCATTTGCGTGCCTTCCAGTGTCTATTGAGTAGATGCCTCGCAAGACAGGAGAGTGCGCCATCGCCAGGAAACGGAAACCGGAGCCCCCCTCGGAGCCTGTCGAGGCCCGGCGCGTGGCCGTCGGCACGTCGGTGGTCGAGATCGCGCTGGCCCTGCTGGTCGGCTGGCTCGTCTATCGCTCCGGCATTGCGCGGTTCGCGAGTTCCTCGGCCGATCTGGGGGCGGGAGACGTGCTGATTCTGGCCTCGGCCTTGGGCTGTCTTGCGGTTCTGGTGTACGTGCTGGGCGCAGCCCAGTGGCGCCTTCGGGGCCGCGACCGGGTGCGCCTGCTCTTGACAGGCTACCTGACGCTGATGATGTCCTTCTTCGGCCTGTGCTGGTTCGATGTGAGCATGCGGAGCGCCGAGCTCCCCGCGAAGGGGGAAGGCGTGTCGGCCCTGGGGCGGGTCATCGAGCGGACCGCCGCGGCCAGCCTCGCCCTGGGCTCGCTCCTCGTCGGTTTGATCTTCGTGGCGATGTTCCTGTGGCTCGGGCGGCGCGCCTTGAATCCAGCCGCGCGCGATGCTATTGTAGAAGGGATGTGACTCTGGCCGTTCCATGGTACAGTGCCAGCCGTGCGGCGCACGTGCCAGTCCATGCAATGGGGGATCGCTCAGTGAGAAGCCGGGTCATTCTGTGGGCTCTTGTGATCGGCGCAGGGGCCATCGTCGTCGGCGGGTGTTCCGGTGACTCGGGCAGCCTGCGTGGCGAGGTGTCGGCCCTCCAGCAAGAGAACCAGCAGCTCAGGGAGCAGGTGGAGAAGCTGAGCGCCGAGCTGCGCCCCCTGCGGGCCAAGGTGGACGAACTGGACGTCGGCCAGCGCCGGCTGGAGGGGACTCTGGCCAACGCGCGAAAGGACTTGGAGGCCCGGGTGACCGACATGGTGCAGCAGGAGGTCAGCGGCCGCCGCGGCGAGCGGCGGTTCATGCCCGTGGCGCCGCCGCCGGCGCGCTTCGAGGAGAAGCCCTACATGGGCTTCGACGGGCAAGACATCGAGCCCGACGTGGCCAAGTTGCTGAATCTCAAGACGAAGACCGGCGTGCTGGTCACCGATGTGCGCGAGGGCTCTCCCGCCGCCGTGGCCGGCGTGGCGAAGAACGACGTGATCGTGGGCATCGGCGACGCCGAGATCAAGAGCTTCCAGAATCTCAAGGAGGCGCTGGAAGGCAAGAAGCCGAACGATGTGCTGACGCTCACGGTGCTCCGCGGCGACGAGAAGCTGGCGGTGAAGATCACCCTCGGCGCGCGCCGCGTGCGGGTGGATGAGTAGCCCACGAGGTTGGCTTGGCGGCGGCTGGCCCCTGTTGCCGCCGAAAGGAGAATGCCCGCGGTGATCCGGTTCGCCCGAACCTGCCTGACGATTCTCGTTCTCAGTGCGTGTGTGCGCGCGGGGGCTGCCGCGGGAGCCGAGGGAGATGGCCTGGAATGGCGACGTCGGTCGCTGCGCCAGGCTGCGCCCCAGGGCTACCTTGCGGTGGCTACGTTCGAGCAGACGCAGAAGGCGCCCGTTTCCGCTGTGCTGTCCGTGGCGGCAGACGCCGTGGAACTGCGTGCGGATTCCGGAAAGTGGCGCATATGGGCAAGCGGCAGGCAGGTCGCGCAAGGCGATCTGGATGGCGAGGGGCTGGGCGCGTTCTATGTGAAGCGGACCGCGGGGGCTCTCCTGGTCGGGGCGAATGGCCGCTGGCTGTTCGGCTGCCCCGCCCCGAGGACCGAGCGGATGCCCGAGGTGGCCGTGGGGACATCGCCCGGCCTCGAGACCAAGTCGTTCCGCATCGTGGCCCGGGAGCAGGTGCGCTTCGCCGACGATTTCCCCGATCCCGTGCCGAAGACGGGCACCTGGATGCCCGTGCGAGGGCAATGGGCGCTGAGTTCGGTGACGTATTTCGACAAGAGCGCCAACCCCGCCGAGCTGGCGGCGATCTTCGACCGGCTTGAGGACGTGGCCTCGCGCGGCAGGAGCCGCGAGTACGCCGTGGGCATCGGCGTGCAGCTTGGGGCGGGCCTGTTGCCCCAGATCGCGCTGGTGGCCAACGACTCGCCGGCCGAGAGGGCGGGACTGGTCGAAGGCGACCTCATCCGCGAAATTGACGGGGTGCGCGTCCGCTCGGTCGCCGAGGCCACGGATCGCCTCCAGGGCGAGGTGGGGAAGCCGATCGCGTTGACCATCGAGCGCAATGGCGCGGAGCGCAAGGTCGAGCTGGCCCGCGCCGTCGTCGTGTGGGGCAAGAGCAAGCGCCAGGTGCCCCTCCCGCCGTTCTGCGAGGACAGCGGAGCCCTGATCACGACCGGGTATGACTTCTGGACCGACTACCATTTCCGCGCGGCGGTGCGCACCCAGGCGAGCGGAGGGGTGGGCCTGGTCTTCGCCTATCTTGGCCCGCGCGACTACCATGTGTTCCGATGGCTCAGCGCCGACAAGGTGCTCAACCACCGCGGCCAGTGGCTTCTCGAACGCGTGCGGGGCGAGCGCCGCGAGACGCTGGCCTCGCGCGACGGCGGATTCCATGCCTACGACTTCTTCGCCCTGGCCGTGGACATCGAGGGCGACGAACTGGGCAAGGTGAAGGTGACCTGCTACGTGGACAGTGAGGCGGTGCTTTCGGCGGGCGACGACTCGCTCGTGCCCGGCCGCATCGGCCTATGGGCCGAGGCCCCGGGCGTGGCCTGTTTCGATGACGTGGTGGTGGGCGATAGCGCACAGGGGCGCACCCAGAGCCGCCGGGGGACCAGGAACTACTCGCAGCTTTCCGACCCCACGATGCGGAACTGGGCCGACTCCACATACCAGTGGGACTACAGCGGGATCCAGTACTGGCACAAGGCCCCCTTCCTGGGGGATGTGAGCGTGGGGGTCCCCGTGCCGAAGAACCAGAAGCTGGGGCTCACCGTGTCAGCGACCGCGCGCGGGGCAGAGACGGGCTATACCTTCATCCTGCCCGAGGACGACGGCCCGGCCCTCCTCCAGCGCGCGGGCAAGACGGTGGCCCAGGAGGTGCGCGGCAACCGGGATGCCAAGGAGGCCGCCCTTGCGCGCGAAGGGAGCCGCATCGTGGCCCTGCTGGACGGCAAGCCGTGCCTCGAGTTCCATGACCCGCAGCCGCTATCCGGCGCCCTGGTGGGAGTCGCCGGCGCACTGCCCGCCGACGTGACCGTCACGTCCCCGAACGTTTTCGAGGACTACTTCAACGGTTGCCCGACCGACTGGCACGTGCTGAGCGGCCAGTGGGACGTGATGAACCGCTGGATGTGCAACCCGACCTGGTCGTTCTTCGGAGGCAGGAACGACGAGGGCCTACTGGCCATCTGGAGCAAGCGGCGACTCGACGGCGACTGCTCGGTGGAGGCCGATGCCGGCGTGATGATGATGGACCGGACCGGACGGTACGACAACATGCGCGATGTGGGGCTCAGCCTCTGCGCCGAGAACCGGGACCTCACGAGCGGCTATGCGGTCCTCTTCGGCGCCTACCAGAACGAGCGCACGATCCTCTATCGCAAGGGCAAGCAGGTGGCCTCCACGGGCAGTTCCAAGGGGCTGTTGCCCACCCTGCGCGCCTACAACCGCGATGAACTCCACAGCCAGCACCGCGGCTGGTTCCACCTGCGCCTCGTGAAGGAAGGGAAGAGCGTGCGGGTGTACGTGTGGGACTACCTTGCCCTCACCTACGAGGACCCAGACCCGCTGCCGGGCGGCCACGCGGCGATCTGGAGCGTGGATAACGGCCTCATGGTGGCCAAGGTGCGCTTGGCCGCCGATCGGCTGGGGGACCCAAAGCCCGTGCTGCGCGCACACCCTGTGTTTGCCGACGCCGCCTTGACAAACGACTGCGGCGACGGGAGCGCGCGGATCGTGGCCCTGGGCTCGGAGTACGAGATCACGCACATGATGTCCGGGGGCCCCTTCGCCGTGGCGCTCCGGCCCCGCGTGTTCTCAGCTCTCGACTACCCGAAGCTCACGTTTGATATCAAGCTGACGCCGCAGGCCAAAGTGGACCTCTACTTCACCTGCCAGAAGACCCAGTACCGCCTCCCGCTCAGCGGTCCGCAGGGGGCCGCGTTCCAGGGGATCACGCTGCCTGCCCCGGAGGGGGTGAAGGCGGATGGGCAGTGGCACCGCGTGACCGTGGACCTGCTTGCCGCGCTTCGTGAGCGTCACTCGGGCGACCGGCTGCTCATGGTGTGGGAACCCGTGCTGGCCAACTACGCCAACGAGGGCTACCTGATGGCGGGTTTCGGGGGCAATGGCACAGGGGCTACCTACTGGCTTCGCGATATCCGCTTCGTGCCCGCCACACAGAAGACGCCGCAACTCTCCTCCAGCCGTTGACCATCCTTTCCTCGTGGCACGCGGGAGTCGCCGCCGGCCGACCGCGGGTTCACCCGCGCGAGCGGGGGGCGACCCGAATAGAGGCTCTTCCGGCCTCCCTCCCGAAGGTTCCAATGCCTTCGGGAGGATCACAAGAAAGGCGAGCGCCGGGAGCCTTGCCCTCCCGAGCGTATTGGAACGTTCGGGAGGGGTGGCTCGCTGGTGGGTTAGAGGCGCGGTCTATGCCCCTGGCGAAGGCCAGAGTTCACATCGCAACCGCCTCGGCTCCCGGCGGCTCTGGTGCTTCCTTGGGGGGCCGTGCCGAGTGGCTGGGGGGCGGCGTCTGCCCATGCTGTATCAACCCTGTGAGGGGGGAGAGTGATACAGCATGGGTAGATGGGCGAGAATGGGCGATTCTCGCGGCTCCGGCCATGCTCGCTCATCTGCGGGATGAGCCAGCATGCGAGGGGTGTGCCTGGGGAGCGTAAGTCGTGGCGGCATAGAGGGTTATGGGGTGGACCGCGCTGGCGCCGCATTACCGGTCCCGCGCTCCCCAATGGCGGCTACGTCGGGCTTGCCGAACCCTGATGAGCCCGAATTGAGCAGGGGGCGAGGTCTAAGGGGCCAATGGGTCGTCTGAGATGCCTGCCGCGAGCGGCTGGGGGAACGCTCCACGTCTTCCCATAGGATGCGCGGCGCGCCGGCCTCAGAAGAGGCCGAGCCACTTCGGGCGCTGGACCTGGAAGACGGCTCGGTTCGAGAAGACCTGGCCGGTCCAGACGCGGACGTAGGCGAGTCCGGTGCCGAGGGCCTCGACCTGCTGGGCGGTGAGGTGGCGGTTGATGATGACGTAGGCGGAGTCCTCGTCCACCGTGTAGGCGGCGACGAGGCTGTAGCGCCCCGGCTTGAGGAGGCCGCGGGCGCGCGCGGGCCAGAAGACGAAGCGCCTGCCCACGAAGCTCTGAGGGGGGAGCGTCACGTAGTGGTAGTACTCGGCCCGGTCGGCATCGGCGACCTTGACGTCGGGGCTCTGGTAGACGAGTCGCTGGTCGGGCTCGGAGCGGATCTGGAACTTGAAGAGCCACTCGACAGCGGCGCCGTCGCGCGTGCGGGCGACGGGCTCGAAGTAGACGGGGATGTCGCGGGCCTTGTCGCGCCCCTGGGATGCGCCGACATTCTCGAGGCGAATGTCCACCATGATGGCCTCATTGATCTTGTAGCTCTGCTTGTCGGTGCGCAGGGAGAGGCGGATGCCGTTCTTGGGGCGGCTGAGCTCGGCGTCGAGGGTGTCATCGGTGACGTCGCGGAAGCGATCGTCGGCCTCGGGCACGCCGAGAGCCTCGCGGGCCGAGGGGGCCTTGCTGCCGCCCCACTTGGGGAGCCACGTGGCGGGGGGCCATGAGCAGCCGGAGAGTGCGAGGGCCAGGGCGAGGGGACACGAGAGAGCGAGGGAGCGTGGGGTCCGCATAGTTCCACCCTGCGTCAAGCGATGGCGGCGGCGATGAGGTCGCCGACCTCGGTGGTGCTGAAGCCCATGCGGCCTGCGGCCATGCTCTTCATCTTGGGCGTGGTGGCCGCGATGGCGGCGTCCACGGCGGCAGCGGCGGCGTGCTCGCCGAGGGTGTCGAGCATCATTCCCACCGCGCCGATGGCGGCGATGGGGTTGATGACGTTCTTGCCCGTGTACTTGGGCGCGGAACCGCCCATCGGCTCGAACATCGAGACGCCGTTGGGATTGATGTTGCCGCCGGCGGCGACGCCCAGGCCGCCCTGGACCATGGCGCCGAGGTCGGTGATGATGTCGCCAAACATGTTGTTGGTCACGATGACGTCGAAGAACTCGGGGTTCTTGACCATCCACATGCACGTGGCGTCCACGTGCGCGTAGTCGCGGAAGACGTCGGGGAAGTCGGCGGCGCCCACCTCGTGGAACGTGCGCCACCAGAGGTCCTGCTCGAAGGTCAGCACGTTGGTCTTGCCGCACAGGGTGAGCATGCCGCGGACTTCGAATTGCGCGCCGGTGGCGTCGCGCTGGACGAGGGTCGCGCGCATCCTGCCGCGCTCGCGGTGGACGAACTCGACCATCTGGCCGGGCGCGCCCGGGCTCACCGACACGAGGTCGGCGGCCTCGACCCGCACGGTGCGCTGGCGGCCGCGGCGCTGCGTGTACTCGAAGGCGTAGCGGATGCAGCGCTCGACGCCGGCGCGGGTGTTCACCGAAATCTGCGTGGCCACCTCCTCGGGTGTACCCTTGCGCAGCACGCCGCCGGCGCCCGTGTACAGGCCCTCGTTGTTCTCGCGCACCACCACGAAGTCCACGTCCTTCGGCTCCTTGCCCTTGATCGGGCAGTCCACGCCGGGATAGAGCTTCACGGGGCGCAGGTTCACATACTGCTGCAGCTCGAAGCGCAGCGTGAGGAGCAGGCCACGCTCGAGAACGCCCGGGGGCACCTTGGGGTGCCCCAGCGCGCCCAGGTAGATGGCGTCGAACGAGCGTAACTCCTTGAGCACCGAGTCTGGCAGCACCTCCCCGGTCCGCAGGTACCGCTCGCCGCCAAGGTCGTAGTGCACCGTCTCATACTGGATGCCCCTGGCGGCCGCGACCGCCCGAAGCACCTTGAGCCCCTCGGCGACCACCTCAGGGCCGGTCCCGTCGCCGGGGATGACCGCGATCCGATAGGCCATTCAACGCATCTCCTGGAGCCACGACTGGTCGGCCAGTTCGCGAGGGGAACACCCCCTCTCTCCCCACGCAAGAAGCTTAGCAGAAAAGCGATGGGGAAGCAACCCAGCTTATTTCTCGGCGGTCTCGGTATCCGCCGTGTCCCCCTTGGGGAGAGTCTTCTCGGGCGGGGCATTCTTCGGCGGTGAGCCCTTCGGAGACGGCTCTGCTTTCGGGGCGTCCTTGCCATCGGGCTTGTGGGGGCCGCGCGGGCTGCGGGGCGGCAGGATGATGACGGGCCTATACAGGGAGCGCGGCCGGAAGTACTCTGCCGGCAGGGGGGGCATGGCCAGGCGCTGGCGCAGATCCTCGATGTCCTTGCGCAGCTCGGCAATCTTGGCTTCCAGGGCCTTGGCTCGCGCCTCGGCCTCCAGGGCATCCGTCCTGGCGTCCTCGAGCTGCGCCTGAAGCTCCAGCTCGCGCAGTTTGGCGTTCTGCTCGATCTCGGGCGCGATGGCCTGAATGGCCTGCTGGCGGGTCATCCAGGCATCGTTCACCCTCACGTGCCCGAGCAGGAGGCGTGTCTGAACGTGGTTGGGGTCGAGCTCGAGGGCCCTGCGGAGCGCCTCGTCGGCCTTGTCGCGGAAGCCTGGCCGCTCGCGGCACCAGAGGCCCAAGGCGAGCCAGTGGTCGGCGTTCTTGCTCTTCAGCGCCTCGCTGAGGCGGGCCACGTACTCGGCCATCACCACGGCGCCGGGCGCGGCCTTCTCCTCGATGCGCACCACCTGGCTTCGCGGCAGGCGCACGGCGAGCGTCACACCGCCCTGGCCGACCTCGAGCACGATCTCTCTCTCGTTCTGCTCGAGCACCCGCCCCTCGCGGGTGGTGCCGTCGGCCAGGTGAACGAGGTCTGCCCGCGCCAGGAGGCCACAGGCAAGCACCGCAAGGCAGACGCAATGGACACGGCATCGCATCGGGGCTACCCCCTTGTCGCCGAAGCATCCTCCCCCCACACCAGCATAGCACGCCTGCGCGGGGGAAAGCAAGGCAGGAGATCCTCACGACGACCGACCATCCTCAGGCACAATGGCACCTGAGGCGCCAGGCAGACCACTGGACACGGTGGACACTATGGACATCGCGGAGTCGGTCTGGTCCAGGTTACGTCAACGGTGTCCATGATGCCCATCCCTCTCGCGTCGGCGGCTCCTGGGGGGCGTTGCCGCTGCGTGGGAGGGTGGACGGGACCGCCTCTGGATGCTCGGGGTGAGAGTCCCCTCTCGCCTATTCGCGTAGATTCGCTTGATTCGCGGTTGCCCTTCGGCCTCGCGGGCTTGCGCTACGGTTCGGAGGCGGATGCCGACACTCTGCTCGCCGTCACCAGTGCGGAGACGGAGAGTTTGCCCTCCAGCGCGCCGGGCCTGCCGATGGCTTGGAACTTGGTGGGCCGCCCGGGAATGGGCTTGTGCACCTTGATCGTATACGTCTCGGCCGCTGTGTTATCGCCAGTGGCCATGGGGAACGCGATGATGGTGATCGTGAGGGTGTAGTCGTCGCTGGGCAGATTGCTGGTGGCTTTGCCGCTGATGACGATGCACGGTTCGCCCGTCTGCTGGATCGTGCCGGCATCGAGCGCAATCTCGGTGAGCGTGGCGGGCGGCACGATGCGGTATCGCTTCCCCATCGTCACCCTCACCCCGTCAATGGTCTCGGACTTCCCCCCTTCGCCCCCCGTCGCCGCGGCCACAAGGACGGCCAGCAGAGCAACCGCGTATGGCATCGCGCAACCCCTTTCGGCTGGGGACATGGGCCAGGTCACGATAGGGCAAAGGATACCGGACCTTGTGGCGGCGGTCAAGAAGCCGCCGTCCGAGGAGTCACGGCGCGGAGATACGCCGCTCACGATGAAGGGGCTCTGTCCGCTGTGATCCTCGCGGCCGGCGGTTGCGGCTACGCCCTGGGGGCAGTCATTGGGGCCCGCGCTCGGCCCGTTGCTGGGCCTGGTAGACGAAGGCCTCGATGCGCGTGTCCTCGCCCACGTGCGTGAGGCCGTCATAGGACATCTTGAGCACGGGCATGTCGGGGTGGAACTTGCGGTAGCGCTCGAGCAGCGCGTCCACGATGGTGCCGGGCATGCAATTGAAGGGGATGACGTTCACGACGCCGTCGAAGCCGTGGTGGGCGTACTCCTCGCAGCGGCCCATGCTCAGGATGGCCTCGCCGCGCACCGCGAAGTCGAGGTACGGCTCGGCCAGGGCGACCACCTGCGGCGTGTGGGCCTCGTACAGGAAGTCGCGGAGCACGCCGCGGAACGGCCGCGTGAGGCGCTGCACCTCGCGCTCCTGGACCCACTCGGTGATGCGCTCGACAAGGTAGCCCTTGTAGTCGCCGGCGTCCCAGGCGTCCACCTTGCGCTCGTAGCCGATGTAGTCCACCCATTCCTCGAGGGCGGGCAGGGCGACCTCGGCGCCGAGGGCCTCGAGCTTGCGGCAGATCTGGTTGTTACAGAAGGCGTTGCACCGGACGTAGATCTCGCCGACCACGCCGATCTTCGGCTTCCGCTCGGTGCGGTGGGCGGGCACGGAGACGAAGGATTCGACGATCTCGCGCGCCACGGGCACGAGGTTGCCGCCGTTCTCGACCGCGGCGGCGATGCGGGCGATGTAGTGCTCGTAGAGCGCATCGCAGTCGCCAACCGACTTCTCGTAGGGCCGCGTCTGGCGGCAGAGCTTCTGGAGCAGGTCCATGAGCACCACGCCGCTCCAGGCCAGCTTGCGGAAGCGGGTGCCGAGGACCTCGGCGACGCCGTGGTAGCCCTCGGTGGACGACTGGTCGAGTTCCACCATCGGCACATCCTCGAAGCCGAGGTCGTCGAGCACCATGCGGTGGAACTTGCTGTACTGGCCGAAGCGGCAGGGGCCCATGGTGGAGGGCATGAAGAAGGCGCTGCGCTTGGGGTCGAAGCCCGGCGCGCGCACGGTCTTCAGGATGTCGCCCGTGGTGACGATGCAGGGGAAGCACTCTTTGCCCGAGGTGTATTGGCGGCCGAGGGTGACGCTCTCTTCGTCCGACATGGGCAGGGGCACGGCCTCGACGCCGTGGTGGCGCATGGCGGCGACGATGACGCGGTAGTGGTCGTCCATGAACGGCACGTAGACGACCTTGCCGCGCTGGAGGCGCTGGACGTGGGCGAGCGGCTTGAGCGGCTGGGTGGGCTCGGGCGCGACGTTGCGGATGCTGTCGAGGAACGCCTCGCAGCGGGTGATGGCGCCGACGTCGGCCGAGTGCTCGTCCACCTCGATGGTCAGGTAGGGCTTGCCGCGCATCTCGCGGGCGAAGTACTTCTGGATGAACGAGTCGGGGCCGCAGCCGAAGTTGGTGAGGTAGAGCGCGTAGAGGCGGCGGTCGTTGGCGATGGCGCGGCCGAGGCCCACGATCTGCTGGCCGTAGCGCCAGTACATGTTCGGATAGTCGTTCCCGATGGCCGAGTCCTCGGTGGGGATGAAGTCGGAGGGAATGGCCAATGCGCCCAGGTCGCGGAGCTTGTCGGGCAGGCCCAAGTTGAGGCCGTCGTCGCAGCCGTTGTAGGGGCGCGCCACGATGACGATGGCCGTGTCGCCGGGCTTGAGGCTGGCGAGGACCTCGCGGCCGCGGCGCTCGACGGCGCGGTAGAAGTCGCGCTGCGCGTTCCAGGCGGTGGTGAGCGCGGCGCGCGCCTGGGCGCGGCTCACGCCGAGCTTCGCCGCCAGGTCCAGCAGCACGCGGTCCACGGCGCTGGGCCCCTTCTGCATGTGCAGGATGGGGACGAGGACCTGGGTCTTGTAGCGGTCGAATTCGAGCGCGGCGTTCATGAGGTAGGGGATGGTCTGAACGTAGGGGCAGGCGCAGGAGTTCTTGGCCTGCTCGAACCGGGGCTTGAGGTTCACGATGCAGGGCAGGAAGAGGTAGTCCACGCCGCGGTGGAGCAGGTCGAGCACGTGGCCATGCGCGGCCTTGATGGGGAAGCACGTTTCGGCGACCACGTGCTCCAGGCCCTCACGCAGGATGCGCCGGTTGGTCTTGCCCGAGACGACCACCTGGAAGCCCATCTCGGTGAAGAAGGCCTTCCAGAGGGGGAAGAGCTCGAAGTAGCTGGCGATGCGGGGAATGCCCACGGACTTGCCGTTGGGGCGGAACGGCTCGTCGCGCACGTAGGCGCGTTCGAGCATCTGCTCGCGCTCGCGGAACAGGCGCGGCAGGTGCTCGCCGAGGCTGGTCTTGCGCTGCTCGTCGTACTTGCCGCAGCGGCTGCCATAGTGCATGGGCTGCTCGCCCTCGACCACCACGCGGCGCACCTCGCACAGGTTGGCGCAGTCGCGGCATTCGAAGGCCTCGAAGGAGTACTTCAGGTGGGTGAGGTCGAAGCCCTTGAAGCGGCTGGTGCCCGTGCCCTCGCGCTGGGCGATGAGCGCGCAGCCGATGGCGCCCATGCAGTCGTGATGGGGCGGCACGATGATCTTCTTGCCCGTGGCCGCCTCGAAGGCCGCCACGACGCCCTTGTTGGCTGCCACGCCGCCCTGGAAGAAGATGCAGTTGCCGACACGGCGATCCTCGACCACGCGGTTGAGGTAATTGGCCACGATCGAGTAGCACAGGCCCGCCACCAGGTCCTGCTTCGGCACCCCCTGCTGCTGGTGGTGATTGAGGTCGGATTCCATGAACACCGTGCACCGCTCGCCGAGGGCGGCGGGGGCCTGCGAGCGGAGCGCGAGGTCGCCGAACTCGCCCACGATCTTCACGCCCAGGCGCTCGGCCTGCTCCTCCAGGAACGAGCCGGTGCCCGCCGCGCACACCTTGTTCATCGTGAAGTCCACCACGGCGCCGTTCTCGAGGTACACGTACTTCGAGTCCTGGCCCCCGATCTCGAAGATCGTGTCCACCTTCGGGTTCACCCAGGCTGCGGCGGTGGCGTGCGCGGTGATCTCGTTCTTGGCCAGATCGGCGCCGATGAAGTCGGCGGTGAGATACCGGCCCGAGCCCGTGGTGCAGCAGCCCTTCACGACCACGCGGTCGCCCACCTCCTCGCCGACCTCCTTGAGCCCCCGGACGACGGCCTCGAGCGGCCGGCCCGCGGTCATCAGGTAGCGGCGGGCCAGCACCTTGCCGTCCTCGGACAGCACGATCACATTCGTCGAGATCGAGCCGACGTCCACGCCCACGTACGCGTTCACCTTGCCCGAGGGCGGCAACGGGTCGGCCGTGATGTGCACGCGGTGGCCCGTGTCCGCCAGCGGCCGGAGCGTCTGGCGTTCGGCCTTGCGGTGGGTGAGGTAGTGGTCAATCGCGTCGAGGCCCTTGAAGGGCGCCAGCTTGCGCGCCTCGCGGGCCGACAGCACGGCGCCGATGGCGCCCATGGAGGCGAAATGCTCGGGGATGAGCAGCTCGCCCGGCTGGAGCTCGAGCACGGACTCGAAGGCCTTGATCATCCCCGCGTTGGCGGCCACGCCGCCGTGGAAGGCGATCGGCTTCTCGAAGTCCTTGCCCTTGCCGATGTTGCTCCTGAAGTTGCGCGCCATGGCGTAGCAGAGGCCGGCCACGATGTCGAAGTCGGGCGTGGCCTCCTGCTGAAGGTGGATCATGTCGGTCTTGGCGAACACCGAGCAGCGGCCTGCGATGCGCGGCGGGTGCTGGCTCTTGAGGGCGACCTGGCTGAACTCCTCGATGGTGAAGCCCAGGCGCGACGCCTGCTGGTCGAGGAACGAGCCTGTGCCCGCCGCGCACAGCGTGTTCATCGCGAAATCGTGCACCCGCACCTGCTGCGTCTCGCCGTCGCGTTCCAGCAGGATGAGCTTCGAGTCCTCGCCGCCGATCTCGATGACCGTGCGCACCTCGGGGTGGAGGAGGGCGGTGGCCTTGCTCTGAGCGATGATCTCGTTCACGAAGGGGCAGCCCAGAATCTCGCTCGCCAGCTTGCCCCCGGAGCCGGTCACCGCGAGGCCCTGGATGGCCGCCGCGGGGGTGCGGGTCAGCAGATCGGCCAAAACGCGGCGCATCGCCTCCACCGGCTGGCCCTTGGTGCGCTCGTAATGGTCCTCCAGAATGCGATTCGCATCGTCCATCAGGACGGCATTCACGCTGACCGAACCGATATCCAGGCCGATGAACATCAATGTCCTCGCGCGGCAATGGGTCTATGGGGAGAGGGCACCCGCATGGATGGGGACTTCCAGGGGCGTGCCCGGCGCTGCTACCGCATTGCGCCCGTCCTCACGACAGCCCGCATTGTAGCACAAGCCCTGTACCGTGTCCAGAGCCCGGGTCCGGGCGGGTGCGACCCGGAATAGTGGGTGGCCTGCTCCTGGGCAGCGGGTTCCATGTGGCACAACCATCCTCGGCTGTGCTTGTGGGCGGGACGTCCCAGTCCCGCGGCTCGCGGCGCAGGGACACGCCGCCCACAATGTCCCCCACAGATGGGGGCGCTGGTGCCGTACGGTCGCCTGCTTTCCCGGTTCCCGCCCGGTCCAGGCCGAAGGAAGACCTCGATCCCGGTGGCCCTGCTCCGCGCCCCTGTTCTGGGACGCTCCTTCGGAGCTCAAACCCCGGTACCACCCGCCAGGGAGCAGGGGGCAGACTCAAGGCGGGCATGTGGCTCCAGGTGGTTCGTAGGCTCGACGCTCTCAGAGGCCATCGAAGAGCGCTGTGCCCACGCGGACGAGCGTGGCGCCCTCCTCGATGGCGACCTCGAAGTCCCGCGTCATCCCCATCGAGAGCTCGTGTAGCGGCAGCGAGGTTTCCGCCCGGGCCTGGCAGGCGAGCTCGCGCAGGCCCGCGAACACGGGGCGGCTGGTCTCGGGGTCATCGCTGAACGGGGCCATGGTCATCAGCCCCTCCACGCGCAGATGCGGGAGCGACATCAGACCGTCGAGAAGCCGGCCAAGTTCCGAGGCGGCGATGCCCGACTTCGTCTCCTCGCCGCTCAGGTTGCACTGAATAAGCACCGGGAGGGTGACGCGCGACTGGGCGGCGCGGCGATCCAGTTCCTGGGCCAAGTGCAGGCTGTCCAGGGAATGGATCTTCTGGAAATGACGCACTGCGGCACCCGCCTTGTTCGACTGAAGATGGCCGATCATGTGCCACTGGAGGCCCAGCAGGCCGCCGAGCGCCGCCTGCTTGTCGCGCGCGGCCTGCACGCGGTTCTCGCCGATGTGGCGGATGCCGAGGCCCGGGAGTTGGGCGATGATGTCCGGGCCGACGCTCTTGGTAACCGCCACAAGGGTCACGGAGGCGGGCGCTCTGGCCGAACGCGCGCAGGCAGCGGCGATGCGCGCGAGCACGCCCGTGACATTGGCGGCGAGGCGGCGTGATTGCGGAGACGGCGAGGAGTCCATCGGGGTTCGGCGGCGCCTCGTCAGTCGCAGCGCACGCAGACCAGGGTGATGTCCTCGGTCTGCGGGGCGGCGCCCAGGAATCCGGTGAGGTCGTCGAGGATGCGCTGGTTGAGCGCCGCGGCCGGTGCGCGGCCGGCGGCGGCCAGCGCGGCGCCCAGGCGCTCGACGCCGTAGCGTTGGTCGGCCGCGTTGCGCGCCTCGGTGACGCCGGCTGTATAGAGCACAAGCGAGTCTCCGTGCCGCAGGCGAACCGGCAGGTCCTCGATGGCCTGGTCGAATGTCGGGCCGGCCTGCAAGCCGAGCGCAATGCCCTTGCCGCCGAGCTGCCGGAACGGCGGCTCATCCTGGGGATTGAAGAGGAGGGGGCTGGTGTGGCCGGCGCGCGCATAGGTCAACGTGGCGCTGCGGGCGTCGAGGAGGGCGTAGACGATCGTGACCAGTGTGTGGGTGTCGAACTCGCCCGTCACATCTTTGTTCGTGCGGCGGAGCACCTCGGCGGGGGAACGGTGATGCTGCGCGTGGAGCTTCAGCAACTTGCGGACGGAGCTGATGATCAGCGCCCCCTCGATCCCCCGGCTGGGCATGCCGCCGATCACGATTCCCACGTGTTCCGGGGACAGATAGAAGAAGTCGTAGAACGTTCCCCCGACGTCCGGCGCGGGGCGGTAGAGGTACTGGATGTCGTAGCCCTCGACCACCGGCGCCTGCGATGGGAGGGCCTTGCGCACGATTTCGCGGGCGCGTTCGAGCTGGGTCTCGGTCGGCGCCCGGCTTCCCTCGGGGGCGCGCTCGTCC
>Ga0116146_1000164_pt1 | contig 87101 bp, 58 predicted proteins | sample AD_JPNHG2_MetaG_FD_89748 | JGI IMG/M metagenome (GOLD analysis project Ga0116146, IMG submission 89748) | Active sludge microbial communities of municipal wastewater-treating anaerobic digesters from Japan - AD_JPNHG2_MetaG | ecosystem: Engineered > Bioreactor > Anaerobic > Digestate | place... | reverse complement strand
GCGTCTGCCGCGTTGCGTCTCCTCAGCGATGCGCTCCGTAGCATCGCCTGCGGAGCCGCGCCTTGCATCCGCCCCGCTGGCGCCGGCAACGCAGCCCACGGGGATTCCTGGACAGGCTCCTAGGGGGGAGGAAATTGAGCAAGTATGGCTGGAAAGGCCGTGGAGCCGTCTGGATCGCCAAAGCGCCATACTTGCTCATCTCTCGGGGGCGGCAGAGGTGAGCGCGTATGGCGGAGCGTGTCTGGTTTCCAAGACTCGGGCGACGAGTGGGGGCGCGGGCGCCGGGATAAGGGGCATGCTGGAGGCATGGCGCGTTTTCGGGCCTCGGTCCGTCCCGCAGACCGCGGGAGCATGCGCTCGGGCTCCGCCCTGTCAGCCAGGGTGGACAACCCCTCCGCCGATCCTGCTCCACGCGCAGGCGAGCAGACGCCGAAGTATCTTGCAGTGTTGTACTTGCGGGCATGCGCCGTTCTTCGCCCGCTGCGCCGCAGGCCGGCACGAAACTTGCTCGGTGGATCTGTGGGTGGGTTTGTCAGGAGAGGAGCATGACCGAACGCCCCGTTACCGTCGCCTGCCTCGCCGCCGCGCTCGTGGCCTGGAGTGCGGGCGCTCGCGCCACCGTGCTCTACCAGCCCGTGGACCAGCAGATCACGGGCAACAGCACCATCGGCTCGTTCACCGCCTACTCGGGTGACCGCGTCTACATCGGCTTTACGATGGATTGGGCGACGGGCTCGGTGGGTAATAACGAGTTCTACGTGCTCTGGTTCGATTCGGACCCCAGCCAGAACATCGGCGTGAAGGGGAACGAGGATGGGTCGGGGACGAAGGATTTCTTCGTCCGCCACCAGAGCAGTGATGGCGGGGCCTACTGGCCGCAGGAGCTCACGATTCCGAACAACTCGCGGGTGGTGGGCCTCCTGGAGAAGACGGTCTCCGGCGCCGGCCAGCCTTACAACAGGTTCTACCTGTGGGTGAACCCCACGTCGCCCACCAACCCGCCGCCGGTCTACGCCGTCAACACCGCGGGCGACACGGTGATCAGCAGCCTGGGCAAGCGCGCGGCGAATAACAACGACACGGTGTACTTCCGGGACATCGTGGTGGCGACCACCTATGCCGAGGCATTGGGCTCGTGGACGGCGCCCCCGTACGTGCCGGTGGCCACCTTCTCGGCGGCCGACTTCAACGATCTGAACACAGGCGGGCTGCGCAACCAGATGGGCGGCACCGGCTTCAGTGGCGCGTGGTACGGCAGCGTGGACCCGCAGGTGCAGGCCGGCGACCTGACCTCGGCCCTCTACGCCAAGGCGCAGGCGGGCACCGCGCGCAGCCTCATCGGCGGCGCGAATCCGCGGCACGAGTATCGCGCGCTGCCCTCCCCCATTGACGGCGAGATCTGGTTCTCGTGTCTCCTGCGCAACACCGCCTCAAACGGGCGGGTGGGCCTGACCTTCAACCCGCCGGGGGGCAACCCCTTCGACGGGCAAGGCACGGCTTTCTTCGAGCTGCGGGGCACCAGCCTGGCCTACGACTTCGGCACGGGCACGACCACGCTCCTCCCCAACATGGCCACCCTGGGGCAGACGACCCTGGTGGTGGGCCAGATCCTCCTCAACTACTTCGGCGTCAACGACGCGATCACCCTGTGGCTGAACCCGAACGTGCTCGACGGCACGACGCTGAACGATGTGGCTGCCCTGGTGCAGGTGGGCAACGATTTCGCCGACGTCATCGGCCACCTGGGCGTGTTCCTCCAGACCACGGGCAGCGGCTTCGACGCGCTCTACCTCAGCAATCGCGGCACCAGCGCCGCCTTCTTCGATGTGACCGGGGTGCAGTACTTCGCCATTCCCGAGCCGTCCACGCTCGCGCTGGCCGGGGCCGGCCTGCTGGCCCTCAGGCGGCGCCGGCGGCGCGCGGCCTGATTCCCCCGCACTGGTTGCTTCCAGCGCCCTGCCCCTGTAAGATGGTCCGGGCAGGCGTTCCCACGCCTCCAGAGCCATCCACCCATCGGGGCGGACCATGAAGCGCGCGTGGAAGTGGCTGCGGCGCACCCTCGTCACCGCGGCGTTCGGCACGGCGGCCTGCCTGGCCGTCTGGGTGGCCGTGGTGCCCCGCCTGGTGCAGCGGCTGGCCGCCGAGCAACTGGCGGGAATGGGGCTGCGGGGCGCGGCCCTCCAGATCCGCGGGCTGTCGCTGCGCCACGTGCAACTGGCCAACGTGGCCGCGGGCGAGGACGAGCGCCTGCGGGTGGGCGCCGTGGGCATCGGCTTCACCCTCGGCGGGCTCCTGGGTGGCCGCCTGCGGGTGATCGAGCTGACCGGGCTGGAGACCGAAATCCGTCTCCGGGGCGGGACGCTCGACCTCGGCCCGCTCGCCGACCTGGGCGGGGATGGGGGCGGCGGGAGCGAGAACCCCTTCGACGAGGTCCGGCTCCGCTCGTCCGCCATCCTTCTCGACCTGGAGGGCCGGCGCCTGCGAATCCCCGTCGAGGGCACGGCCACGGACGCCGGCGCCGGCAAGCTGCGCCTGGACCTGCGGGTGGACGCCGAGGGCTGCGCCGCCACTCTCCAGGGCGTGGTGGACGGGGTCACGAACGATCTCGATCTCGCGTTGGGTGCCCAGGTGCGCGAGGTCGCCGCACTCGCGGCCGCTCTGCCTCCGCAGTGGGGCGCGCCCCCCGTGAAGGCCACTGGTTCGGCGAGCATCGAGGTCTCGTGCTCTCAGCGGAAGGGGCAGTTGACCCTGCGGGCCGGCCTGAAGACCGCCGGCCTCCGGCTCGCGGGCGAGGTGGGCGGGCGGCGTTTCTCAGCCGACGTGGGCCTTTCGGCCAGAGCCACCGTGGCCGATGGGCGCGTGGAGGGGTTCTGGTGCCGAGTGGACAATGACGGCGTTTCTGTGGACGGCTTGCCCCTCATCGGCGGCCTGCATCTGGTCGCCTCGTTGCAGGGCGGCGCGCTCACCGTGCCCAGCGCGTCGGTGAGAGGCCGCGGGTGGTCGCTCGAGCTGGACATGTGCGGCGCCACGGGGGTGCTGGAGGCCCTCGCGGGCAAGGCGACGCCGATCACCATCCATCTGCCCTGGTGGCGCGGTTCGATCGAGCCGCAGCAGCTCTGCACCGACGCGGGCCCGTTGGCAAGCTGGCTTCGGGCCGTCCCGCCTCAGCCCGTGGATGTGATGGGGCAGAAGACCGTTGTCACCCTCGCGCCCGGCGCAAGGGAGGCGGGGACCGCCTGGACCTGGCAGGTGCAGGCGCCCGACGTCGTCGTCTCGTGGGGTGACGCGGATCTCCAGTTTGCCCTTCCGCGGGCCACGCTCCAGGGCGTGGCCGTGAAGCTCCGCTTGGCGGCGGAGGCGAGTGCCAAGGCCGTCCAGGCTCAGGTGCTGCCCGGCTCGCGGGTCTCGTGCGCCGCCGCCTCGGGTTCGTTCGGCGGTCTTACGCTCGCCGTGCCAAGGGGCGAAGGGGCCGGCGTCGAGGTGTCGGTGGGCCAGCAGAAGGGCGAGCTGTGGGCCGCGCTCGGGGATGCGACGCCGGCGTGGGGCGTGCGCGTGCCCGAGCTGGCGGTGGCGGTCCTCGGTGCGCGTGCCGAGGGGCCGATGGGGCTGGTGGCGACGGGGATCGCCGCGAGCGGGCAGCTCGCGCTGGAGGCCGGCCCCGAGAGGGCCGCTGTCTCGCTCCGCCCTGGCTCGGGCCTCACGGTGAGCGCCGCCAGGCTGCCCGCGGCGGGGGCCGAGGCCACCGGGTTCGAACTGCACGTCGGCGAGCGGGAGGCTCAGGTCTCCGCTTCGCTGACGGATGCGGAACCGGCCTGGGACGCGCAGGCGCCCGACCTGCGGCTGGGCCTCGGGCGGGCGAAGGCGGAACTGCCCGGCGGCGTGGCCGCCGACGGCGTGGCGGTCTACGCTCAGCTTGGCGTGCGGGCCAACCCCCGCGAGGCGATCGTCGCGGTCGCCGGCGGTTCCGACCTCATCGTTGGCTCGCTGAAGCTCCCCTGGCTCGACATCCGCAAGGCCGCTGCGGGGCCGCTCGTGGGCATCGAGCTGGGCGCGAAGGGTCTGGAGGCCAAGATGCCCCTGCACGGCGAGAGGCCCGCCTGGTCGCTCGACGTGCCCGAGTTCGTCGTGAAGCAGGCCGAAGCTGACCTCGTGCTGCCGAACGGCGCGGGCAGGGTGGAGGGCTGCCGGGGGGAACTGAGACTGGGCGCAGTGGCGGGCCCGGCGCAGCTCAGGGTGGCGCTCCTGAGGGGCTGCTTCGTAGGCTTCCAGGCCGTGGAGGCGGCCGTGGGCGGCGACGTGCTGCGGGTGGGCCCGAATGGGCTTGAGCTGGCGCCCGGCAAGTCCTTCGGCACCCTCGACCTGGCCGGCGGGCAACCTGTGTCCGCGAGCGCCATCCTCGAGCTGCAATCGGGTCGGCCGCTGGCGGCCATGCTGGGACAGGAGGTAAGTGCAACTCTCGGGGCCGTGAGCGCGGATGCGTGCGCCGCCTGGTCGGCGGCCAAGGGCGGAGAGGTGCTCGGCAAGCTGTCGGCGACGGGGGTGGAGGCAGCCGTCGAGCGCAAGCTCGGGGACTCCGTGCTCAAGGCGCGGGTGCCGAGTGCGGAGGCCCGCGTGGACGCGCGGGCCGATTTCTCCGCTGGCCGCGGCCACGAGAGGCCGCTCTCGCTTGGGTTCGCGTTCGCCACGAAGGCCGGCAGCGCCCCTGTGACGGTCAGCTTCTCGGGCGCCGACATCGTGGTGGGCAGAGGCAGAGTCACAGGCTCGGTGGGTCTGGGTGATCCGCGGCCCCCTGCGGTGGAGGTCATGGCTTTCCTCGACGGGGCTTCGGTCCGCCACAAGGCGTCGGGGCTGTCCATCGAGGGCCTTTCCGCGAGCATGCCGCTCTCGTGGGGCGGCGCCAGGCCCGCCCTGGGCAGCTTCTACGCGGGCGCCCTCGGGGCCGCCGGCGCGAGCGTGCGAGCCGTCAGCGGCACCGTGGGCCTGGCGGACATGCGGGCGGAATTCACGGCGGCGTGCGAGCCGCTGAAGGGGGCGAAGCTGAGCGTGGAGGGCTCGCTCGATGCCTCGCAGGGCGAGCCGCGCGGCACCGCCCGCCTGTCGTTGCCGCTGTTCAGGCTGGAGGACGAGCACGAGCTGGGCCGCCGCGTGCCGGCGCTCCATGGGCTGCTGGCGACCGGCACGTTCGGGGTCGAGGGCTTTGCTCGCCTCGCGGACGGTCAGGTGCGCCCCACCCTCACCCTCACCGTGCTGGACGGGGTCCTCAAGAGCAGGGAGTGGGACATGGAGGCGGAGGGCGTGTTCGCGACGGTGCGTCTCAGCAGCCTGGCGCCGCTGCTCACGCCGCGCAAGGAGCTTCAGATCGCGCTTGTCCAGCGGGCGAAGATGGGCGCGCTGGAGGTCGAGCACGGCACCGTGGCCTTCCGCCTCGAGCCGGCGGGGCCTGCCGGGGCGCCCAGCCACTTCGCCGCCGTCATCCAGCGGGCCGACTGGGGCTGGTGCGGCGGGCGGCTCTACGTGGAGGATTTCTCGTTCGACCCTCAGGCCGCGGAACACCGGTTCACGCTGCACGCGGCGGACCTCAAGCTCGAGGCGCTCACGGCCCTCATCCCCGACCGGCAGGTGACGGGCGTGGGCACCCTGAGCGGCATGCTGCCCGTGCGCATCGCGGGGTGGCCCAACATCCGCTTCGGCAGCGGCCATCTGCACTCGCTGCCCAACCAGCGCGGCTGGCTCCGCATCCAGGACCTCGGGCCGCTGGAGTCCACCATCGCCGCCGTGGCCGAGGCCAGCGTGCCGGACTTCTTGCCCGCGCACGTGCGCGCCGAGGGCCGCGAACAGCTTCGCGAGAGCATGCTCACGGCCCTGAGAGAATTTGAATACGATGAGCTGAAACTCGACTTCATAGATAGGGGGGAGGAGACGCTCGCTCGGCTCACCACGAGCGGGCGCGGGCGCCACCCCGACCGCTGGGGCCTCCGCTACCCCATCGGCGGCATCGAGTTGAACTTCATCGGCCTTGACAAGGAACTGCTGAACCATATACTCAGGTTCAGACCCACCGACTGAACAGGCCCGCTTCCCGGGCAGGAAGGAGACCCCGCCATGATTCGCTGGCTCTTCGCCGGACTGGTGGCCGCGGCCCTGCTCGCGCCCGCCTGCACGCGCCACACGGTGAAGCTCGACCCCATCGAGATCAAGCCCATCCACATCACGATGGACATCAACATCAAGGTCCAGAAACAGATCGAGAACGACTTCTCCTTCATGAACGAGGCGAAGTGACTCAGGCAGGAGGTTTCCGCATGAAGACGCGACTGGGCATCCCCGGGCTGGCCGTGTTCGTGGCGGCGTGTGTGGCGTTTCCCGCGGCGGCGCTGGCCCGCAGCAAGGGCGAGGTGCTCGACAGCATCAAGGCCCGCTACCCCGCGCTGCTCAAGCTCCTGGCCGACAAGCGGGTCGGCGAGACCGCCCAGGGCCTCATCGAGGCCGTGAAGAGCGCCTCGCTCCAGGACAAGGTCGAGGCCAAGGGCCAGACGATCACCCTCGCGCAGTTCATCCAGGACGAGAACAACGACCGCACCGAGTACTTCGGCATCGCGGCCCGCGAGACCAAGACCACGCCCGAGATCGTCGCTAGGAACTTCGGCCGCGTGCGCGAATCGAAGCTCAACAAGGGCGAGTTCTGGAAGGGCGACGACGGCAAGTGGGAGCAGAAGAAATAGGGGTTCGGGGATTGGTGTTCGGTGTTGGGGTACGGAACAGGAGATGCCCTGCCGCCTGATCCTGGCTGCTGGTCTCCTCTCACGTATCCCGCATTACGCATCACGAAGGGCCCCACGTGCTCTCCATCCCCCGCAGTCCCGCGCCTGACTTCGGCCGCTTCCTCAAGGTCGTCACCCGGAACGGCGAGCCGGACCGGGTGCCCTTCGTCGAGCTGGGCGTGGACGCCGAGGTGATGGCGGCCGTGCTGGGCGAGCCGGCCGCCCCGGCCGAGGCCCAGGTGCGCTTCTGGCACGCACTCGGCTACGACTACGCGAGCCTCAAGGCCAACATCCCCTGGACCCGCCGCCGCGACACGGCGCCCGACACGGCCGATCTGCCCCACGCCCAGCGCGACTGGGTGAACGCGCACTCCGCCCTCATCGCGTCGCGGGCCGACTTCGAGCGCTTCCGCTGGCCCCGCCCGCACGAGGTGGACTACCGCGACATCGAGACCGCCATCCGCGTGGCGCCCGAGGGCCTGGGCATCGTGGGGCGCGTCTCGGGCGTGCTCGAGAACGCCATGTTCACCCTCGGCTTCGAGGGGCTGTCGTACCTGCTCGCCGACGACCCCGCCCTGGTGCGCGACACGGCCGATGCCGTGGGCGCGCTCATCCTCAACGTCGTCGAAACCCTGGCCTCGATGGACGGCGTGGGGGCGATCTTCTTCGGCGAGGACATGGGCTTCAAGACCGCCAGCATGCTCTCGCCCGCGGCGATGCGCGAGTTCATCTTCCCCTGGCACCGCCGCATCGTGGCCGCCGCGCACGCCCGCGGCAAGCCGATCCTGCTCCATTCGTGCGGCAACCTGCGGACGCTCATGGACGACATCCTGGCCACGGGCTGGGACGCCAAGCACTCGTTCGAGGATGTGATTCAGCCGATCACCAAGGCCAAGGCGCTCTACGGCCACCGCATCGCGGTGCTGGGCGGGATCGACATGGACCTGCTCAGCCGCGGCAGCGAGGCGGCCGTGCGGCGCCGGGTGCGCGAGGTGATTCGCGCGTGCGCCCCGGGCGGCGGCTTCGCCCTCGGCTCGGGCAACACCGTGGCCAACTACGTGCCCCTGGGCAACTACCTGGCCATGCTCGACGAGGGCTGGCGGCGGGGGCGGTACCCCATTGGGGCCTGAGGCGGGCACACCCCCCCCCGCGGCGAGGCGGCGGGCGAATGGACACGATGGCCGGAATGGACGGGGAAAGGGGCCCTTCGACTAGCCGTCCATTCGGCCTATTGTGTCCATCCTGTTCCTGTCCGGCCGCCTGACTATGCGCGTTTCCGGCAGCGATAGGTGAGGCATCCGGCCGCCAGTGCCAGGTCGCCGAGCGCGGCCGCGGCGCGCATCGCCGGGTCGCGGCGGAGGGGCGCGGCGGCGAGCTTGAGCGGCGCGAGGCACAGGCGCTTCAGGTGGGCGGGGGCGCCGCGGCGGCCCTCGTGCTTGAGGCGAAAGTGCGCCTCGCCCCTCCCCCGCTGCCAGCTCTGGCGCAGGAAGGACCCGAGCCCGTAGTCGCGCAGGTGAAGCACCGCCACCGGCACATAGAGCAGCCGCCCGCCGCGCTGGGTGAGGCGCCGCTTCAGGTCGGCGTCCTCGCCCCACACGAGGGGGGGAAAGCCCTCGTCGAAGCCGCCCACCTCGAGGAGCGCGGCGCGGCGGTACGACATGTTGTTCGTGCCGCCGGCCGGGCACTCGAAGCCGCCGAGCGCCTCCTCGTCGCCGGCGCCGTAGACGCAACGGGCCACGTGGGCCTCGAGCCGCGCGACGGCGCGGGCGCGCAACGCGTCGGGCGGCGCCACGAGCCGCCCGCCCACGCCCACGACCTCGGGGTGGCGGGCGTAGCCGTCGGCCAGGCGTTCCAGCCAGTCGGGGGGGACGAGGCAATCGTCGTCCGTGAAGGCCACCACCTCGCCCGTGGCCTGGGCGATGCCGCGGTTGCGGGCGGCGGCGACGCCGCGGTTGGGCTGGCGAATGTAGCGCACGCCGCGCCGCTGCCCCAGCTCGGCGCCGAGGGTCTCGGTGCCGTCGGTCGAGCCGTCGTCCACGAGGATCAGCTCGAAGCGGTCGGGGGGCAGGGTCTGGGCGAGGGTGGCTTCGACGACCCGCTCGAGGAGCGCTGCGCGATTGTGGGTGGCGATGACGATGGAGAGCTTCACGAGGCCGTCTCTCCCTCGCGGGCGCCGCGGCAGCTACTCCAGCAGCTCGCCGCGGATGGTGACGGCGGCGCGGACGATGGCCTGCTTGTCCTGGTCGTAGAGCAGGTAGACCTTGAGCCAGCGGGTCACGAGGTGCGAGTGGGTGGGCAGCGTGTCCACCGTGCCCTCGAGCACGAGCTGCCGCGCCTCGCGGTGGTATGCCGCGGGCGCGAAGACGACCTTGTGGAGGGGAGGCACGTGCTTGTACTGCTCCATCGGCTTCTTCGCCCAGCGCGAGAGTTCGCGCGCACGGTCGGCGGTGAGGAGCGGGGCGATGCCGGGGCGTTTCGCCGCCCAGTCCGCGAGGGCCTTGGCCGTCTCCTCCGCGAATTCGCCGGGCTTGCACGGCGAGCCGCCGTCGAAGCCGGGGATCGGCTCCATCTCGGGCACCAGGGCCATGGGAATGGCCGGCGCGGGCGACGTGATGGCCTTGAGCCGCGCACAGCCGCCGACGACCAGCGCGGCCAGGGCGAACGCCAGGGGCAGTTGCTTCACGACGGCTTGCCTCCTCACGGCACCAGCAGGAACCGCAGCGCCCAGAAGCACGCCAGGATCACGTTGAGCACCACGGCCATGCCGAACAGCCCCGGGCCGCCGCCTTTGGCCACCAGGCGCGCGAGGCCCGCCAGGCCCGCGAGGGCCGAGGCGCCCAGCGCCGCCACGCGGTAGCGCGCCAGCGGCATCTCCCACAGGGGCGGCGTGCCGTCCTCCGGCTCCTGCATCAGCACGTAGAGCGTGGCCGCGGCCGCGATGGCGAAGCACACCCACACGAAGCCTTCGGCCACGGGCAGCGCGCGGGACTCGTTCGTCTTGTTCACCGAGGGGGCCCTTTCCGCCGCGGCTCGCGGCGCTCCCTATCATATCGGAACCCCGCCGGCTGTCAAACAGGCCAAGCCCTGGACGGCTGGATGAATGGATGGATGAGCGGCCGACTTGCCCCGACACCCATCCACCCATCCAGTCATCCCCGCTCTTGTGCGACTCTCTCCACCGCCTCGATCACGGCGGCCGCGATGTACTCGTTCAGGTCGTCGGTCATCCGGGGGTGCAGCGCGACGCAGAGGATGCGGCCGCCGAGCTCCTCGGCGCGCGGCAGCACCTGGCCCGCCGTCCGCTCGCGGATGAACGGGTGCGACAGGTAGGTGGGCGGGTTGGCCACCACGGCGCCGACGCCGTAGTCCTGCTCGAGCAGGGCCATCAGCCGGTCGCGCTTCGGCCCGGCCCACTCGCGCGGCACGAGGAGGGTGTAAAGGTAGAAGGTGTGCTCGCAGCCGGGCGGCTCGAGCGGCAGCGTGAGCTCGGGCACGCCGTCGAGCAGCCGCGAGCGCGCGAGGGCCAGTTCGCGGCGGCGGGCGATCATCGCGTCGAGGCGGCGAAGCTGCACGAGGCCCACGGCGGCCTGGGGCTTGGTGAGCTTGAAGCTCGAGCCCCAGCCTTCGCCGCCCCATTGGCGCAGCGCGCGCAGGCGGTCGGCCAGGGCCGCGTCGTCGGTGGTCACCATGCCGCCCTCGCCCAGGGTGGTCATGAGCTTCATCGTGTGGAAGCTGAAGACCGTGCACCAGCCCTTCTTGCCGATGCGGGTGCCCCGGTAGCCTCCGCCGCAGGCGCGCGCGGCGTCGCCGATCACCTTGGGCGGGCCGTGCTTGGGGTGCGGGTGGCGCTCGGCCACGGCCAGCAGCGCGTCCATGTCGGCCGACAGGCCGTTCATGTGCGTGGGCAGGATGGCGCGGGTGCGCGGGGTGATGCGCCGCTCGACGTCGGCCGGGTCGGCGCAGAGGGTGCGCTCGTCGGCGTCGCAGAACACCACGCGGCCGCCCTGGCCCAGGACGGCGAGGGCGGAGGCCCGGAAGTTCACGGCCGGCACGATCACCTCGTCGCCCGGCTCGAGGTCGAGGCATCGCACGGCCAGGTCGAGGCCCACGCTCGCCGTCGAGAGCGACACGGCGAACTGCGTCCCCACGTGGCGGGCGAACGCCTCCTCGAAGTCGGTGATCTCCTGGGTGATGAAGCCGAAGCCCACGTTGGGGTCCATCGAGTCGCGGATGGCCTTCACCGCGGCCTCGATCTCCTCCTCCGTGTACCAGCCTCCGAGCTGCGGCTCGCCCTTCCAGGCCACGGCCGGCTTGCCGCGGCTCAGGAGTTCCCGTCTGCGATCAGGTGTGATCATCGCGGTGCTCCAGAGAGGTGTGTTGATGAGAATACGCGCGGAAAGGCCCGCATGCAACCGCCAGACCCCATTTGCGTTCGGCGCCCGCTCGGGCTATCATCGCAGCAACCCATTCGCCAAGGAGGTCCCCATGCGAAGAGTGGCAGCGATGGACGGGCGCGGCCAGTTCTCGGTCATCGAAGAGGCCATTCCCGACCCGAAGCCGGGGCAGGTGCTCATCGAGGTCGCCGCCTCGCTCGTCAGCCCGGGCACCGAGCTGGGCGGCGTGCCGGCCCGGCGGAAGAACCCCAGCGACTCCCCGCCGCGGCCCTTCGGCTACCAGAACGCGGGCGTGGTGATCCGGCTGGGCGAGGGGGTCACGCGGTTCCGCGTGGGCGACCGCGTGGCGACCATGGGCGGCGGCTACGCGCTGCACGCCAGCCACTCGGTGGCGCCGGTGAACCTCACGGTGCCCATCCCCGAGGGCGTGTCGTTCGAGGAGGCCGCCTTCTGCCACCTGGCCGCCACCGCGCTCCACTGCCTCCGCCGCGCCGAGCCGCAGTTCGGCGAGAACTTCGCCGTCAGCGGCCTCGGCCTCGTGGGCCTCCTGTGCGTGCAATTCGCGAAGCTCAGCGGCACACACGTGGCCGGCCTCGACCGCTTCCCCAAGCGGCTGGCCCTCGCGCGGGCGACGGGGGCCGACGCCGCCTTCAATGTGGCCGAGGCCGACCCCGTGCCGCGCGTGCGGGAGTTCTGCCGCGGCCACGGCCTCGACTGCGGGATCCTCGCCTTCGGCGGCGAGGCGACCGAGGCGGCGAGGCAGCTCTACGAGATGATGCTGCCCGCGCCCGACGGCCATCGCTGGGGCCGCCTCGTCGCCGTGGGCGGCGCCCGCGTCACCCTCGGCCTCGCCGCCGACCTGGGGAACGTGGACATCCGTTCCTCCGCCCGCCCCGGCCCCGGCTACCACGACGACGCCTGGGAACACGGCGCCGACTACCCGCCCGTCTTCGTGCCCTGGACCACCCAGCGGAACCTCGAGGAGAGCCTGCGCGCCATCGCCGAGGGCGCGCTGCGCGTCAAGCCGCTCATCACCGACGTCGTGCCCCTCGCCCAGGCCCCCGCCGCCTGCGAGAAGCTCGTCTCCTCGCCCGGCGAGGCCATCGGCGTCATCCTGAAGCCGTGAGGCGTGACGCGTGATGCGTGATAGGGCAAAGAGCTATCTGGCCGCTGCGCTCCTGGCGTGCTGCGCCGCCCTCCCCGCCCTCGCGGCCGAGCCCGTGAAGATCATCTTCGACACCGACATGGACAGCGATTGCGACGACGCGGCGGCGCTGGCCCTGCTCCACGCGCTCGCCGACAACGGCGAGGCCGAAATCCTCGCGACGATGTGCTCGGCCACCCACCCGTTCTCGGCCCCCTGCACCGACGCCATCAACACCTACTATGGCCGGCCCAACCTGCCCATCGGCGTGCCCAAGGGCCCCCCCGCGCACAAGCCCCAGTCGCGCTACGCCCAACGCATCGCCGAGGAGTTCCCCAACGACGTGCCCCGCGGCGACGCCACGCCCGATGCCACCCGGCTCTACCGCCAGCTCCTCGCCGCCCAGCCCGACCAGAGCGTGGTGATCGTGACCGTGGGCGACGTGACGAACCTGCGCCACCTCGTCGAATCGCCGCCCGACGCGTTCTCGCCCCTCCCCGGCCGCGACCTCGCCGCGCGCAAGGTGAAGCACTGGGTCTGCATGGGCAGCCGCTACCCGGCCGACCTCGACCCCGGGCGCTGGGGCAACTTCAAGCCGGACCCCGAATCCACCGTGCGCGCCATCGCCGCCTGGCCCACGCTCATCACGTTCACGGGCGGCGGCGAATTCGCCGACTCGCTGGCCACGGGCAAGCGCCTGGCCGAGCTGCCGAGGGACAACCCCGTGCGCCGCGTCTACGAGCTGTACTTCGGGGGCGAGGTGAAGAACCGCCACAGCGCCGACCCCATCGCGGTGCTCGTGGCCGTGCGCGGCACGGGCGCGCCGTGGAAGCTCGTGACCGAAGGCCACAATCACATCTTCCCCAACGGCACGCATGAGTGGCGCGAGGCCCCGAACAATCCCCTCCACCAGTACATCGCCGCCCTGGCCGAGGGCTTCGAGGCGCGCAAAGTGGCGGCTGAGATGGAGGCGCTGATGGTCAGGCCACGGCCCCGCTGACACGCGGCGACCGCGCCGCGGCGGGCCTCAGTCCGCCTCCTCATGCGCCGCGTAGAAGGCAGGGTCCTCGGCCCGGATGCGCTCGACGTCGGCCGGGTCGAGGCCCTCGCGCCACTTGTAGTTCGCGCTCTTCAGGTCGCGCGGCACCGCCTGCTCGAAGGCGGGGGTCCACGTCAGGCCGCAGTGGCCGATGATCCGGCGCAGCGTGGCGACGGGCTCGGCGCAGAGCTGGCCGTAGCGGACCGAGAGGAAACGGCTGCCGAGGAGCGCCCCGTGGTGCTCGATGGCCTGGGTCGTCACGCGGTACTGGCGGCCGGCCACGAGGGGCCAGGGCACGTCGCCCATCTGCCGCCACCCGGGGATGTGCATCCCGTACCATTTGCGGCTGCGGTGCATGCGCTTGGAGCGGCGCACCAGGGTCGAGTTCACCACGGCCCGCCAGTCGCGCAGGATGTGCACGAAGATCGCGTCGGGGAAGACGGCGTTGAGCCAGCCCATGCGGAGCGAGAAGCGCGGGTACTTGGCCACGAAGCGCGGCACGCCGCGCAGCCGCAGCACGGTGGCCGTGAGCCGGCGGTGCCAGGCGATGGCCTCGGGGGTGGCGTGCTCGGGCCCCATGCAGTCGTCGTCGGTCGTCCAGAAGCGGTCCCACACCACCTGGGCCTCGCGCGGCTTGCGCGGCAGGCCCAGACGCGTCAGCGTCCACGCGATCCGCGGGCAGCGGGGCCAGCGGCAGTTCCCCAGGTCCAGATACCCCAGCTCCGGGTGGTTGCTCATGATTTCGTAGAGCAGCGTGGTGCCGCTGCGGTGGGGCGCTACGATGAAGATCGGGCGGTCAACCTCGCAGGTCACAGGCTCAGCCTCCGATGGCTCGTGGGGCGGGCGGGGCGCTTCGCGGGCGGGTCTCGGGGCCTGCCGGCGTGGGGGGATTGTACACGATAGGTTTCCCCCGTTTCAAGTCGCCGCGAGAGGCGGGGGGTGGACCGGAATTGTCGGCAGGGTTGTTCTCTGCGACGCCTGAAGGACTCGCCTGGGATGGCCCAGGGCAAAGCCTTGATCTCTGCCCACATCCTCGGTGCCAGTAGCCCGCGAACGCGGGCGACCGGGCCGTAGCCCAGGGCGACCGAAGGAAGCCCTGGGACCGGGCGTCCCCGCCCGTCCAAGCCCCCGAAGGGGGCGTTTCACGCCCCTTGAATCGCCCCCCTTCGGGGGCTCTACGCTGCGGGGCGTTTTCCCAGGGCTCCCTTCGGTCGCCCTGGGCTACGCCCAAACGCCCCCTTCGGGGGCTGAAGCAGGCTATCGAGAACAGGTGGGCAAGGGTAAGGGCGTTGGCCTGGTTTTCCCATTTCGCTTCTTCGGAGCTCCCGCAGCCACGTGCAATTCCGGCCCGCACCCCGAGAGGCGCCCGTGCGCCGACCGCCGGGCCTTTACCGCGTGGGGCCGATCTGCTATTCTCTGGGGCCGCCGGCGGCGGTGGCCGGCGGCGGGGAGCGCCGGCGGAGGGCCGGAGGCCGGCCAGTCATGCACGGGGAGGGGGCGGGGGAAGCCCGTGCGGGACCGAGCCCTCACAGTGCGCTCGCTGAGCGTCGGGCTGGCTGCGGCCGTGGCGCTGGGCCTTGGCGCGCCGTACGTCGAGCTGGCGCTCCGCGGCCAGGCCATGGCGGCCAACTACTACCCCGTGGGCCTGGGGATCGTGTTCCTCGCCGTGGTGCTGGGCGTCAACGTGGCGCTCAAGGCGCTGCGGCGCTCGTGGGCGCTGGGCGAGGGCGAGCTGGCCCTCGTGTTCGCGATGGCCGCCGTGGCGGCGACGCTGCCCACGCAGGGCACGGCGGGCTACCTGTTGAGCGCGATCAGCGGCCCCCACTACTTCGCCAGCCCCGAGAACCGCTGGGCCGACGTGTTGCTGCCGCACCTGCGGCGCTGGGCGGTGGTGGACGATGCGCCGGCGCTGCGCTGGTTCTACGAGGGGCTGCCGCGGGGCGAGAGCGTGCCGTGGGGCGCGTGGGCCGTGCCGCTGGCGTGGTGGGGGGCCTTCGTGGGCGCCGGGCTGTTCGCCTGTCTGTGCCTGGTTTCAATCTTCCGCCGCCAGTGGGTGGAGCACGAGCGTCTGGCCTACCCGCTCGCGGCGATGACCCTCGAGCTCGTCCGCGGCGCCGGCGAGCGCCCGCTCGCGCCCCGCGTCGCGCGCTCGGGCCTCTTCTGGGCGGGCTTCGCGGTGCCGTTCGCGCTGCTGGGCTGGAACACGCTGGGCTACTTCGCGCCGGGCCTGCCGCCGATCCCCGGCGAGCTGCCGCCGCTGGCCCTGGCCCCCGGCTTTCCGCCGCTGCCCCTGGTCTTCTACTGGCCCATGCTGTGCGTTGCGTTCTTCCTGCGGCGCGAGGTGTCGCTGAGCCTCTGGGTGTTCGTGGTGCTGGGCGTGCTCGAGGAGGGGGCGTTCGCGCGTCTGGGCTACTCGGTGCGCAGCGCGGCGGGGGTGAAGTACCTCGACGCCGCCGAGCCGGCCCTGGCCTGGCAGAGCTACGGCGCGATGGCGGCCCTGGTGGCCACGTGCGTGTGGGTGGGCCGCCGTCACCTGGCCGCCGTGTTGCGCCAGGCGCTCTGGCCTGGCCGCAGGCAGCAATCCGCTGCCCGGAATCCGCAAGCCGCAATGGACCCAGACGATCTCCTTTCCCCCCGCACGGCGGTGGTGGGCTTGGTGGCGGCCGTGGCGTTCATGGCCGCCTGGCTGGTGCGCCTGGGCCTGGGGCCGGGCACGGCGCTGTTGTTCCTGTTCGCGGCGTTCGTGGGGTTCGTGGGCATCTCGCGGCTCGTGGTGGAGGGCGGGCTGGTGTTCATCCGCCCAGCCCTCACACCGCAGTCGGCCACGGCCGCGCTGCTGGGCAACTCGGCCCTGGGCGCCACGCAACTGGCGGCGCTGGGCCTCTCGATGGCCTGGGTGGCCGACCCGATCAACGCCTTCATGCCCGCCGCGGCCAACGCGGCGCGGGTGGGGCGCTGGGGCCGCGCGAGCGGCCGCCAGATCGCCGCCGCCATGGGCCTCGCGGCCGGCGTCGCCCTGCTGGCCACGGTGCCCTTCACGCTCTAGCTGTGCTACCAGCGCGGGGCCTACACGACGGGCACGTGGCTCTTCCGGGTCGCGCCGCGCCTGCCCTATGAGTTCGCGGTGGACGCGATTCGCTCGCGGCCGGGCCTCGAGTGGCCCAAGCTGGCCTGGGGCGCCGTGGGCGGGGCCGAGATGCTCGTGCTCACGGCGCTCTACCACCGCCTGAGCTGGTGGCCCCTGCACCCGCTGGGCCTCGTGGCGGGCGTGGTGTTCCAGGTGCGGTGGAGCTTTCTGCCGCTGTTCGCGGGCTGGCTGTGCAAGGAGGCGGTGCTGCGTCTCGGCGGCCTGGCCGCCTTCGACCGGGCCAAGCCGTTCTTCCTCGGGACGATGGCCGGCTGGTTCGCGGGGGCCGGCCTGTCGGCGCTCGTGGATGCGATCTGGTTCTTCGGCCACGGGCATGCGATTTATGGGCATTGAGCGGGAAACTCCCGCGGGTTCGCAACCCGCGGGAGGCTGCTGGGCGCCCGAGCGTGGTTCCGGCCACTGCAACCTGGTTCGCGGCCGGAGTAGTGAGCTGCAAAGTTACATACGCCCCCGGGGCGCGCAGAAGTGGTAGAGTCTGGCGAGTCTGTGCGAGACTGAGCCGGACGGTCGAGAATCGGCGATTCTCGAGTCCGGAGGGCGGCGAGTGTGGGTTTCTCCGAGCCGGATGGCCGAGAATGGCCAAACGGGGAGCCGGGTGGAACCGAATCGAGAGCGCGGCGTCTAACATCCAGTGCAATTGTGGCCCTCTCACGCGGGAAGGAGTCCTCTGATGAAGTGGCTTGCCTGGCTTCTGGCGTTCGCGGTGTGCGTGCCGACGCTCTTCGCCGCCGAGGCGACGGTGCCCGTGACCAAGGTGACCGCCTTCAGTTCGGGCGTGGCCTACTTCGAGCACAACGGCAAGGTGACAGGGAACGCCGACGTGTCGCTGAAGTTCAAGACCGACGGCATGAGCGACATGCTCAAGTCATTGGTAGTGCTCGACTTGGGCGACGGGACGGTGAGCAGCGTGAACTACGCCTCCAGCGAGCCGCTCACGCGCGCCCTGAAGAGCTTCGGCATAGACATTTCGGCCGCGCCCACCCTCGGCCAGCTCCTTCAGCAGGTGCGCGGGGCCGAAGTGGCCATCGCAGCCCCCGAGAAGATCTCGGGCAAGATCCTCGGCGTCGAGGTCAAGACCCGCCATATCCAACCCTCCAACACGATCATCCAGGAGGAACTTCTGAGCCTGCTGACCCCCGAAGGGATGAAGACCATTCCGCTCGAAAGCGTTCGCAGCATTGCACTTACGAACGAGAAGCTGAACTCCGAGCTGAACAAGGCCCTCGCCCTCCTCGTCGAGAGCCGCGACACCGAGAGCAAGAGTGTGCAGATCAACTTCGTCGGCCAGGGCGAGCGACCCGTCCGCATCGGTTACATCACCGAGGCCCCCGTGTGGAAGACCAGCTATCGCCTGGTCTTGAGCGACGAGAAGAAGGAGGAAGCGACGCTCCAGGGCTGGGCCATCGTGGAGAACACCAGCGACTACGACTGGGAGAACGTGGACCTCACGCTCGTCTCGGGCCGCCCGATCTCTTTCGTTGAGGACCTCTACACTCCCCTCTACCTCGACCGCCCAGTCGTGCAGACCGAGCGCTACGCCAGCCTCCGCCCCCGCACGTATGAGGATGGTATCAAAGCAGACAGGAACATCCTGGCCCTCGAGGCCGACGCGGAGGGCGGCGGCCTTGGCGGGCCCATGGCCGATGCCAAGGGTGAGATGCGTAAGGCGGCCACCAGCAACAGGTTGCGGCAGAACCGCGCCCTGGCCGCCGCCCCCGGCGCGCCGCCCGCCGCCAAGGCGATGGAGCAGCTCGAACGCGCCGCCGCCGAGGCCCTCGACCGCGGCGTCTCCGCCGTCGCCACTGCGCAGGCGGTAGGCGAGCTGTTCTCCTACCACATCAAGACCCCCGTCACGCTCCCCCGTCGCAAATCGGCCATGCTCCCCATCGTCAATCAGGCCGTAAAGGCCAGAAAAATCAGCATTTACAACCCTGGCTCCCTCCCAACCAACCCCCTCAACGGCGTGTGGCTCACCAATTCCACCCCCTCCAGCCTGCTGGCCGGCCCCGTAACCGTTTTCGAGGGAGGCACTTACGCCGGCGACGCCCAGATTGGCAACTTCCCCCCGGGTGACAAGCGCCTCCTCAGCTTCGCCGTAGATCTCAAGGTCACCGTGGACCCCTCGGGCAACACCACGCAGCACCTCGCCGCCGCCAAGATCGTCCGCGGCGTGCTCACCATCAGCCACCGCACTGAGTTCGTGCAAGCGTATCTCGTGAAGAACAAGGCCGTTGCAGAGCGCGTCGTCCTCATCGAGCACCCCTTCCACGCCGACCGCAAGCTGGTCGAGCCCGCCGAACCGCTCGAGAAGACCCCCGCCTTCTATCGCTTCGAGGTCAAGGTGCCCGCCGAGAAGACCGGCAAGTTCGAGGTCAAGGAGGAACGCACCGACACGCAGGCCATCGGCATCATGCCGTGCGACATCGGCCAGCTTCAGGCCTACGCCACCAACGGCCAGATCCCCGAGAAGGTCCGCACCGCCCTCGCCGAGGCTATCAAGCGCAAGAACGCCCTCGCCACCGCCGAACGCGAGTTGAACGAGCTCCAGCAGCGCATCGCAAACCTCCGCCGCGAGCAGAAGGACATTCGCGATAACATGGCCGCCCTCGACCGCAAGTCCCAGGGCTACGAGCGCTTCGAGAAGAAGCTGCTCGACTCCGAGACCCAGATCGAAGCCCTTCAGAAGCAGCTCGACGACAAGCGCGACGGCGTCACGAAGCTCCGCAAGGACCTCGAGGATTACCTCGGCCAGCTCAACGTCGAGTGAGCGGCCCCCGACCCACGCGGCCATCACCCCGAAGGGGCGGCGCCCCGCGTCGCCCCTTTGCCATGCCCCGTGTCACCCATCTCACCCTCCGACTCGTCCCACGCGTCGGACCGGTTGGACGAGTGCGGCAGCCCATTTCCCCATTCGCCCTTGATCCCCTGCCCGTCGCCCGCTACGATGGGTGCCGAACCAGGAGAGCCCACACCGTGCGCCCCCTCCGCCCCCTCGCCCTCCTTGCCGCCCTGGCCGCCGCCTCCGCGCAGGCCGAGGATGCCTCGCTCCTCCTCTGGAACGGCAACCCCGCGGGGCCGCACCTGGACATCATCAGGGATGAGCCAGCCCGCGAACTCAAGCCGATCCGCATCGTGGGCACGCGCAACGGCCGCTTCTCGGGCAAACTGGTCGTGTGCGCCAACGGGCCGCTCAAGAACGTCGCGGCGAAGATCACCGAACTCAAGTCCCCCGACGGCAAGTCCATCATCCCTGCCTCGTGCATCCAGGTGCGCCTGGCCACCGGCTGGATCAAGAGCGGCTGGAACGTGCAGCCCAAGGCCGGCAGCACGTTCGACGTACTCAATGAGGCGCCCTCCCTCGCCGAGGTCGCGCCCATCGTGGCCACCGACCGCTACCACTGGGAGAAGTACCACACCTGGGTGAAGACCGGCCGCAGCTACGTGCCCGTGTGGGTCACTGTGGCCGTGCCGCCCGACGCCGTCCCAGGCGAGTACTCCGGCACGCTCGCCGTGCGGGCGGGCGAGGCGTCGCGCGACGTGCCCGTCTCGCTCGCCGTCCACGCCTGGGCGTTGCCCGACACGAAAGACTACCGCACGTGGATCGAGGCCATCCAGTCGCCCGACACTCTGGCCCTCGAATACGGGGTGCCTCTCTGGTCCGAGAAGCACTGGCAGCTCATCGAGCAGTCGCTCCGCCTCGCCGCCCAACTCGGCAACAGGAGCGTCTACTTCCCGCTCCTGTGCGAATCGAACCTCGGCAACGCCGAATCCGCGGTCCGCTGGATCAAGCGCCCCGACGGCGGCTACACGCACGATTTCAGCATCGTCGAGCGCTATCTCGACCTCCAGACCCGCCTCCAGGGCAAGCCCCGCGTCGTGTGCTTCGTGGTGTGGGACACCTTTCTCGAGGGCGGCCAGTTCGACGGCGACATCAAGTTCGAATCAAAGGAATCGCGCGAGGAGCGTCTCGCCTATCGCGGCAAGGGGCCGGAGGTCACGCTCCTCGACCCCGCATCGGGCAAGACCGAGAAGCACCTGCTGCCCCCGCACAGCGACCCCGCGGGCGCGGCCCTGTGGGCGCCGTTGCTCAAGAGCCTGCCCGAACTCCTCGCGAAACGCGGCCTCGCGGACGCCCTCTTTTTCGGCATCGCCAACGACAGCGTGCCGCACGCGGCCACGCTCGACCTCGTGAACCGCAACGTGCCCGACGCGAAGTGGGTCATCCACGCCCACAGCTTCTACGGCGGCAAGGACAAGAAGGCGAACTTCCAATACGCGGCCTTCGTGTGGGGCGTGCGCGGCTTCTGCTCGGGCGAGAAGGGCTGGGAGAACCCCTTCCTGCTCGCCCAGTTCCTCCGCAACATGCGCGACCACTATCCCCTCACCACCTATCGCCTGGCCCCCGAGGTCAACATCACCGGCGGCCAGCGCGGCGTGGGGCGCATCGGCCTCGACAGTTGGCCCGTCCTCAAGAACGTCCGCGGCGTGCGGGCCACGCGCGTCACCGAGCGTTACCCCAAGGCATCGTGGCGCAACCTCAACATCACCGACGCCCTCCTCGCCCCCGGCCCCGACGGCCCGCTCGGCACCGCGCGCTTCGAGATGCTCCGCGAGGGCGTCCAGGAGTGCGAGGCCCGCATCTTCATTCAGACGGCCCTCGACCGCGGCAAGCTCCCCGCCGCCCTGGCCGACGAATGCCGCGCCGTGCTGGCCGACCGCGACGCCTTCCTCAAGAAGGCGGCCATTGTCCAGGGCACCGGCCGTCCCTGGTTCGCCGACGCGACGCCCACCGAAGAAGCCTATCTCGGCTATGTCGAGGGGTGGCAAGAGCATTCGGCGCGCCTCTACCGCACAGCCGAGGAGGTGGCGGGGCCGTACGTTAGGTGAGGCCTGGAGCGAATGGCAAGTGGGGCCCGGGAGCTAGACTGCTTCCCGACGCCGGGGGAACCCGAGTTTAGTTCCGGGGCCACCTTTAGTTTAGTTCCGGAGTTCCGGGTGCGGGAGTTCCGGGGCCACCTTACTCAATTCTTGTCGAAGTTCTGGTTTCGAAGTTCTGGAGTTCTGGGGCCACCTTACTCAATTCGCGCTCGTAGTGCGGGCTTCAGCCCGTGTCTGGACCACAGGGTACGGCCTGAAGGCCGCACTACAAGCCGGGTGCCTCCGCTCGCGCGTTGCGGCAGCGAAACTGGGAGCGCTGTCACTCAGCCTTTGCCGAACAGCGTGACCAGCGGCCGCACCGAGGCCACGACGGCGATGGCCGCATACCAGTACCAGTCGAGACCCAACAGGCCAGGCCAGAGCTTGGCGACCATGAGGGCGAAGGCCATCGCGGCAATCTTCGTGCACGCAATGTCGGGCCAGGTCATCTTCTTGATCTTCGCGTTGGCCCATGTGAAGTAACCCATGCTCTTCTCCCTTCCGTGCCCGAAGGAGAGGGTCTGCTTCCACCATACCCCATCTCGGCACACGGCGCAACGATCCGCACTTGACGAACGCGGGCGAATCGGGGATAAATTGCTGACCGTGATGCGTGATACGTGATGCGTGAGAAGAGAGAAGCCGACCGGCAGCTTTCCGGGGGTTCTCACGTATCACGTATCACGTATCACGCATTACGCATCACGCGCCTGAGCGAAGGCACGGTCCCCAACCGAGAAGGAGCTTGCAGAACATGGCCTTGACCACCGAGTGGCGAAGCCGCATCGAACAATGGCGCAACACGCTGGAGAAGCTGTGCTACCGCAAGCTGAGCGACGTGGCGCTGAGCGGCTTCGTGACGCACGAGCAGCTCAGGCCCCGCGAGGCGCTGAAGCGGCCGTTCAAGCCCATGCCCGTGGGCACGCCCTGGGGCGCCAAGTGGGAGTACGCCTGGTTCCGCGCCGCCGTGACCCTGCCCAAAGAGGCTAAGGGCGAATGGATCGTCTTCCGCTGCGGGGCGGGCACGGGCTTCACGGGCGACCCCGGCGGCGAGGGGCGCTTCATTGTCAACGGCCGCGAGATGGGCGGACGCGACTGGGCTCACCCCCAGGTCATCCTCTCCACCAACGCCCGTCCCGGCGCAAGGTTCGACATCCTGATGGAGGCCTACGCCGGCCACGGGCCGATGAACTGCGGCGGCGGCCCCGTGCCCCACGGCGAGCTGACCGTGCCCGAGCCGCCTGCCGCGCAGCAGACCGTCAAGCCCTGCTCGCTGGGCATCTGGGACGAAGAGGTGTTCCAGGCCTGGCTCGACGTGCAGACGCTCCTGGAACTCCGCGACAAGCTGGACCCCGACAGCCTGCGCGTGTCGGAGATTGACGAGGGGCTACGCCAGTTCACGCTGATCGCCGACCTCGAGCTGCCGCGCGCGGAGATGCTGGCCACGATCCGCGCGGCGCGCAAGCGCCTCAAGCCGCTGCTCGAATGCACCAACGGCTCGACCGCGCCCCTGCTCTACTGCTACGGCCACTCGCACATTGACGTGGCGTGGCTGTGGCCTCTGGCCGAGACCGAGCGCAAGTGCGCCCGCACGTTCGCCACCCAGCTCACGCTGATGGAGATGTACCCCGAATACAAGTTCCTCCAGAGCCAGCCGCATCTGTTCCGCATGACCCAGCGGCTCTACCCCGACGTCTACGCCCGCATCAAGGCCGCCGCGAAGCGGGGCCAGTGGCTCTCCGAGGGCGGCATGTGGGTGGAGGCCGACACCAACGTCAGCGGCGGCGAGGCCCTCATCCGCCAGTTCCTCCACGGCAAGCGCTTCTACCGCGACGAGTTCGGCGTGGACTGCGAGCTGATGTGGCTGCCCGACGTCTTCGGCTACTCGGGCGCGATGCCCCAGATCATGGCCGGCTGCGGCATCAAGTACTTCTCCACCCAGAAAATCTTCTGGAACTACAACGGCGGCGACCCCTTCCCCTACAACACCTTCTGGTGGGAGGGCATTGACGGCACGCGCGTGCTCAGCCACTTCCACAACGACTACAACTCGCAGACCAACCCCGCCACGCTGATCCAGCGCTGGAAGGAGCGGGTGCAGAAGGACGGCCTCAACGCCCGCATCGTGCCCTTCGGCTGGGGCGACGGCGGCGGCGGCCCCACCCGCCTGCACCTGGAGTTCCTGCGGCGCCAGCGCGACCTCGAGGGCGCGCCCCGCACCGTCATCGCCTCGCCGCTCGACTTCTTCCACGCCGAGGAGGCCCGGCGGAGCGACTGGCCGGTCTACGTGGGCGAGCTCTACTACCAATGCCACCGCGGCACCTACACCACCCAGGCCCGCACCAAGCGCGGCAACCGCAAGTGCGAGTTCGCGCTCCGCGAGGCCGAACTGTGGGGCGCCGCCGCGGCCGCGGCAGGCAAACTCCGCTATCCGGCTGCCAAGATGGACGAGGCCTGGAAAGGCGTCCTCCTCAACCAGTTCCACGACATCATCCCCGGCTCCTCCATCCACCGCGTCTACGAGGAAGCCGAGGCCCTCCACGCCCAGGTCCTCGCCACGGCGACCTCCGTCGCTGCATCGGCCGCAAAGGCACTGGCTGCCGCTCCGCACTCCGCACTCCGCACTCCGCACTCCATTGCCGTCTTCAACTCCCTCTCCTGGGACCGCCTTGCCCTCGTGCCCCTGCCCAAGGGCTTCAAGGGCGCGGAGAGCAACGGCCAGGGCCTGCTCACCCAGCGCATCGGCGGCACCCTCTACGCGGAAGCCCTCCTTCCGTCCTGCGGCTGGACCACCCTCGCCGTGGGCGGGGCGTCTCTGCCCCGCGTCCCGCGGCGTGGGGACACGCCGCCCACAGTCGTGAAGGCCACCGAGCGCGGGATGGAGAACGACCTCATCCGCCTGCGCCTGAACGACCGCGGCGAGATCGTCAGCCTGGTGGACAAGGCGACCGGCCGCGAACTGGCCGCCGCGCCGATGAACGCCTTCCGCCTCTTCAAGGACGTGCCCCGCTGGTTCGATGCGTGGGACATTGACTCGACCTACGAACTCGCCCCCGTCGAGTTGCCCGAGAAGGCGGCCATCGAGGTCGTCGCCACGGGGCCGCTCGCCGCCGTCCTCCGCATCACGCGGAAGATCAGCGACTCGGCCGTCACGCAGGAAGTCTGGCTCCGCCGCGGCAGCCGGCGGGTCGAGTTCCGCACGAAGATTGACTGGCGCGAGCGGCACAAGCTGCTCAAGGTCGCCTTCCCCACCACCCTCCACGCCAACGAGGCCATCCACGAGGTACAGTTCGGCCATCTGCGGCGACCCACCCACCGCTCGCGGCCCTACGACGCCGACCGCTTCGAGGTGGCGAACCAGAAGTGGACCGCCCTGGCCGAGGAGGACCGCGGCGCCGCCGTGCTCAACGACTGCAAGTACGGCGTCAACGCCCTCGGCGGCAGCATCAACCTCACGCTGCTCCGCTCGCCGCTGGCCCCCGACATGACGGCCGACCAGGGGCTCCAGGAGGTCACTTACGCCCTCACCGCCTGGAACGGCTCGTTCTTCGCCAGCGACCTGGTGCGTGAGGCCTACGAGGTGAACGTCGCGCCCCTCGTCGTCCCGGGCGGGGCGGGCGAAGGCTCGCTCTTCCAGCTTGACGCGCCGAACGTTGTCATCGAGACCGTGAAGCCAGCCGAAGACGGCTCGGGCGACCTCATCGTCCGCCTCTACGAGGCCAAGCACTCGGCCACACGCTGCGTGCTGCGGACGAGTCTGCCCGTCACCCAGGCCCTGAGCACGAACCTCCTCGAGGAAGGCGGCGAGCCGCTACCCCTCAAGGCCGGCGCCATCGCCCTCGACCTGCGCCCGTTCGAGATCAAGACCGTGCGGCTCAGGCCGGCTTGAAGGCCGAGAACGCCTGTGGTATAAGGAGATTGCGGGGGCAAACGCCCCAGGTCGCCAAGGAGCGAGCCATGACCTATAGGGGACACGTCGAGAACGGGGTCGTGGTGCTCGATGAGCCGGCGCCGCTTGCGGAGGGGACCAGGGTGCGCGTGGAGCCGGACGAGTCGGGACGCGAACTCACCCTTGCTGAACGCTTGAAGGATGTGATCGGCATCGTGAAGGGGCTGCCGCCTGACTTCGCGGCTCAGCACGACCACTACATCCACGGGACACCCAAGCGATGAGGGAGACGTTCGCCGACACGTTCTACTACCTGGCCATGCTGCACGCGGACGACGCGGCGCACGAGCGAGCCGTCAAGTTCTCGAGCCAACTGACCGGGCCTACGGTGACGACGGCGTGGGTGCTCACCGAGCTTGCGGACGGCTTGGCGGCGCCTGCCACACGCGGGAGCTTTGTGCGGCTCCTCGCCTCGCTCCGCGCGGACCACAAATGCATCATCATTCCTGCGTCGCAGGAGCTTTTCGAGTTGGGCATGGGACTGTATCAGGAGCGCCCCGACAAAGGGTGGACGCTGACGGACTGCGTCTCCTTTGTCGTCATGAAGGATCGTGGGATCCGCGACGCCCTGACTGCTGACCACCACTTCGAGCAGGCCGGGTTCACGGCTCTCCTGGGATAGCCGCCCTCGACCTGCGCCCATTTCGAGATCAAGACCCTCCGCCTCAAGCTCTCCTGAGCCACTCGCGCCCCTCCCGCGGGCCAACGCGGCCCGCGGGAGGCCGGCGAGCCCTCCTTCCGGCACGCAAGTTGCACTTCCCTCTTCCGGCATTCGGGGCCGCACCGGAATCCGGAGATGACGCAAGATGCACGGGATTCAGCACTTGCGCAGAACCCACGAGGAGAAGGAGGCGAGGATGAAGCAACTCAGCGTGAGGGGTTTTGCTCACGTTGTGTCGGGCTTCGCGACACTTGCACAAGCCCAGAGAACCTGAGGCGGGTGGGAGACGCAGCGTCGAAAGGAGGCACAAGATGAAGAAACTCGCACTGATCGCGGCATTGGTCTGCTTGAGCTTGCCGGCTCTGGCGGGCGACGACGCCAACCCGCCGCCGGCCCCGGGCAAGGGCCTTCGCGGCGCCGTCCGCGAGAAGGTTCGTGAAAAGGCCCGCGAGAGGGTCCTCGGGAAGTTCGACCAGGACGGCGACGGCAAACTGGAGCCCGAAGAGCGCGCCGCGGCCCGCGAGGCGCTCGTGAACCGCCTCATGCAGCGCTTCGACAAGGATGGCGATGGCAAGCTCTCGCGCGAGGAGCTCTCCGAGGCCCTCGTCGCCCTCCGCGGCCGCCTCGAGCAGGCGCGCCAGCACCGCGCCGGCAAGGGCGCCAATGCTCACGCCGGGCCGAAACTGTAGGCCGCCCCTCAACCTCCCGCGGGGTGGCAACCCGCGGGAGGTTTCTCAGGCCTGGCCCTCGAGCAGCGCGTCGGGGGCCTCGAGCAGGTCCTTGAGGCTCTTGAGGAATCGGGCGGCCATGGCGCCCTCGATGATGCGGTGGTCGCACGAGAGTGTGAGCCGCATCACGCGGGCGATGCAGATGGCGTCGCCGCGCACTACTGTCGCCGGCAACGCCGATGCCACGCCCAGCGTGATGGCCGACGGCGGGTTGATGATCGGCTCGAAGTGCTCGACGTCGAACATCCCCAGGTTGGTGATCGTGAGGGTGGGGTGTCTGCGCTCGTCGGCCGAGAGTTTGCCTCCGCGCGCCTTCTCGACCAGCGGCTTCGTGCGCTCGACGATCTCCTTGAGTGAGAAAGCCTGCGCGCCGCGCAGCACGGCCACGGTGAGGCCCTGATCGGTGTCCACCGCGATGCCCAGGTTGATGTTCTTCCACCGGATGATCTTGCCGCGGTCGTAGCTGCGGTTCACGAGGGGGTTGGCCTGGACGGCCTTCACGACGGCGAGCATGAGCAGGTGGGTCACGGTGGCCCCGCCGAACTTCTCTTTCAACTCGTCTTTCATCGCTAGCAGCTTCGTCACGTCGGCCCCGCGGGTCATGTAGAAGTGCGGGATGACGTGCTTGGAGGCCGTGACCGTGCGGGCCTGGGTCTTGAGGCGATAGGGCGCGTCCTCGACATCGGCCTCCTCGGGCGCCACGACGATGGGGGGCAGTTCCTCGTCGGGCGAGGGGGGGATGACTGGGGTTGGTGGGGCGGCCTTCAGGCCGGAGGGAGACGGGCTGAAGCCCGCACTACGAACGGCAGCCTCGACGTCGGCCGCCACGATCCGCCCGCCCGGGCCGCTGCCCTTGAGCGTCGCAATGTCCACGCCCTTCTGCTGGGCGAGCAGGCGGGCGTAGGGAGAGATGGCGATACGGCCGGGCGTGATGCGCGAAGCGCGATGCGTGAGAGGAGGGGAAGCCATTGCGGGGGCCTGCGGCGCTTCGCGGAGATGGGTTGGGGTTGGTTGCGCGACGCGCGACGCGGGACGCGGGACAGGAGGCGGCGCCTCGGGTTCGGGCGCTTCGGCCGCGGTGGCTTGTGCCGCTCGCGGCTCGTGGCTCGCGGCGGGGGCCTCGGCCTCGGTGGCGATCAGGGCGATGGCCTCGCCCACGGCCGCCTCCTCGCCCGCCGGCCGCAGAATCCTCGACACCGTGCCGCTCGTGAAGCACTCCAGCTCCAGCGTGGCCTTGTCGGATTCCACCTCGGCGAGCACGTCGCCCTCGCTCACGGTGTCGCCTTCCTTGACCTTCCAGGCGACGACCTGGCCCGAAGTCATGCTGTCAGATAACTTGGGCATGGTGACTTGGTACATGGATGTCCTCCGGGTTGAGAGAGCTTCGAGCCGCGAGCCACGAGCAGCGAGTTTGGAACGAGGAAGCCCTGAATCCTGGCTCTGAAGCTCGTGGCTCGCCGCTCGCAGCATTCAGCGCCCCAGTGCTCGGCGCGCCGCCTTCACCACATCCGCCGCGTGCGGAATACAGGCCTGCTCCAGGTTCTTCGCGTAGGGCAACGGCACGTCGGCGCCCGAGACGCGCTCGACGGGGGCGTCGAGAGCGTCGAAGGCCAGCTCGTAGATATTCGTCGCCACCTCGGCTGCGATGCCGCAGGCGGGCGGGCACTCCTCGATGACCACGGCGCGGTGAGTCTTCGAGACGGAGGCGACCACCGCCCCCTTGTCCCACGGCCTCAGGGTGCGGAGGTCAAGCACCTCGGCCTTCAGGCCGTCCTTCGCGAGCGCCTCGGCGGCCTCGAGGGCCACGTGGGTCATGGCCCCGTAGCCCACCAGCGTGACGTCGCTCCCCTCTCGGAGCACCTTGGCCTCTCCGATGGCGGCCGGCTCCAGGCCATCGGGCACTTCGCCCTCGAGGTTGTACAGGCCCTCGTGTTCGAGGAAGATCACGGGATTGTCGTCGCGGATGGCCGCTTTGAGCAGGGCCTTCGCATCGGCCGGCGTAGCGGGGTAGACGACGAGGAGGCCGGGGGTGTGGACGAAGAAGGGCTCCAGGCTGTGGGAATGCTGGCTGCCGAGCTGATGCCCTCCCCCGCCCGGCATGCGGAGGGTGACGGGCAGAGTCACTTGCCCGCCGAACATGTAGCGCATCAGGGCCAGGTGGTTGAGGATCTGGTCCATGGCGACGAATGCGAAGTTGACGGTCATCAGTTCGGGCACGGGTCGGAGCTGGCCCATCGCGGCGCCGATGGCCATGCCCACGATGCCCGCCTCAGAGATGGGCGTGTCGAAGACCCGCTTGGGGCCGAACTCCTTCAGCAGCCCGCGCGTGACCTTGAACGAGCCTTCGTATTCGGCCACGTCCTCGCCGAAGAGCACCACAGTCTCATCGCGCTGCATCTCCTCGCGGAGGGCCTGGTTCAGGGCATCTCGGTAGCTGAGCTTGGGCATACAGGGCACTCCTCGTCAGACCTGTCGGACACGTCGGACGGGTCGGATCGCTCGGACGGGTCAGTCCACATAGAGGTCCTCGTAGAGCCGCTCGGGCGGCAGCTCCTGCCCCGCCTCGGCGAACTTCACGGCCTCGTCTAGCACCTGGCGGACCTTGGCATCCAGGGCCTTGAACTCCTCGTCGGGCACGTCGAAGTCGTGCTGGATGACGGCCTTGATGCGGGGAATGGGGTCGCGCTGCTTCCAGAACTCGACCTCCTTCTTGTCGCGGTAGGTGGCGGGGTCGCTCATCGAGTGGCCGCGGTAGCGGTAGCACTTGGCCTCGATAAACGACGGCCCCTTGCCCGTCCGTGCCCGTTTGATCGCCCGCTCCATCACGCTCTGCATCTTGAAGAAGTCCATGCCGTCCACCACGCTCGTCGGCAGATCGTAGGCGTATCTCGCCTTGCGGGCCATGGATTCCTGGGCGCTGGAGCGCTGGACGGAGGTGCCGATGGCATAGCGGTTGTTCTCGCAGACCCAGATGACGGGGAGCTGGTAGAGGGAGGCCATGTTGAGGGCCTCGTGATAGGCGCCCTGGTTGGTCGCGCCGTCGCCGAAGAAGCACAGCACCACGCGGTCCTCGCCGCGGTACTGGATGGCGAGGCCCAGGCCCACGGCGATGGGGCACATGCCGCCCACGATGGCGTAGCCGCCGAGGAAACTGATGTCGGGGTCGTACAGGTGCATCGAGCCGCCCTTGCCCTTGCAGCAGCCGTTGGCGTGGCCGAAGAGCTCGGCCATGGCCTTGCCCGGGTCGCCGCCGCGCAGGATGTAGTAGCCGTGGTCGCGGTACGAGCCGACCACGTAGTCGTCGGGACGCAGCGACCACAGGGCCCCGAGGGCCACGGCCTCCTCGCCGCTGTAGAGGTGGCAGAAGCCGCCGATGCGGCCCTTCATGTACTGTTCGGCCACGCGCGTCTCGAACAGGCGCGCGAGCTGCATGCGGTAGTAGACCTGCATCAAGTCGTCTTTGCGCATTCGTCGGGCTCCATCGGAGAGAAGTACCGCTTCCCTGCCCCGCAGGTGGGGCAGGTCCAATCCTCGGGCAGCTCCTCGAACGGCGTACGCGGCGGCACGCCGTTTCCGGGGTCGCCCTCGTCGGGATCGTACACGTAGCCGCAGATGCGGCACCAGTGCTTTCTCATCACGTCCTCGCGCCGGCCTCCCATTCGCCTCCCGCTCAACCTCCCGCAGGTTTGGAACCCGCGGGAGGTCGGGTCAGTTCACCCGCCTGAGAACCTCGGCGAACTTCTCCGGGTCCTTGGCCTCATCGTAGCCCAGCTTCTTCACCAGCCTGCCGCCGGAGTCGAGCACCACCACGAGGGGCGGCCCGGGCACGTCGAAGCGCTTCACCAGCTCTGCATTGCGGCTGGTCTCCACGTCAATCTTCAGCGCGCGGAAGCGCTGGAGCTCGGCTCGCACCACGGGGTCGGCAAACGTCGTGCGATCGAGCACCTTGCAGTAGCCGCACCATTCGGCCGTGAAGTCGAGCACGATGGGCTTGCCCGCGGCCAGCGCCTCTTTGAACAAGCCTGGGTCGCCGTGCACGAACGCATCGGGCTGCGTCGCGCCGGGGACGGTGCCCCCGCTGGGCCGCGGCTCCACGTCGAGCCCGACGAGCACACACCAGCCGGCCGTCGCCAGCGCGGCGATGCCCAGCAGCCGCTTCACCCGAGCGCCCGCGCCGCTCTCGGGCGTCAGGGAGTCCAGCCCGCCCAGGAATACCGTGCCCGCGACGAGCGCGGCCGCGCTGCCGAGCCAGAAGGCCGTCTCGCCCACCACGGGCCGCAGGAAGTACACGGCCGCCCACAGCAGCACGAAGCCGATCAGGTGCTTCACCCACTCCGTCCACGCGCCGGCCTTCGGCAGAAGGCCCGAGGACACTCCCGCCACGATGAGCAGCACGCCCATGCCCCAGGCGAGCGCGAACATCATGGCCGCCCCGAGCAGGCGATGGCCCGTCGTGGCGATCTCGGTGAGCACGGCCAGCAGCGGCCCCGCCACGCACGGCCCCGCGGCCACGCCGGTCACCAGCCCGAGCAGCAGCACGCCGAGGAGCCCCTTCTTGCGCCCCGCCACCTTGTCGCCCAGGCCGCCCAGGAACGCCGGGGCCTGGATGGTCACCACGTCGAACATCCCGAGGGCGAACAGCACGAACACCGCGGCAATGCCGACCAGCACGTAGGGCGACTGAAGCGCCAGCCGCACCGAAGCGCCCAGCGCCGCCACCAGCGCGCCCAGCACGGCGTACGTGAGTGCGATGCCCAGCACGTAGACCGAGGAGAGCAGGACGGCTTTGAGGCGCGACGCCTGCTTCTGCGCGCCAATCACCGCCACGGTGATCGGGATCATCGGGTAGACGCACGGCGTGAGGCCCAGGGCCAGGCCATAGACGAACGCCTTGGCGATCTGCCGGAGGACGAACAGCCAGCCTGCCTCCGGCACGTCCTCGACCATCGGGGCGGCCGCCGCGGCACCCGTCGCCGCGCTCGCCCCGATGGCAACCTCGTGCACCAGCGGATGCTTCGCCGGGCGGAAGCACACCGTATCGGTGCAGCCCTGGTAGCTCACGGTGCCCCTGAGGAGCGCGGTTTCCCCTGCGGCGCCCGTCACCTGGAACTTCACCACAATGGCCACCGTGCCCTCGTAGGCCTCCAGCGTGGCGCCGGGCTCGCCCGAGATCAGGTCGGGAATGAGCTTGCCCTTCGGCCTCATGACCTCTCTTTCGGCGGCCCCCTTCAGCTCGTCCCACTGGAACTTGATGGAGTCCCTGTAGAGATGCACGTCGCCGCGGAGCTTGAACGTTACCGTCAGGGCCAACTCGCCGCCGGCAGACGCCTCGGCGGGCGCGAGGGCGCTGCTCACCTGGAACGGCTGTTCCTCGAAGTCCTCGGCACCCAGGGCGACCAGGGCCAGCGCAAGCATCCAGGCGCCGGACGTCAATCTAGCGGTCATCGGTGGCCTCCAGATGGGACGGATAGGACAGATGGGATCCGTTCCCTGGACACGTTCTATGGGTCCTCCCGGTCCTATCCGTCCTATCCCTCTCTTGCTCTCCTTGCTGCGGGGCGCCGGAGGACGGTCCACCGCCGCCCATCGGCCGCGATCATGGCATCGGCCTCTCTCGGGCCCCAGGTGCCTGCGGGGTACCGGGGCAGCGCGGTGAGCGGGTCCTCCGCACAGGTGTAGAGAATGGGCGTGAGGAAGGCCCACGCCGCCTCGACCTCGTCGCTGCGCGTGAAGAGCGTGGAGTCGCCCAGGGCCGCATCGAGCAGCAGCCGCTCATAGGCGTCGGGCGGCTCGCCGCCGAAGGCCGCGGCGTAGCCGAAATCCATCCGGAACGGCTCGATGCGCACGCCGGCCCCCGGGCGCTTGACCTGGAACTGAAGCGAGATGCCCTCGTTGGGCTGGATGCGCAGCGCGAGCACGTTCGGAGCCATCGGGCCGAACGGCGGGGCATTGAAGAGCACCTGCGGCACGGGCTTGAAGTGGACGCCGATCTCGGTGACCCGCTCCGCCAGCCGCTTGCCGGTCCGCAGGTAGAACGGCACGCCGGCCCAACGCCAGCTTTCGATGAAGGTCTTGAACGCCACATACGTTTCGGTGATCGAGTCGGGCGCCACGCCCGGCTCCTCGTGGTAGCCGGGCACGGGCCGGCCGGCCACTTCGCCCGCCTCGTACTGCGCGCGCACGAGTTCGCTCGTCACGCAGGCCCGCGGCATGGGGCGCAGGCACTTGAGCACCTTGACCTTCTCGTCGCGCACCGTGTCGGGGTCGAGCGAGTTGGGCGCCTCCATGCCCACGAACGCGAGGAGGTGCATCAGGTGGTTCTGGACCATGTCGCGCAGCGCACCCGCCTGGTCGTAGTACGGCCCCCGCTGCTCCACGCCCACGGTCTCGGCGACGGTGATCTGCACGTGGTCCACGTACTTGTGGTTCCACAGCGGCTCGAAGAGGGCGTTGGCGAAACGCAGCACGAGGATGTTCTGGACCGTTTCCTTGCCGAGGTAGTGGTCAATGCGGAAGATGCGGTCCTCGGCGAAGGCGCTGCGGATGTGTGCGTTGAGGGCGCGGGCGCTGGCCAGGTCGCGGCCGAAGGGCTTCTCGATGACCAGGCGCGCCCAGCCACGGCACGGCTCGCCCGGCACGCTGAGGCCCGCGGCGCGGATCTGCTCGGCGATGGGCGCGAACATCGCCGGCGGCGTCGCGAGGTAGAACAGCGTGTTGCAGGGAGCGTTCCGCGATGCGGCCAGGGCCTCGAGCCGCGCCCGCAGCGCGGCGAAGCTCGCGGCATCCGAGTAGTCGCCGCGGTGATAAAAGAGCCTGGACGCGAACTGCGGCCAATCAGCCGTGGCTGGCTTGTCGGGGGCGAACTGGTCGAGGGCCTGTCGGACCTCCTCGCGGAACGTCTCGTCGGCCATCGGGGTGCGGGCGAAGCCCACCACGGCGAACTGCTCGGGCAGAAGCCGCTGCTGGAAGAGGCGGTAGACCGCGGGCAGGAGCTTCCGGGCCGCCAGATCGCCCGAGGCGCCGAAGATCACCAGCGTGAACGGCTCAGGCGAGTCCCGGCGGCGGCTGGGGCCCTGTGCGTTCCCTGGGGCCATCCTTCGCACCTCCTGGCGGGCGGTCGCGGCCTTTGCCCCGCCCGCCATGTTACGCGGGATGCGGTCCGGGGTCAAGGGCAGGCGGCCACGGCTCAGGCCGTGAGGACGGCGGCCTTGAGGGCATCGAGCCCCAGGCGGTCGAGCACGCGCCCGAGTCGCTCGTGGGGCTTGGCGTGGTCGCGGTAGAAGGCCACCACGCGGTCCACGAGGGCCAGGGCCTCTGCGGTGCCGAGGTTCTCGGCCAGGGTGTCGGCCAGGCGCGGCCGCGCGCCGCCGCTGCCGCCGACCAGCACCATCCAGCCCTTGGACTTGCCGACGAGGGCGACGTCCTTGATGCACGTCTCGGCGCACTGGTTCATGCAGCCGGCCACGCCGATCTTGAGCTTGCCGGGCAGGTTCATGCCGTGGTACTGGGCGTCGAGCTGCATGCCCACGGCCAGGCTGTCCTGGGTGCCGCGCTTGCAGAAGGTGGTGCCCGGGCAGACCTTCACGCTGCGCACGCACAGGCCCACGGCCGCGCCCGGCGACATGCCGAGGTCCTGCCACACGGCGTCCACGTCGCTCTCCTTCAGCCCCACGATGGCGATGCGCGCGGCGCTGGTGACCTTGAGGGCCGCGGCGCCGTACTTCTCGGCCACGTCGGCCAGCTTGCGCAACTGCCCGGGCGTCACCACGCCGCAGGGCAGATGGGGGGCCACGGCATAGGTCTGCTTGTCGCGCTGGAGGATCGCTCCCTTGTCACCGTCCTGGATCATTCCCGGCTCCTTCTCGGCCCACGCTGAGCGTTCCACATGGGCGCACGGTCCATTGGTTGCCGACACAAACACGGCGTCGAGTCTGGGATTGGGCGCTGCCCGACGGCTCGTCGGGCGGCGCCCAGAGAAGTCCCCTCAACCTGTTCCTCGCGGGACGGCGGGGTCCCGCGCCCGATGCCCCGGAGACCCCGGGGCGCTCACGGGCATCAGCCGCCTTTGCGGGGCGTTTTGTCGAGCACCACGCCGGCGTCTTCGAGCTTCTTGATGTAGGCGGCCGGGTCCTTCTTGAACGTCTCGGGGCAATCATCGCAGCAGAAGTAGACTCGCTTGCCCTCGTAGTCCGCGAAGAACCTCTTGTCAATCTTGCCGCCCATGACCGGGCACGTCGTCTGGGCGTTGGCCGGCGGCGCGGCGGCATCGCCTTTCTTCTCTTCCCAACAGCCCATGAGGGCGAGGCCGGCGGCCGCCGCGAATGCGGCGGCACACAGCACGTGGAGTGTGTTCTTCATGGTCTTCAATCTCCTGCCGGTCGCTGGGCGCGCGGTTCACCCACGTTGCGCCAGCGCGCGGTCGAGCATGATCAGGCCGTGGGGCGACTCGCCGATCATCTTGAGCTGCGCCACGATGGCGTCGGCGTTCTTCTCCTCCTCGACCTGCTCGGTGACGAACCACTGGAGGAGGATGCCCGTGGCGTTATCCTTCTCGGCCGCGGCCAGCTCGACAAGTTTGTTGATGAGGCCGGTCACCTTCTGCTCGTGCGCCAGCACGGCCTCGAAGGCGGCCAGGGGGGTGGCCCACTCGGCCGGCGGCGCGGCGATGGCGGCGAGCGTCACGCGGCTGCGACGATCGTTGATGTACTCGTAGAGCTTCAGGGCGTGGCCGTTCTCCTCCTTGGCCTGAAGCTTGAGCCAGTGGGCGAAGCCGGGGAGATTCTTGGCCTCGAAGTCGGCGGCCATGGCCAGGTACAGGTACGAGGAGAAGAGCTCCGCGTTCACCTGCTTGTTCAGCGCCTCTTCCATCTTCTTGCTCAGCATCCCGATGCCTCCTTCCCAGGGGTCTGTGATGTCGCCCCGCGCCGTGACTCTCACGGTGCGAGTTGCTCCACAGCGGCCAGCACGGCCTCGTAGTCGGGCTCGTGCGTCATCTCCTTCACGAGTTGCACGTAGCGGATCACGCCCTCGCGGTCCACCACGAACACGGCCCTGGCGAGCAGCCGCAGCTCCTTGATCAGCACGCCGTAGGCCGTGCCGAACGAGGCGTCGCGGTGGTCCGACAGGGTCTTCACGTTCCGGATGCCCGCCGCGCCGCACCAGCGCGCCTGGGCGAAGGGCAGGTCCATGCTGATCGTCAGCACGGCCACGCCGCTGCCCAGGCTGGCCGCCTCCTTGTTGAAACGGCGAGTCTCGAGGTCGCACACGGGCGTGTCGAGCGAGGGCACGGAGACCAGGATGGCCACCTTGCCCTTCGCCGCGGCGAGGGTCACTGGCGCGAGGGCGTTGTCCAGCGCCGTGAAATCCGGCGCCTTGTCGCCCGGCTTGAGCTCCGGGCCGATCAGGGTGAGCGGGTTGCCTTTGAACGTGGTTGCGCCGGCTCGCTCGTTCATCGGGGCCTCCTCTCGTGGGTTCTGAGGTCTGGCTCGATCTTAGCACGGCTCATGATCGCAAGCAAGAGGCAAGTTGGCTTGGCGACTTGACAAGACGCCCCCCGCGCGGTAGCCTTCTCCTACCCCGTGCAAGCTTCGCCCCAGCCAGGAAACTCCATGAGCAGCGTGCTGAACGCCGTTGACGCGGTCTTCCAGACCTATGACATTCGGGGGAAGTACCCCGAGCCTCTGTCGCCTTCCATCGCCTACCGGGCCGGCCGGGCCATCGCCGCCTATCTGCGCGAGGCGATGCGGGTGGACACCGGCCACGTGGCGCTCGGGCGCGACATCCGCCACGGCGCGCTCGAGCTGGCCGCCGCCGTCGCCCACGGGCTCCAGGACGGCGACATCACGCCGGTGGACCTCGGCCTGATCTCGTCCGATATGGTCTACTTCGCCACGGGCGAGTTCCGCGGCGAGTTCGACGGCGGCATCATGATCACCGCCTCGCACAACCCGCCCGAGTACAACGGCCTGAAGTTCGTCCTCTCCGGCGCCCGCTCGGTGGATGAGGACACCGGGCTGAAGATCATCCACGACATCATGGTGGCCCGCCTGGCCGACGACCCGCCCGCGGCACTTGCCCCGCTCCAGGCCGTGCGGCGCGACGTGGCGGAGGCCTATGTGACCAAGCTCTTCGCCATCGCCCCCGGGCCCTACCGGAAGCTCAAGGTGGCGGTGGACGCGGGCAACGGCATGGCGGCCAGCATCTTTCCGCTCGTGGCGCGCCGCCTGCCCTGCGAGGTCATCCCCCTCCACGGCGAGCTCGACCCCGACTTTCCCGCCCGCGGCCCCGACCCCACCGAGAAGGGCGCCCTGACGGCCCTCCAGGCCGCCGTGCGCGAGCACGGCGCCGATCTCGGCCTGGCCTTCGACGGCGACGCCGACCGCGCGGTGATCGTGGACGAGACGGGCGCCGTGGTAGGCGGCTCGGTGCTCACCGCGCTCTTCGCCCGCGAGTTCCTGGCCCGCTGCCCCTACCAGCCCGTGCTCTTCGACCTCACGTGCAGCCTGGCCGTGCGCGAGGCCGTGGCCGAGGCCGGCGGCACGCCCATCGCCGCGCCTGTGGGCCACTCGCGCATCAAGGAGCGCCTGCACAAGTGCAAGGGCCTCTTCGGCGGCGAGGAATCGGGCCACTACTACTTCCGCGACTTCTACTGCTGCGACAGCGCCATGCTCGCCGCGCTCGTGGCCTTTCAACTCCTCAGCAGCACGGGGCAGCGCCTGTCCGACCTCGCGCGCCCCCTCGCCACCCGCTATCACCGCACGGGCGTGAAGCTGCACTTCGCGAGCCGCGAGGACGCCCTCGCCCACATCCCGCGGCTCGACGTGCCCTTCCCCGACGCCTCGGCCTGCGACGTCACCCGCCTGCCCACGGCGGACGTGCGGAAGGACTACGACGATTGGTGGTTCTGCGTGCGTCCCTCGGGCACCGAGCGCGAGGTGTTGCGCATCACCGTCGAGGCGCGCGACCCGGCCACCGCCGAGCGGCGGCTGGCCGAGCTCAAGGCCGTGCTGACTGCGTAACAGGGAACGAGCGGCCACCTACGGGCCCGCGGGGCGGGTGTCCGTGAACCGCGCGGGCATGACGCCGTGGTGCCCGCAGTACTCGAGCACCTTGTGCGACGTGAGCATCTGCGTGTCGCCCTCGCGCTCGCGGGCCACCTGACCCGGGGCGAGGCCCTCGTGCCCCAGGCGCCGCATCTCCTCGGTGTCGTGGCCGGGGTGTGCCACGATCAGGTAGGTGCCAGGCCCGGCCGCCTCGAGCCGCGCGATCAAGTCGTCGGCCCGATCCTCGTACCTCCAGGGCGACCGGGGCAGAGGCTCGTAGCCGCGCCCCCCGTGCCGCAGGCCCTCGCGCGCCATCAGCGCGTCCAGCCGCTCGCGCACGCCCGGCAGCCAACTGAAGCCCATGTGCTCGTCGAGGTACGCGATCTTCAGGCCGGCGGAGCGGGCGCGCGCGAGCTGGGCCTCGATCTCGGCCAGCACCTCGTCGGCATTGCCGCCCCGCTCGTGCGTGATGTTGGGCGTGCGGTGGAAATGGCCGTTCGCGTCCACCAGCGTCGGCACCCGCTCGGGCGGGAGGACGGGGCCCCACTTCACCGCGTCCCACTCGGCGTTGATTGTGGCGTGGAGGCCCACGCACACGTCCTTGCGGCCGGCGAGCATGGCCGCGGCCTCATCGGCGAACGGGCAGCAGGCCATCACGCCCACGTTGAGCGCCAGCCCCGCCTCCACGCACTCCATGATCGCCTGGTTGGCCGTGTGGCACGAGCCCGCGTCGTCGGCGCGGGCGAGGAGACGGATTCGAGGATTCTGCATCAGTGGCCTCCTTCCCCAAGCGTGACCCTCACGCCGTCGGGGCAGTCGTACTCGACGTGGACCTTGCGCCCCTCGCGCCGCCACTCGATGCGGAGGGGGCCTCTTGGATGCGGATAGGCGCCACGCGCCCACTCGAGCGTGCCTGGCTGCGGGAGGATGCGGACGACGTCGGGGTTGCCGGGCTCGGGGAACTGGACGCCGAGGACGGCCGAGGAGAGATACCAGGTCGCCGCGCTCGACCAGGCGTGGCAAAGGCTATCGGTCTGCGGCCAGTGCTCCCAGCAGGTCCACGCGCCCCGGTCGAGGAGCCAGCCCCAGGAGCGGCGGATGAAGTCCTCGGCCTCCGTGGCGCAGCCGTGGCGGTAGAGGGCGCCGAGGCCGTAGAAGGCGAAGTAGGAGCCGATGGTGGCGACCGTCTCGCCGTTCGGGCCGCTGGGGGTGAGGTTGCGCTTCAGGGCGCGGACGAGCCAGTCGAGCGCCGGCTGCACCTGGCCGCCCTCGGCGATGTCGTAGAGGAGCGCCAGGGCGTTGGCGGTGACCGACGGCGGAGCGTCGGGCACGGCAGCCGGCAAGTGCTCGACGAATGCCTGGTGCCTCTCGCTCCAGAAGCTGGCGCGGATGGCGGCGGCCAGGCGGTCGGCCCGCTCGCGCCAGCGCGTGGCGAGGGCCGCCTCGCCGACGAGGTCGAGCACGTGGGCGCCGTCGGCGAAGGCGCGCTGGATGAAGCAGTTGAGGCCGCACGTCACGCGGCTGCCCTTGGCCTGGGGGCCATCCACGTAGGGGTGGAGCGAGGAGCCGTCGCACAGTTCCGTGTCCTCGGCCTGGAGGGCGTCAAGGCCCGCAAGCAGGCGTTTGAGGCCGGGCAGCATCTCGCGGAGGAACGCGGCGTCGCCCGTGCGTGCCCAGTAGTGCCAGAGGCACTGGACGAGGATGGCCGAGTAGTCGGGGTGGCGGCCCGGCGGTAACCCGTGCGGGCAGGGGCGGATGAGGCCGTTCTCGCCCTGCGACTGGAAGAAGAGGCCGATGCAGCGGCGGAAGAGCGCCGTGTCGCCGAACGCCGCGAGGTTCGAGTAGAACTCGGCGAAGAAGTCGCCCGTGTAGAGGCCGCGCTCGCGCCAGGGGCAGTCGAGATAGGCGTCCTCCATGCAGGCCCGTAGGGTCGGCGGCCCGAGCGCCCAGATGCGGTTGAGCAGGGGGTCCGAGCACTCGAACGAGCCAATCGGCTCCACGGGGTAGGCTGCCCGCGTGAGCGACACGCTGTGAAGCTCGAAGGCCGACAGATCGCCCTTCACGAGCACTTCGAGGTAGCGGCAGCCGCGGGGGTGGAAGGTCTGCCACGTCTGCCGCCCGTCGCGGGCGACATAGCGCTCCATCATGTCCACGAAGTAGCGCCAATGCACTGCGGCGGTGCCGTCGGGGTTGAGGCGTTCGGTGTAGGCCACATCCACCACGGTGCCCGCCTTGGCCGTGAACTCGAGCACCGGCCGCCCGAGCACCTCGCCGCCGAAGTCGAAGAGCAACGCCAACGCTGCGCCTTTCGGAGGCGCCGCGGGCAGTCTCGTTTGCCCGTGCGCTTCCAGACGCTCGAAGGTTCTCCACGCGCGTTCGCGGCACGGCGTATCGGCCTTCCTCTCGCGCGGCCAGGGCTTCCACGGCCTCAGGGCCTGGGGCAGGTCGTCGGGCGACGCGAGCGGCCAGGCCACGCGGTCGGCCTCGGCGGCGAGGGCATCCTCCCACAGCCCGCCCACGAGGAACGTGTTCGGGGAGCCAATCTGCCTCTCGGCGCTCAGCTCCAGACCCGCCTCGCGCGGCAGGGCGAGATAGAAGTCCCACCAGTCGTGTTTCACGGTTTCGACCATGAGGAACGTGTTCCAGCCCGCGCGGAGGCGGAGCGGGAAGTCGCGGCGGAGATGCTCGTCGCGGCGGGAGGCCGGCAGGACTTGCTCGCCGTTGACCCAGTACTTGCCCCACCAGGCGCCGAACGTCGTCTCCTGGTCGCGCGGCGAGTGGAGGAACGCCATCACGGCCACGCGGGCGTCGGTGTGCAGGCCCTTGCCGCCCGTCGCCACCACCATGAGCGAATAGACGTCCTCGCTCGGGAACTCGCGCGCGGCCCAGGCGCCGAGGCAGCGAACGGGAGGTTGCCTGCTCTCGTCGAGCAGGGGAATCGAGCGGGGCCGCAACTGCCCCCAGTGCTCGGGATGCGCGTGGAGAACCGCACGTGGCCAGCCGCGGTCGTCGAAGTCGGGCCGCTCCCAGCCAAGCGGCATCTTGCGCGCGTCGAGATGCTCGGCGGGGTTGAGGGCGAACGACATGTAGTGCGTGTCGGGCCTGTGGCCGGGCGACTCCATCGCCCGCCACGACTCGTCGGTCGCAATGGCGATGGCATCGCCCGCTTCGTCGCGGGCCTCGCCCCAGGCGATGAGACCGCCGAAGCTCGGCTCCGAGTGGAACGTCACCCCGCCCGTGCTGTTGACGACGAGGGCGATGGCGTTCCGCCCCTGTCGCAGCGCGGGCGCGAGGTCAACGGTGTCGTACTCGGGCTTGGAGGGGAAGAACCGCGCCGGCCCGTGGCCGAGCACCTGGCCGTTCACGATGAGGCGATAGCGCGTGTCGGCGAACACGTTCAGGCTGCCGCCGGCCGGCTTCGCCGCCAGCTCGAATGTCGTGCGAAACAGCCCCCAGCGGTTCCGCCCCCTGCCCTCGGCGTCGAACCAGATGAACCTGGCGTCCAACGGTGCCTCCTTACTTCCCAAACGCGAACGGGCACGAGCGGGTGGGGTCGGAGAACATGAGGCTCGCGGGCCAGTTCACCTTGTAGTCCTGCTCGTTGCCCCAGGCGTTGATGCACGAGAGGGAAACGCCGACGCGGACGACCTCGCCCGGGGCGCCCGTGGTCGGAAGGATGTCCTTGCCGCCGCGCCCGGCGATGCCGCCGACGAGCTTCACCTCGGCGAAGGGGATGCGGGCCATGACGGCATAGCCGGGCCGGCCCCTGAACGAGGCGCCCGTGACGGCCCCCAAGTGCCGCCCGAGGGGATGGCTCGACAGGTCGTCGAGCTTCGCCGCCCAGATGCAGTCGCGCGGCAGGGCGTAGTTGGCCGCCCACTCCTTGCCCTCGCGGTTGTGGTGGCGGTGCTTGAAGAGCGCGGGAGAGCCGTCGCTTGTCATCCCCAAAGTAAACTGCTCTTCTTCCAGCCACAGTTCCACGCAGTCGAACTGCCACATGGCGTTGCCCTTCGGGTCATCGAAATGCATGGTGTCGTCGGCGACGAGGAACATGGCATAGAGGCTGGCCCCGTCGTGGGCGATTGCGCCGATGGCTGTGCCTGCGCGAAAGGTCTGCCAGAGGTCGTCTGGCACGGACCTACGGAACCCAGGTGTAGGAAGCATAACGATTTGCGGCATGACGCCCGCGTTCTCCCAGGGAGCCCAGTCGCCGCTGGCTTTCAGCTCAGGCACCCTTGGGATGGTGAGGAGGCGCTCGACGGGCTTGCCTTGTGTTCGGTCAGGCAAGGGCGGCGGACCGGCTTGGGTGGCAGGATTGTTCCACGTGAAACGTATAACGCTACGCTCGATTGTGTCGGCACCCTCGACGCGCAGCCGGGCGAAACGCCCGATTGCGTCGTCTTCCACATAGGCCCCAGGCTTGCCGTCGGGGCGCAGGTAGGCGTGGACGCCGTAGCGGAGGTCCACGAAGCCGATGCTGTAGTTGCACGGCCAGCTCCAGTTGCCCGTGGCGAGGCGCAGGCCGTCGGCGTTGAAGAGGTCCACCTGTCCGCCGAAGCTCTTGGCGGCCATGATCCAGGCGTTCTTCCCGTCGTTGACGGCGCTGACCGACATGTAGTTGCCGCCCGAGCTGAGGGCGAACCAGAGGGGCGTGCCGTCGGGCGTGGAGCGGCCCACGCCCGTGCCGTCCGCGCCCCACCCGGGCACCATCTTGTTGTAGAGGTCGGTCACGGCCAGGTAGTAGATGTCGCCCGTCGTGCGGTCGGCGGTGATGGCGGCATTGCACTTCATCTTGCGGGGCGAGGGGTCCTCCTTGGGGCCGAGGGTGACGGGGTGGTCGAAGTCGAAGGTCGGGTTGCCCTGGCCATCGAGGCCCTGGAAGGGGATGCGCTTGAACTCGAGGCTGTAGTGCCCGCCGGCAATGATGTCGCCGCCCTTGGTGAAGGCGATGGTGGTGTAGGCCCAGCCGCCGAGGGCCTTGTGGCGGTTGTCGTAGTCGAGGGCGGTGCGGGGCTTCAGCGGGTCGCTCACGTCAAGGAGCAACAGGTCGCCCTTGCCGTGGCGGCTGAAGTAGAAGATGAACGGCCTGCCGCCGAGGACGACCGCCCCGTGGGGCGAGCCGGGCGAGAGGCTCACCGGTTTCTTCTCACCGGGCACCTCCACGCTGCCGCGGGGGCTCTCGACCAGCCACTCCCAGGCCCCTGTCTTCGGGTCAACGCGGAAGATGCCCGGCCAGCAGTAGACGTATTCGGGCTGGGTCGGGTGGACGACCGCGGTGTCCATGAAGTTGCTCAGGGCCTCAAAGGCCACGGCGCCGCTCTCGGGCCACAGGCAGCGGAGGCGTGCGTGCTCGCACAGCAGCAACCGCCCGTCGGGCGTGATGGCCGCGTCGCGCGGGTCGCTGAAGAGGTCGGACGCGACGGGTGTCCACTCCCCCTTCGGCCGCTCGCGGCCCAGGGTGCGGATGATCTTGCCGCTCGCGGCGTCGAGCCAGGCGACCTTGGCCGCCTTGCGGTCAATGACGGCGAGCCGCCCCGCGCCGGCGGCGAGATACTGCGGTGTCTCGAGGCCCGTCGCGTAACGCTGGCCAACCGAGCCATCGGGTCTGAGCGAGACAACCTCCTTTGTGGGCGGGACGTCCCCGTCCCGCGAATCGCGGCGTGTGGACACGCCGCCCACAGGGCCTGCCAAGGCCCACAGGGCGCCCTTCTCATCCGCCGCCACGTCGCCGGCGCCGGGCAGGGGCCAATCGCGCTTCTTCTGGCCGGAAGCGAGATCAATAGAGCGAATGAGACTGAGGTCGGGGATGCCCACGAAGGCGGTCTGGCCGATGACGGCCACGCCCGCGACGCCGCCCGGCGCCTTCTCGCCTGGGGCGAAGACGGGATAGCTGTCGGCCCCGTTGGCCATCTTCGCCCGCTCGCAGGAGGGCGTGAGGCGGATCAGCTTCGTCCCCTCGCCCTTGCCCACCGCGCCGATGAAGCCTTCCACAGGAGTTGTGGGCGGGATGTCCTCCTCCCGCGTCTTTGTGGGCGGGACGTCCCCGTCCCGCGTATCGCGGCGTGGAGACACGCCGCCCACAATGCCCGACACGCCGCCCACGAGGGCGAGCCCCCCGGTGAAGTCTTTCTCGGCGAAGTTGGTGGCCTGGATCGGTTGGCCGGACGATGCGTAGCGTCGGAGCGGGTAGCCCGCCTCGTCATAGATAGTGGTGATGACGAAGCCGCCATCGGGCAGCGCCACCACGCGGTCGGCATTGTCGCAGTGGTAGGCCCCCATCGCCGCCCCGTTGTCGCCCATTGCCCCGTCGTCCACGATCCGCACGTCGTGGCTCACGCTCCGCACCTCGTACTCGCCCGCGGGCGCCGGCTGCCCGAGGTCATCCAGTCCATCCCAGTAGAGATCGGCCACGCGAGGGGCGTCCGCAAGCAGTGTCCGCACGAGGGTGCCATCGGTGCGGTAGACTCCGGCGCTCTGGCGGACCTGCGCCGGCCCTCTGGCCTTCAGCGTGGCAATCTTGCGCCAGCCTGCCGCGGGTCGGGGGTCGGGATAGTCGTAGGCCCCAACGCACACGGCCTTGCCGCGGACTCGGAGAGGCCTGCCGTCGCGGTCCTGCGTCGGCTCGGGATCGATCTTGGCGCCCACGGCCATGCCCGGGAGCCCTCCACCCCAAGCGGCTGCGGGGTCAATGCGCAGGTCGCCCCCGTCGGGGTCAACGAAGCTGGGGGGCACGTGCGCGCTCTGGCGGTCTTGGCCCGAAGCGGCGTCCCACTCATAGGGGTTGGCGATGGCCGGCACAGCGCCCCAGGGGCCGGTTGTGCCGGTGAGAACGTTGTGGCGGCTGGTCCAGGCGGCGGCGGAGACTTCGTCCGCAATCAGGTTCGAGTTGTTGGCCGCAAGGATCGAGTTGGTGATAGAGCCCCATCCGCACGCGAGCAGGAGCGCCCCGGCCGTGGACGAGCCGGTGATCGTGGCGTGTGTCACCCGCGTCGCCCGCGTGCCCTTGACGAATAACCCGATGCCGCAGCGGCGGAAGACGCAGGCGTCCACGCTCAGGTCTTCCGTGCTTTCCGTCGCCAGGCCGCGCGAGAGGCCGTCGAAGGTGCATCGCTCGACAGTGATTCCGAGACACCTCTCTGCCTTGACCCCCTGCCCGGCCCCGCGGAACGTGAGGCCCGAGGCGACAAAGCAATGCAACCGATAGAGGTGGAGCGCCGGCTCCATCGGGTTGGCCGGCTCGAGGACGACGGGGCCGGGCTTCTCGCCCGTGAGCTTGCCGCTCTCGTCGCCGGTGATCGCCATCGTCGAGCCGTCGGCGGCGAAGCGCTCGGCGAGGAGCGCGGCGCAGCGGTAGGTCCCCGGCCCAATCACGATGGAATCGCCGTGGTTCACCGCCTGCACGGCGCGCAGCACCGTGGCGAAGGCGGTCTTCGGCGTCTTGCCGTCGGCCTGATCGTTGCCGCTCTGGCGGACGAACCAGGTTTGGGCGAAGGCCGAAGAGGCGGCGAAGAACACGACAATGCATTGCAGGGCGGTTCGCATGTGGGCGCTCCCTGAAGAAGGGACGAATAACCTCCCGCAGGTTCCAAACCTGCGGGAGGTTGGGGCCTACGGCTTGAAGATCAGTTCGCCCCAGTTGCGGGGCTCGAGCTTGAGTTCGAAGACCTCGTCGTTGACGATGCCGGTGGCCTGGTTGCTCCAGTGGGTGCGCAGCACGGTGTCTTTGCCCGCCGGGTCGCCGTGGGTGACGCCGAAGTCGCCGCGAAGGACCAACCCATCCCTTGGCTTGATGCCCAGTGCGGCCAGGGGAATGGCGGCCTGGACGGTGTAGCCCTTCCTGTCGCCGTGGGGCTTGACGGTGATCTTGGCATCGCCGATGACCGTGACGCTCTCGACCGTGTAGCCGTCGCGGACGACGCCGGAGTAGAACTTCTTGGGGGCCTTGTCGGCGGACTTCGGGCGGAAGAGGACGGCGGTGGGCGTGCCCTTGAAGGGGCCGATGGAGAGGCGCAGATCGCCGAGGACGGCTTCGGTCCGCTTCGGGTCGGCGGCGGGGTCGGTGCCGAGCTGGAAGTCCACGGTGTCGCCGCCGCAATAGAGGAACTCGGGGGCCTCGGCGCCGTTGACCCAGGGGGTGGCGTCCTTGACGTCCCAGGCGAGATAGAGGTTCGCGTCGTCCCACGCCGCGGCGGTGCGGACGGCGGCGTCATCCTGCTTCTTGTAGGCGGCGACCTCGGCGCCCTGGGTGTCCTTGTTGAAGTCGCCGGTGAAGGTGGGGGTAAGTTTCTTGATGGTGAGTCGTCGGGTGCCGACGGCCTCCTGGAGGTATTTCTCGCGGAGGGTGCGTGCTTGAGCGACTTCGGCGTCGGTGATGGTGAGGCGGCGGGGGTCTTTGCGGCCGAGGAGGCCGGGCAGGCCGCCGCGGCGGCCGGGCTCGAGGCGCTTCACGGTGTCGAGGCCGACGACGCGGATGTTCCAGAAGCCGGTCTTGCCGGCCTGAAGGTAGAGCTGGCCGTCGGGCGTGGCGGCGATGGAGCCGCCGAAGTCCTCGCCGCCCATGCCGGGCGGCACGTTGTCGAGGATGGCGCCGGGCTTGGCCTCGTCGGGGAAACGCATCTTCATCGGGTCGCCCTGGAAGAGGCGGGTGAGGTAGAAGCCCTCGCCGGTGAGGATGTGCCATTCGCCGCAGTTGGTGGGGATGACCCAGAGGTTGCCGATGGGCTCGGGGAGCCTGGCGGCGCCGCAGGGGCCGTAGGAGCCGCGAATCATGCCGACCTCGGGCGGCACGGCACGGTGGGAGCCGTGGACGCCGTTGAAGTTGTCGGGATAGCGCCAGATTTCCTGGCCCGTGGCGATATGGCCGCACTGGAACCAGGTCATGTCCACCCCATACTCGCCGCCCTTGAGCACGAGCGTGCCGTCGGCGGAGCCGAGGCCGGCGAGGGGCATCTTCGTGGGCTTGGCGAGGTCGTACTTCGGGGCGCCGCAGGGGGTGAAGCCGGCGACCTTGAACTGCTTGTCGCCGGAGTAGAGCGTGAGGTCGGGGGTCATGTTCATATACCAGCCGCTGAAGCGCAGTTCGCCGTCCACGCCCGTGATTTCGCCGGGCTGGCGCGCGCCGTCGCCGTTCTCGTCGGCCCAGAGCATCGTCCTGGCTGGCTTGACGTTCTGGCCGTGGCCGGTGGTGGGAATCTCCTTGCCGTCCTTGTCGGCGTAGAAGACGACGGTGCGGAGCCTCCAGTCGGTGTCGCCAAGGCGTTCGTAGACTTGGAGCGGGCCGAGGTTGTAGCTCCAGTTGGGTGCCGTGGCGAGGTAGAGACGCCCGTTGGCGCCGAGGGCGAAGCGCGCGTTGCTCATGCCCTCGCGGGTGATGGTGGCCAGGCACTTGTCGCGGCCGGTCTTGGGGTCGAGGCGCCACTCGCACGAGTGGCCGACCATGACGAGGGGGTCGAGGGGGTTGATGGCGCCGCCGAGGGCGCCGTAGGCGGTGGGGCCGAAGAACTCGCGGACGAGGGCGCCCGTCTCGGTGTTCCACACACTCACGCGCTTGGGCTTGTCGTCGGCCTCCATCGCCCAGAGCTGGCCTTTGGCATCCACGGTGAGCGCCTTGACGAACCGCATCCCGTCGGGCTGCCAGGGGCCCAAGAGCGCCCGCCCGCCTTTGCGGCCGATGGCCTTCAGCAGTTTGCCCTCGGAATTGTAGACGAGCACCTGGTTGTCGGGGTCGCCGACGGCGACGTAGGCATTCCCCTTGGCGTCGAGGGCGATGGCGTTTGCACCCTGGAGGTTCTCGATGAAGGGCTTGGCCTCGCCGGTCTCGGGGTTGGTGGCGAGCACGGACTTCCAGCCCGAAACAACGAAGAGGACGCGGGATCTGTCGGACTTGTCCGACCCGTCCGACTTGTCGGGCCCCGCCGCCTCGATGTCCACGGGCGCGGGCACGGCGAGCTTCTTGAGGAGGGCGCCGCTCTTGCCGTCGAGGACGAGCACGGTGTCGCGCTTGGTGAAGCCGACGTAGACCCTGCCGCCGCGGGCGTGGAGGCAACTCGCGCGCTCGCCCTTGTCGAGCGCAATGCCCGCGAGCTTGGCGGCATCGAGGTCGGTGGAGCCGCTGCCGGCCCAGTCGGTGAAGCCGCCGGTCTGGGCGTCGGCGCGGAAGAGCAAGCCGTCCCAGTTCATCGCGTAGACCGTCCCGCCGTCCACCGTGACGAGTTCGGCGCCGCTCATTCCGCCGCGGCTGAGGCGCCATTGGACGTTGCCGCCGAGGTCGCAGGCGACGAGGGCCTTGCCGGCCTCGGCGCCGGACCAGCCGAGATAGACCTTGTCTTTGTCGGCGTCGCAGGCGAAGGGCACGCCGTGGTCGCCGCCCCAGTTGGTCTTGCCGCTCGGGCCGTCCCAGGGCGCCGAGCCGCCGTTGCAGGCCCAGCCGACCAGGCGCAGGCCGATGCCCTTGTGCCACAGGGCATCCCACGTGTAGGTGCCGGCGGGCACGGGCTGGCCCGGCTGCCGCCAGTTGGGGGTGGTCAAGCCGTCCCACTTGACGGTGTGCGTGCCCCTGGTGCGGAACTCGCAGTTGAGGAGCTGGCGGACGGCTCTCCCCTCGGCGTCGCGGATGTTGAGCGAAATGTAGCCGTCTTCGGGCATGGTGAATGTGATCTCCTCGAAGCCGAGGAGTTCCTTGACCTTGATCAGCCCCGTCCAGTCAATGACCGGCACGCCCTGCTGCATCGTGGTGGGGAACTCGCGGGCGTCGGCGAGGCGGAGCTTGCGGGGCGTCACGTTGCCCCTGGCCTCCAGCGTGCCCGTGCCCCAGCACTGGCTGCTCATGAAGGTGAACACGCGGTCGGGCACGACGCCTGCCTTGAAGATGTCCTTGATCGTGATGCGGAACCGGGCCTCGGTGCAGAAATTGGGCTCGAGGGTGACGCCGATCTCATCGCCCGCCTTGGGCGCGCCGACCCCCTCCTTGCACAGGAGCCTCCAGGGGAGGGCGATCTCCTGGACGTAGCCCTTGCCGTCAGCGTTCTTGCGGAACTCCTGGGCGGCGCCGGCCGTCTGGGCGTCCTTCATCCCGCCCTGATCGAACTTCTTGCCGTAGGCGAGGTCAATCACGTCAATCCCGTCGCGGTCGATCCAGGCGGTGACGTGGGTGGTGCGTTCCTTGTCGGGCTGGGTGGGCGCGGTGACGAGGCGCACCTGGAGGCAGTCGCCCGCGAAGCCATAGTCGCCCTTCGAGCTGCCGGGATTGTTCATCGGCGTCTCGTCGAGCCAGCGGGCGAGGAGGTAGAGGTTTTCGGCGTCGTACATCAGGTGGAACCAGCAGGCGAGCTTGTCGCGCAGGTTCTCCACGTCGCCGCAGGCGAACACGCCGCCCGAGAGGTCCCAGTCGTCGGCCTTGCCGTCCACGACGACTTTGCCCGGTGCGGGCAGCACCTGGATGCCGAGGTTCTCGGTTTCAGTGGCCTCCGCCGCGAGCGCGAACAGAACGATGCCGAGGATGGCCGTGCACGGTCGTTGCATGATTCCGGGCTCCTATTGGGTCAGGCGGGTCTTCAGGGCCTCGAGCAGTCCATCGGGCGGCTCGCAGGGCAGCTCGATGGGCCTGTTCCGCAGCGCGCTGGTGTAGAGGCCGAGGATGGCGTTGAACTGCTCGAGCGAGCGCTCGAGGCAACACGGGTGCGGTTTCGCGGGGTCCTCCAGCCAGTCGAAGCAGGCCCCGGTGAGGCGGGCCTGGGCCAGGTCGTCCTCGACCCCATAGTGGTGCTCGCCGCGCTCGTAGCCCGCGTCGTGGGTCTGACGCTCCCACGACCACATCGTCCACTGCACGAAGCCGCGGGTGCCATAGACCGAGATGCGCTTGTGGTGGTAGCGGCTCTCCTGGGCGGTGGCCAGCGGGGCGCACAGGCCGCACACCATCATCGCGCTCACGGCGTTGGCGAAGCGGAAGCTGGCAGCGGCCATCGAGGGGGCCGGCTGACGCGACGCCAGGTCCTCGGCGCCGCCCACCTGGCCGAACACGCTGGCGAACGGGGCGAAGCCGTTGTAGCTGTGGGCCAGCTCCAGCACGTGCACGCCCTGGTCGAGCGGCGTCGAGCGGGCGGAGACGTCTATGAACCGCACCTCGCCGATGCGGCCTTCGGCCACGTCGCGCTTGAGCTCGAGGTTGCGCGCGTGGAAGTGGAGTTGGGTGTTGACGGCGAACCTCGTGGGGCCGCGCTCGCCGAGGGCCCGGAGAGCCCGCCAGTCCTCGCCCTGGAGGGCGATGGGCTTCTCCACGATGGCCACGGGCACCCGGTGCTCGACGGCGATCGTCATCGTGGGCACGCGCAGGCCGGGCAGCGTGACGATGTGCAAGAGGTCCGGCTTCTCGCGGTCGAGCATCTCGTGGGCGTCGCGGTAACGGGTGGCGACGCCGAACTCGTCGCCGAAGTCGTTGAGCCGCTTCTCACCGAGGTCGCAGATGGCCGCGATCTTGCCCCGCTGCACGGCCTTATAGGCTCGCGCGTGGCCTCGCGCCCGCGGCCCGCAGCCGAGGAATGCGCACTTGAACATAACGTGCTCCTGAGAGAAAGTGTCGCGCTCCTGGAACAGGCACTCTAATCGAAGCCGCCGCGGGATGCAAGCGGGCGTGGGCCGCGGAGGCTTTGAAACCGCTGCTCCGGCCGCGAATCACTCTGCATTCCTCCGGGCAGCGACAGGCGTCTCGCTTGTCGAAAACGACCGCAAGCGGGACGCTTGCGGCTGCGTTGGAGACCCTGGCCGACGCCGCGTGGTTCCGGCCACGGCAAACTGATTCGCGGCCGGGGCAGTATCTCGGAACCCCCACGGCCTGCGACGCCGGCGGGGGCCACCCCAGAACCCCATGTGCCGCAATGCCTTACGCTCTCCGGCCATTCCCGCTCCATACTTGCTCATCCCGCAGATGAGCGAGTATGGCCGGAGCCGCGAGAATCGCCTATTCTCGCCCATCTGCCCATGCTGTATCACTTTCCCCCTCACAGGGTTGATACAGCATGGGCGCGCTGCGCCCCCAGGCACTCGGCACGGCCCTCCCCAGAAACCGCCAGGGCCGCCAGGAGCAGACCTCCCCACGCTCTGCGCAGGCCAGTCGAACCAAGATCGCCAAACCCTGAAGAGCCGGTCTTGAGATTGCCTCTTTGCCCCTTGCTTCTGCATGCTCCGATCCGTATAATCGCGTAAGCGTCGTCGTGACGCCGGGTTGCAGCGGTGGTTCCCGCCTGTCACGCGCATCGAGGAGGGTGAGCTCATGCCAGAGCGGATGTCGAGGCTGCTGGCTCTCTGCGTTGACATTGACCGCACAGCCATCCAGACCTACAAGCGATTGGCCTCCGAGGAGCCGGACGAGCGCCTGCGCTCCTGCTGGGAACGCCTGGCGGGCGAGGAAGAACCGCATGCCCGGTACTGGTCGCGTCTGGCCCGCACGGCCGACGAGGGCCTCGCGCCGGTGCTCTTCGACGACCCGGACCAGGCGATCGCCGAACTCGAGGAGGTGGCGAGCGAAGTCAGCCGGGTTGCCGCCGGAGCGCGGGCGTCGGCAGATTCGCTCCAGCGCGCCCGTCTGAGCCTGCGCCTCGAGCTCCACCTGCTGCACCCGGCCTACGCCACGCTGCTGAATCTGCTCGATGCGTTCGAGGAGGAGGCCCCCAAGGAGCGCCGCGCCGACCATCTCGACCGCTTTCTGATCGCGCTGCGGGATTACACCAGGAACGATCCCGATCTGGAGCTGGTGGCCAAGGCGGCGCGCCAGCTCTGGCTGCGCAACCGCGAACTCCTTCACGCGGCGCAGACCGATACCCTGATGGGGCTGTACAACTACCGCGGCTTCTGGACGGCGGCGCTGCCTCTCGCGAGCCTGGCGCAGCGGCAGAGGGAGCGGGTGGCCGTGCTGATGCTGGACGTGGACGGTTTGAGGGCGATCAACGACACGCTGGGCCATGCGGCCGGCGACGACGTGCTCCGGGACGTCGCGGACGCCCTGCGCGACACCCTGCGCGACGCCGACGTGGCCTGCCGCATCGGCGGCGATGAGTTCGTCGCGCTCCTCGTGGGGGTGGACGACGCAGGGCTGCAAGCCGTCGTGAAGCGCCTCCAGGATGCAACGGCGGCCCTCTCGGTCTCCGGGCGTCAGGTCACGGTCAGCATCGGCGTGGCGGGGGGGCTGCTGGAGGGCGATGTCACCCAGGGCATCGAGTACTTCATGCGGGAGAGCGAGAGAAACATGCACGCCGCGAAACGCGAGCGGATGGCCGAGGGGCCCGCGTGCGTAAGCGCGCTCGGGGTGTGCTGACCGCCAGCGGTCGGTCCCCGGCCGGCGCCCGGAGAGACGCGCCTCCCCACGCGAGCTACGGCGCGAAACGGCAGGCGCCCCAGAGGGCCGGCTGGAGCCGCGCTTCGGTGGGGATGTCGCTCGTGATGTTCGTGTCGCGGTTGTGCCAGCAGGCGCGCAGAGCCGTGGCCGTGCCCTTCGGGTCGCTGAAGAGCACGCCGAAGTCAATCCGCCCCTCGCCGCGGGGCACGGACGCCCCGCCCGCAACGCCAAGGAGCGCCCAGGGGATGGCGGCCTCGACCGTGTAGCCCGCGTTCCCCTTCGCCACCGCAACCTTCACTTCGTCGGCCAGCCGCACTTCGTCCATCGTCACGGCATTGGGGCGGCCGGCGCCCTCGAAGGCGTCGAAGGTGAACGGGCGCTTCGCGGCCGACACGGGGCGGTAGAGCACGGCCCGCGGCCTGCCCTCGAGCTCGGTGAGGAGGAGGCGCAGGTCGCCTGCGCGGGGATTGGGGTCGCCGAGCTTCTCGCCGGGCGGCCGCCAGAAGAGGTCCACCGCGTCGCCCCCCTTGAAGGCGAGTTCCCAGCGGGGGGCCTTGTTGAGGAGCGGGCTGGGGTCGCGGACCTCCCAGGCGACGTACAGGTTGGCCTCGTCGCAGGCGGCCAGCACGCGGGCGCCGCGTTCAGCGTCCACCTTGATCTCCACAGCTCCCTCGCGGGGCCAGTCGTCGAGCTTGCCGTCGAGCGCGATGGGCTTGGCTGCCCGCGGGACCGTCACGGCGGCAGCGCTCTTCCCGCCGGTGAGGCGGAGCTGGCGGATCTCGGCCATTCGGGGCAGGTGCTGCGGGCGAATCTCGGTCTCGCCCGCGATCCGGCGCACCGAGTCGAGGCCCGTCACCTCGAACACGCGGCAGTCGGTGAAGCCGCTGGTGAGCAGGTAGCGCCCGTCGGCCAGGCGACTGAAAGTGCCGTGGAACGACTCCTGGCCGGGGGCCATCTGGTTGGCGAGGAAGCCGCGCTCGGGCCGGTCGGGCCAGCTCTCGAAGCTGGCGCGCGCGTCGGCGAAGAGCTGGGCGACGTAGAGCATGTCGTCGGTGAAGAGATAGCGCTGGCCGAAGTCGGAGACCCAGCAGACCACCTCGCCGCCGGCGGAGAGGTCGGCCACGCCGTGGGCCTGGAAGGGGTAGAGCACGACGCCCGGCTCGGGCAGGCGATAGGTCCAGCGGCCCGTGTGCTCGCCGCGGAACCAGAAGGTGCGGCGGGGCGGCGCATCGGCGGGCCAGATGCGGCGCATCTCGTCGAAGTAGTCGCCGCGCTCGCCGGCGCAGCCGCTGTTGTAGCTGCCGTCGCGCAGGCCGATCCCGTTCTGGCATTCGCCGGCCATCGGCTCGAAGCGGGTGAGGTCGTAGAGCGGCGTGCCGCCGGGCGTGACGGCCACGCAGCGCAGGCGCAGGCCGGGCCGTGCGACGCCGCGGCTGAAGAACAGGTCGAGGTTCTGCGAGGGGCGCAGGCCCCAGTAGTCGGTGCCGCCCCAGTCGGCGCTGCCGCCGCGCACCACCTCGTCGTCGTCCACCCGGCCGTCGTCGTCGCGGTCGAGCCAGGCGAGGCGCTTCTCGGGGTCGAGGTGGACGCAGAGGGCCCAGCGGCGGTCGGGCCGCTCGCGGAAGATCTGGCGCGCGCCGCGGCACTTGTGGATGTAGGCCCGGCCCTGGAAGGCCATCATGTACTCGGCCTCCACGTTGCCGCCCGTGGCATGGTCGCCTTCGCCCACGGCGATGCCGAGCTTCGCGGCCCCCTCGGGCAGCACGAGGCCGACCTGGCGGAGCTGCCAGTCGCCCGTCTCGAGGTTGACCCGGAACTGCATGTCGCGGTAGAAGGCCATCGTGGGGTCGAGGGGGTTGATGACGCCGCCGCCGCCGTAGCCGGTGTCGCCGAGGAAGTCGCGCTGCCAGCGGCGCCCCTTCCACACGCTCACGCGCTTGGGCCGCTGGGAGTTCTCGACCACCCAGAGCCGCCCGGCGGAGTCGAGGGCCAGGCCGCTGGGATTGAGGAAGCCTTCGGCCGGCTCGTACCAGCCGTTCTGCGTGCGGCCGCCCCTCTGGCCGATCTCGGTTGTGCGGCGTCGGCCCAGGAGGTCGCGCCAGTAGCACCGCACCTGATGCAGCGGCGCGCCGAAGGCCGCGTAGGCCGTGCCATCGGGGTGATAGGCCACGGCCTGCGCGGTGCTGAAGTCGCCCTGGACGATGGTGTGGATGTCGCCGGTCGTGGCGTTGAGCTCGACGAGGCCGGTGTTCGTTGCAACCAGCAATCGGCCGGGCCCGGCGGCGCCCAGCTCGCCCGCGCCGTCCAGGCGCAGGTCGCGCACGGGCTGAAGCGTGTGACGGTCGAACATGCGGATGAGCGACTTGCCCTGGACGGAGAGGAAGACCCCGCTCGGCAGCACGGCGAAGCCGGCGGCCGTCTCCTTGTCGCCCAGGAGCGCCAGGCGCTTCGTGGGCTTGCCGTCGGGGCCCTTGAGGTCGAGCCACTGGCCGGTCTCGGCGTCGAACTTCATGAGGCCGCGGGGCGTGATGCCCAGCCAGTTGCTGTCGCCGCGGCTCGTGTAGGCGTAGAGGATGCCCTCGCAGAACGCCAGGCGGTCGGGCTCGCCGCTCTTGGCGGTCCAGACCTTGCGCCCCTGCTCGTCCACGGCGAAGAGGGGGAAGCCGGCCTCGGCCCCGAGGCCGCCCAGGAAGACGCGCCCTTCGCCCGTGGCCACGCATTGGAGGTTCCCGTGGTCCGGCCCCCAGGCGCCGGTGCCGTCGCTATTGGCCCAGGGACAGACGCGGTTCGGCTGGTAGAAGCTCATCCGCCAGCGGACGTCAATGGGGCCGCGCGTGAGGCCCACCCAGCGGTACTGGCCGAGGGGCAGCGGCTCGTTGCGGTCGCTGAGGCCCGACCAGAAGACCGTGTGGTGGCCCTGGGCGAACGGCACGCCGCCGAGCAGGCTGCACACGCGGTTGCCCGCTGCGTCCTCGATGGCGATGGAGGCAAAGCCGTCGTGGGGCATCTCGAAGGTGACGGGCACGAGGCCGGGCGGCTCAGCCTTGCGGGCGGCCATCCAGGGCGGGGGCGGGAGCGAGAGGTTGCCTTTCTCTTCGAGAATCAGCCGGCCCCAGGCCTTCGTGTTCGTCCAGAAGAAGTCGGTCTGCGTCTCGCCGTCGGCCAGGTTGTCGGTCACGCGGCTGCGGGGCCAGGTCTGGGCGTCGGCGTCGCCCCAGAACATCTCGAGGCCGAGGCGCAGGTCGGCTGTGCGGGCGGGCGCCTTGCCGTCGCTGGTGATGACCTTCCACGGGAGCTTGATCTCCTGCGTGTAGCCCCTGCCGTCGGGCGCGAGGCGGAATGCCTGCTGGGCCCCGAGCTGCTCGGGGTAGACGGGGCGGTCCACCTTCGCCGCCTCCGCCTTGCCGCCCACCGGGCCGTAGTGGACCGTCATCGCCGGCTTGCGGCCGGGCGCGTAGTACCAGGCATCAATGTGGCTGATGAAGCCGGCCATGTTGCAACGGAGTTGCACGGCATCGGACCGCCAGCCGTTGCCGACCATCGTGGCGGGGTCGATCTTGTTCACCATCGGCGTGGTGTCGCGAAACACGAAGGCCAGGTAGAGCGCCTCGGCGTCCCACATGGCGGCCACGCGCACGCTCTCGGTGTCGAGGAGGTGCTCGACGTCCTTGCAGCACACGATGGCCCCCGACGTGTCCCATTCCCCCAGGTCACCGTCAATCGCCACCTTCGCGGGCGCCGGCACCGCGTGCAGCCCGTGATTCAGCGTCCGCTCGGCGAGGGCGGGACAGCTCAGGGCGAGAACGCACGAGGCGAGGCAGAGAGCCAGGCTGGCTGAGCGCACGATGTCACTTCTCCTTCTCGAATTCGAGCGTCCCCCACAAGTTCGGCTGGAGGCGGGCCTCGGAGGGGACGTCGGACATGATCTTGGTGTTCTGGTTGGCCCAGTAGACGCGGTCCACGGCGCGGGTGCCGGTCTGGTCGGAGAGGACTCTGCCCACATCACCACGGATGATCGGGGTCTTCGCGGGGTCGAGGTGGAGGGCGGCGAGCGGCACGGCGGCCTCGAGGACGAAGCGGTCGCCCTTCCGCTCGACGGCGACCTTCGCCTCCGCGAGGATGGCGACGCGGTCCATGTAGAGGGTGCGCCAGGGCGAGGAAAAGGGGAGCCGGGCCTCCTTCGGTGTGCCAGGGACGACGTAGTCGTAGAGGATGGCGGCGGGCCTGCCGCCGACCATCGTGAAGCTCAGGCGGATATCGCCCTCGGCCGCGTCGGAGCGCTTCGGGTCGAGGCCGGCCCGCGTCTCCAGCATCACGTCCACCACATCGCCGGTCTTGAAGGCCTCGAGGAAGTCGTCGGCCTTCGCGGCGTTCTGGAAGACCGCGCGGTCGTCCTTGCCCTCGAAGAGGACGTAGAGGTGGGCGTCGTCGTAGCCGAGGGCGAAGCCGTCGCCAAAGCGCTCCTTCGGCCAATCGTCGGGCTTTCCATCCACCGCGACGCCCTGGAGGCGGCGAACGGTCTGGCGTCTGGGCTGGGCAACGGCGAGGGCGCGTTGCTGGCGCAGGCGCTCGGCCGCGAGGAAATGCTCCTTCGTGACCGTGAACTCGCCGCCCGCGATGCGGCGGATCCCGTCGAGGCCGCGAAGCTCGACGACCGAGCAATGGGGCTGGCCGACGACGTAGAGGAACTTGTGGGCCTCGCGGCGCGGGGAGAAGAGACCGCCTGAAGGCGGGACCACGAGCGAGCGAACCTTCTGGAAGGTGCCGCCGAAGTGCTCGTCGCCGAGCGAAACCTGGTTCATCAGGGCATCGGAGGGCGGCGTGTCCATCCGCCACGAGAGGCCCCGCCGCACGTCGCGGAACACGCGGTCAATGTAGAGGCCGTCGGCGGTGAAGAGGTAGGTCGCGCCGAGGTTGCTGTTGAGGCAGATGACCTCGCCGACCTCCTGGTTGACCCAGGCGGAGCCGAAGAAGCGGGTGGGCGCGATGAGTACGCCCGGCTCGCTGCCGAGGGCGCCCGTGTCGTGTCCCGCGTGGAGGCCGGGCCAGAGGTTCTTGTAGCGCCAGCGGATCCGGCCGTCGGGGGCCATGCTGGTGACGTAGTGGTCGAGGCTGATGGCGTTGCCCTCGCGGTCGGTGAAGACGGCGTCGGCGGCGTGCCGGCCCTCGAAGGTGTGGAAGGCCGTGGGCAGGCGCCAGACGGGATAGCCCTCTCTCGTGAGCCGCTCGACGCGGAAGAAGGCGATGCCCGCGACGCCGTAGTGGCCGTCGCTGAGGGCGACCTCGAAGTCCTCGTTCATGCGGAACTGCCACGTGGCGCCTGCGCGGTCGGCGACCTTCTCGCCGAGCATGAGCTTGCCGAATTGCACCTCGTCGCGCTGCACCTTGCCGTCGGCGTTGGCATCGGTCCAGGCGAAGATCGCGTGGTCGGCAGGCACGTCGAAGCGCTTGCGCAGCCACTCGGGCACGGTGCCGAGGGCGGCGACGGGGCGGACGAAGCCCCCTTGGGCCTCGCGGGGCAGGGACGCCCCGCCCACCGGGTCAACGTAGACCCAGAGCGTGGTGTTGCTGCCGTTGGCCCAGCCCTGCCAGCTTGTGAGGAAGAGCGTGCTCGTGCGGCGGAAGAGCGACCGCTGCTCGCGGCGAAAGGGATAGGAGGGGTAGCTGCCGAAGCGGTCGTAGCGGTCGTCGTCGCTCCGCCAGAAGAGATGCGTGAGGCGAATGGCGCCCGTCCGGGGGTCGCGGCGGAACTCTTTGCCGTGGTAGAAGAAGTGGTTCTCGTCGGCGGGGTCCATCTCGCCGCCGCCGCCGTACATCGGCGGGCCGAGCACCTGGTTGATGCAGCGGCCGGCCAGGTCCCACACGCTCGTGCGCTTGAGGTCCTCACTGAATTCACAAACCCAGACGTTGCCCTTGACGTCCACCTCGACGCCCGAGGGGCTTTCCAGGTTGTCGGGGTCGAAGGCGCCCACACGGTGCTTGCCCGGCTTGCCGATGGCGCGGAGCGGCTTGCCGTCGCGGGAGAAGACCTTCACCTGGTGCACGGGGTCCATCTCGCCCACGTAGAAGCAGCCTGCCTCGTCCACGGCCAGCCCGAGCGGATTCGTGAGGCCGGTCACGACGGGCCTCACGTCGCCCGTCTGGCGATGGATGAGGACCACACGCGAGCCGCTCACGGCAGCCAGATGGTCGGCGTCGTAGGGGCGGATGCGGCCGGGCTTCTCGAGGGCGATCTCCTTCACGACCGTCATCTGCTCGTGGTCGAGGAGCTTCCAAGCGATGTTCCAGGCGAAGCCGGCGGGCCGGGCGGCGAGGTTCTTCGAGAGGTCCAGCACGAGGACGACGTTCTTCGCGCGGTCGGCGAGCCAGGCGCGGTCGCCGGCGACGGCGAGGCCCTGGATATCGGCCTTCTCGTCCTTCGCCAGGTCGCGGCCGAGCAGGCGGCGGCTGGCCTTGGTCGTGCGGTGGACCTGGATCATCACGATCTTGTCCTTCACCCAGCCGCCCTGCTCGACGTAGTAGATGAAGTCGCCGTCGGCGGCCAGCACACGCGGGCAGGCCAGCCAGATGCGGCCCGAGCCCCAGAGTTTCTTCATGTCCAGGTCGGCCTCGAGCAGCGCGTGGCCCGCTTCGCAGAAGGTGCCGGCCCACATGGTGGGCGGCGTGTCCCCACGCCGCGTGTCGCGGGACGGGGATGTCCCGCCCACAACGGTGCCCACCACATCCTGCGGCGGCACGTGGTCGGCCAGCCAGCCGCCGGTCGTGTCGGCCGTGATCCAGGCCAGCCCGTGCTTCTTGAGCGGGTAGTAGGAGAACAGGTAGTGGAGCGACAGCGGCGGGTGCCACAGCCCCCGCCAGCGGTAGCGGCCGGGCGGGGCGACTTTCGCCGCGTCGGGCGACGGCTCGTGGAAGAAGTGGTTCGGCCGCTCGTACGGCGGCCAGTAGTCCTCCAGCGTCCGCAGGTCCCACCAGGCCGTGTGCCGTCCCTTCGGGAAGCTTTCGCCGGACACGAGGTTCTCGATGACGCGGCCCTTGTCATCGAGTATCTGGATGGTGGCCAAGCCGCCCTGCGGCAGGTCGAACGTGATGGGCACGATGCCCTCGGGCGCCGCGCTGGGCTTCGCGAGGCGTGTGGGGGCGGGGCGGTCGGCGAGGTCCTCGAACACGACGAGTTCGCCGATGGAGACCACGGTGGGGTCGGCCCCTTCGCCGCCGGCGGCGAGCTCCTTCGTGGTGCCTGCGATGGCCAGGAAGCGCAGGGCGCGCGTTTCGACCGTCTGGCCGAAGTCGCAATAGGCCTCCCAGAAGAGCGGCGGGCGCCAGGGCTTACGGGTCGTCAGCTTGCCGATGGTCTCCCACCCCTCGTGGTAACCTCCCGCAGGTTTGGAGTCTGCGGGAGGCTGGACCCAGCGCTGGACGAGGATTTCGGCGAAGCCGGGCTGGTGGGCGCCGATGAAGGCCGCGCAGCCGCGCATCGGGCGCGGCGCGCCCCAGTCGAGCACGATCCACTCGGGCCTCTCGGGCGAAAGCGGCTCCAGGCGCTCCCCGCTCGACCAGTTGCTGTGGCCCACCGCGCCGTTGAGGAGCACGGCGGGGTCATTGAGCTGCGCGTCGGGCGCGAAGCCGCGCGAGCGCGGCCCGCTCGAACTCACAAAGAGGTCGGCCAGCGGCGCCACGTTCACGTATCGCCCCGCCAGCATCGTGGCGAAGGCCAGCTCGGCGCGGAACTTGCCGCTGCTGTCGGGCGACATCGGGCCGCTGAGCCGCACCGCCTTCGTCACCACGCCCGGCGGCAGGGGCACGACGCGCAACTCGTGCGACTCGGAGCCAGGATACGGCGCCTCGGCCCAGTTCCCGTCCTTCAGCGGCTCTGCCGCTGCGTCGGGCTTCAGGTAGCTCACGCGCCACTTGCCATAGGCCAGCACGGTGCCGACCGGCACCGGCTGCTTGAGCGCAATGACGAAGTGCGCGTCGCCTCCCTCGGCCGTCGCCTCCGTGCGCCAGACGTCGTGGCCGATGGCCTCGGCCCGCAGAACGCCCTTGTGCGCCGCCACGCGGCCGGGCAAGGCATAGCTCCCCTCGGCGTCCGGCACCAGAACCTCCCGCAGGCTCCGAACCTGCGGGAGGTCCGGCCCGCTCCACGCGAAGTGCATCGCCACACAGGCCATCAGAGAGACAAGGCGTCTGGGCATCTCTTCCTCGACAAGCGTGGTTGCGGCAAGACCCTCCCTGCGTGTAGATTATAGGTTCGACGCCGCACATGCAACTCGCACAGGAGGATCGCAGGATGACCGCTGCCGAGTTCACCCTCATGGCCTGTTCGATTCTTGCCCCGATCACCGCGCTCGCCGAGGGGCCGCCCGAGGCGAAGTGGGACATCGCGTCCCTCGCCCGCATCGTGCAGCCGATGAAGCACGACATGAAGGGCCGCCTGCCGCTCATCCTGTGGAACTTCCCCCTGCCCCGCAACGACCAGGCCGCGAAGATGCGCGAGGACGGCTCGCTCCGCAAGGCGATTGACGTGTTGGCCGAGCGCGGCATCGTGCCCACCGTGGAACTGGGCTGGGAGTGGACCCCCGCCGGGGCAATGGCGATGGCCAGGACCCTCGACGAGGCCGGCTGCCCCGTCTTCATCCTCCAGCCCGACTGCGAGCTGCTGGAGAAGGGCGCCTGGGCCCACTGCACGGTGTGGGGCGAAGGCCCCGACGCCACGCGGAAGAACGAGACCCGCAAGTGGCCGTGCCTGCCGCTGGCCGACCCGCGCGACGGAGCCGAGCGGGTGCGCAAGATGCTCCAGCCCTTCAAGGAGGCCGGCATCCGCGTGGCCGGCGTGTGGTTCGACGACGAGGCCCTGCCCCACCCCTGGAACGGCTGTTTCGAAGCGCAACGCAAGTCCGAAGAATGCCGCAAGCACTACCCGCCCGGCGTGCTGGACGATTTCAAGCGGTTCAATGAATGGACGTATGCGCTGCGCTCGCGCCTCATCGTCGAGATCATGGCCAGGCCCGTGCGCGAGCTGTTCCCCAACGCCATCGTCGGCAACTACGGCGAGTTCGCCTCCAGCGCCGAGATGCCGTTCGAGGGCCTGCGCCCGCCGCGCAAGCTCGACCCCAGCGTGCCCCTTATGCCCTCCGCTTACGCGAACACCAACCTGCTCCCTCGCCACTTCAAGCCTGATGAGCCCGTGACGCAGGAGAAGGCCGACGCCATCTACTTCTTCGACCTGATGCGCACCGTGAGCACCTGCAACGCCAACCGCCAGCCCGGCCAGCTCAGCATCCCGTTCCTCAGCCGCTACACGCCTGACAACCCCGACCCGCGCTTCCTGGTGCCGATGAGCCAGCGGGCCTTCCGCGAGGTGGTTTGGCACACCTTCCTGCGCGGCGCCGCCACCATCTACGTGTTCAACCTGGGCTATCCCACGCGGCCCCAGACCGTCACGCCCGCCCTCTCGTTCGAGTCGGTCGAGGACGTGCGGAGCGTCTACGACGCTCTCCTCGCCCACCGCGAGTTCCTCGACAAGGGCGAGCCGGTGAACTTCAGGTTCCCGCCGCTCTTCAGCGCGGAGCCGGTGTGGTCGGGGTTGCGGCTGGGCGACCGATGCCTGGTGCGCACCTTCACCCTCGGTGCCGTGGCCGCCAAGGTCGAGGTCACCCCTTTCCCCGGCGTCACCCTCACCCTCGACGCCCCGCCCGAGGGCGCGCTGCTTGTCGTCCACAACGATGGCCGAGTCCGGAGACTCTGACGGGCCGCGCTAAGTCAGCCGGCCGACACGCAGCCCTGACCCCCGCCCTCAACTGGCCGGGTTCCCGCCTACCGTAGCAATCGGGGCAGCGGCCAGCCTGCGGATGACTTGCCACATGGCATCGGCATCCTTCGCCGCGAGGAGGGCTTCGCGGTTCGCCGCCACGCCCATGGCCGCAGCCAGGGTGCGCAGGACTCGGAGCTGCTGGACCGGCTCGCTGGTCGGCGTGACGACGAGGAACAGGATGCGCACGGGCAGGCCGTCGGGGGCGTTCCACTCGAGGCCGGCCGGCGCCAGGCCAACGGCCACCACAGGCTGCGGGGCAGTGGCGAGGCGCGCGTGGGGCACGGCGATGCCGTTGCCGAGCGCGGTGCCCATGGTGTTCTCGCGCGCCAGCGCGGCGGCGGCGATGGCCTCGGCGTCGCCCTCGGGCAGATGGCGCGCCGCCACGGCGCACAGCTCGCGGATCGCCTCGTCGCGCGAAGCCGCCCGGAGCGCCGGCACCAGGGCGCTGCGGGCGAAGAAGGACGCCACCCCCTCGGCGCGCAGGCCGCGCAGCGCCCACTTCATCCAGGGGCCGAGGGCCAGGGTGGACGCCAGGGCGCCGAACACGATGGCCACGAAGACCGCCTCGGAGATCACGTGGAACTCAAGAGCCAGGATGCCGACGACGATCTGCATCTCGCCGCCCGGCGTATGGGCCACGGCGATCACGTGGCGCTCGCCGGCCGGCCGGCCCGACAGCCGCGCCCCCACCCACGCCCCCAGGAAGCGGCCCGCCACCCCGATGGCCAGGATGAACACCACCAGAAAGAGGTCAAACTGGGCCAGAAAGTCCACCTTCAGCCCGATCGAGGCGAAGAACAGGGGGACCAGGATGGCGCGCACCATCTGCGCGATGACGTGGCGGGTCTTCTCCGACAGGGCCTTGGCCTCGCCGGCCATGATGCCGGCGATGAAGAAGCCGAAGAGTGCGTGGATGCCGATCTGGAGGGTGATGGCGCCGCCCAGCATGCCGAGCAGGCAGATGAAGGTGAGCGACGTGCCCGGCTCGGGCAGGCCCCAGCGATGGAAGGCGGCGAGCGCGCGGTCCGTGGCCAGCCGCCCCAGCGTCAGGCACGCCACGGCGAAGGCCACCGTGGCGGCCAGAATGAACGGCACGGTCGCGAGGTTCATCCCGCCCTCGGTCGCGTAGCCCAGGATCACGGCGAACACGATCCAGCCCACCACGTCGTTGATCGTGAGCGCGCACAGGATCAGCAGCCCGGTGTCGCTGCGGTACAGGTTCAGGTCCTGCATCACCCGCGCCGTCACCGGCAGCGCGCTGATGGTCATGATCGTGGCCACGAAGAGCGCGAAGAGAAGGCGATCGCCGCCATCGCCGACATAGGCCGCCGGCAGCAGCAGGCAGGGCACGAAGGCCACCAGCATGGGCAGCACGAGGTCCGACAGCGAGATGAGGGCCCCCTCGCGCCGCTGCCGCCAGGCCGCCGTGAAATCGGTTTCCAGCCCCATCTGGAGCAGGAAGAACAGGATGCCCATCCAGGCGAGCGTCTCAAGCATGCCCGACTGGGCGGGGTTATCGGGGAAGATGGCCTGGCGGAGCGCCGGGGCGACCCGCCCGAGGATCGTGGGGCCGAGGGCCACCCCCACCAGCACCTCGCCCGTGATCGCCGGCTGCCCCACACGCGACAAGAGGATCCCCGCCGCCCGCGACAGGCCCAGCAGAAGGATCACCTGCACGAGGAACAGGAAGAGATTGGTTTCGTCGAGATAATGCACCCCGGCTCATCCCTCTGCGGCGGCAGGCTCCTCCGTCGTCACGCTCACAACTCCCGCTTCGCCAGCATAGCGCCTGGTTCGACCCCTGGCAAGCCCATCGCGAGGGCCGAGCGTGCCCGCGGAGCCTGTCCCGCGCCGCGTGGAACGGATGGGCCGAGTCAATCGAGCCCGAGTTCCTGCACCAGCTCGCTCACCTCTCCCTCGTCGGGGAAGCGGCCGGTCTTGTGCTTTGAGTACACGAGCTTGCCATCCACCGTCACGTCGAAGATGCCGCCGCTGCTTTCGATGAGCTTCACCTGGGCGTCGAACGCTTGCTTCAGCTCGACTGCCACACGGGCAGCCGTCGGGCGATAGTTTCAGGCCGTGCAGTACTTGATCTCCACGTTCACAGGTCATCTCCTTTCCACGAGGGCGGAGCGGACGAAGGCCGGGGCGAGGGGCGTGAGGCCGAGAGGGGTCTGCTTGATCTGGTTGGCCTTGCCCTCGACGGCCGTGGCGGCGAGGAACCCCGCGCAGCATCGCGGGCAGTGCTGGGCCGAGAGGGCGATGCGGCGGGCGAGCTTGGCATATTCCTTCTGCCGCGGCCTGGGCGCGTGCTCGGCGAGCAGGGCGCGGAAGCCCTCGGCGTCGCCCGCGGCTGCCTTCTCGGCGAGCGCGCCGAGCAACGCGGCGCCTGCACTCCAGGCCTCCTCCTGCTCCTTCGCGTAGGCCGCCTGGCCCTCGGCGTCGTTCTTCCTCACCCTGCGCGGCGCCACGCCCGCGGGGATGAGGCCGAGCGACTTCGTGCGGAAGTAGACCTGGCAGGTGTTGCAGTAGGCCTTCTTCCACAGGATGATCGGCACGACGAGGCTGCCGAGCACGAAGCCGGCGACCTCCAGCGCCCGCAGGCCATAGCCCCAGGCGCCCAGCGGCTGACCGGGCATCCCGCCCGCGCCCTTCCACGCGAAGGCGCGCGTCGCGGCGTCGAAGTACTCCCAGAAGCCCAGCGGTGTGCCGTCCCGGTAAACGGGCTTGAGCACCGTGTACTCGATATACTGCGCGGCGAAGTAGGCGGCGATCTGCACGAGCACGATCGTCCACAGCAGCATCTTGGTGATCTTCACGCCGGCGAACCACGAGGCCAGGCCGTAACCGCTGGCGGCCGCCAGGCCCACGAGAATGGCCCCCACGGGGATCACGTAATTGGCGTACCAGCCCATCACGTTCGCGTCGGCATGGCGGTTGAGCAGGTAAACGCCGAGGAGGGCCAGCGTGGTGGTGATCAGCCCCGCGCCCAGGACGAGGCGAACCTGCCCGCCCGTGGCGACGGGGGCGGGGGTGGGTTCGCTGCTGCTCATGGCTTCTCTCCTGAGTGTCACGTCTCGTGTTCGGCGCGTTCCAAGATAGCGTGTGGGACGTTTCTCGGCAAGCTCACAAGGTGCGCCGCTGGCCGTCAACGCGGGCGATGGGGTCGGCGTGCTGCTCAGGGGCTGGGCGCCAGGGCGTCGCCACGTATCGCCTCGATCCCCCCGGGCCCCCGGCCTCGTGGGCGCGGTCGGCGGCCATTTCGTTATGCACCTGGCGCGGAGCTTTCCCTTCCGCGGGCCAGTATTCGCGCCCTGCCCCGGTCGGTTCCATTCGCGCAGATTCGCGCGATTCGCGGTCCATCACTCTCTCCTCGTGATCCCCTTGCCGCACAGGGGCACGATGTCGCGGGCCTCGGGGGCGCGGTACTCGAAGATGGTGAAGCCCCTCGTGCCCAGCTTCCGCGTGACGCCGATGAAGTCGATCAGCTTCACGATGTTGTCGCCCGGGGGCCAGACGCCCAGGCCGATGCCGGGATAGCAGGGCACCTTGCCCGCCCACTCGGTCTGCTGCTTCACGAGGTTCTCGAACGACGCGATGTGCGGCGTGTAGTCCATCGGGCACACGAAGTCGAGCCAGCCCTGCTCGCACCAGAGCTTCCAGTCCTGGCCCACGTTGTCGCGGTCCACGGCCCAGTTGGGGAAGACGGCGGCGGAGATCTTCACCTTGGGCTTGGCCTTGCGGACCTGTTCGGCGGTGGCGGAGACGACTTTGGTGATCTGCTCGCGGCGGAAGTCGAGCCATTTCTGGCGAATCGCATCATCCTTTCGCGTGTCGGCGGGCCAGTTGGCGACCTTCGCCCCGATGGCCTTCTCAAAGCGATCGCGGCAGCCGGGGCAGAAGCAGCCCTCGGGGCCGGGGTAGCGGATGTAGTCGAAGTGAACGCCGTCCACGTCGTACTTGGTGGCGACCTCCACCATCGCATCAATCTCGAGCCTCTGGTTGTCGGGGTGGGAGGGGCAGAGCCAGGTCGGCTCGGGCTTGCCGCCGAACATCACCTGGGTGCGCCCCTCGGCCTTCATTCGCGCGAGGAAGTCCTTCGGGGCGTTCCAGCCCATGTTGTAGTTGACCTTCCAGACGTGGCACTCGACGTGGTGTTTGCGGCAGGCGGCGACGCAGCGGGCGATCTGGTCGCCCTTCTCCTTCACCTCGGGCGCGACGGGCAGCACGGAGCTTTCGTAGTAGGCCAGGCCGCCCCAGAGCATGTTGGGCAGGATGGCGGTGAAGCCGTTCTCGGCCAGGACCTTGATGGATTCGTCCCACTCCATCCCCGCCGGCCCGAAGGCGCTGTGGCACCAGAAGGCCCGGTGCTCGCCCCTGAGGGGCTTCTGCGCGGCGCAGTAGGCGGCGATGGCGGCCTGATGGGCTTCGGCGGCGGTGGCGATGGCCCCCGGGAACTCTCTCTCCGCGACCAGCCGAACCGCCTTGTCCCTGAGCGCCCTCGCCGCACCATCGAGGTACTCGAATCGCCCGAACTGGCCGATTCGCTGGATGGCCGCGTTCGCCACCTGCTCCCAGAGCTTCGGCTCGAAGTGGCCGAGCATGGCGAGAACGAGGCGGTCCTTGTTCGCCAGGTCGTCGGAGAGAAGGACGTGGGTCATGTGGATCGCGTGTTCGGAGACGATAATGGCCGGCTCCCCGGTCGGCTCGCCCCTGTCGTTGAACCAGTTGGCAACGACGCGGCTCTTGCCCTCGACGGGTTGGACCCGGAGGATGTTCCACGAGAGCTGCCTGGCCGCCGGCGGCATTCCCGCCAAGCCGTCGCCGGCCTTGCGGATTTCGGCGAAGTGGCCGCGATACTTCTGCGGCACGTGGTCGCCGCCCGCGATACCCACGAGGTCGCGGAGCTGCCACGGCGGGGCGTAGAAGGAGATGAGCCTGCCGCCACCGCGCAGGAAGTCGCCAATGGCCGCGGCCACGGGGTCGAGCAGGCCGGGGTTGTGGGGCAGGATGGCGATCTTCTTGCCCTTGAGGCGTTCGACGGTGACATCGAGGTCGCTGATGACGGCGTAGGCGAGGCCGAGGCGGTCGAGGGTGTCGGCCACGGCCTTGGTGAAGGTGGCGACGGACTGGGCTTCGTCGGGGCGGGTCTTGGCGACCGATTCGCCGCGGAGGATGGCGATGGGCGCGTCGGCGCCCAGGAGGCCCAGGTTGGCGATGAAGAACTCCGTGTCGCGGTTCGCCCCGCGCCAGGCGGAGATGCGAATCGTGTCCACCGAGCCCCAGCCGGCGGGGGTCTCCTCCATTCGCGTATCGGTCTTCTCGATCTTCACGCGGGCCCACTGGCCCGCGGCCTCGGGGGCGAAGCTGGTGGCATACCAGCCGCCGCCGCTGCGAAGGTAGAGGCTGAACTGCGACACGGGCGACGCGTCGGCGCAGTAGACGTCGAACTGGAGTCCCTGGCAAGCCGTGAGGTCGAGCTTGAGCTCGCGGTCCCAGGAGGCGCGGTCGTGCTTCGTGCCCTGGAAGTTGCAGGGCAGGCGGAGCGCGCGGCGGCCCTCGATGGCCGCGGCCTCGGCGGGGGCCGTGCCCCACATGGGCTTCCAGGCGGCGGGCTGGGCGAGGTCGTCGGCGAGCGGGTAGTTGGCCTTGGGCGGCGGCTCGACCGCCCGCGCGGCCGCGGCGACGGCAAACAGGATGCTGAACGTCCTGAACATGGCTGTGGCCCTCGGAGTGCTGGGGGTCCCGCAGGCGATTATACCGGTTCGCGCGGGCCATGAAAAGAGCCGACGCGGCTCGCGCCGCGTCGGCCCCTCGCGCACTCCAGCCGCGTTCGCCCCCCTCCCGAGCTAGCCGCGCTTGCGTCGCCTGCCGGCCAGGGCCAGCAGGCCCCCTCCGATGAGCAGGAGGGTGGACGGCTCGGGCTGAACCGCGACGTGGTCCCAGGCGTTCCATACCCAGAACGGCGGCAAACCCTGGCCCCCTTCCGGGGGCGGGAAGAAGTTGCTGAACCCGCCCGTGATGTTCTCGTCGAAGCGCAGGATGGTGATGCTCGAGAGGTCGAAGGCGCTGCCCGGCACGTTGTGGATGAATGGCGAGCCGGCGAAGGTGGGCCAGTTGGACGCCCCCGTGACCGGGTCAATCACGAGCGTGGACCACTGGCCTGCCGGCACCTCGCCCGGCCCGCCCGCGTGCCAGATCCATTCGCGGTAGTTGCCGAACTGGTCCACGATGTTCAGCGAGAAGAGCGTGCTGACCACCGGCGGGAAGATCGAGAACTCGATCACCGTGTTCTTGAGGTTGGGGTCCTGGGGATACACGTAGTCCCAGGCTGCGGCCATCCGTGTGTCTTGCCCCAGCGGCTCGGGCGGCCCCCACGCCATGACCAGACCCGGCTCACCTTGCCACGGGCTGCCCATCACGTAGAGTTCAGGCGTGAAGAAGAGGGCCGATTGGTACTCGGGGGGCCATGCCTCCTCCTCCCGAACCATCTGCTCGAACACGGGCCCCGGCACCGGCTTGATGCGCCCGTCGCTCAGGGCCGCCTGCCATTCTGCCTGGGTGCCGATTCGGAAGATCGGCGTCGCATTGGCAGCCGGCAGACACAGGAAGACGGCGAGGAGGACGACAACGGGTAACTCTCTCCGAGTAACCATGGCAGCACCTCCACAAGACCGCGCCGCTGCGATTGGTAAGCGCTCCAGGTGCTCTATTCCCCTTCATGTGTAAGGCGCAGCAAACCGCGTGCCGCTCACACGCCTCGTCGCTGATCACTGGCGTCTTCGGATCGGAAGTGGAACTCACCAGGATGCAACAACTTGTGCAATATGCCTGGTGAGGTGCGCAGAGGCAGACCGCGTTCGTGGGGCGGGACCCGAAGGGGCATGTTGCCGTCCGTCAACATCTGCGTGATGGTCTGGGCAGTGGCATGGTCGTAAGAACTATGGCGACATGCCCTTCAGGCCATGTTGCCTGGCGGCAACATCGCGTGACGAAAGTCAACATGCTAAGGGGCGGGCGGCAGAGCTGGTCTTGGTGGAAGGCCGGGGGCCGGGCTGGGCGGCGCGTCGTCGGCAGGCGGTTGGCGGAACGCGACGAGTGTAGGGAGTTCGAACGGGTCGGGGATGGCCAAACGCACGAAGGCCGCGCTTGGACGCTGCAATTCAGGCGCCCTGGCGATGGCGGCGAGGCGCGAGAGGTCCCAGGTCGGGTCATCGGTCGTCGCGGGGCGGTCGGCCTTCGGGACGAAGGCCGCTGAGACAAGTGGCGCGAGGCGGGGGTCAGGTGATACGGCATGGGCCAGCGGCACCGTGGGCATCGCGGGCACGCGCGGCTCGAAGGGGCTGCGGTCCCAGGCGAGGGGCGGCTGATCGGTCGTGGGGCGAAGGCGCGCGGCCTGCGGCGTGTCGGCGGCCACGCGACGCGGGCTTTCGACGGGCCGCGCGGGCGGCACCGAGGCCACCCGTGGCGCCAGGCTTCGGCCAGCGTCGCTGCCCAGGGGCAGATGTACGACGTTGGCGGCGTCGGGTGCCGCCGCATAGGCCCCCGGCGCGGCTTCGAGCCTTCGGAGCGGCGGCGGCACGATGGCGAGGGGCGGCTTATCCACCGTCGGGCGCAGCGGGGCCGGGCCGCGCTGGTCGCCGGGCAGAAGCCGCGGTATGCCGAAACCGCCCGCCATCGGCAGCCACGGGCGGATGGGTGCAGGGACTAGCGTGCCGGAGGCCGCGGCGCGCGGTGCGGGCGCGAGGGGAGGCAGCACCGCCTGGGCGGCGGCGCCGCCCGCGGTGTCCACCCGAACAATGGGGTGCGGCTCGGCGGCGCCGGCGACGGCAGCCGGCGGCCACAGGCTGGATGCCTGTGCCGCCAGGCAGAGGCAGATGTGGAGCAGTTTCGTCGGCGTCAGGCTCAGGCTCACGCTACTTGGCCTCGATGATGAGGGTCACGGGGGCGCCTTCGTCGGGCAGCACGTACTTGTTGGTCTCCATGCGCAGGAGCGTGGAATCCTTCATCGTGAGATTGGTCTGGAACACGGTTTCGTCGGTGACGGGGAAGAGGGTGATGAGGGTGCCGCCGAGGTCGGCGCCGTAGGTCTTGAGCGGTTTGTCGGGGTCGGGCTGGCGCATCACGGAGCCGGTGAAGTGCCACTTGAGGGGGGGCAGGGTCTTGCCGGTGCGGCGGTCCACCATCGTGCGTTCCATCGGCAGGAGACGCGGCTTGCCCTCGATGAAGCCCGGGACGGCGAGGAAGATGTTCACCTCGGGGCCTGTGGCGGGGCTCTCGTCGCCGCGTGCGGGGCTGCCGGGCTTGAGGCCGAGCTGTTCGAGGGCCTTGTGGATGTCGCTGGGTTTGACCTCGAAGGTGACGACGGTTTCGTGGGCCTTCTGGCCGTGGGGCGCGGGGAAGGTGGCGACGACCTCGAGGGGGTAGATTTCCTGGAGGTTGGGCAGCTTGCGCGGGGCGATGTGGGCGGGGATTTCGATGCGGCGGCGTTTCTTGTCCACGTGGAACGTGGCGACGGGTTTCTGGGCGGCGCCGGCTTTGTCAGAGACGCAGACGACGGCGCAGGGGACGTCGGCGGCCGAGGTGCCCTCGAGGTTGCACGTGGCGAGGTACAGGTCGCCGCCGTGCACGAGGGGCGAGCCGAACACCATGCCCGGCGCCTGCACGGCGGGGTCGGCCGCCACGTCGAGGGTCCACTGCACCTTGCCGTCGGCCAGTCCCACGGCATAGAGCACGCACTTGAGGTCGGCGACGTATACGGTTTCGCCGGCGAGGGCCGGCCCGGCGAAGAAGGGGTTGGGAGCGAGGAACTCCCACTTCTGTTCGCCGGTCTGGACGTTCCAGGCCCGCACGCGGCCGTCGGTGCAGGTGAAGACGGCGAGGTCGCCCTGGACAGCGATGGCGGAGAGGACGCCGCCGGGCAGGTCCTTGCGCCACTTGATCTGGCCGTTGCCGAGGTCGAGGGCGAGCACTTCGCCCTGGGCCTTGGGGATGAGCTTCTTGTCGAAGCGGATGCTGCTGCACCCGACGAGCACGAGGTTGCCGATGACGGTGGGGCCGGCCCAGGGGTTGATCTTCAGCGGCGTCTCCCAGAGGAGGCTGCCGTCGTTGGCGTTGAGGCACACGAGCGCGCACTTGCCGACCTTGTCTTCCTCGATGTAGGCGGAGCCGGCGAGCACCCGGTCGCCGGCGACGGCGACGGGGGCGTCCACGTGCCACTTGCCCTCGCCCTGGCGCCAGAGGAGCTTGGGGGCGGGCTTGGGCAGCGCGTCCTCGCTGGGCGGGATGGCGAACTGGGGGTCCTTCTTCTTCTCCTCCTCGTAGCGGGCGGTGAGCTCGGCCCAGCGCTGGGCGATGAGCTTCTCGATGGCCGTCAGGTCCTGCTCGTTGCCGTCGAGGGTCACGCGCTTGAGGTCCACGCACAGGATGCCCGCCTCGCCGCCGCCGGCGTAGACGCGGCCGTTGTGAACGGTGGGCGCGCCTTCGAGGTGGACCAGTTTGCCTGGCAAGGGGAGCTGCCAGAGGGGACGGCCCGTGTCGGCCTTGAGGGCGTAGAGGATGGCCCCGTCGGTCTGGTGCATGCCGTCGCCGAACACGATCAGGCCCTCGACCACGGCCGGCGAGCAGACCATGGGGAGTTTGAGGAAGGGGGCGCTTTTCGACCACACGATGCGCTGGGGCGCGTCGGCGTCGGTGTGGAGGACGTGGAAGACGCCGGTGTTGAAGGCGCCGAGGCCTGAGACAAGGAGCGTCTTGCCGAGCGGCACGGGCGATGCGATGAAGTGCTGCTGGGCCTTGAAGACCCAGTGCACCTTGCCGGCCTTGGGGCCGGGCTGGCCGTCGAGGCAGCCGGTGCGTTCGGGGTTGCCGCGGTGGGTCGGCCAGTCGGCGCTCTGGGCCGCGCAGGCGAAGAGCAAGGCGGCCAGTGCGAAGTGCGGAGTGCGGAGTGCGGATCTCATTGCGTCAGGTTCTCGCTCTGCTTTCCGTGGCTCTTCTGATTCGCGTAGATTCGCGCGATTCGCGGTTTCAGCTCACTTGCCCTGGGCCAAACGGGTGGCAGCGGCCAGGCGGGCGGGGTCGCCCAGGAAGATGGCCGATTCCTGGCCCTCGTTGTTGAACACAACGTCGGGCACCTTGTCGCGGTTGAAGTCGAGCACGGCGACGCCGCGGGTGTTGAAGATGCGGTAGCGGAGGCCGAGTTCGTCGGTCGCGTCGGTGAAGGTGCCGTTGCCGTTGTTCTTGAGGTAGCGGTTGGGTCCTTTGAGGCAGCCGAGGAGGAGGTCGAGGCGGCCGCGGTTGTTGACGTCGGCCCAGGTGGCGCAGGCCACGTGGCCGAGGGGCAGGGCGAGGTCGCCGGCCTTGGCCGTGACGTCGGTGAAGCGGCCCTGGCCGTCGTTGCGGAAGAGCTTGCCGCCGGCCGCGCCCTGGGGCACGAAGAGGTCGGGGGCCTTGTCGCCGTCGAAGTCGCCGAACACGGGGGCCACGCGGCCGGCCTGGTAGGCGATGCCCGAGTTGGCCGCGCCGGCGAAGCCGGTGGGCAGGTTGAGCACGAGGTAGCCGGTGCCGGCGCTGTAGAGGAAGTCCTCGCGCCCGTCGCCGTTCACGTCGGCCACGGCCAGGTGGTCGCCTTTGAGGCGGCCCGCGAGGCCGTGGAGGCCGAGGCCCATCTTGTCCGACACGTCCTCGAAGAGCGGCGGCACGGGCGGGGCGATCTCCTGGGGGGTGGCGAAGTAGAAGGCGAACTCGCCGGAGCCGTTGCAGATTTTCATGAGGAGCTTGTTCTTGCCGGCCTGCATCTTGAGGGTGAGTTTGGCCTGGTCGGGCGCGCAGCCGCGGTCGGTGTTTTCGGCGTGGACCTTCTGGCCGTTGAGCCACACGGTGAGCGTGTCGTCGCTGCCGAGGGAGACGGGCAGGTCCATGGCGCCGGGGAGGTCGAACTCGCGGTAGACGTAGACGGCGGCGTTGTCATTGGACTCGGGGGTGAAGAGGGCGAGGTTGCTGATCTGGCCGTCGGTGAAGGGGCCTTCCTTCCAGGTGACCTTCTGGTTGTTCTTGCCCTGGTATTCGGCCTTGAGGTCCACGCCGCGCTCGGGGGGATAGACGGCGTCGAAGCCGCGGCGTTCGGTGTTGTCGAAGGGGCCGGCGTAGTACCACTTGCCCACCTTGGGCGCGTCGGCCTTGGGGGCCTCGTGGGCGATGTTGCGGTAGAGGCGCAGGCCCTGGAAGCCGTCGGCGAGCAGGATGTCGGGGCGCTGGTTGCCGTCGTAGTCAATCCAGGCGGCGGCCGTGGTGTTGTAGTAGTCCTGGCGGGGGAGGCCGCGGCTCACGTCGGTGAACTTGGCCTCGCCCTCGTTGCGGAAGAGCTTGGGGCCGAGGGGGGTGGCGAGGAGGAGGTCGAGCTTGCCGTCGCCGTCGTAGTCGGCCCAGGCGGCGGCGTAGGCGCCGGTGCCGAGGGGCAGCGACACCTCGTTGAGCGATGTGCCGCCGTTCTGGAGCACGGCGACGCGGCCTGCGCCGAAGAGACAGAAGTCCATCTTTCCATCGCCGTCGAAGTCGGCGGGCGCGATGCCGCCGGCCTCGGGGTCCACGCGGGTGACCGAGGAGTAGTGGGTGAAGCCGGGCATGCCGAGGATGGGGCCGAATTCCTCGCCGCCCCAGCCGACGAAGTCGCGCTGGGGGTTGTAATCCTGGAGCTTCAGGCTGGCCTTCATGCGCTGGATCTTGCCGTTGCGCAGGTGGCAGGCCTGCTTGTCGTCCACCATGCACGGCACGATGACCTCCTGGCCGGCGAGGATGGCGGTGACGTAGGGGACCAGCCTCTCGGGCTTGCCGGCGTAGGAGCGCAGGAGGAAGGGCTCGGCGTGGCTGAGGGCCCACCATTCGCCGGCGTAGACCTGGTACCAGTAGTTCTGGATGCACATTTCGCCGGCGCCGCCGTTGTGGAAGAAGACGGCCTGCTGGCCCGGCTCGGCCCAGGCCATGATGTTCTGCCACTCGCGGGGATGGAAGCCGCCGCGGCCGATGTTGTGCTTGATCACGTCGCCCGGATGCGTGCCCTTGATGTCGCGCACCTTGCGGTAGACGATGAGGTTTTTCTCCTTGTCCACACTCTCGACACGGCACAGGAGGATGTTGGTCGAGTCGGCGATCAGCTTGCCGAGCGTGAAGGCGGCCTCGATGTAGGCGAGGGACGCGCCGGGGGCCAGCAGGAGGGCCAGCGCGAGGATGCAGGACGCGTACCGTGCGGTGCGTGACCTGGCCAGGGTCGCGTGCCGTGTACCACCTGCCGCGTGCCGCGCCATCTGGAATCTGGAACCTGCGCTCTGTGATGCCACGGGCGACTCCTATTTCTTCGGCGGTTCGGCGGCCGGCTTGAGCGCGGCGAGGCCTTGTTCGGCGGCCTTCGCCCACTCGGTGCCGGGGAATTCCTTGGCGACGCGCTGCCAGAGTTTCGCCGCCTCGTCGGGCTGGTTGAGGCCGATATAGGCCAGCGCGGCCTGGCACAGGGCCTGGCCGTTCAGCTCGGGGTAGTCGTAGGTGTAGGGCACGGCGAGGAGCGCCTTGGCGGCCTCGGGGTAGTTCTTCTGCTCGAGGCGGCACAGGCCGATCTGAAGCTGGGCCTTGGCGCCGAAGATGGACACGGTGCAGCGGGTGACGAGGGCGTACTGGTTGACGGCCTGATCGAGCTGCTTCATCATCTGCCAGGCCCAGCCGAGCTGATAGCGCCCCTCGTCGGCCCAGGGGCTGTTGGGATAGCGGTTGACGAGGGCATCGAGGGTGTTGCGGCACTGGTCCCACTGGCCGGCCTGGGCGAAGGCGTGGCCGAGGCGCAGCACGGCGCGGTCGCTGACGCCGGGGATGTTGTGGAACTGGCCGTTGTCGCGGAAGGGGAGGAGTTGCTCGATGGCCTTGGGCCAGTCGGCCTGCTGGAGGAGGGCCTCGCCGGCGAGGTAGCGCACTTCGCCGGCGAAGGGGGTGGCCTGGTTCTTCGCCACGGCCTGCACCTGGGCGAGGGCGGCCTTGGCGTCGTTGCGGGCGAGCAGGAGGGTGGCGAGGCGCAGGCGGATGCGTTCGGCCAGTTCGAGCGGCGGGTTCTTCTCGAGGGCCTCGGCGAGCAGCTCGAGGGCGCCGTCGGGGTTGGCGCGGCCGGCGCGCAGCTCGGCCAGCTCGAGGCGGGCCTGGATGGCCGGCACGGCGTCGGGCGCGGCGGCGATGAGGCGCGCGTAGGTTTCGTGGGCCAGCTTCTCCGAGGGCTGCGCGGGGATGGCCGTGAGCGGGAAGTCGGGCGGGCGAATCTCGCCGGGGTTCAGGGCCGCGGCGCCCGGCTTGCCGAGCCGCGCGAGGGTCTTCGCCACGGCGTCGGCCTGAAGCGCGAGACGCGCGGCCTCGATCTCGGCGTCGGCCAGCACGCGGTAGCACCAGGCCAGCTCGTAGAGGGCGCGGAGGCCCGCCTCGCTGCCGGGGGCCTTCTTGCCGAGTTCATCGGCCTGGGCGCGCAGGAACTCCACGGCCCCCGCGATGCCCTTGAGGCCCTGCTCGATGGCGGCCTTGGCCGCGGCGATCTCGTCGGGTTTGGCGCCCGGCTTCGTGGCGTTGGCCTTGGCGGCGGCCATCGAGGCGACCAGCTCCTCGCGCAGGCACTGCCCGGCGCGCCACTGGGCGTTCACCGCCTCGGGGCTGCCGGGGAACTGCTTGGCGATCTGGTCGAACACGGCGCGGGCCTCGGGCAGCTTGCCGGCCTCCTTGACGGCGAGGGCGTGCTCGTACTGGATGAGCGGCACCCACGAGCTGCGGGCGGGGTCGTTCTTCACCCGCTCCTCGTGCTGGCCGCGGCACTCTTCCATGAGTTTCATGGCCTCGGGCGCGCGGCCCTGCGCGCGCATCAGGCTCGACAGGCGCACGAGCGCCAGCGGGGCCACGGGCGCGTTGCGGAAGGGGTCGCCGCGGAAGCGCCCCAGCTCGTTCATCGCGTTGCCCGGGTCGCCGAGCAGGGCCAGGCACTTGGCCCGCTCGAACACGGCGGAGGGCATGGCGGGGTCCTGCGGGAACTGCTGCATGAAGCTCTCGTACACCTGGCGGGCGGCGCCGAGGAGCTTCTGGCGCTCGGCCGGCTCGACGAGCACGGCGCCGATGCGCTGCTGGCAGTAGCCGAGCTTGAGCATCGCGTCGGGGGCCTGGGCGCTCTTGGGGTTGGCCGCCACGAAGCCCTCGAGGAGCTTGGCCGCGCGCTCGCACTGCTCGATGAGCTTGGCCGCCAGCAGCGCGTCGTCGGCCTCGGGCGGCAGCGTGCGGATCAGGCAGTCGGCCAGCAGGTACGACACGAGGGCCAGGTCGCCCGTGCGCTCCATTTCGGGGATGGCGCTGAGGACCTCGATGGCCTGGGCATACTGGCCCAGGTGGTAGTGCGACGCGCCCATGCCGTGGCGCGCCAGGTTGGCGAACTGGAACTCGGGGAACTGCTGGAGGAGGCGCTGGTAGCGGGCGATGGCCTCGGTGAACTGCTTGGCGAGGTCCTGCGGGTTCACCTGGCCGGGCTTGGCGGTGGAGGCGGCCATGAAGGCGTTCTCGGCGGCGCGGAAGAGCACGGCCGGCAGCAGCGTGCTCTTGGGGAACGTTTGCTCGAAGCGCTGGGCCGCCTCGTCGGACTCGCGGTACATGCCGCCGAGGTGGAGGGCGGTGACCTGGCGTTGCAGGGCTTCCTCGGCGCGGTCGGGGTTGAGCTTCTCGTTGAGCACCTGGGCGTAGGTGCCGGCGGCCTCGCGGAACATCCTGGCGAGCTGCTGGGTGTCGGCCATCTCGAGCAGGATGTCGCCGCGGCGGAGCTTGGCGATGGGGTCGTTCTGGGCGAGCTGGTTCGCGCGGTCGGCGGCGCGGCGGAGGAGTTCGATGGCGCCGCGCACGGCCTGCTCGTAGGCCGGGGCGTTGTTGGGGTCGGCGGCGCCCACCTGGCTGCGGGCCAGCCACCAGAGGGCCTGGTCGCCCAGTTGCGGGTGCTCGGCGAGGGGTTGGAGGTTCTTGATCGCCTCGGGGAAGTTCTTGAGCTGCATCTGGCAGAAGCCCACGCGGAGCTGGGCCTCGGGCACGAGCGGGTTCTGGGGGAACTGCTGGAGCAGCGCGGTGAAGCCGGCGAGGGCCTCGGCGAAGCGCCCGTCCTCGGCCTGGATGAGCGCGAGGTAGAAGAGCGAGCGGATGACGTGCTCGGGCGGGGGGTTCCTGACGAGGGCTTCGAGGAACTCGCGCTGGTCGTTGCGCAGCGCGGCGGGGTTGCCGAGGGCGGCCTGGGCGGCCTTCTTGTGCTCGTCGTAGGCGGCGAGCACGGCCTTGTACTGGTTGGCGGCCTCGGCGCGTTCGCCGGCCAGGTGGTGGGTGCGGGCGAGCAGGTAGCGGGCGTGGATGCCGAACTCGTGCTGGAAGGGCGCGAGCTGGCTGAGGGCGCGGCCGGCCTCCAGGTACTCGCGCAGCGCGAACTTCGCGTAGCCCAGGTGGTAGAGGGCGAGGGCGCGGTACTGCGTCTTGCCGAGCACGGGGTCGGCGAGGAGCGCCGCGGCCAGGTCGGCCGCCTCCTTGAACTTGTCGGTGCGCAGGAGCATCTCGGCCTGGTCGCAGCGCGAGCGGGCCGCCCAGTCGAGCTCGGGGTTGGGCGGCGCGCCGGCCGCGGGAGCGGGCGCGGCCTGGACGCGCTGGGCGAAGAGGTCGGCCGCGGCGGCGAAGCTGCGGCCCGCCTCTTCGAACTGCGGGCGCGCCTGGTTGCGGAAGTTCTGCGCCTCGTTGGGCTTGGCGTCGGCCTCGGCGAGCATCCGGTAGCCCAGGCCGCGCCGCGCGACGCCCATGTAATGGAGGGCATAGGGCCGCTCGGCGAATTCGGCGTTGCCCACCACCTGGCCCAGCTCGTTCATCGCATTCTGGTAGTCGCGCGCCGGCCCCTCCAGCAGCGCCAACGCCATGCCGTAGCGGGCCGACACCGCATCCTTGTGTCCCCCGAAGCGTTGGAGGAACTCGCGGAAGCGCTCGATGGCGAAGGGGTAGTTCTGCTCGTTGTAGGCCTTGCGTGCGGCGTTGAGCACGAGCTTCGCCTGCTCGTCCGGCGGCATTTCGCCGGCGAACATCGGCAGGACGAGCAGGGCCAGGCTCAGCGCGGACAGGATGCTCCCGACCTTCCGAGGGAAGTCGTGTCTCATCGGAGTCTCCGGGCCTGATGAAATGCTCACAGGGGACGAGCCGTATTCTAACCTTTTTGGGCTTCGGGATACAAGCCCTTCTGGCGTCAGATTCGGTGTGCAAAGGTAATTGGTTGTCACGGCTCCGCCGTCAGCGGGCCGTAGGTGCCCGGCATGCGGTCGCGCGGGCCGATGCTCCGCCAGTGCCCCACCCACCACAGCGGTTCGCGGGCCGCCAGGTCCGCCTCGCACCAGGCCACCCCGTCGCGCCCCTGGTTCGAGGCCAGGATGCGTCCCAACGGGTCTATGACCATGCTATTGCCGTCGTATACAGAAGGCACAAGGTAGAGGCCGTTGTCGCGGGCGCGCACGCGGAAGACGGTTTCGCCCTCCACGCGCCCCTCTTTGTCCGCGAAGGTGGTGCCCCAGGTGGGTGCGAAGAGGATTTCGGCGCCCCGCAGGGCAAAGGCCGCCGCCGCCTCGGGGAAGAACCAGTCGTAACAGATCTGGATCGCCACGACGCCGAAGTCGGTCTTGAACACGGGGTACTCGCCGCCCGGGGCGATGCCCTTGAGCCACTCCTCGCGGGGCAGGTGCACTTTGCGATAGGTGCCGGCGAGCCGCCCCTCGCGGTCGAGCAGCACGGCCGTGTTGTAGAGGAGGTCGCCGTCGCGCTCCATCAGCCCGGCCACCACCCACAGGCGGCCGCGGCGGGCCGCCTCGCCCAGGGCCTTGGTCGAGGGGCCGGGGACCGGCTCGGCCACGTCGGCGACCGACTTGTTCGTGCCCACGAGCGTCAGCGCCTCGGGCAGGCACACGATGTCGAGGCCCAGCTTGCCCGCGGCGTCCACCTGCTCGCAGAAGCGCTTCAGGTTGCCTTCGGGCGTGCCGCCCTTGGGGCGCAGGTAGACGGTGCCGATCTTCACCTTCCGCGCCGCCGGCATCGGGGCCGGCCGTACGCTCGCGCGCTTCCAGAGCACCGAGCCGCCCTGGGGCCACTTGACTTCGAGCGACAGCCGCGCGCCGTCGGCCTCCTTCGGCGCGACGAGGACGTCGCTGAACCTCTTCTTCCCGCCCTCCCCTGCCGGCCCGCGCACGTACTCGCCCGCCGGGTGCACGGCCTCGCCCTTTGCCGTCCACAGCACCCGCACGAGCGCCGAGCGGAGGGGCGAGGGGATGTCGCGGAGTTCACAGCGCACCTCGATGGCGTACGCCTGCCCGCCCCGGATGCCCCGGAGGTCCTGCGTCACGCCGCCCACGGCGAACGGCTGGCCTGCGCTTTCCACCCGCAGGCCGCCCTGGGCCAATGTTGCCGTGCAGCCGGCCTTGTCCCACACGGGCCGCAGCGCCGTCCACCCTGCGGGCAGGCCGCCCTGCCCTGGCTGCGTGAAGTCAGGGTTGGCCACCAGTTCGGGCGGCTCGCCTTCGGCCGCCAGCGCGCACGCCAGCGCGCCCAGCATCAGCACGCCTGTCAGAGTCGTCACCGCGCATCTCCTTTCGCCTCGAGGCCCAACGCGACCACAATGCCCGGAATCGCCCGCGAAAGCAAGCCGCGTTGCGGACGTCCGAGTAGCGCAGGGCCATGGCACCTCCCTGGGAGGTGAGGGGGCTGGCGGGAGAAGGGGGCGCCAGACACTGTGGTGCTTGACATGCCCGCGGGCCTGTCCTATTCTTGACTATGGAAACGAGCGGTTGCCGGAAAGGACTGAGCGGTGGTCAAGACACGCGACGAGGCGTTGCGGGTGGTTCGCGAATTCCGCGCGCGCCTGGCGGAGATCTACGGCGCCCGTCTCAGGGGCGTCTACCTCTTCGGCTCGTTCGCCCGGGGTGAGGCGACCGAGGATTCGGATATTGACGTTGCCGTGGTTCTGGCCGGCACGCTCAACCCGTACCGCGAGAGCGAGCGCACGAGCGCGATCTTCGGCGAACTGTCCCAGCGCGAGCATTGCCTCCTCGTGCCCTTTTTCCTTTCCGAGGGCGAATACGAGGCGCAGCAGTCCGCCGTGGACAGGAGCATCGCGGCCGAAGGAGTGCCCGTGTGAAGCAGGACGTTCAGGACCATCTGGCACGGGCCGAGGAACTCCTCCGCGCGGCCCAGGACCTTGCGCGGCTGGGTTACCCATCTGATTCCATCAGCAGGTCTTACTATGAGCTCGTCCATGCCGCCACGGCCGTGTTGCTGGAGCTGGGCATCCAGCGCAGTTCCCATCACGCCGTATGGGCGGCCTTCGGCCAGTTCATCACCGCTCCCGGCCTTCTGGAGGCCCGCTATCACCATGCGGCCATCCGCCTCTTCGCCGACAGGTCACGCGCCGAGTATCGCGCCAAACCGGGCGGCACGCGTGAGGATGCCGAACGCGACCTGGCCGTCGCTCACGAGTTCGTGGCTGCCTGTCGCTCCCTTCTCGAACAGCGGGGCCCGCAAGGCGGAACCCGCTGATTCCCAAGAGGCGGTCGGCCCAGGCCCCGCAGCCCCCCCGTCTGCGAGGAGCGCATCGAATGAAAGTGTCCCTGTGGTACAACAACCGCGACATCCGCCTCGAGGAGGCGCCCACGCCCCGGCCCGGGCCGAACGAACTGCTCGCCCGCGTGATGGCCTGCGGCATCTGCGGCAGCGACGTCGTCGAGTGGTACCGCCTGCCCCGCGCGCCCCTGGTGCAGGGCCACGAGGTCGGGGCGCAGGTGGTCGAGGTGGGCGCCGCGCTGGCGGCCAAGTACAAGCCGGGCGACCGGGTGTTCCTCGCGCCCAAGGTGCCGTGCCTTCAGTGCCGCTATTGCAGGGAGGGCCACTATCCCCAGTGCTCCGTGGTCAAGGAGCGGCTGCCGGGCGCTTTTGCGGAATACGTGCTGGTACCCGGAATCATCGCCGAGAACGGCTCGCTGCCTCTGCCCGACCACGTGACGTATGACCAGAGCACCTTCATCGAGCCCCTGGCCTGCGTGGTGAGAGCGCAACGGCTGGCCCGCGTGAAAGCGGGGCAGAGCCTGCTGGTGCTGGGCTGCGGCATGTCGGGCCTGCTGCACGTGAAGCTGGCCCGCGCCCAGGGCGCGCGGGTCGTGGCGTCCGACATCAATCCTCGGCGCCTGGCCTGGGCGCAGAAGGCGGGCGCGGCGGCCACAATCAACGCCGCCGAAGACGTGCCCCGGCGCCTCGTGGCCGAGACGGGGCGCCTGGCCGATGTCGTGGTCCTGTGCACGTCGGCCCTGTCGGCTTTCGATACCGCCTGGAAGAGCGTGGACCAGGGCGGCACGGTGGTGGTCTTCGCCGTGCCCGGCCCCGAGAAGGCCACCGTGGTGCCGCTCAACGACTTCTGGCGGAAAGAGATCACGATCCTCACGTCGTACTACTGCGGCCCGCCCGACTGGGAGCAGTCGCTCGACCTCATCGCCTCGGGCCGGATCGTCGTGGACGACATGATCACCCACGTCCTGCCGCTGAGCCGGACGGCGGAGGGCTTCCGCCTCGTTCTCGATGGCCAGGAGTCGCTCAAGGTCATCATCCGGCCGAACGAGTAGCGACGCAAGGGGCGGACGGGGTTTGTAGTGCGGCCTTCAGGCCGTACCGATACGGGCTGAAGCCCGCACTACAAGCGTGTGCCGGCTGCGGGCTGCCCGTGGCAATGCCCATGGCGGCAGCGACCGGGGGAACCAGATGAACCTGCTTCATGTTGCAGTGACTGCCAGTTCCGAGGACCGGGCCGATCGCTTCTACACGGGCCTGCTCGGCCTTCAGAAGGCGCCGCCCAAGGCCCTCCCCGCGGAGATCGGCCGCGCGCTGTTCGGCGTGGACCGCGAGTTGACGATCATCAACTACACAGGGCCGGCGGCGCACTTCGAGGTGTTCATCTCCCCCGCGGCGCCCGCGGCGGCGCCGCGCATCGAGCACACGTGCCTCGCCGTCGGGGACCTGCCCGAGTTCCTGCGCAAGTGCGAGCAGCTCCAGTTCGGCATCCTCCGCGTGCCCAAGGGCGCGTCGCTCATCACGTTCGTCCAGGACGCCGATGGCAATCTGTTCGAGATCAAGGAAAAGAAGGGTTGAACTCTCGCCACGGAGTGATAAAATTGGGGGCTGGACGGCGAACCGACATGAGGTACCCGTGATGACTACACGCCGAGCGGTGGTGTGGGCGGTGCTGGCAGCGCTCGCGGCGGGCCTCGGGTGGCAGGCGATGGCCGCCCGCGCGGGCACCGCGTGCAGGGTCCGGGGCCTGGTGGTCACTCCCGAGGGGCTGCCGGTTGCGGACGTGACGCTGAGCTTCTCGAATGGCCTGCCGCCGCAGGTTACCGACCGCCTGGGCCTCTACGCCGCCACGGCGCCGGCCGACGGCGAGCCGTGCACGATCACGCCCAGCCGGCCCGGCTACCGCTTCGAGCCCGCTGCGAGAACGGTGTGGCTGTCGGGCGACGCCGCCGATGCCTGCTTCCAGGCCGTCCGCGAGAACCCCAAGGACGCCCGGCAGAAGCAGGACACCCCGTTCCCCGCCCCGCTCGGGGCCGTGGATATTGCGGTGTTCGCGATCAACAGCGGCGAGCTGTACGCCACCAGCCGCACCGTGACCCTCGACAACGTGTGCATCGGCAGCCCCACGCATTACATGGCCAGCGAGCTGCCGAGCTTCACGGGCGCCACGTGGCAGCCCTACTCGACCGCGCCCCCCTTCACCCTGTCGCCCGGCAACGACCCCAAGACCGTCTACTTCAAGGTCACCGATGGGGTCGGCGTGTCGGTCGTGGCGTTCGACTCCATCATGCTCCACCAGGCCGAACTGGTGGAGCTGACGGTGGACGGCCCCGTGAAGACGGGCTACGCGTGGCCCGCGGGCTATGAGAGCTGGTTCTTCTTCACGGCGGCCGCGGCCGACACCTACTCGATCGAGACCTGGCCCGGCAGCCTCGCCGACACCTACCTGGAGCTCTACGCGGCCGACCAGGCGACCCTGCTCGCCTCGGACGACGACTCGGGCGAGAACGACTGCGCGAAGATTGACCGCGCCCTGACGCCCGGCATCTACTTCGTCAAGGTGCGCGCCGGCGGCGCGGCCGACACGGGCACCTTCCGCATCGGCGTCTCCACCGGCGACACGAAAGTGACCATTCTCTCCCCGCACGGCGACCCCACCGCGACCACGCAACTCGAGGTGGGCAACTCGGAGGTCGTCTTCACCTCGACCGGCCCGGGCATGCTCGAGGTCGTGTGCCGCTTTGCCGTCGCCCCGGGCACGGTCGCGGGCGTGGCCGACAAGGTGCGGGCCTGCATTGAGCCGGTCGGCCCCCTGCCCCTCGTGTGGCAGACGCTGGACGGCGCGCCGTCGGGCTGGGCCGGCACCGTGGCGGGCAAGCCCCCCACCGCCCACAGCGCCATGGGCAAGGCCACCTACAACCCCGCCACGAGCCGCTACGAGGTCAAGGCCGTCTTCGCCGGCTTGCCCGCCAGCAACGCGGCCTTCGGCCCCAAGAAGCTCTGGGCCCAGGTGGTGGACGGCGCGACCGTGGTGGCCCAGGCCGAGCAGCCGCTCGAGGTCTTCTTCCCCCGAACCGCCGCCAACAACCCCGGCACGGGCGTCAACGCCGGGCCCAACTGGTTCTACTACTGGAAGACCGGCAACGTGTGCGGCGTGACCACCGGATGGGAATACGAGGACGTGCCGAACAACTACGGCTTCTACGTGCCCGGCCAGAACCACATCAACCTCTGCGACCTCGGCGCCACCTGGAACAGCGGCCCCGAGTTCTACCAGAACGACCTGGGCGCCTGGATCGAGGTGGCCGGCCAGGGCATCGGGCCCCACTGCACCACCGAGGTCATCGCGCACGAGGGCCTCCACAAGACCATCTTCGAGTCCTGGGCCTTCCTCATCGCCGCCGCCGAGGCCGACGGCGAGGCCAATGGCGACGCCTACGACGACCCCGACGACGACGGCATCCCCAACGCCTTCGAGGGCTCTTACCTGGGCATCGTCACCGACCCCAACGACCCCGACACCTGGAACATGGGCGGCCCCTACGTCACCTATGGCGACCAGGAGATCCGCTGCCGCAAGATCGAACTCACCCCCGGCCTCACCGTCACCGACGCCGCCGACTGGGCCCACCCCGGCACCAACTCCTACCCCCGCTACCCCCAGGAGCTCGTCGCGCCCATCGCCGACCAGGACCAGCTCAGCGCCGACGGCACGGGCGGCGGGGACACGGGACAGGACGACGAGGGCAACCCCGGCAACGACCGCATCCGCCAGCACGGCGACCGCCTCGACAACGCCCAGACCGCCCACGGCGGCGGCGGCGACGACAAGATCGTGCAGCACGGGCGACGCGGCGCCGACACCCAAACCACCACCGGCGGCACCGGCAACGATGAAATCCGCCAGCGCGGCGGACGCGGCAACGACACCCAGACCGCCAACGCCGGCGACGGAGACGACCGGATCGTCCAACGCGGCAAGCGAGGCGACGACGCTCTGGCCGCCGACGGCGGCGAGGGCGACGACGAACTCAAGCAGAAGGGCGGCAATGGCGCCGACATCCAGACCGCCACCGGCGGCCCCGGCAACGACGACATCCGCCAGCGCGGCGGCGACAACGACGACACCCTCACCGCCGCCGGCGGCGAGGGCAACGACTTCATCTGGCAGAAGGGCGGCTCGGGCAACGACACCCTCACCGCCGACGGCGGCGAGGGCAACGACATCGTCTGGATGGTCGGCGGCGACCGCGACGACACGCTCACGTACCAGGCCAGCCCCGGCAACGACCAGGTCCGCCTCCGCGGCGGCGGGGGCAACGACACGGCCACCATCTACGCCAACGGCCAGAGCTTCAGGCTGCTCGACCGCGACGACCGGGTCCTCTACCAGCAGGGCTCCGGCGGCTCGGTCATCTACGCCTACGACATCGAATCCCTCACCGTCATCGGCAACGACGGCGTCACCGAAGTCTACACCGGCTCCGCCCCGTGAGCCCGCGCCTCCTCTCTCGGGCGGCGGCACCCACCCCACCTGCGCGGTTTGACAGGCCGCGGCGCAGCGGCTATCATCGCAAGAGAACCGTCACGAGGCCCCCGCCCGGTTCCGAGGGCTGCCGATGAATCGCCTCCTCGTTCTCCTCTCGCTGGCCCCCGCGCTGGCCGCCGCGGCCGCCCGCGACGCGCCGGGCGTCCACGTGATCCCCGCCCCCAAGCGCATCACCCTCGAGCCAGGCGAGTTCGAGTTCGACGAGTACGCCGCGATCGTGGTGTCGGACCTCGCGACCCGCGGCACGCGCATCGCCGCCCGCGCCGTGCAGCTCGGCCTCCGCGAGCAGTTCGGGGTGGACGTGCCGATCCTCCGCATCTCCGAAGAGCGCAAGCACGGGCCGCGCAAGGACATCTGGATCGTCGAGCCGCGCACCATCCGCCCGCCCGACGAGCCGCCCAAGGGCAAGGAGCCCATGGGCGCCGAGCCCGAGCCGCGAGGCCCCGCGCCTGCCGGCTTCGCATCCGACGAACTCACCGCCCCTCCACGCCCCGCCCCGGCCAAGGGCGGCAAGAAGCCCGAGGAGGAGGAGCGCATGCTCCACTCGCCGGCGCGGACCATCGGCGTCCGCGGCCTCGCCTTCACCGACGAGATGGTCATCGAGGGCTACTTCATCCGCGTGGACGCCATCGCCGTCGTCATCCACGGCGCATCGGACGCGGGCTCGTTCTGGGGCGCGCAGACGCTCCTCCAGCTCGTGCGTCCCGCGCGCAAGGGCGGCTTCCTTCGCAAAGGGCGCGGGCCGACCATCCCCTGCCTGTGGATGGCCGATTGGCCCTCGAACCGCGAGCGCGTGGTGCCGCCGGCCATCCCGGTCCCGGCCGAGCCCGACGCGGCCGAGCGGTTCCTCAGGACCGCCGCGCGCTACAAGCTCAACGGCATCGCGCGCGGCGCCGTGCCCGACGACGCGGCGACCCGCGAGCGCCTTCAGTTCGCCGCGCAGTACGCCCCCGTGCCGTGCATCGAGAAGTCGCCCGCCATTCCCGGCGCCTCGCCGCTGCTCGCGCTGGCCTTGGAGGCCGCGGCGGAGGGCCGCACGCACCTCGCCCTCGCGGCCTTCGGCGAGGCGGCCTGGGGACCGCCCGACCCCACGCCCGAGGCATTCCGCCAGCTCTTCCCCGCCGAGGCGCCCGCGCCGCCCTCCGAGGCCACACCGCCCGCGGCGAAGTAGGCCCTCCAACGCCGAGCCCGGCCCCACGCCTGGCGCCTGCGCCCCCCTCCTCGCCAGAGTCTGCGAAACCAGACACCGCGCCGCCATACTTGCTCACCTCTCCCGCCGCCGACAGTTGAGCAACTATGGCGCTTTGGCGATCCGGGCGGCTCGGCGGCCTTTCCGCCCATACTTGCTCAATTTCCTCCCCCTCTAGTTTGAGCAAGTATGGCGCGTTGGCGCTGCGGGGCCTTCCGCGGCTGTTCCCGCCCACCAGAGGAGAAGACAGCCTAAAGACTGGACTCCCAACAGGTTATGCACTCGTTCGTAGTCCCGGCTTCCGGCGCCGGTGCTTTATCTTCACGCCATTCCTCCCCCCTCCCATGCTGGCTCATCCCGCAGATGAGCGAGCATGGCCGGAGACGCGAGAATCGCCAATCCTCGCCCTTCTGCCCATGCTGTATCACTCTCCTCCTCACAGGGTTGATACAGCATGGGCGCGCCGCGCCCTCCCGGGGAATCGCTGGGCTTTCCTCGCCCCACGCTCTGCTCCCTTATCTCTCCCTACGTTTTGCTCCCTTTTCTCGTCCCTACGCTCTGCGTGGGGACGGGCCTCTTGGCCGCTCCGCGGCCTCTTCAAAAAACCTCCCGCGGGTCCCAAACCCGCGGGAGGTTGGGGTTGGACGCGGGAGCGTCCGCGGATCTTTGCCCCCACGCGGAGCGCAGAGGCGAGAAGGAAGAGCGGGACGCTTGCGGCTCTACGGTCCCTGTGGGCGGGCGCTCTGTCCCCCGCGAGGAGGCGGCAGGACGCGGGGCGCGGAGGCCCCGCCCACAGCATGTCCCCCTTCTCTCGTCCCTACG
>Ga0116146_1000145_pt1 | contig 92315 bp, 78 predicted proteins | sample AD_JPNHG2_MetaG_FD_89748 | JGI IMG/M metagenome (GOLD analysis project Ga0116146, IMG submission 89748) | Active sludge microbial communities of municipal wastewater-treating anaerobic digesters from Japan - AD_JPNHG2_MetaG | ecosystem: Engineered > Bioreactor > Anaerobic > Digestate | place... | reverse complement strand
GTTCACCTCCGGTTGCTCTCGACCCCGCCTCGCGGCGACGCCGTTACCCTCAGTTACAGGCCGGAGAGCGCAGGCCTGGAGGGGACTTGCACCCCTCTGATCGAGTACACTCTCAGACGCACTAGGGCGGGCTTTGCCCGCCAATGGCGCCTCTCGCCATAGGGAGTCACGGATTGAGTACACTGCATATCTCGATAGGTCTTACCGTCATCGCGGTTCTGTGCGCCTGCGTGTTCGTGGTGTTGATCATCAAGTCCCGCAAGGCCCGAGGTAACGAACGTCGCAGGTACGCGAAGATCAACCTGCTCTGGAACATGGCGTTCACCGTGTTCGTGTGCGCCCAGGCGATCTTCAGTTTCCGCCAAAGCGGCAATGGCACGCTCGGTCTTATGATCATGCTACCGCTTCTGGTTCTCGCATTGGCGTGCGGTGTTTTCGGCCTGCGGAGCCTGCGTTCCGACAAGTATTTCGGAAAGCTGTACGAACTCGATCCCGGCTTCTGCGGCCGGTGCGGCTACAACCTGACCGGCAATACCAGCGGCGTGTGCCCGGAATGCGGATGGAAACTGCCGGAGCGGAAGGAAGCATGAGAGCGGTCGTCGACAGGAAGAAGCCGATTCCCTCCGTTGACCCGATTCGTTTACGGGCTATAGTGCGTCGCGGAGGCTCGAAATGGCGAATCGACCCGTTGTACTGATCAACTCCAACCGGATGAAACCGGCGATCGCGCCGCTGGCCCTGGACTATGTCGCGGGGAGTCTGCGTCGCGGAGGGTTTGAGGTTCACCTGATCGATCTGTGCTTTGCGGATGACCCAGCGGAGGCATTGCGGCAGGGCCTGGCCGATGCTGAACCGCTGCTGATCGGGGTGACGTTCCGCAATACGGATGACTGCTATTACCCGAGTTGCGCGTTCTTCGTGCCGGAGCTAGCAGAACTGGTGCGGCAGATCCCCACGCTAACCGATGCCCCGGTCGCTCTCGGCGGATGCGGATTCAGCGTCTTTCCCGCCGAGATCGTGAGCATCTGCAAGTCGGATTTCGGCATCATCGGCGATGGCGAGGAGGGTTTTCTGGGGCTGGCTCGTGCACTGTCGGGCAATAAGGATTACCACACGCTGCCTGGTCTGGTTTGGCGCGAAGCCGACGGCCGGTGCATGCTCAATCCGCCTCAGCCGCCGGCCGTTCTCGACGTCTCGCCTGACCGCAGCCTGCTCGACAACGCCCGCTACTTCCGCGAAGGCGGTCAGGGCAACGTCGAGACCAAGCGAGGCTGTCCGATGTCGTGCATCTACTGTGCCGACCCGGTTGCCAAGGGGCGACAGGTGCGTTGCCGCCCGCCCACCCAGGTGGCTGATGAGGTTGAGTCGCTGCTCAAGCAAGGCGTCGACGTGCTGCACCTGTGCGACGGAGAGTTCAACATTCCGTATGATCACGCCCTGGCGGTTTGCCGCGAGATGATCCGGCGGGGGCTGGGGCAGCGCGTCCGGTGGTATGTCTATTGCAGTCCGCACCCGTTCTCCGATGAACTCGCCCTAGCCATGAAGCAGGCCGGTTGCGTGGGCGTCAACTTCGGCTCCGACAGCGGTTGCGACCGCATGCTGGCGGCGCTGGGCAGGAGCTATCGGCGAGACGCAATTCGCGACGCGGTGCAGGCCTGCAAGGCGGCAGGGATCACGGTGATGGTCGACCTGCTTCTAGGAGGCCCGGGCGAGGACGAGGCGTCGGTGAGAGAGACAATCGAGTTCGTCAGGCGACTCGATCCCGACCGCTGCGGGGCGGCCACGGGGGTGCGGCTTTATCCGGGTACTCCGCTGGCCGAGTCGATTCGCAGGCAGGGGCCGCTGTCGGCCAACCCCAATCTGCGGGGCTGCGTCGAAGACAATGACAGCCTCTTGCGACCGGTTTTTTACTTTGATCGCCGTCTCAGCGATGATCCCGGCTCGCTGGTCTGCGACATCATCGCCGGCGACGAGCGGTTCTTCCCGCCGCCGCGGATCAGAGACGCGACCAACTACAACTACAATGACAACCGGGTGCTGACCGATGCGATCGGCCGCGGCATGCGCGGGGCTTACTGGGATATCCTGCGCCGGCTGGCCGCCGAGAAATGATCGTGGCGCGACGGAGACATGCACAAGATGCGGCATCGTCCCCGGGTCTGCGGGCAGCATGCACGACGTCGGTCGGCGGGGTCTGCTCACAGGCCGTCGCCGAAGCTGGTTCCCACGGATCGGGCTGCCGCGATCAGCGGGTGATCCAGGGGCACCAGTCGCTGCCGGCCGGCCACGGACTCGATGGGCACGCTGGTGATTCGCCCGTTCTGGCTGACCACGATTTCGTTGAACTTTCCGGCGAGGGCCAGTTCGAGGGCTTTGTGTCCGAAGAGCGTGCCCAGGACACGGTCGGCGGGCACCGGCGTGCCGCCGCGCTGGACGTGTCCGAGAATGGTCGCGCGGCACTCGAGGCGCGTCGCGGCCTCGATCTGTTTGCAAAGGACGTTACTGACGCCGCCGAGGCGGATCGGGTCGGGGCTACCGGCGACCACGCGGTCGACCGTCTGTTCGCCTCCAATAGGTCTGGCTCCCTCAGACACCGCGATGATGGTGAATGACTTGCCTCGCTTGCTGCGGTTGAGACAGTAGTCGCAGATGGCCTCAAGACTGTAGGGAATCTCGGGGATGAGGATGACGTCCGCCCCGCTGGCCAGGCCGCTGGTCAATGCCAGCCAGCCGGCATTTCGTCCCATGATCTCGACGAGCATTACGCGATGGTGGCTGGATGCGGTGGTGTGGATGCGGTCGAGAGCCTCGGTGGCGGTGTTTACCGCGGTCAGGAAGCCGAAGGTGATTTCCGTGTGCATGAGATCATTATCGATGGTTTTGGGCACCCCGACGCATCGGACACCGTGCTGAATGAGGCTCGCCGCACCGGACATTGTTCCATCGCCTCCGACGCAGACAATCACATCAAGCTGTCGTTCGGCGATGTGCTCGATGACTCGCTGGGTGACATCCTGAACAACCGGATTTCCTTGTTCGTCGATGCCCACCGCGAAACGCGACGGATTGGCGGTGTTCGAGGTGCCCAGGATGGTGCCGCCTCGCGTCAGGATGTTGGACACGTCGTCGCGGCCCAAGAGCCGCATACGGTTGCGGATGAGGCCGAGGAAACCGTCTTCGATTCCCCAGACCTCCAAGCCATGTTGATGCATCGCTGCCTTGGCGACCGCTCGGATCACCGCGTTGAGTCCGGGGCAGTCTCCGCCGCCGGTCAAGATGCCGATGCGTTCAATTCGATTCTCGTCAGCCATTGAAAGGCTCCTGTTTGCCGCGGCCGCATTTCGTGCGTGCAGCTCACGTTGGGCCGCAGCGGTCGAACTCCGAGTCGGTCGCGGCTCCGCTGACACGCCGGCCGCCGCATTCACTCGCGAAACGCCTGGGCGGCCCGCCGGCCGGGACTCTCACTGATCTCACCCTGACTGCAACAGGGCGTGTCTCGCGTCCGTCGGCGAGTTATCAGACCCAGTTGGTCGTGAATCCGCGCGCGGGTTTGCCCGCTTGCGACCGTTGATGCTAATCGGCAGCTTCTTCATTAACGTTTTGTTCGAGAATAATCAGATTGTCCTCGGCGTCGGCGTCATACCGAATGCCGACGACGTTGTAGTTCTGCCGGATGGCGACGTGAAGCATCGGGCGATGTCGGTTGTAGCACTCGAAGCGGATGATCTGGTAACCCTGGTCGCGAGCCCATGCCGTCATGGCCTCCATCATCTGGGAGGCGACGCCGGCGCGTCGGAATTCCGGCAAGACGCCGATGTACCAGCAGTAAAACGTGCTCTGCTTGAGCTCGTAACCGAGGGCAAAGCCGACCGGGCGCTTCTGGACCTGGGCGAGGAGAAGCAACGGGTTGCGCTGTGTGCCCAGACGATGAGCGAAGAAAGCGTGCTCGCGGCCCGGGCGAAAGATCTCGTTGTAGAGATCGACGATGAGCGGCAGGTCGTTCATCCCGACGGGAATGATTTCGGCGTTGGCCATGCACGATCTCCGCAGGGTTCAGAAAGCATCGATGACGCTCATCTCATCCCGGCTGGGGCAGCGGCCCCGAGCCGAACTCAGGCTGTGAAGACTTCGAGGTACCCGGACCGGCCGAAGCGCGGACGCCGATTCCCGCGTGAGCAGCGTCCAGCAGATCGGACACCGTGGGGCGATCGAGGCTTTCACCCCTCAGCAACGCGTGAACCTCAGCGGCATCGAGCGTCTCGTACTTCAGGAGGGCCTGGGCTACTGCCTCCAGTTTCTGACGATTCTCGGTCAGCAGCCGACGGGTGTCGGTATAAGCCTCGCTGAGCACGCGCTGAACTTCCTGGTCGATCAACCGGGCGGTTTCCTCGGAATACTCCTTGCCTCCGGGCAGGTCGACCCACATCGTCTTGCGGGAGGGATCGTCGCCGTAGTAGATGAAGCCCACGCGGTCGCTCATGCCCCACTCGGCAACCATGCGGCGAGCCGTTTCGGTGGCCTGTCGAATGTCAGCAGAGGCCCCCGTGTTGACGTCGTTGCAGGTGATTTCCTCGGCGATGCGTCCGGCGCAGAGAATGCGCAACTGTGCGTTGAGCCACTTGCTGCTGTAAGTTGTGCGGTCCTTTTCGGGCAACGAGAATGAGGCACCGCCGTAGGGGCCGCGGGGTATGATACTTACTTTGTGCAGAGGATCGGCGTCGGGCAACAGGCATTGGGCCACGGCGTGGCCGGCTTCGTGGTAGGCGGTGGCGATCCGTTCCTTCTCATCCACCACGCGGCTCTTCTTGGCCCGGCCCCATCGGACCTTGTCACGAGCCTCCTCGAGATCCTCCATTTCGACGTAATCCTTGTTGGCCATAGTGGCCAGCAAGGCCGCCTCATTGATGATCGCCGCGAGGTCCGCCCCGCTGAACATCGGCGTGCCGCGGGCCAGCTTATTCAGATCCACGTCCGGGCCGAGCTTCACCTTCTTGGCGTGGACCTTAAGGATTTCCAGCCGGCCCTTGACGTCGGCCAGGGGCACGAAGACCTGCCGGTCGAAACGCCCGGGCCTTACCAGTGCCGGATCCAACACGTCCGCCCGGTTCGTAGCGGCGATGACCACCACCTGATCGGAAGTGTCGAAGCCGTCCATCTCGACGAGGATGGCGTTGAGCGTCTGTTCCCTTTCGTCGTGTCCGCCGCTGGTGAAGCCTGCTCCGCGGCGACGGCCGACGGCGTCGATTTCATCCAGAAAGATGATGCAAGGCGAGTTGTCCTTTGCCTGCTTGAACAGATCGCGCACGCGCGAGGCACCGACGCCGACGAACATCTCCACGAAATCGCTGCCCGAGATGCTGAAGAACGGCACGTCCGCCTCGCCGGCGATGGCTTTGGCCAACAGCGTTTTGCCGCAGCCCGGATCGCCGACCAGCAGCACGCCGCGCGGAATACGGGCCCCGAGCCGCTGGAACTTCTTGGGGTTCTTGAGGAACTCGATGATCTCGGCGCACTCCTCCTTGGCCTCGTCGATGCCCGCGACGTCGGCGAAGGTGATGTTGGTATGCTCCTTGGTGGTCACGCGATGTCGGGATCGGCCGAAGTTGCCCAGCATACCTCCCGGTCCGCCGCCGACTCCGCGGAGTTGGCGGAAGACGAAGAACCAGGCGAACGCGATGACCAGGAGCCAGGGCAGCAAGTTGATCAGGATATTGAAGAGCGCCCCGCCGGTCTGGTCGATCCTGTAACGGACGCCGGACGCCCGCAACTCGGTCCAGAAGGCATCGTTGAAGGCGGATTTGTCCCAGCTGACCTCGAAGTCCGGCGGCTGGTCCTTGCCCTGGGTGTTCTTGAGCTTGCCTCGGATGGTGTTGTTGTTGGCCTGGATGACCAGTTCCTGGATGTTGTTGTCCGCCAGCTCTTTCCAGAACTGGTCCACGGTCAATTCACGGCGCTGGCCGGCGTTAGACATGAGGTAGAAAGCGAGGAAGACGAAGATGATGATCGAGGCCGCCCATCCGAACAGACCGCGGGACATGCGCATGGGCGGTCCGGGAGGCCTTGATCCCTGGCGATCATCGCGGTCGGACGGGTTTTCAGACATCCGGTGCTTCCTCGGTCGGCGTGTCGACGGGCAGGCGCCGCAACTGGCGTCCTTCCCCCGCCTTCATGTTATTCGGACTACCAACTGTTTTCCATGTCGCCGACGATGTTTCGTGCCAGCTTGCTGACCGCGTCCAGTCTGCCTTCGGCCGCCGTTTCGCCGGCCGGCCGCACATAAGTCACGGTGGTGACAAACCGCGGACGGTCCCGCAGCAGCTTGCCCGTCCTGACATCCTTCCATCGGTAGCGGACGATCAATGTGGCTGCCGTCTCGCGCGGTCGGATGGCGATCGGATCCCAGCCGAGGGAAGATTCCCGCCATTCCAGGACTTCCCCCGACAGAATGGTATCGGCTTTTTCGGGTGGGGCGTTCGTGTATGGGGTGGAGACGTTGATTTCCTTTCGCAGGGCCTCGGTCAGCTCGAACTCGATGCCGCGGCGGAATTCCCGGGACTGGAACATCTCCACGTACACGGTACGGATCGTCTGGGGATGCAGCGACTCGTTACTGTAGCCGCACCCGCAAACCAGGAGGCTCCCGGCCAGAAGGGCCAGACGTCCGATATCGAGGGCGGCGACAGATCGATGATGATGAGATGTAGGTTGCATCAGCGCTGCGTCTCCTGATGACGGACGGCGTTGGTTGAGGCCTGCGGCTCGAGGATCGCGGGTTCCTCGAGAGGCTCGCCGATGGCCGCCAGCCGGTTGCGGGCCTCGAGGGCCGCAGGCGTCTTGGGCCAGCGGATGATGATTTCCCGGTAGTAGAACCTCGCGGCCTGAAACTTTTCGGTTTTCTCGTAGAACTTACCGATGTCGAGCGTTTTGTCCGCCCGAGTGGCCGTAATCTGTTGGATCGTCGTCGACACCTCATCGCGCTCGGCGGCCGCCGGGTATTCCCGCAGGTACTGACGGTAGCGCTCTTCCGCCTCGATCAATGGGGCCTCGTCGAACTTGATACCCGCGAAGCGGCCTTGGGCGCATCGGGCGCTCATCAGCAGGGCTCGGGCATGCCAGCGGCTGCGGGGATACTCGCGTGCGAATGTGGCGTACTCGGATTCGGCGAGATCGAGCTCGCCGCGACTGAAGTAATACTCGGCCTTGGCCATCTGGGCCATTTCCGCCAAGGGGGTGTCGGAGTAGTTGGCAACCAAGTCATCCATGATCGCGATGCCGCCCTCGCGGTCCCTGAACCACAACAGACCGCCCCAGATGCGCTTTCGCTTGCCGGCCATGTATTGCTCGGCGATGCGGAACTCCTGGGAGAGCGCCGACTCGGCGTACTGCGAACCCGGATAGTTGTCGAGCAGTTCCTGGTAGGCCTTGTGGGCCTGCCGGTACAGGCCTCGCTCCAGGTACGCAGTGCCATAGAGGTACAGTGCCTCAGGGTATCGCGGGGCATCACTGCCGTATTGCTTCATCCAGTCCCTGACGATCTTGCAGGTTGTCTTATATTCACCCTGAGCCAGCCACTGGCGGGCGATGTCCAGGTCGCCGTCCTCAGTTCCGGGAATCGGCTCAACGCCGTATTCCCATTCTCCGGTCTTCTCGTTGAAAACAAGGTGCTCTGCATGCCGTTTCGGCGGAACGGGCACCTCGCCGGCCCGTAGTTCCATGGGGCAAGCGCCGGCAACCGCCAGAGCCAGCAGACAAACGCCGGGACGGGCAAGAAAGCTAAGGCGGACCGCCTTTTTGCGGGCCGCAACCCAAGCGCTCTGCGATGCAGAAACATGCGCGCAGAATGCGCACCAGTCCCCACGGAAGAGACTGAGACTCAGGTTCGGAGGGACAAGACTCATGGCCAGGGTTCCATGTGGCTCTGGTTTCACGTGGCCTGTGCGGATAACCCCGCCCGCTCGGCCGGATATTCTCCAGGAGACGGCGATTATAGAGGGCTTCTGCCGCCGTGGCAATTGCGCGGCGGCCTCCTCAGGCGGCCGGGAGATTCGCTGTGACAAGCAGTTACGGCTTGCCTTCGACAGCGCGCCATCCGCCGAGTGACGTCGCGGACAAGCGATTGCCCCTGAGGAAGCCGGCTTGCGTGCCTGCGCTACTTGGACGGAATGGCGTCAATTGAAGGTTGGTCCTTTGTGGTCCGGGCCAGGAGCAGGTACTGGGAGAGAACAGCGAACGCCAGCAAGGCCATTGAGACAACTACGCGAAAGACCCAGGAAGCTTTGCTCTGGCCGGCTTTGAAGGTGAACGTTGTGGGGTCCACTACGCGTGGGCATTCCATTGTGCCGTCTTGGGCGATCCACCGGAGGTATTTCGGGAAGCCGGCCAGCCAATCGCCGAGGCCTTCGTCAAAAGGGCGTCCCAGGAGCCGGCTCATGACGTGCTGACGGCTCTTGGCGGCAACTTCAGCCTTCTGCTGCGGCGTCAGACGGCGGAACATGGAGGTCTCGGTCCGCCGGGCGACCAGTCGGGGGAGGGTCGCGTACTCGGTGACGAGCGTGGTGCTCCAAGTCAGGAGCACGACCGCCGATCCGATCAGGTTCAACGTCAGCGGGCGAACCGGAACGGCACCTCGGCCGAAACGAAACATGATCGCGCCGATCACCAGCCCGAGAACCAAGAAGAAGAACAGGCCGAGGTAAAACGGCATCGGGGCCAGATAGGCAAGTATCACCCCTGCCGGGATGCCCGCGCAGCAACCGGCCACAAAGGACCGGCCGATCCCAACGCGTTTTGCAGGGCTAGTGCTCATGCGGCGGCAGTCTAGCCGCTGCGCAGGTTGTTTGCCAGCGGCCCCGGCGAAGACAGACCGCTGCGTCCGGCTGGGTGCTTCGCACGCGTCTCTCGGAAGATCTACTTTTCGATCGAATCGATCACCACCCATCGGACGAGGTCGCGCAGAGTGATGATACCGACCAGGGTGGAGCCGTTCTTGATAACCGGCAGGCACGAGACCTTATGGTGCATCATGGCACGGGCCGCCTGGGCGACCGGGGCGTCGGGTTCAATCGAGACCAGTCTGCGCGTCATGACCTGGTGGATGCGTCTTCTCAGCGTCTCGATGTCCTGGGCGCGCTCGCTCATGCGAACGCCGACAAACGGGCTGAGGTTTTTCAGCAGATCTCGATCCGAAATAACGCCCACGGGCTTGCCGCCCTCAACCACGATCAGGTGGTGGAACCGGCGCTGATTGAAGATTCGCCGGGCGGTCTCCAGCGTCTCGTCCATGCCGATGGTGACGACTTCGGTGGTCATGATCTCGCGCACTTTTCGAGCTTGTTCCGTCATGTGCCGCCGTCCCTGTTTGCGGTTGCCCGGCCCGATGCCGCCAAGTACAGTAGCTATCATAGCGTGGCACGGGCCGGTTGACAGGTCCGGCCTTGCGTTCAGGAACGGGCGTGAAAAGGTCAGGGGGTGGTCAGCCGCCGAAGGCGGCGGGGACGTGCGGGCCCGAGCTCAACAATGCGGCAGGTTTTGGTCGCCGCGGCGACCTCGCCGCTGCGCTGGGGCAGGGTCGCGGCGGTTTTCGCACGTTTTTGGGTTGACTGAGGGTATTGCTTTCGTGCCGCGAATCGAACAAATCGAGAGAATGCTCGCGTCCAGTCCGGACGACGTTTTCCTGAACTTCGCCCTGGCCATGGAGCAAGTCAAGGTTGGGCGGCAAGAGCAGGCCGTCGCGGGCTTCCGGCGGGTCATCGAGTTGGACCCCGATTACGTCCCTGCCTATACCCAGTTGAGCAACGCGCTGATCGACCTTGGCCGCAAAGAAGAGGCCAAGGCCGTTCTGGCAAGCGGCGTCGAAGCCGCCGCTCGCGCCGGTGACAAGCACGCCGCCGGCAAGATGGGCGATAAGCTGAAACTACTCGAGTAGCTCTCTATTTCCTGTTAAGACCTTGTCAAGGCATTAACTAAAAACAGGATACAAGCGGTTCATGTGCAGACTGCGGCTTCTTGCTCAGTGCATTCGGCGGCTGAGGGCATTCAGGAACTTGTCGGCCTCCACCAATTGCTTGAACGCCTTTTCGTCGGTGCGGCGATTGGCCGGGCGTTTCGGTCAGCTTGCTACGGGCAACCGTTCGGCCATTTCGCGAACGATTCCGAAGGCGCGATCCAAGTCGAATGCATCGGCGTCCGGCCGGCGCAGCACGGGTTTCAACCGGGCATCCAGTTGCGCGCGCAACTGCGCCAGCCGGTCCGGACCCACGTTGATCGGACCGTTACCGGGCACAGCGAGCTTGCGTCTGACCAGCCCGACCAGTTCCGTGTCCTCCGGCCGAATGCTCAACTTTCTCGCAGCGTAGTCCACGTCGTAGAAATCGCGAATCGCAACATCACGGCGCGTTAGCGCTGCGCGGTACTTCTCGGCGATCGCCTCCACCCTGGCGATACAGGGAACCACAGCCGGTGAAACCATCCGGCGACCAGACACCGGATCCAGCAGCAGCGTCCGTACCGAGCCTTCCATCGTGGGCATCAGGAGCGGCTCACGAAGACTGACTTCGATTGTGATGGTTTCGTCACGCCGGCTTATCAACGAGGAGTAGCTGACGGTCCCGACATACTGCGACGAGTCGTCGGCGCCGAGCAACTGCCCCGTCACACGAAAACATGGAACACGCTCGGCCAACCCCGCGACAGCATTCTTCAAGGCTGTCACTCGTCTTCGTCGTTGCGATCGGGATGCCGTCAGGGGTGTCGGGATGACGAAGTCCAGATCTTCGCTCAGCCTGTAGAAGCCGGCGTGCACCTTGGCCAGACACGTTCCGCCTTTGAATATCAGTTGGCCGCCGAAGGAGGCGAGATACTTCAAGAGGACTGTACAGAAGTAGTCCTTCTCGATCAGCCTTTCCGGAAAGAACGTCTCGGCCGCCGTGAAGTTAAGTGCTTCCCGAAACAGATCGGGGTCCTCATGGGCGTCAATGGCGGGTTGTTCAGCCTCAGTCATTGAACACTACCCCCCATTGTTGATCCGTCCTGCCCCGTTTAGGCCGGGAGGGGACCCATGGGATCAGGCATTGGGACGGCCTCAGCGCTCGCCGCAGCCTGGCGAGCAAACGACCGGATATGCCTTCTCGTTCCAGCAGAGCGCCGACGCGCCGCAAGGTTGCCTGGTTGCCGTAGCGCAGCGTCACGGCGACAAGCTGCTTGGCGCCGACGCGCCGACTTGCCAACTCGCGACGAATCCAGTCGTATCCTTGCGGCAGGCTGTCGAATCGCGACCAGTCGTAGACCGCATCCACCAGGGTTCGTACGCGTGAGGAATATACCGCCGTCAGACCTTCGTCGACCGGGACTTCTTCGGTGCTGCCGAGTCGCTCATCCGCCACCTTGATCAACGTGAACGAGGTCGCGCCGATCCTGCGGTCCCCCGACAGCCGGTTGTTGTAAGCATAGGTCCGCGTGGGGATCTGCTGTTCGAAACCGTAGCGGCTGAATGCACTCGGCCCGCAAATCTGGTAACGGCCTTGGCGGTCCCGCATCAACGTGCTGAGAGCAAGGACTTCACTCGGGCTCCATTTTCCCCCCAACGGCAGCCGCGGTGGCAACAAGTACAGGCCGCGCCGCACTCGCGCGATTATCCCCGCCCGGACCAATCGACTCAGAAGCCTCATTTCCTGTTGTGCCGACAGGTGCAGCGGCTCGGCCAGTTCGCCCCCTCGCACAACCTGGAGTCGTCGCATCTGGGCGTAGGCGAGCAAACGGGTCTCCAACGGTCCCAGTTTCGTTTTCATGGTTGTATTCTATTTCTCGTTAATACCTTGTCAAGGCATTAACTAAAAATAGGATACAAGCGGTTCATGGGCAGACTGCGGCTTCTTGCTCAGTGCATTCGGCGGCTGAGGGCATTCAGGAACTTGTCGGCCTCCTGAAACTGCTCGAACGTGCGTTCCTCGACGCGGAACTGGGGGGTGTGGCAGCGGCGTTGAGAACCGTTCCACCTGCTGCCGTGCTTTTTGTGCAGCAGTTCGTGGTGCATCACGTGTTCGATGACGAACCGCGGAACGTCCGGCCGATCCAGCGTGCTGCTGATGCTGACCACGTCGTGGGCGAAGTTGTAATGTCCGAACCGCCGCCCGGTGAGCCGTCGGGTCCAGCTCAGCTTCGGGCGGGACATGCTCCCGCCGAAATAGCGCCGATTGACGTCGTCGAAGACCTCTGCCAGGTCGTAGGTCATTCCCTTCGTATGCTCGACCCGGCCGGCCGCCTCATCCATGGCCGTGCGAATCGACTGGTACGGGTGCGACAGCATGGCCGCGTTGACGGCCGGCAGATGCTGCCGGTTGCCGAGCATCATGCGCCCCAGATGGCCGAACGTCACGTCATCAAAGCAGATCATGGGTGTTGAAAGAACCATCCGCGTACCCCTGGCTCCGACTCGCCAGCGATAGAGGTGACCTGAGGGCCGGAAGTGCACCAGCAAGGGCGCCCTCCAGCGATCATTTGCCTCCGGCATGGCCCCGAAGACGGCTTGCGCGCGGCGTACCGCCTGCACGTAGCGATCCATGTTTTCCGGCCGGGCGAAGTAGCGGAACCAGGCGACCAGGTCTCGGGACTCGGTTCTCAGATGCCCGGGCTCGAACTCGTTGCGGCTCATGTGATGGTCCAGGCGCTGAGCGGTCTGCTGCACCACTCGCAGCATCGCGGCGGCGTCCAATCGGCCCAGGTGCGCTTGTCGAGCCAGGTCGTCGAGCAGGGTGTCGAGAAACGCGCGCAGACCGACGAGGCGGACCGAGTCGGGCAGGTGCTTCTGCGGCAGGTGTTGTTGGGGGGGCGTTTCGACGGTCGGCAGGTTGTCGACGTCCAGCTTGAGCAGGAACTCATAGGCTCGCCTGCTGGGTCCGGGCAACTGGCCAGGCCGAACGCCATGCCGGTCGCAGATCGCACTGATCTGCGAAAGGGTTCGCTGCACACGATTCCTGAGGTTCTGGCGCTGGGCGGCGGTCATCGGTGACAAACACATCTGGCGGACGTAGTTTGCTTCGCGCACCAAACCAATGATTCGAAGCCGCCCCATATCACCAAACCTTCAGAAGCAGAAGCAGCGAGACGGTCCCGTCGATGATCGGCTCGTTGGTACTGAAGTCCTCATAGCAGTCATGGTAAACGCCGATCTCGGACTGGAACCGTGCGTAGAGGTCGTTTCCAAAAGGCTCGAACTTCAGACTGTCGTTGATGTCCTTGTAGACGGGTCCATCGACCAGCCCGCCAACGGGCAGAATACCGGCCATGCTATGGAAGCGGTGGTGCGGACGTCGCACCGGGTTCCCGTCTTGGGGGACCCCGATCACCATCGAGACGCCCCACGGGTTGCGGCCGAAGATCCAGTCGCGGGCCTCAGCCGCCAGCGTGCGGTAGGTGCGGTCACCGGTCATCTTCTCATAGAGCACGGCCTGGGTAGCCAGGGCGATCACGTCGTTGGTCGAACACCAGACCAGCGGAGTACCCAGGCGGTAAGGGTTGCGCTCGGCGATCCGGCGCACCGCTTCCAGGCCGACTCGATAATGATCGGCGAGCATCTTCTTCGTCTCCTCATCCACGTACGGATAGAGCCGCCAGTGGGCGAGGTTGACGTAAGGGAAGAACTCATAGTGGCCGTGGCGGGTTTTGCCCATCCACGGGTTTGGCCCGGCCTGTCCTGCGTACTGAACCGCCTGCTTGAGGTACTGGGGATCTTTGGTGGCGACGTACAGTTCGGTCGCGGCCCACTCCAGGTCGTCGTGGTAGGTACTCTCGCCGTAGTAGTGTGGAGCTCGGACCGGCACGGACATGGCGTTGCCGGGGCGTCGGCGGGCCAGGTCGTACATGGATTGGGCCGTCTTGAGATTGCCGGCCAATGTCATCGCTGCCGAAGCCCTGCCGGCCAGGTTGGCCATCCCTGAAGAGTTGTTTTTGTACTTCGGCCCTTCCGGTCGACCGGTGGCCCGCCAGGCGGCTCGCGGACCACCCTTGCCCCACCCGTAGTCGGACTGGTCGTCGTGCCACAATGTAGCCGGCGGCATGTGGTCTCGGTCATCACCAATCTGAACATAAATCGTGTCGGGATCGGGCTGGAGCTTGCCGACGAGGACCGCCCCATAGCGGGCCTCTTCCTCCGCGCCGGCCAGAAACAGGGCCGCGACGCAATAGGTCGTTGTAATCATGTGCTTGAGCCGGTCGGCTGCGTCGTGCCAGCCGCCGACGAGGTCGACTTTGCGGCCGTCCGTGGTGTCGATGGCGTCCTGCTGATGACATTTCTTACCGGTGACCGGATTGTCGCCGCAGCGCTGAAGGCGCATGAAACCGAGCAGCTTGTCCGGCACATCGGCATAGGCGTCGTGGCCAACGGTGAAGGGCAGCGACGCGGTGTCGCCGAATCGCACCTTGTAGCGGCCGCTCTTGGCCAGTGGGGTGAAGTCCAATCGGTAGTTGTGACGAAACGGTCCCCACGCGCCTTGGTCCTCGCCGATCGGGGCCGTGAAATTGCCGACCGAGAAAGTACCCGTCTGCGGCACATCGCATGAGAGGACGGCGATTTTCGGATCGTCGGGCAGATAGCCGATTTGGTTGACCCGGATCCAGATGCCGGTTTCAGCTTCGCCCGCCCGCGACTCGGGCGGCCGCGAGACCATCGGATCGTTCGCGGCAGCCAGTACCCCGCGGGCCAACAGGAAGAGTGCCGCAAACAGAAGACTGTCAGCTCCTGGATTCCGCATCGGCATCGGTCTACTCATCCATCATAGCCGTGATGTGCTCGATCACGCATCGCCCCAGTCGCGTAAGATCGTACCCGCCCTCGAGCACGCTGACCAGCCGACCGCGGGAGTGTCGCCTGGCGATCTCCACAACCGCCTCGGTCATCCATCCGTATGACGACGGCTCCAGATCGAGGGAGGCGATGCGCTCGCCTCGCGTCGCGTCGAAGCCTGCGCTGACCAGGACAAATTCGGGCTCGTATTCGTCGAGTCTGGGAAAGATCCGGGTGTCGAAGGCCTCGTGGAACTCGCGGTCGCCGCTGCCGGGCTTCATGGGGACGTTGAGGGTGAAACCTTGGCCGGGCCCGCGCCCCATTTCGTGTTCGTAACCCGTTCCGGGGAACAGCGATTGCGGCATCTGGTGAACACTGATGTAGAACACGTCGCGGCGCTCCTCGAAGGCATGCTGGATACCATTGCCGTGATGAACGTCCCAATCGACGATCGCGATCCGTTTGAGGCCGTGGCGGCGAACCAGGTACTCAGCGGCGATGGCAACATTGTTGAACAGGCAGTAGCCCATGGCCAGGTCGCGTTCGGCATGGTGTCCGGGCGGTCGAACCGCGCAAAACGACCGCGGGACCTCGCCGGACATGGCAGCGTCGCAGGCGGCCAACACCCCTCCGACGGCCAGGAGGGCGGCGTCATAGCTTTCCGGGCAGATTTTTGTCTCAGACGAACCGATGAAGCTGAAACCCTGTTCGCAGGCCATTCTCACCAGCTCGACGTAGGCGGGCTCGTGGATCCAGCTCACGATGTCAGTCGGCGCCGGCTGGAACGGCAGGTGCCGCATCCGGCCCAGAAGTCCAGCCGCCGTCAGGTCAGAAACGATGACCTCCAGGCGAACCGCCCGCTCCGGATGCGTCTCACCCGTTTGATGGCGATGGAAGAACCGGTCATAGACCCAGCCGACGGTCATGCAAGCAGCTTATCCCCGATACCGCGTTCTGCAAAACCGGACGAATCATTGTTGTCTGATCTCCTCGCGCGGCAGGAGTTGAGGGGCGGTTTCGTCGACGGTGATCAACCCGGTTGCGAATTGCAGATCGTTCATGGTTCGCTCGGTTTCGAGCATGCTGGCGGCGACCTGGTCGACCTGGCCGGAAATGAAATCAGGTTCCTGCCGATTGACGGCCAGTTCGCTCAGCGAGCGGATTTTGTTTTCGAGCCGGTCGATTTCCAGTTGGATCAGTTCGTAGTTGGAGCGAGCCTTTTGATAGTTGCTCAGGCGGTTCCGGCAGGTTTCGAGATTGTCCTCGATGGTTCGGATGAACTTCTGTCGCTGCGCCTCGTCTTTCAGCCTGGATACCTTCTGCAATCGAGCCTGGAGGCTATCGATGTCCTGCTGAATCTGAGCCTCGCTGGTTTTCTGGAAGAACCGCTCAAGGGAGTATTGCGTGAACAGAAGGCGAAGGTAGATCCACAGCAGGCGGTCCAGGCCGGCCAGTTGCGATTGCTCCAATATCGACGCGGAGCCCGTGTGTCCGGGGTACTTGATGGCCAGGGCGATCTGTCGCAGTTCGAGGCAACGGGCTCGAAGGGCCTCATATCGTTCCAGGGATTTTTCGGGAAGGGCCGCGATGATCGACTTCATCATCCGTTCGACGTCGGCCGTGCCTTGCTGACGGAGAGCGGCGTTTTGCCGGGCATCGACATAAGCCTGGAACTTTGGATGCGTTCCCAGCATGCCCAGGTAGCCGACCTCAACGGCCAGCACCAGCGGCACCCAGACGTCGGCCCGGCCGCTCAGCAGCGCAAAGCCCATTGCGCCGGCCAGCAGCAGCAGGTTCCAGCGGTTGAGGAACGCCGTTTTGAGGTACTTGACGAAATACACCGGACCGACCTCTAGTCTCGCCCTTCCTCCAGTTCGCTGATCAGGTCACGAATATAGGCGACCGTTTCCTGGAACTTCGGCTCCCGCTGCATCTGCTTGGAGGGGCGGTCAGCGGGCTGGACCACCAGTTCCCGCAGGATGGTACCCGGCGAGTTGCTCATGATGTAGACGCGGTCTCCGAGATACACGGCCTCTTCGATCGAGTGCGTTACGAACAGCACCGTAGCCTGCACTTCCTTCCACAGCGCGACCAGCAGATCCTGCATGTTCATGCGCGTCTGCGGATCGAGGGCCCCGAACGGCTCATCCATCAGGATGATGCGGGGCTTGAGTATCAGCGTGCGGGCGATGGCCACGCGTTGGCGCATGCCGCCGGACAGCTCGTGCGGATACTTGTCCGCGTCCGTCTTGACGTTCAAACCGACGCGCTCGATCCAGTGTCTGCCCAGTTCGTCGCGCTCCTTGCGAGGCCTGTGCTGACATTCCAGGCCGAAGGTGACGTTCTCGAGCACGGTGCGGTGATCGAAGCTCGTGTAGTCCTGGAAGACCATTCCGCGGTCGGCTCCGGGGCCCGTCACCGGCCTGCCGAGGACGAGCACGCGGCCCTCGGTGGGCGGATGCTGCGGCTCGAGGCCGGCGACCAGCCGGAGGATCGTGCTCTTACCGCAGCCGCTGGGCCCCAGGACGCAGACGAACTCGCCTTTGTCGGGCAGGTCTTCAATCACGAAGTTGACGTCGCGGATGGCCGTGTAGCTGTTGGCCCGACCCGCGTTGTAGGTTTTGGTCACGCCGGAGAACTGGACGACGGGCGGCCGGGCAAGCTGCTCAGGCTTGCGGATCTCGGGCAACACCTCGCCGATACCCACCGGCTCGGCGGGTTTGCCGGGACCGGCAGCGGTTGTATTGTCGGTCTCGGTCATGGCTTCTTATCCGGAGTCGAGGCCGGCTCGCGGGCACTGATCGCGGCCTGGGCAACCGACCTGCGGAATATGTTTATGAAATCCTCATACACGTGCAACACTAACCGCAGACCACGATTGAGAATCCCGTGACTGCCGTAGCGGTGCGGGAACAGCTCCCGCTGAATCCAAAACAGCACGCGGTCGATGGCCATCGCGACCAGCGGGATGATCATCAGCACCAGGAGAATATGTTCTTTCTGGCCCCGCTTCTGGGAGGTCATGATGATGTCGCCCAACCCGCCGGATTCGTCGCCGAACTTGACCAGCTCGGCCAGCATGATGTATCCGAAGGCCAGGCCGAAGAGCAGCCGCAGCGAGTTGAAGATACCCGGCATGGCCAGGGGGACGAGTACCTTGAGGATGACCTGACGCCGACGGGCGCCCAGGGTGTAGGCGGTGTCAATGTACCGGCGGTCCACGTCGACAACGGCTTGAGCCGAATCGGAGACGATGAACGCCACGCAGGCGATGAAGATGAACATGATCTTCTGCTGTTCGCCGATTCCGAAGAGCGAGAAGGTCAGGGGGATCAGGGCGGCGACAGGGATGTTGCGGCCGAAGATCGACAACGGCGACAGGAAGGCGTGGAACCAAGAGAAACATCCGCCCAGGATGCCCAGCGGCACGCCCATGAGGGTGGCCAGGCCGAACCCCAGAGCCACCCGCCGCAGACTGGCCCAGGTGTTTCGGGTCAACGCGCGATCGAACCAGAGGCTGGGAAAGGTGGCGAACGTTTCCGCCGGGCTGGGCAGCACGGTCGGTCCGAGGAGTCGCTGCTCCGGCTCGCCGCGCGTCGCCAGCCACCACAAACCGAGAACCATGACAACGCAGGCGATGCCGCAGAGACCGGCCTGCCAGGGCGGGATCTCGCGGCGAAGGACGAACAGTTTGCGCAAGGGACAGGATCGCTCACAGCTGGTTGCCGTGGATGCAGCGGGAGCGGGGGGCTGGTGGGCGCTTGGGGGCGCAACCTGTGCCGGTTGATCCGTCATGCCTGCTGCCGTCCTCCATCCGAAAAGGCAGTGTCCCTCACCGCTTGTTGCCAGGCGGCAGGGGACACGGTGATCATCGCACAATCACCGGCTCGCGAACAGACCCCACATGGGCGAGGGCTGCCGATCGTGGGCCCCGAAGAGGGGGTCACTGTCTTTCTGCCGGGTAGACCTTGACCTCCACGCGGCGGTTCTTGGCATGGTTGTCCGGGTCGTTCGGGTCGGCCGGCTTGTCCCAACCCACGCCCTCGACCGCAAACTGGTTGGGGTCAAGCTTGTACTTATTAACCAGGGCCTCCTTAACCGCGTTTGCCCGGTTGAGCGACAGCTCTTTCACAAGGCTCGGGGTCACCTGCCCGCGCATGGAGGCGTCGGTGTGTCCCTGGATGATAATGCGGGCGGCCCCGAACTGGCCGACCAGCTTGGCGATGTCCTCGAGCACGAAATCGACCTGGGGATCGTAGAGCTGCTCGACGTCCTTGCCGTCGATTTTCTTGGTCACCTTTTTGTGCAAGTCCCAACTGTTGGGGAAGAAGTGAATGAAGACCGTGTTGGTCAGGATGGGGTCCTCGGCCTTGATCTCGCCAGCGCTGGCGGGGGTGAACTGGATCCGGTACTCGTCTTTCTGGGAGGCGTACTTGGGCTCTTTGCCGAGCTTCTCGATGATCGAGAAGTCCATGACCTGGTCGAACGAAACCGGCTGGTGGGTGATGGAGCCGATGCGGCGGTAGAGGTTGTAGGCCTGCCGCCAGACTCGCTCAAAGTTGGCGGGGTTGTTCTGGTTGACGAAGAACTGATAATTCTCCGCCCAGTTGGTGCTGTGGGCATCTCCCAGCATGCCCAGCGCGTCGCCGGCCGGGATGTTGTATCCGGCGGCCATCAACTCGGCCACTTTCTTGCGGTTCGTCTCCTCCTTGAGATCGACCATCGCGTCGAAGATCCCGCGAACAAGGCTTTCCATGATCCCCGGGTTGTCCTGGGCGAAGTCGGCCCGGGCGAACCACACATCGGCGATCAGCTTGTTGGCGGTCGCGGTGGTCACCAGCATGCGGTTTCCCTTGACCTTCTCGAGGTTGTAGATGTCCGGGGCCCATGAGACGGCGCCGGCGATGTCTTTCTGGGCGTTGAACGCGGCCGCCGCCTGGAACGCGTCCTCGGTGTAGATCATGTTCACCTCGGAAGGCTGCACGCCGCCGGACACCAGCATATTCAGGGCGAAGTACTGAGAGGGCGAATTCTGGGCCAGCACCAGCTTCTTGCCACGAAGGTCGGATACGGTCTTGATGTAGTCGCGGACGACGATTCCGTCGCCGCCGTTGGACCAGTCGACCTGCTGGTAGATTCGGGGCATGACGCGGCTGTCGCGCGGCTTGCCGGTGACATCAACGAAGCCTTCCATGAACAGCGGGACCATGTCGAGCGTGGCCCATCCGATGTGGACGTCGCCGGCGGCGTAGGCGTCTCGCATGGCCACGGGGTTGTCGATCAGCACCAGTTCGACCTTGAAGTCCTTGCCGTCCGGCGTCTTCCAGACCTTTCCCGGCCTGAAGCCGTTGTTGGCGTAGATGATCGGCGCCCAGCCGGCCCAGACGTTCAAGGCGAATCGGACGGTGTTGTCGGTCATCGGCTTATAAGCCGAGGTCCCCTTGACCTGGGGCAGGCGCTCGACCGGCTTGAAGGTGTACTCTTTGACCGTGGTGACGCCCGTCGGGTTGCTGGCATCCTCGACCTGCTCGCCGCCCGGCAACAAAGCCACATCCGTGCCGGGCGTTTTTTCCCTGGGAGCAAACAAGTCGCTGCGATAGATCGCGAAGGCCACCAGGCCGACGATGATGATGCCCAGCACCGCGTAGAACGGTCCTTTAGGTTGTCCTGCCATGGTTCTACCTCCCATCTGGGTTTTTTTGCCGGCTCACCGCTGATGATGAGCCGGCGGTTCCCATGCGTCATTGTCTCGCTTTGCGGCGCCAGCATCTCCGCCGCCAGGTTCGCGGTCAATAGCTGCCGGTCGGCCTACTCCTTTTCCGCAGGCGCCTCGGCCAGAATCCGTTTCTCATAAATGTCCGTCAGCCGGGCCCGGAGTTGTGCTCCGTCGGCGGCTTCGGTCGTATGTCCGTTCACCTCGCTGAGAAAGCCGAACTTAGTCGCCGAGGTGTCAAAGGCGATGAAGTGCATCTCCACCTCGCCCTGGGTCTGGGCATGTAGTTGCCTTGCGACGCGGTCGGGCGGGCGGCCGGCGGTGTTCTCGCCATCCGTGATGCATATGAGATACTTGCGCACGCAGCCGGACTGGTAGAGGGCCTTGAAACCCTCCTCGATCGCCTCGCCGATCGCCGTTCCTCCGCCGGGCTGGGGAATCGTCTGCAGAGCCTGTTGCGTCCCGGCCAGGTCGAATCGTCCCATCCGCAGGACCGAGGAAGGCGAACTGCTGAAGTTGAAAAGGGCCATCTCGAGGACGCGGTCCGTGTGGGTTTTCTCCCACTGGCCCGTGTAGTCGACGATTTCCTTCAAGGCGTCGCGAGCGATGAGATACTTGGGCCGTCGGACGCCCTGATGGTCGACAACCTCCTCCTTCATACTGCCGGATGTGTCGACGAGGATGGCGACGGCGGTGCATAACCGCTGATCGGCCTGCGGCAGGGGAATCAGATGAGTGGCGACCTCAGCGGTCATCGGAGCCGGCGATCGGTGCGGCGAGGTCGGAGGTGGGGAGCGGTCGCAGCCGTACAGCAACAGCTCCAGGCTCAGAACGAACAAGCCTGCCTGCCAGCCGCCGCATGCAAGTCGTTTCGTTACCGGATTGTTGCCTGTCACGGTCTTCATGGGGCGGCTTCCTTTCAGAACAGGTTTTGACCGACCGAATAAACCTGCGTGCCGGTTTAGCCGGCCGGCTCCAGCGGGGCAATGATAAATCCGCCGCTTTTTTTGAATCGACCTAGCCCTGGAACGTCGCCTGAGGCCGGTGTTCCTGCATCGAATGCAGCATCTGCATCAGGTCATATGCGGTCAGTTCGCACAGCAGTCGGGTGATTTTCTCATGCAGCGCGTCGCTGAGCTGCGGCTCGATCTCCTTCATCAATCGGACGAGCCGCTTTTCCTGGGCCGCAAGCTCGGACTCCTCGATCCTGCCGTCGGCAACGGCCTCCATGAAGGAGGTCAGCTTGCGGGCGTACTGATCGATAAGCGGCTTGTGAGAGTTCGCATCGAGCCAGCTCGACGACCTGGACCTTGCCGCCCCGGCCGTCGGGGTGCGGGGCTTACGCTTTTTCGGGCTGCTCTTGGCGGCTCCTTTCTTCGCCGGCCGGGCCTTCTTCCTCTTGACCATCGCTTTCTTCTTGGCCATACGTGTCTCCTTTGTGCTCAATCCTCCAGAAGGCTTCGAATCGCCATCATGCGTTCCTGGAGTTTCACCCGTCCGTTGGGCTCGGTCACCTTCGCGCGCCAATCCGGCGGCAGGAACTCCAACTCCGTGCATTCGAGCACCGCCGCCAGCTCCTGCAGTTCCTTCTCGAGGCCCTGCGCGGAGGGAATGAAGGCATCGATTGCCTGCTGAATGTCCTCTGCCAGCGGTTGGTCGCGGCCCGCACACGCCGATCGTCGTGCGGCGGCCAGGACGATGCTCTCGATATCCGCCCCGCTCAGTCGCCGATCGGCATTCACCAGCGGGACGAACTCGGGCGACAGGGAGATTCCGTTCTTCCGGGCCATCGCCAGGAACATCTCGCGGATTTCGGCTTCGCTCTGCGGGTAAAACATCGGAATGTGAACCTCGGCGCGGCCCTGTCGCTTCAAGTCGATGGGCAGCAGGTCCGGCCGGCAGGTGAGCAGCATCCACAGAATCCGACCGCGGTATCGCGTATCGCCCATCTGGCCGGCGATCATCGAGAACACGCGGCTGGACGTTCCCGAATCACCCTCGGCCGAGCGGCTGCCGAGCGCGGCATCGGCCTCATCGATGATCACCACCACGGGCCCCAGGGACCGCAGCACGGTCAGCACCTGTTCGAGGTTGCCCTCGGTTTCCCCCACGTACTTCGACCGGAAGTTCCGCAGCTTGAGGCAGGGAATGCCGATCGTGCCCGCATAGCATTCGGCCAGAAAAGTCTTGCCCGTGCCCACCGCCCCGCAGAGCAGATAGCCCATCGGAGCGGACTCGAATCGTCCGCGGGTGATCAGTTCGGCATCGTTCTCCAGCCGTTTGCGAGCGACCGCCTGGCCGACGACCAGATCCAGCTTGTGTTTGGGTTCGACAAACTCGACAAGACCTTGACACTGTCGCTCGATCATGGCCTTCTTGAGATTGCGGAATCTGGCGGGGTCGATGCCCTCTGCGGTGTACCGCGACTGCGAGAGCACGGTGTTGAGGCTTACCAGACTCAGCCCGCTGGACTGGTCCGCCAGCATCTTCGCGGTGAAGTTTTTTGAGGGGGAGATCCTCTCCGTTTCGCACACCCACGACGCGAATGACTCGCGAGCGCTCGCGTCAGGGAGGGGGATTTCGATCGTGGCCACGTGCGGGTTGCGGACCAGCCGATCATTGATCTCGGTGAGTTTGTCCGCGACGAGGCAGAAGGCCAGGTTCAGTCGTTTGATGTAGGGGTTCTGGGCCCATCCGAGCAGCCTGACCAGGTTGGTTCCTTGGGTGCGGGCCAGTCCGGCCACTTCTCCCGCCGGAACCAGATACTGGGCGTATTCCAGGATGATGCTGATGCTCTTGCGCCTGGCCGCGTCCGGCTCGACGATGTTGCGCTCGATGAGCTTGTCGAGCAGCAGAAGCACGTTATCGGGGTCGCGCGGCCAGGAACCGGCTTCGCCCAACCGGGCACTCAGATACTGCACCATGGATTGCAGGCGTTGCGGGTCGCTGCCGGCCAACGGCCGCAGACCTCGGCCCAGGTCGTATTGCAGCACAATGTCCCACGTGCCAAAAACCTGGGTTGCGAGGAATTGGGACAGATTGACGTATCCTTCGCCATCGCGCGTCGGGCAGCGCACGAGGTCGTGGACGTTCCCATGGAGGACGAACAGGCAGGTTGTGCCCGAAAAATACAGGTCGGCCAACTGCTTTGCCCAATCAGGATACCAGGCCGGGAGCGATGAGCGATGAGTGATGAGTGATGAGTCATGCATGATGGGTGATGGGTCAGGAGTGGGTGAACCGGTCTGAGTCATGCCGAATGCCGCCTTCGCTCGACGGAAGATCGAAGCCCTCCAACCAGGCGTCCCACTTCCTGGGCCCTGCCCATCAACAGCCTGAACGTCGCCTCATCGATGTAGTCGGCGTCTCTCGTCACGTAGAGGAGAGATCGCACCTCGGCGCAGGAGCCCTTCGCAACCGACAAAAACTGATGGAATTCTCCCGATCGCCCCCTCTCAAACCCCTCCGCGATATTGGACATGATCGAGACGGCCGCGTTCCTCATCTGGTCCCTCAAGCCAAAATCGCGGGCAAGGGCACGGTGTCCGGTCAGCTTATAGATGTCGGCCGCGAACGAGTCTTCTGCCACGCGATGAAATCCTCAAACCGCTCAATCCTGCCACTCATCACTCATTACTCATTGCTTGTTTTTCTTTTGCCGGTCCGAGTTCCTTGGCGGCCTCGGCCACCCCGGTCGTCTCGGGGGTGACGAGTCCCATCTGAACCTCGAAGTCACGGAGAGCCTGATCGGCCAGGGCTTTCTCCATGGCCTGTTCGCGTCGAACGTCCTCGACGCCCTGGCTGGAGAGGTCGGCGGCCACGCGGGTCTTGGCCCGGTTCAGGCTGATCTTGTCCTGAATGACCTGTTCGATCTGCCCGAAATCGGTGGTCACGTCGAAATCAAAGGATTGGGCCAGTTTGGCCATCTCGGCCTCGGCCCGGCTCATCTTCAACTCGGCGTCGTAGCGGGCGATCTTTTCCCGGACTTTGGCCAGCTTGTTGCCGGCATGCTTGATCTTGGTCAGGTTGTTGTTGTAGGCCTCTTCGTGCAGCTTGAGCTGTTGTTCGTTTTCCGCGAGTTCCTGTTTGGCCTTCTGCAACTCGAGGGCAAAGCGTGCCGCGGTCTCACGATCGCCCGCCTGGAGATAAGCCCTAACCTTGGCCTCCAAGCTGGACACATGAGACTTGTCGCTGGCGACCTGGCGGGTGACTCTCTCCACCAAGGCGCGGTACTGCTCCAGCCCTTCACGTCCTTCCTTCAACTGGTTGACGGCCACGTCGTACTCGTACTGCATCTGGGCGATGGGGTCGGCGGTCCAGAAGAAATTGGCCAGCTTGTTCAGTTGTGCCTTGAGGGTATGCCATAGTTTGCCAATGATCATTTCACACCTCGCGTCTTTCGGCCGGAACGGACGGGTACGGTCCGGACTCGGTGGCGTTTTCTTGTCCGCCGAACGGGCAGAACCCTGCGCACCGGTCTGGTGTGGTCGTGTATATCGGGCCGTGGTAGTGCTGTCAATTATACGTTCGGCACATTGTTATAAGGCTTGCGGGAGGAGATTATTACCCGGATGCACCATGGTATTTCGTCCAGGCTCAGGTTCCGAGGCGGTTTTCGCCGTGCAGTTGCTAAGGGGGGGTGAGGGGCCGGGCCGATGTATCGTAAGATCCTGAGGGACCGGCGGGCCGGTTCCGTATCGCCAGGCTTTGGGATTTATCGGGTTAAGAGGCACGGGGGGCGCATGTGACGGCCGGGCTCCGCCACCCGGTTGCCGGGTGTGACCCCAACGGTGATGAATGGCCGTTTCCACTGACACACTTGCGGGAGCATGGGCAGCCAAGGCCCAAGTGTTGGCGGAATGGACCGCGGCCCACATGGTGAACCGCACGGACCAGTGGGCCCAGTACCTGCCGCCGGAGCAGCGCAGCTACAGCCGTATTGTCCGTATTGCCCCTCCCAAGCAGTTGCGCGGGCAGGCCTGCCTGACCACCGACCTGCTGGCCCGTCATTACGTGGGAGACAACGTCGGGCATCTGATTGGCTTGCACGCCAAGGGCGTGGACAACAGTGCGCGCTGGATCAGCATCGATCTGGGGCAGCACGACCCATCGGCGATGGCCACCCCGGCCGCCAATCTGAAGGCGGCCCTGGCCTGGTATGACACGCTCAAGGAACAGGGCTTTCATCCGATTCTTGAGGATTCAAGCGGGCGAGGTGATTACCACTTGTGGGTTATCTTCGGCGACAAGGTAGACGCGGGTACCGCCTGGGTGTTCGCCCGCACGCTGGTCAGCAACTACGCGGATCTGTCGTTGCCGGTTCCTCCGAAAGTGTATCCCCGGCGTGCGCAGGTTGAATCCGCGAGTTTCAAGGATTGGGTCCGATTGCCGGGTCGGCACCACAGCCACAACCACTGGAGCAGGATCTGGGACGGCGGCAGATGGCTCGAGGGGGCCGATGCGGCGAACGCGATTCTGCAAACAAGGATAGACCCGGGCCATTTTTCTTTGCGATCCGCGGTTCCGCCGCCACAGGTGACGCCGCCGGATATCACGGCCGCCAGCGTCGAGGAACAGGTGACGGAGGTTTTCCAGTTACCGCCCGTTTCCGCATCTTTGTCAGGCTGGTCCGGGCAGGATGAGGCGGCCGTCGCGGCGACCCCAACGCAGGCTGAGCCTGACGGGGCGAGCGCATCGATGCCGCCGGTTCCGGGGGCCGGCTCGCCCGAGGATGACTTGATCATGATTATCAGGGCGTGGCCCAGTCTGCCTCCCGTCGTCAAGTCGGGTATTGTCGCCATGGTTCGCAGCGCCCAGACACACCGTGGGTCCTAGCCGGCACTGCCTTTTCCAGTATCGCGCGATACCGATGTCCAGACGGATGCGGCGCCGGCCAGATACGCCCGCGCGGCGGGCAGGTTTGCAGCGAACCCGAATGTCGGAACGACCCTGCGGCGGCAGGACCAGTGGGCCGGCAATGCGGGAGTCGGGCTGGATCGAAGTCCGAGGTGATCAGGATTCATCGCCGCCGACGGCTTCGTCGATGCACTCGCGGAAATCTTCCGCGTCGATGGGGCGGTCGAATGCCATGGCGATTTCATGCAGTTTGCCGGAGATGTGGCGGCAGCCCACGACTCGACCCGACACTTCAATAGGTTGATCGGTTGCCGAAATGAGGACGACGGTGCAGCGCGTTTCGGGGTAGACGTAGGCCTCGTGAAGAAACGCGATCCCGCCCTGGCTGAGGTTACGAGGCCGAACGTGACAAGTCACCGGTTGCTCGTCGAAGGCGTCGAAGATGACCTCGAGGCCTTGATCGACGCGGTGCCTGTGCCGCTCGTACCGGCGGCGTTCGGCAACGGACAGGGGTGTTGATCGTTGATCGAGACGATCAAGGTGATCGAGAAACAAGTTCTTGTCGTCCCGTGTGCCGGATCGCTTCGGCGCATCGTCGGCGGCCTTACCGCTCATGGTGGTTTTGTCCTCGGGTATCGGCGAGGTTTTCCCGGCTCGTTTCGTATCGACCCGCAGGCAGGGTGACTTGTGTGAACGGCCTGCCGTTGTCCGATAAATCCGCCTCACTCCCGTCGTCCGCATGGTCATAGCTGATGTACCGCGATTGTCACAGCCAAGTCTCAAGCATCGTCGGGCCAGGACCGAATAGCAGATACAGGAAGCGCCACACTCCGGTAATGCGGCGTCGCATCCGGAGCCGACGCGCAGCGGCCGATCCGCCGGCCGACGTATGAAAGAGTATCTTCATGGCGTTCAATTTCTGGACCCGAAGCAAGACCACCTCTCGCGGCGGCGTTGCAGAAGAGCCGGCACCGCCGGTCGGAGTCATCCCCAGGCCGGACGACTACGATCCCGCCCCGCAGAACGTATTTGAAGACGATCCCCTCCTGGCCATGTTCCAACAGGAACGGTTCAATCTCATCTTTCAGCAGAAGGCCAAGTGGGAATCGCACCGCGATTGGTCCGAGGTCGTGCAACAGGCCACCAAGTACCTTGATCGGCAAATGGCCATCGTCCCGGAGGGCCGCGCCTCCCTGCTGCGAACGCTCACCGAGGTTCCCGACGCCGAGGTGCTCGACTTCAGCGTTCCCTCCTTCCTGATCGACATTCACGCGGTCACCAACGCCCGTTACCAGCTTTTCGTTGATGCCGGCGGATATGACGATCTCTCGTTGTGGCCGGAGGCGGTTTGGACCCATCTCATCCAGTTCCGCGACCAGACCGGGCGTCCTGGTCCGCGGTACTGGCGTGACGGTCGTCACGACCAGCGGCTGGCGAGTCATCCGGTGGTCGGCATCTGCTGGTACGAGGCCGCGGCGTTCGCCAAGTGGATCGGGCAGCGGCTGCCCACCGAGCCGGAGTGGCAACTGGCTGCGAGCTGGCGGATCGTCAGCGACACCGACGTGCTCTACCGCTTTCCGTGGGGCGACGCGATGGACCGGCGCAAATGCAACATCTGGGCTTCGCAGGTAGGGACGACGGTACCGGTGGACGAGTATGATCAGGGGGCGGCGCCCAACAACGTCCTGCAACTGATCGGGAACGTTTGGGAGTGGGTCGAAACCGATCTGGACATTGTCACCGAGGAGGGGGTGCAGGTCGTCGGCGAGATGACCATGAAGGCGGCTCGCGGCGGGGCGTTCGACACGTATTTCGAGTCTCAGTGCACCGCCCTGTTCCGCAGCGGATTCAACGCCCTGACGCGAGCCCACAATCTGGGCTTTCGATGCGCGTTGAGCCTGGCGGACGCCTGCTGGCTCGGTCAGAGCACGGAGTGAAAGACGGCATGTATGACGAACACGGCTATCGCTGCAACGTGTGCCTGATCTGCGATCATAAGAACGCGCCCAGCGCGGTGATCTGCAGCCAGTGCGGGGCTCCCATGGCCCTGATCGAGGATGCGCGACAGCAGAACCGCAAGCCGGCCATCATCACCCTGCTCGGCGAGGCCAACGTCGGCAAGACCGTCTACCTCGGGTTCCTGCTCGACCTGCTGAGCAAGCGGGCGGGAGGTTTCGAGGCCATCCCCAAGGGAGCCTACTCGGTCAACCTGCAGCAGACGGTCATCGGGTGCCTGAACAGCCGACGGTTCCCGCCCAAGACGCCTCTGGAGGTTGAACACTGGAAATGGGCGTACTATCAGGTCCGGCACCGGCTGAAACGGTCCGACGAGTGGTTCGATGTGCTGCTGCCGGACATGGCCGGCGAAGCCCTGTCGCAGGAAGTTGAGTCGCCCAAGACGTACGCAGCCATCAGCGGACTTCTGGCCAAGAGCGCGGGGGCCATGGTGCTCATCGACGCCGCCGTTGCCGCATCCGGGTCGCCCTACCCGGACTACTTCGCCTACAAGCTCATCAGCTACGTGGACCAGCGGTTTGCCACCCACCGGAAAGAGCGGGTCCGAAACCCCATCGCCATCGTGCTGTGCAAGGCCGATACGTGCCCCGAATGCTTTGACAACCCCAGAGAGTTCGCCGAAACCAATCTCGTCCGACTGTGGAACCTCTGCGACAGCCGCTTCGAAAACGTGGAATTCTTCGCCGCCAGCGTGGTCGGCTCGCTCGGATACGCCCACGATGAGGACGGCAACGTGGTGCAGGTCCCGCTCCATGCGGCACCACGCGGCGTCCTGGAGCCGTTCGAATGGATCTCCCAGCGGATGAAAGCCGTCCAGTTGTGAGGCCGGCCAAAGCCGAACCCACTACGGCCGACAGGGTTGTCTGCGAACAAGCGGTCTACACCTGCCTGTGCAACGCGGCCGGACAAGGATACCGCATCATCGCCGCCAGCGGCGGACTGTCGCCCCGGGATTGCGGGGAAATCACGCGCTATACGCCCGCGATGGGAGGATTGTGCGCCGATACGCCGGAGGCCACCGGCGTGTCGTTCTTCCCGATCAGCGACGGGAGATTCGCGGTGCTGTATACGTGTCACGCGGGAAAGGAGCCGACGGGGCGGGGCGGGAGAAGAACGTATACGCGCATCTTCGTGGTCCGGGGTGACGATCTGAGACGGTTCCGCAACAACCCCTTTGCCTTGGTGCGAGCGGCCGAGGCCGAGGGCGGAACGACAGTGGATCTAACCGCCGAGGTCAAGCTGCCACCACTGCTCTTGTCGCCGGAACGAGGACTGGCCACCCCCGCTTTCGAGTTTGCGGGCGCGGCGGTCCCGGGAAGGTGGATTGCCGCCGCCACCGACCGGCTTCTGTCGGGTAACGCAGTGGCTTTCTCGGCGGGAGTCGAAGGGACAGCCCTCGCCGAACTCATTCTGCTTACGATCCCGGCCCCGATCAGGCCGGAGATCTCTTTTTCCGTCGGGGTGACCTTCACCGTTTCGCGACCCCACAGACTGGTGATACTGGCGAATGTGGTGGCGGGGACGCGGGAACGCATCGCCGGAACCGAATACGTGTTCCTCGATGCCTCCGGCGACCCGGAATCGGCTCCTGCCGTCAATCATCCGTGGGCCCGCGCGGTCGATCGGTTTATCGAGGCCGGCCGGACCAGCGCCCTGATCGGCATGCTCGCCGATCGTTTCGGCGAGAAGGACGTGAAGGCTCTTGAACGAATCGGCGAACTGTGTCTGGCCCTCGACAGCGCCGCGTCGAACAGCCTGGAGAACCTGATTGATATTGCCATGCCTTACGTCGGGCTCAGCATGGATCTGCCGTTGGAACGTGAATTGGCCCGGCAGGTGGTTCGACTGGTCAGGCACCGATTCTCGTCGCTCATCTCCCACGCCGACTGCGGGCAATTGTCGAACGTTTGGAGGCGCATGCTGGGAGCCGAACCGCGGGCGCCTGAAGCGGCCCGGCTGGTCGAGGAGAGCGCGGCTCTGGCGGTGACGCGCATGAGCTGTCTTGACCCGGTTCAGGCCATGCGGATGGTGCTGGAACATGGGTTGACGCTCTCGGCGCACCGCACTGCCACCGATCTTGAATACGCCCGCCGGACCGTGATGGCCTGCGTTGCCGCCTGGATCCCGCAGGCAAGTGAGGCGGAACTGACCGATGCCGTCGGCGTGCTGGAGGACTGGCGTCTCCGGCATCCCGAAGACCCTGCGGCCACGCAGAACCTCGAGCAACTCCGTCTTCGCATGAGTGAGACGGCTCAAGCGGCGGATAGCGATGAGCCGGCCGAAGTCGGAGTCGCGGCGGAGTAATGCGCTCGCATCCGGGGGCAATCGGCCCGTGGCGGGCTGATGACATCTTTTCGGCACGCGCGATTTACTCTACGTCTTCTTTCATCTACGATAGGCGTACGTTCTGAAGCGGCGTGGGGTACCGTTGCAACCGTCACCGGATCGGCGGGATGGCGGGACCGCACCGGGATTCTGAAACGCAGCGGGAACGATCGGATACTTCCGGAGCGACGGGATGTCTGAGGCCGGCTCATCGGTGGCTGATTTGCAGGCGGAAATCGCCGCCCTGAAGGCCCGGATTCGCGAGCTTGAACGGATCGAGCAAGCGCATGTACAGGCAGTCGAGGCCCTCCGCAAGAGCGAGGAGCGACTGCGGTTCATCGCCGAGAGATCGCCGATCGTTCTGTTCGCCATCGAGCGGGACGGCACGATCATCCTGTGCGAGGGCAAGCCGCTCGAGCGTTTAAGCCTCCGGTCGCAGGATCTGGTGGGCCGATCGGTGCGAGAGGTTTTCCTTGATGCTCCGCAGATCGTAGCGGACTTTGAACGAGTCCTTTCAGGCGAGACGTTCACTTCGCCGCTGAGTTATCGAGAGCGCAGCTTCGAAGTCTGGTACTCGCCCGTTCGAGATCAACGGGGAGAGATTACCAGTGTTATCGGCGTCGCGAACGACGTGACCGATCGCAACCGTCTCCAGGCTCAACTCCTGCAATCGCAGAAGCTGCAAAGCATCGGGACTCTTGCGGGCGGCGTTGCTCACGACTTCGGCAATCTGCTCGCGGTGATCATCGGGAATTTGTCCATCGTCCTGCGGAAGGATCCGGTTCCCGCCAAGGTCAAGGACTTGTTGCGAGACGTGATGGACGCCGCGGAACGGGCCTCGGCGCTGACCCGTCAGCTATTGGCCTTTGCGCGGGGCGGATTGCAGAAGCCGGAGCCCACGAATCTCAACCGCCACGTCGAATCGGTGCTCCGGATCGTTCGTCGAACCACTCCTCGACGGATCGAACTGAAGGCCGATCTGGTTCCGGATCTGCCTCGGATCATCGCGGATCCGGCCCAGATGGAGCAGGTGATCATGAACCTGTGCCTTAACGCGGTCGAGGCCAGCGGACAGTCGGGCTTGATCGAGTTGTCCACCGTTTGCGAGGAGTTGGACGCCGATCAGGCGGCGGTTCTCGGGCTGCCGGCGGGTCGCTATGTCCGGCTTCAGGTGCGGGACCACGGCTGCGGTATGAACGAAGAAACCGTGGGCAGAGTCTTCGATCCCTTCTTCACCACCAAACCCACCGGACGCGGCATGGGGCTGGCCGCCACGCAAGGCATCGTTCACAGCCACCAGGGCCAGATTCGTATTGAGAGCGTTTTGGGCAAGGGTACCGTTGCGTCCGTGTGGCTGCCGGTAGCACCTTGGGAGTCTTCCGGGCGGCCGGCCGTTGCCCAAGCCGCGAACGCCCCGCCGCGAGGCAGCGAAACCGTTCTGTTGATCGACCAGCAGACCGCCGACCTGCAAGCCACCGAAGCCAAGTTGTCTTCGCTGGGTTATTGCACCGTCGGACGGGCTGATCTGGCCTCGGCGCTGGCTTTTCTGGGAACCAATTCAGATGATATTGACCTGGTGCTGCTCGATGCGGAGATCTCGCATCTGTCTCGCGTCAGTCCTGTGAGACTGATCCGCAAGCATTGTCCAGACGCGCCGATTCTCTTGATGACTCGATCGCCGACTGACGCGTGGTTGAGACGTCTTGGCAAACAGGGCGCGGCAGGTCTGCTTCGCAAGCCGTTTGAACTCGCCGAATTGGCCACCGCAGTCCGGTCGTGTCTTGACGCGGGCAAAAGAAAGAGCGATTCGTAGGCTTCCATCGGAACTGGTGCAACGCTCAGACGGCCTTTGCCGGCCGGGCGTTCCTGGCAGGGGGGGTTGCAGGTTCCGCCGGCGCCGGCGGCAAAGAGGGAGGCACGACGGAGGCCTCCACAACGGCGTGTTCGCTAGCGACGCCCGCCTGCACGGCGTTTTTACCGGTTGGATCTCCCGAGTCGGAAGCCTTCAACTGCGTCGATCGAATCTTGCGCTTGGGCGGTTCGGGTCGGGATGACGACGGGGAGCAGGACGATTGTGTCGAACCATAGCGCGGCTCGACAACAGGGACCGGTTTGGTCTGGGAAGCGGAGTCGGATGCTCCGGCCGTCTTGGCTCTTGCCGGTTTGTGAGAATGCAGCACGGCAGTGGCCGGTTTGGCGGGTACCAGGACCGCCAACGCAGGATCGATTCCGGGCGTCTTGGTTTGCTGTTGCTTGTTTGAGTGCTGCGCGGCCGTTCTCTGCACGTGAGCCGGCCGCCGCTTCACCAATCTCTCGGGTTGGGGCGCAGTTGCGGCGGGAGACTCGGGCTTCGTTTTCTCGGGCGGCTCAGACTTCGCGGGTTGGATATTCGGCAAAGAGGCCGTTCCTCGTGCGAAGACCTCGGCCTTTTTCGACTCAGCAGGCTCAGAGGGCTGCTTCGTTGCCGCGTTTGTCTCGGGCGAGTCAAGTTCCGCCGCAAGCTGAAGGTAGTCTTCGGCCCCATGGCTGTCCGGAGCGTATTCGAAAATGCTCTTGCCGTAGCTGGGCGACTCGGCCAATTTGATATTCCGGCGGATGACCGTCCGAAGCACGCGTGTATCACTCCATGGAACACCAGTGCCGCGGGCCTGGGCAAAGAATGACCGCACGTCGTCGATCACTTCGCCCGCCAGCTTGGTCCCCGACTCGTTCATGCACACGACCACGCCGGTCACCTTGAGGGCGGGGTTGATGCGTTTGCTGACCACCGCCACCGTTTCGAGCAGCTTGCTCAGACCCTGGAGGGCCAGATAGTGCGGTTGGAGGGGGATCAGGACTTCGGTCGCAGCACACAGGGCGTTGAGGGTCAGAATGTTCAGCGACGGGGGGCAATCCATCAACACATAATCATAGGGAGCCGTCTTGCTCGAGTTGATATGCTGATCCAGCAGATCGCGAAGAATGACCTCCCGTCCCACGACGTTAACCAGTTCGACTTCTGCACCGGCAAGGTCGATACTTGCCGAGCAGATCCAAAGGTTGCTGGCGATCCTGCGACGGGCTTTGGCCACCGTGGCTGAGTCGGTAAGCATTTCGTAGACGCCGATCTGACCGGAGGTAGGATCCTGTCCGAGATGGAGGGTCAGATGCGCCTGTGGATCGAGGTCGATCAGCAGGACCCGATGCCCCATCCTTGCCAGAGCCGCCCCGACGTTGATCGTCGTCGTGGTCTTACCCACTCCGCCCTTTTGGTTGATGATGGCTATGCGCCGCATCGGACCTCCATTGCCGAGATGCTGATGGATAGCCTCCCTGCCGCCTGCAATTCAGCAAGCGGATCTGGGCTTTCCAGGATTCGTCATTCTATCTGAATATGAGGAGCCGATGCAAAGCATTGACGGTTCGACGCCCCTGGTCGTGTGGTTTTTCGAGATGCGATCGCCGTGGAGAATCAGGTGGGGGAACAGGATTGGCCCCCGATCAGGGTCAGCCGATAGCGATCGCCCAGCTTCTCGACCTCACAGAGACAACCGAGCGCTTCCGAAAGAACGGGGGTTGTGAGGGTCTCGTTCTTGGGTCCTGCTTTCAACACAGTACCGTTCTTGAGTACCAGAACGTGGCCGATCCAGGGGCCGATCTCTTCAACATGGTGTGTGACCATGATGATGGTCGGTGCGTGCGGCGATCGTGCCAAGCGTTCCAAGTCGGCGAGGAGGCTCTCTCTGGCGGCCGGGTCGAGTCCTGCACACGGTTCATCGAGCAGCAAGAGTTGCGGCCGATTGACCAGAGCCCTGGCGATCACAATCCGGCGTTGCTCTCCTTGTGAAAGCAGGCCGAAGGGGCGGTGCATGATCTGGTCGCCGCCGACATGTCGAATGATTTCTGTTGCCGTAAGCCACTCGGCCTCGGAGGGCTGCCGGTAAAGGCCGATTGACGCAAAGAAGCCCGACGCCACGATGTCGATCGCGCGTTCATAGACGGGTAACCGGCTTTCAATCGCACTGCTGGCCCATCCCACCTGCTTGCGGAATTCAGGCAAATTGCACTTCCCAAATGATTGACGAAGAACCGTCACAGACCCTGTTGTGGGCCATTCATATCCCGTGATGACCTTGAGCAGGGTGGTTTTTCCGGAACCGTTGGCGCCCAACAAGGCCCAATGCTGGCCCTTCTTGACATGCCAGGTGATATCCGCCAGAATCCGCTGCCCTTGACGAACCATCGTGATGTTTGATAGGTGGATAAGGCTCATTTTGTGAAGAGCTGCAATCTGGATAGAGGCTAAGAATCGCCTATCTTGGCCGATTTTGACCCCCTTTCGCCCTTGCCGCTTGTGAGTTGGGCGGTAATGTACAGCGTCTTTGGCGGGCGAGTCAAAGGAAGGATGCCTGCGGTTTTTTTGGGGCATGGGGGGTTGCATTGAATCGGATTGTAGGATATGGTTTCGGTCGTCCGATAGAATGAAGGATGTCCATATAGGCAGACGGAATACGGTCGAAAGGCCTGAGGCGCGGTTGGTTCTGCCTGTGAGCAATGTGCGGGGTCCAGCTTTTCATGCTGGACCCCTTGTCAAGCTAACTCATGGACACTATGCTATGCGACCGATGTTTATAGGTCTGCCGTATTCCCAGGTCATCACCTGGGTGCCATGGCGCGAGGTAGTTTTGAACAACTCGGCGCAGTGACGCCGATGCCTGGACGTGAGTGGAAGTTTTCCTCTGTTTGTTTTTTTGGCGGCCTGAGGTTTTGTGCTAGCCAGTATCTTCAAAGGAGAAGAACGATGAAGAAAGTCATGTTTGCGATTGTGTCGGCGGCAACTCTGTTTGCGTGTGGCTGCTGCATGCCGAAGATCGGGTGCTGCACCGCGGGTGTCCTGGTGGACCTCCTTGAGCTGTTGCTGGGCGCGATGCCTGCGGCCTAATCCTTGTGTTGTGATCGGAGTGACCGAAAGGGTCACGAGGGCCCGGATTGGATCGCGACGGATGTTCTGAGGAAACTGATTGCGGGGATCCGGGGCATGGGTGGGAATCGCAAGGCTAGGACGTGAGGCGGGAGTAACGGACGTCACGGTGGATGAGCGCCGATAACCTGACGTGAGTGGAAGTGTTTCCCTGTTTGTTGGTTTTGGCGGCCTGAGGTTCTGAGCTCGCCAGTATCTTCTAAAGGAGAAGAACGATGAAGAAAGTCATGTTTGCGATCGTGTCGGCGGCAACCCTGTTTGGTTGTGGCTGCGGCTGCATGCCCAAGATCAGTTGCTGCACCGCGGGGGTCCTGGTGAACCTTCTCGAGCTGCTCATGGGCGCGATGCCGGCGGCCTAATCCCTGTAATCAGGGTAACCGACAAGGGTTGCAGAACCCGAGTCGGAATACGACACGGCAAGAGATTTGGGGCGAATCAGAGAAGTGCTGGTTCGCCCCATCTGCTTTTGGCGGTTGATCGCGCCCCGTCCTTGCCGGTGGTACGTCTGCCCCACTGCGTGCTCTGAACGCAGGCAGGGGTGATCCGGTACGTTTCCTGGGGACTCAAAGCATATCTTTACTGCAGAATCTGCGTGCCGATCCCCTTGTCGGTAAAGATCTCCAGGAGCAGTGAGTGAGGGATGCGGCCGTCGATGATATGAGCCTTCCGGGTTCCGGCCTCCAGGGCCCGCAGGCAAGCCTGAACCTTCGGGACCATTCCTTTGTCGATGATGCCGCGGTTCATGAAATCGGTGATTTCCTTCCGGTTGAGCGTCGGGCGGAAGGACTCGGGATCTTTGGGATTCTCGCGGATGCCGTGAGTGTCCGAGACCATCACCAGTTTTTCGGCCTTGACGGCCGCGGCTACCTCGCCGGCTGCCGTGTCGGCATTGCAGTTCAGCTTGCCTCCGCTGCGGTCACGGGCAATCGGGGCGATGACGGGAATCGTGTCGGCCTCACAGAGCAGCTCGAGAATCCTGGCGTTGACTCTCTCGATCTTTCCGACGTAGCCGACATCGATCCGGCGGTTCTCCTCCCCACATAGATACATCTGCTCGGCGAACAAGACACAGCTTGTCAGACTGTTCAGCCCGATAGCCGCAACACCGAGCGATTCCAGCGTCTCGACGAGCCGTCGGTTGATGCGGCCGCAGAGAACCTGCTCGGCGATAGCCAGCGTTCGGTCGTCCGTATAGCGAAGTCCTTGGACAAAAACCGGCTCAAGGCCCGCGTCGTCCATCGCCGCATTGATCTCTTTACCGCCGCCATGCACGATGATCGGCTGCATTCCGACGTAGTTCATGAACACTACGTCTCGCAGCAGTTCCCTTTCGGTCTCGGGGTTATCCATGACCGAACCGCCCAGTTTCACCACCACGATCTTGTCGTAATATCCTTGGATATATGGCAGAGCTTCGATCAGGGATCCTGCCTTGGCGATGGCTTCCTGCACGGCTTGGGTTCCTTTCACTGAAAACGAAACGCAAACGTTACGAATCACCGCCGGGCAAGTCAAGATCCGGCAAGGCCGCCGCCGTTATGTGGGCCCGTGACAGAAGCGGCGGCACTTCTGGCGGCTGAGCCGGTTGTCGTGAACGCAAGCCGAAAGCAGAGCGATTCAGCGGTCTTTCCCGAAGGGCAAATAGGCCGGTCTTTTACGACTGGTTCACGGTCGGCCAATTCCTCCTTCGCTGTGTTACCCCATCGGGGGCCGTTTTAACGGGCCGAGACCCTGGAAAGGAAAGGGAAGAACCGTGGGCGACCACCAACCGGCCGTATAACGGCCGGCCTGTCAGCCCGCCTTTGGCGGGAACACCCCTTGAAGAGGTTGATCGCCCAACCTGGACCGGTCGGCATGCCCGTCCAGACGGTCGCGCACCCCCGGTATGCCGCCGTCGCCACGTTCCGCTTGTCAGGGGGCATTCACCGCTCTTCGTTGACAGCCCGCCCAGGCACAATTAATGTGACAGCCAATGGCTTCTCGATGCGGTCCCAAATCAGGCACATGGACGGAGCGGCTCGCCATGATTGGGATGACCAGAGGATGACGCGGGCAATCGGCACCCGCGGCGCAGGGTGTCGTGCTCAAAGCGTGGGTATCCACGGCTTTTCTTGAACGGGCGGCTGCGGCATTGACGGCCGGTCGCCGAGGTTTGTTTTGTCTATTGGCCGCGCGGCGCGAGGCGGGTCGCAGTGAGTAATTGGTTCGATGCCGTCCTTGTGGGACTGTTCATGGTCAGTACGGCCATGTTGTCCGTCTACGGTTTGCACCTTTATATACTGCTGTTCCTTTTTCATCGCCGCCGCAGCGTCAAGGGTGCCGAGCAACGAGCATTCGTAGACCACTACCTCGCCAACACACCGGAGCGCGAGTGGCCGGGCGTCACCACGCAGATCCCCATCTACAACGAGGCCGATGTTGCCACTCGGGTCATGGAAGCGGTGGCGGCGATGGACTATCCTCGTGGCAAGCATTCGATACAGGTTCTGGATGACAGCACGGACGAAACCCGCCTGCTGGTCGATCGCACCGCTCGCAGGTTGCGGGAACAGGGTGTCGATATCGAAGTTCTTCACCGCGACAACCGGCAGGGATTCAAAGCCGGGGCCTTGAAAGCCGGTCTGGCTCATTGTCGTCATCCGCTTGTGGCGATTTTTGATGCTGACTTCGTGCCCCCGAAGGATTTCCTTCGTCGCGCGGTGCCGTTGCTGGCCCGAGATGAGAAGGTGGCGTGCGTCCAAGGCCGCTGGGCGCACCTGAACCAGGAAGAATCCTGGCTGACGAAAGCCCAGTCGGTGGCCTTGGACGCGCATTTTGCAGTCGAGCAGGGGGCGCGAGCTTGGAACGGCCTGATGATGAACTTCAACGGCACGGCCGGCATCTGGCGCAAGGCGGCCATTGAGGATCCGGCCGTCGGAGGCTGGTCTGCCGACACCTTGACGGAGGATCTCGACCTGTCTTACCGTGTCCAGCTCGCCGGCTGGCGAATCGACTACTGTCTGGAACTGGCCTGTCCCGCGGAATTGCCGAGCACGATCAGCGCCCTGAAGGCGCAGCAGCGGCGGTGGGCCACAGGGGGTGTCCAGACGGCGATCAAGCTGCTGCCCAGAATCTGGCGGTCATCCCTGGGCCTGTCGCACAAGATCGAGGCCACGCTACATTTGACTCATTACGCGGTCTATCTCTGGACCCTGATGCTGGCGCTGCTGGCCCGGCCCATGCTCGCGATGGTTGATCCGCTTCCGTTCTGGTGGTGCTTTGTGTTCGGCTGGGGATTGATGATTCTCACGGTTGTGGCCTCGCCGATCGTTTACGGCTATGCCCGCTACCATCTGGGCGGCGGCCTCGGCGGCGTGCGAATGACGCCGGTGATGCTGCTTCTTGGCACCGGTTTGTCGATCAACAACGCCCTGGCGGTCATCCGCGGCCTGTACGTACGAGGGGGCGAGTTCGTGCGCACGCCGAAATCCGGCAGCACCCGGAATGCCAGGTTCACCAGTCGCTATAAGGCCCAGAGGTTCCGCCGGCTGTGGTTCGCGGAGATGTTGATCGGTGCATACTGTTCGGCCACTTGGGCGATCTATGTCACCGCCGTTCACGGGCCGGCATTCAGCGTTTTTCTGGCCATCTATGCCGTTTCGTTTCTAACCATCGGTTGGATCTCCCGCCCGGAAGCCGGCCTCTCGTCGAGACCGCGCCCGCTGCCGGAGGCGGAGGCAGTTGCCGGACCGGCTGTCCCTGCGAGGCTGGCCCCCGCCAATTCGGTGCATGTCGGTTGACGGTGCTCGGGCGGCAGGCCCTCTCGTCTCGATTGTCTGCAGGGCCTTTCACGATGCTTGTCCGGCAATGGTTCAGCCCTGCAGTCGGCTGCGGTTTTCGTATACCTTGCGGAACGCGGCGACAATATCGTCCATGTCCTCGCGCGTGCCCAGCAGCATTCGGTGTTCAAGCCACCCGCCCTGTTCGTAGCAGATCTTCTCGCAGTTCGGGCAACAGGTTTTTGCGTAGTCGATGCCGCGGCAGCCGTCGAAGGGGCCGAACGCGCGGTCCAAGAACACCCGCTGCTTATAAAGGGGCAGCGGGTAGCCTCCGAAGTCAGGGATTCCTTCGGCCGCAAGCGCCTCAAGAAATGCCTGCCTGGGAGCCCCGAGTTCCTGGGCGTCGATGCGGAAGCAGTACAAGTGAAACGCGTGGCGCGTGCACTCCGGGATGATCTTCTGCGGCTTGATTCCGGGGATCTGGCCGAGCTGTTCGGTGAGGTACCGGCCGTTCTCCCATCGGCGTCGGGCCTGTTCCTCCAGCCGTTGGAGCTGTGCGTTGAGCAAAGCACCCTGGATCTCGCTCAGCCGGAAGTTCGCCGCAATCACGAAATGCTCGTACCACGCATGGCCCTCGCGCCGCCCGCAGTTATGAATTTCGCGACAGGCCTCGGCCAGCGCGGGGTCGTTGGTGGTGATGAAACCGCCTTCACCGGCGGTGAGGTTCTTGCTGGATTGGAAAGAGAATGTTCCCATGTGACCGATGGACCCGGCGCGGCGCCCCTTGTACTCGGCCGCGTGGGCGTGGGCGGCGTCTTCGATGACCACCAGGTTGTGGCGCCTGGCAATGGCCATGATCGCATCCATGTCGGCCGGCAGACCGGCGAAGTGGACCGGAATAATGGCCCTGGTGCGCGAGGTGATCAGGGCCTCGATCGCCTTGGGGTCGATATTGAACGTGTCCAGCTCGATATCGGCGAAGACCGGCGTGGCATTGGAGGTCACGACTGCGGTGGCCGTCGCCAAGAAGGTGTAGGGCGGGACAATGACTTCATCGCCCGGTTTGATACCGGCGGCCATGAGGGCGACTTGGATCGCGACTGTACCGTTGAGGACGGCGATGCCGTGCCGGGCACCCTGGTATCGCGCGAAATCCCGCTCGAATGCGGCGACCTCGACCCCGTCGAGCTTGCCCCACTTGCCGCTGCGCAGGGCTCGCAGGACGGCCTGTTCCTCGGGTTGTCCGTAGACCGGCCAGGAAGGGAACGGCTTTGTTCTGACCGGTGTGCCACCGTGAATCGCGAGTTGGGCTGCCATCGGCCTCATCCTTTCGTTGATGTACCGGCGTTGCTCGGTGCCGGGCGTGCTACGTACTCGATCTCGGCAGGCCGGAAGCGTCCGGCGTTGGATCATCGGCCGGGCCGGACTCCAGGACCCTTGCCAACAGCCAGCCGCCGAGCACGACGGCAGCGGCCAGGCCGCCGATCATCACGGGCCAGTCCTTTACGAATACCGCATTGGTTGCCAGAACCAGCCCCAGGCACGCGAGGATACCGAGAATCGAGTCAAAGACCAACCGAGCGGAGGAGGGGTCGTGGCGACCCGCGAGGTCGGTGTCACCGCGAACCGGTCCCCAGAAGCCTGGAGGCCGGCATCGTTTATAGAACCGTTTCAGCGTTTCCGGCGACTCGGGCGGCGTCAGCAGCGTCACGATTGTCAGCAGCACGAAGCTGAGCACGAACAGCATGCCGAGTCCCTGCCACATCGGTTTTTCCTGATAGCCCAGCACAAACCAGACCAGGATCTCGATAGGCAACCCCAGCAGGATCGCCGCCAACTCACCCCACACGTTGAACCGCCACCAGAAGAACCGGAAACATGCCAGGGGCAGGAAGAAGATAACCATCGCGTTGTTGATGAACTTGAACCAACTCACCATGTCGTCGACGAACAAAAGGGTGATCGTTGCCGCGAGGACAAACAGCAGGAGTGTGGTTATCCGACTGACCCATACCTGGCGACGGGGATCGTTTTGCGAAGGCAGCAGGTCGTTGACCACAAAGCTGCCGCCCCAGTTGGTCAACGAGCTGAGAGTTGACATGTAAGCCGCCGCTTCCGCCGCGACAAGCAGGCCCACAAAACCGACAGGCAGGTTGCACCGCTTGATGAGTTCCCCCCAGGCATGGGCCGGCTTGTCGAGCGAGGACATGCCCGCCGGCGCTGGTCCCAGTTGTGCATCGGAGGCAGACGTCCAGAACAGGGCCATGGCGATGATTCCCAGTCCGATCAATGGCAGCGTGCGCAGCGTGAGAGCAAGGAAACAGTTGAACAACTGTCCGCCGATCGCGTGGCGTTCGTTTCGGGCCGACATGAACCGTTGTGCGGTCATCCCTTCGCCGGCGGTCGGCGAGCCGGCGAAGAACCATCCCTGCAAGACGAGGATCAGGACGGTCAGAGTGTCGATGCTTCTGGTCGGCGGCACCTGGGTCAGAGCCTCCGGACGGACGGCGGTGATGCGAGCCAGGATCTGTTCCCATCCGCCATGCTGCGGTACCGCCAACCAGAAAAACAGGGTGCTGCCGAGCAGCATGATCGCGAATTGAACCACGTCCGAGTACACCACGCCGAGCAGACCGCCGAACATCGTATAGAGCACGGTGGTCCCGCCGAAGATCAACAGTATCCTGCTCGTGTTCAACGCGCACAGCGGCTCGATAGTCTGTGCGAAGAACCCCGTGATATAGCTGATGATCAGCACGGAGAACCCGAAACAGCAGACGAACGCGTATATCTTGCGGGCGATCATGGCCGGTTTGCCGCCGTAGCGCAGAGAAATCAGCTCGGCGGTTGTGACGATCCGCATGCGTCTCCAGAATCGGGCCCAGACGATGGCCACCAGCGGCATCCAGATGATCCAACTTGCCCACCAGATCCAGTTTCCGGCCAACCCGAAGACCAGGACGATCATGACGAAGGCGCCGTTGCCGGACTGGTAGGTAGCCGTGTTGGCCAGGCCGATCGCCCACCAGGGCACGTCGCGGTTGCCGGTAAAGTAGCCCTCGGCTCCTTTTTTTGATGAGCGTCGCGAGAACCATATGCCGACCACGAAGACCAGTGCACACGAGGCCGCCACAACCAGCCAGTCCGCCTTGCTCATTCTGTTACCTCACGCTGACGGGTCGCAAGTTGCTTGCCCCACCTCTTTCGGCGGATACGAGTTCGTCAGCGAGCAATCGTAGCGCACGCCTATTGCTCGATTCGGTACTCTGCCCGGACTTCCGGACTCTCCTTGTACCCGAGCCGGACAGCCTTGGCTCTGACGGTGGCGGTGTGACTCAGCCGGATCGGCTCGCAGTACAGCCTCCAATGAGCTTGCTCGCCCTCTTCACAGGTCCAGGCGATGGATGCCGCCTCGGTCGGACAGAAGATCGTGATCGAGGCAGGCCCCCGATGGCTGCCACCGGGAGGTTCCATCACCGGTGCGGCGGTCACGGCCCATCTGCCGCCGGGTCGCATGCGCTCGTTCAGTTCCTCTTCCGGAATCAGACCAAGGTCCCTGGTGTCGTCCATCCATTTCTCCAGGACCTTGCGCATTTCGATCAGTCTCTCGCGGTGCTCGGGCAGATTCACCAGGTTCGTGATCTCGTGCGGGTCATTGATGCAGTCATAAAGCTCTTCCTCTGGTTTTTCGGGCAGGAAGAAGGTTTTCCGGGGTCCGGTCAGCGTACCTTCCTTGTTGAGCCGGCGCATCTCCTGCATGGTCGGCATCTTTTCCATGTAGTCGATGTACTGGGCGTAAGGACGCCCGGGCTTGAAGTTGCGGATGTACTTGAACCGCTTGTCTCGAACGGACCGGATGATGTCATAGGTCTCGTCCATGCGGTCGCGTGCGGCGAAAACGTATTGGCGAGGCCCGGCCCTCTGCCCGCCGAGGAACGGCTGCCCCTGCATGTGAGCGGGCACCTTCACCCCCGCCAGCGAGAGCACGGTGGGCCCGAAATCGATGAAACTGATCAGGTCATCGCACACCGTGCCGGCATCCTTGCGGTCCGGCAGGCGAATCACCAGCGGAACGTGTATTCCCGAGTCGTAGAGCCACCGCTTGGCCCTCGGCAGGCCGCGCCCGTTGTCGCCGAAGAAGAAGACGATGGTTTTGTCTGCCAGGCCGTCTTCCTCCAGTTGTCTGAGCAGGTCGGCCAACTGAAGATCCATGGCGGTGATCAGATCGTAGTAGCGGGCCCAGTCGTTGCGCACGATCGGGGTGTCGGGATAGTAGGGGGGCAGAACCGCTTTGGCAGGGTCATGGCGATGCTCGGGGGCGACCTTCTGCATGTGCCGGGCGAATTGCTCGGGCGAGCAGCGAATCTGGCTCTCGTGGGTCACGGTCAGATTGAACACGGAGAAAAACGGCTGCCCCGGCGTCCTGTTGCGCCAATGGGCCTTGTTGCTGCATTCATCCCACGCGGTCACGGGGGCGTCGAAGTTGTAGTCGGTCTTGGAGTTGTTGGTGCAGTAGTAGCCGGCGGACCGGAGGTATTCGGTGAAGCACTTCACGCAGGCCGGCGGCACGGCCTTGCATCGCATGTGGTGCGTGCTGATGGTGGTAGGGTACATGCCCGTGATGATGGCCGAACGACTGGGGGCGCAAACGCCGGAAACCGAGAACGCATGCGTGTAGCGAATGCCTTCACGGGCCAGTTTGTCGATGTTCGGCGTCCGGGCGTACTTGTCGCCGTAACAGCCCAAATCGGGGCAGACGTCCTCACAGGAGATCCACAAGACGTTCGGAAGGTCGGCGGCATTGGCGGTTTGGGTTGCCGCGATCAGGCCAAGCAACAGGAATACCGCCGAACTCAGTTGTCTCATCGCGTCTTTCCTGTCTTTGAGTTCATGCATGGCCACGCAAAGCCGTGGCCATGACACCCGAGTTCCAAGGCGGCCTTCGGCCGCAACCAAAGAGGGCTTGGTAAGCCCCTATAGCAAAGACGGCGTTCTTACCTGACCGTGGTAAGGTTTATGAAACCATGGAAAGGAGAACGCCGTGGAACGATTCATCGACAAGCATCAGGCCCAGATCACTGGCACGATTTCCTGCTTCGACCGGATCCTGTTCAAGGGCCATCTGCCCCTGGGCCGGCCCGAGGCCATGGAACAATTCATAGCCCGGCAGGGCACTTTGATCAAGGACTTCGGAGCGTTCGTCACCCGCCAGTCCGAGAAGGTCAAACGGCACGCCCAAGCCACGGCCCGGCGAGCCGGTCGGCCGTTCATCCATCCAAGGCGGACCGTCTTTTTGCGGACCGCGAGCCAAGCACACTGCGACTCAGAAACATTCGCGCGAGCCGCACAGGCGTCCGGCCGCGAGGTTCTCACGAGCCGAGGGGCTTGTCCCCTCGATTTTCTGGGGCGAACCAAGGCCGCGCTCAAGAATGACTTGAACGAATTCGACGGCGCGGCAGGATTGAGTCGTTCTGGTCGCCGTGCAAACGATCATGAGCCGGCAGGCCAGTTCGTCATCGATCACCTTGAGGGCAGTATCATACCTCTGAGTGTCGGGGGCTGCACGAACGATCGGTCCTGTCCGTTTGGTGGCGCCGGCAATGAGGTTGACGACGGCCCGTCGGCTCGCCAGAGGTCGCCCTCGCCGGGGGTCCGGCGCGGCGATCCCGAATGTCCCAATCCGAATGGAGAGCATCCCGGCAGGAATGACAGGAATAGACTCTAGAATCCACCTATAGGCGCATGCCCGGGCAAAGCCGCGGGCATGGCAGCCGGCGAGTTTGCGTGTACAATGCTCCGACCAAGCTCCGAAAGCACGCCGTCAGGCGGGAAAGGACAATGATGTATCAGGCAGGCATAACGACCTTGCGGAAGATCATCGTTCGGGCAGCATTCATCGGGCTGTTCGTATCATCGCTGCCGGCGGTTGCTCAGGCTCCCAGCTCAGCTCAGGAAGCCCCGCCGCGTATGCCGGCCGCGGTGCAGCATGCGCCTTCAGTCATGCCGGATCGCATCGTGTTGACCTGGACAGGCGACACCACCACGACGCAGGCGGTCACCTGGCGGACCTCAACGGAGGTCAGTCTCGCCTACTGCGAGGTCGCCGAGGCGGAGGCCGGGCCGCAGTTCCCCCAGCGGGCCCGGCGAGTCAACGCCGTCACCCGGGTGTTCAGGTGCGACCTGTCGAAGTGTCACATGCACCGCGTCGAAATGACCGATCTCAAACCTGCAACCAGATACGTGTACCGTGTCGGCGACGGTGAGAACTGGAGCGAGTGGTTCCAGTTCCGCACGGCCTCCGCGGCCCCGGAGCGGTTCTCATTCATTTACTTGGGCGACGGACAGAACGACCTGCACAGCATGTGGTCGCGAGTCGTTCGGCAGGCGTACTCGGACGCGCCTCGTGCGGCCTTCACGCTACATGCAGGGGATCTGGTCACCAGCGCGGAGAGCGACGCCTTGTGGGGCGAGTGGTTCGCCGCCGGGGCGTGGATCAACGCCACGGTCCCGGTCATCGCCACGCCCGGCAACCACGATTACGCCTCGACCAAGAACCAGGACGGAACCAGCCGTCGCTGGTTGTCCCGGCACTGGGCCGTCCAGTTCGCGTTCCCGGCCAATGGGCCGGAGGGACTTGCCGAGTCGGTCTACTACATCGACTACCAGAACTGCCGCATCATTTCGCTCAACTCCAATGAGAAACAAGAGGAACAGGTCGGCTGGATGGACAAGGTGCTTTCCGAGAACAAGAAGACCTGGACGGTGATCACGTTCCACCATCCCATCTTTTCGACGGCCAAGGGCCGGGACAGCACTCCGCTGCGCGAGCTGTGGAAACCCGTGTTCGATCGTCATGGCGTGGACCTGGTGCTGACCGGACACGATCACACCTATGGGCGCAGCGGATTGGTGGCGCCCGAGACAAACGTAACCACGGGGTCCGGTGAGCGCTCAATTTCGGGCGGCACGGTGTACGTGGTGTCGGTGAGCGGCCCGAAGATGTACGATCTCAGTCCCGCATCGCGCGCCGAGGTCCGCCGCTCGGCCGAGGATACCCAGCTTTACCAGATCGTCTCGATCGACGGCCCCGTGTTGCGTTACGAGGCCCGCACGGCCACCGGCGATCTGTACGACGCGTTCACCTTGAAGAAACGAGCCGGCCAGCTCAATGAGATGATCGAGCAGGTGCCCAACGTGCCTGAGCGCCGCCGTCCCGCAGAAACCGCAAAGCAAAGGAGAAGAAATGGGGCCGGTTGACCTGTACGCCGACGGTACGTTCGACAACAAGTACGTCACCTATGGATGGAAACCCCAGGAGTAACCGCGGCCCCGCGCACGATGAGACCCGTGATCGGCCGTTCTTTTCAGCACGGGCGTCTGGCGGTGATCAGAAACACCGGGAACTCGTGTTCGCTGCCGTCCTGCACGGGCCTGCGAATGGTGTGAGCAGTGGTGTCCCGGGTCTCCTCAAATCCGATTTCCTCAAGCCGGATCTTGAGTTCGCCCCGGTCGAATCCGTTATGATGCACGCTGCCGGCGGCGTGCGGGGGATGAAAGATGCCCGGCTCGGTGTCCAGATCGGCAATGCCCAGCATTCCGCCCGGCCATAGCAGTTCACAGAAAGCCCTCATCACCGCGTCCGCATCGGCAACGTGATGAAGGGTCATGTTGGTGACGATCAGGTGATAGCGTTCAGCGGGCAGGGGATCGTGCTGTAGATCGAGCTTGATGACGCTCATGTTGCTGACGCCGCTCTCGGCGATTTTCTTGCGAAGCACGTTTAGCATTGCAGAGGAACTGTCGGCCCCGGTCACGCTGCGGACGTGCGGCAGGATGAAGAGGCCAATCAGCCCTGTTCCGCAGCCGTAATCGAGAGCATCCATCTCTCTGGTGGGTCGCACTTCGCGAAGTATTGCCTCGCCGACCGCCTTCATCAAGGCGATGCGGCGCGGTTCGTTGTCCCAGGTCGCGGCGGCTTTGGCAAAGTAGTCAGGTTCCATATTCATTCTTGGTCGGCCTCATCGTCCATCGGTCGGATTCTTGTCCACATGGAATCTGTCGTCAGCAATCGTCCGTCCCGTTCGCTCCTCAGTCAGCCAGCCGCTTCCAGCGTCCGGGAAGCTGTCGAACGCGGGCACATAAGGTTTGATGTCCAGCAGCGGCGTGCCGTCGAGTATGTCCAGCTCGCAGACGTGGAGAACGTCTTTTTCGATACGCAGCAGCCGGACGCATGACAGGCCGATGGGGTTCGGCCGGGCCGGGGCCCGCGTGGCGAACAGACCACGTTCTTGTGTGTCGCGATAAGGGATGACCCGCATCCTTGGGGCCGCCGAGCAGTGGCACCAATAAAGAAGCCAGATTCGCTCGAATCCCTCGAGATCCGCAAGCCCTTCCGCGAAGGGCTTGAACACCTCGACGGTTCCCTCGGCGTAGGCGGCATACACCGGCTGGATCGGCGTGCCTGCCGGTTGGATAAACGGAGTGTGAATGATTCCAATGGGTCTTGCTTCCAAGGTCATGGTCATACCCGTCCCAGCACGCCGCGACGGTGTCTACCGGTTTTTCAGAGCCGGTAGCCGCATTTGTTGTTACGGGCTCAGTGCGTCAGCGGACGATGCAGCCATCAATCCTGTGTCCTGGGCGGAACGAGACAATCTATACACAGCACCATCGTTGGCGTGCAAGCTTCCTTACCAGGCCGTGTCCGGCGCGACCGCCCAGGTCGCCGGAGGGGCGATCTCTCATTCCCCTGCGGGTTTCATTTCGGGCACTTTCTCAGGGTCATGAACCAGTCGAGCACCCGTGTATCCGACGCGGCTTTCTCGACGCGCTCCTTGGCGGTGCCGCAGGATCCCGGCGGGGGCACGATAACGTCGTCGCCCGGCTGCCAGTTGGCCGGCGTGGCGACGTTGTGCTTGTCCGACGTCTGCATGGCGATCAGCAATCGTTTGATCTCATCCATGTTCCGTCCGTTGCTGAGCGGGTAGTACAGAATCGCCCTGACAATGGCCTGCGGATCGATGATAAACACCGCCCGCACTGCCTGGGTGTTGCTCGCCGCCGGCTGGAGCATGCCGAACGCCCTGGAGACCTCCATCGTCAAGTCGCTGATGACGGGGAAGTCGATCTCGACGCCTTTCATGCCCTTGTAATCGATCTTTTCCTTGATCGTTCGCAGCCAGGCGATGTGGCTGTAGGTGCTGTCAATGGACAGACCCAACAGCTTGCAGTTGAGCTTTTCGAAGTCCGGCTGCATGCAGGCAAAAGTCATGAACTCGGTCGTGCAGACCGGCGTGAAGTCCGCCGGATGAGAGAAGAACACAACCCACTTGCCCTTGAAATCATCGGGGAAGGTGATAGGCCCCTGGGTGGTTTCCGCTTTGAAAGACGGGGCCTTTTCGCCGATCAGCGGAAGCTTGTTCTCGCAGCACATGAATGTTGCTCCTTCCTAAGGCGGACCGCCTTTTTGCGGGCCGCAAACCAAACGTTTTGCGATCCAGAAACATGCGCGCAAGCCGCACAGATATCTGGCCGCAAGGTTCCAAGGATTCAGTCGAACACCAAACGCGTTCCAGTCACGCAATGAAAGCACCGACTTGGGAGTTCCCGGTGAAGTCTTGCCATGGCCGCAAATCCGGTGCAGTGGCCGAGGCCTACGTGCTCGATATTCAGGCTCGACAACCGCGCGGCCGTCTCAGCCATGCGTCGCTCCCCGGCGGCCAACAGATGCATCCCGCCCATGATCGCGTGGATGCGGGCCTCGCCGGTGGCTGCGCGAATGTGCTCCAGCGTGTTCACGACGCCGGCATGCGCGCAGCCCAGCAATACGACGAGCCCTTTGGTTGTCTCGATGAACATTGCCTGGTCATCGATGACCAGGTCTGCTGCGGTGCAGGCCTCGTCGAGGTAGAATGCGCCCCCCGTGTCCTCATACTCATTCCGGCGGGGTATCTCACCGGTGAGCCAGATGCCGCCGCCCAAGCCGACAGGTCCGCCCCTGGTGGCGATCATCTGCCCGACGCGGGAACTCAACCAGTCGCGGGATTCGACGGGAGCACCGACGGGACGCACCTGGCCGTCGTGATCCTTGACGAATCGCGTGCGAAAGGCCGCGAGGTGCGCGTACACCTTCGCCTGCCTGAAGTTCGACAATGCCGCCGCCAGTCCGCCGGTGTGATCGTAGTGGCCGTGGCTCAGGGCGATCTCATCGACGGCGGACAAATCGATACCCAGGACCGCCGCGTTGTGCTGCATCGCCAAGCCCTGGCCCGTGTCGAACAGAATGCGACGGCCGTCTCGTTCGATCCAGAAGGCCAGTCCGTGCTCGGCCAGCAGATTCAAGCGGTTGGCGGTATTCTCGACCAGTACGGTGATTGACAGCATGGTCAGCTCTTGGAGTACCATCCCACCACAGAAAATGGGATGAGTTTTCATTGGGTCATTGGACCGGCATCATACCGGTCCCCAGATGCGTTTCCGGGCGCGCAGTTGCCGGTCGAGCATCAGCATTTCCCCCTGATAAAGGAAAAAGAAACTTGCTTCTTGGCCGGATCGTAACCGACCGAAAACAAGCCTGCGAGCTTTCTGCCGCTTCCGCCGACGCATCACGAACAAGATCTCCGCATGCGGAGTCCCAAAAGGCGCCCTTGGCCGTTGCACACAGAGCTCCATCTTGAATGACCTGCGATTCCAGATAGTAAAGCGGCGCCTTGGCGTCCACAAGCCTCGCGCGAACCACGACCGGCACACCCAAGACCACGGCTCGATGATAACGGATACTGAGCTTGGCCGTCAGTCCGGCCACGTCTTGAGCGAAAAGGCAGTGTGTCATTGCAGCGTCGAGCAGCATGGCCACGACGCCGCCATGGAGACGATCGGGATATCCCTGGAAGGCGGCACCGCAGTGGAACTCGGCGACGACGCTTCCGTCGGTTTGCTGTTGGAAATGCAGAGCCAAGCCGTCCGTCCGGTTGCTGCCGCACACCAGACATGACGGATGACACCGACGGCTCACATCAGTGGTCGCAGACATTCTCACCTGCCTCGAGCGACCCTGCCAGATAGGCGGCAACAATTTCATCGGGGTCTCTGTCGGGCGCACCGACGATCACCTCGATGCCGCTCTGGGCGAACAATTGCTGTGCCCGTTGGCCCATGCCTCCGGCGATCACGGCGTTGACCCCTTGCTCATGCAGCCAGCGTGGCAATATGCCCGGTTCGTGGGGCGGTGGTGTCAGGTATTCTCTTCGGATCGTTCTGCGCGTCGCGGGATCCACTTCATGGATCACAAACTGCGAGCAGTGCCCGAAGTGGGGGCACAAACGGCCATTCGCGACTGGTACGGCAATCTTCATATCTTGCTCCCGTGTTCGTTGCTGCCGGGCAATTCCCGGCCGACCTTGAAAGGTTTACGCCCAGTGGCCTTTGACATCCGCGCCTTGTGCCCGCTGGAGTGCCCCGGCCTTGAACTGTTCGATAGCTTGGTTAACCGTTCCCGATGCGTCCGTGTAGACCTCGATGCCGGCTGCCGAGAGCGTTGAGAAGGCTTTGGGCCCCACATGTCCAGTAATCACCGCTTTGGCTGCCAGATCGACGACCCTTTTGCCTGTCTGAATGCCGGCGCCCTGCACCGCGTTCAGGTTGGCCACGTTTTCAAACGCAGTGCACTCGCCAGTCTCGGTGTCCGCAAGAATCAGGTATTGAGCCCGGCCGAAACGCGGGTCTACGGGCGAATCAGCCGTCGGCCCCTGCGCTGTCACGACCACCTTCATGGAAGACCTCCTCTTTGGTTTGCGACAGGGTTTAGAGCAAGGACCGTTCCAACGAGCATCATGGCAATCGATTCCTTGTAAGTTATTTGTATAGCGAGCCTTGTGATTTCGGCACGGCGAGCGCACACGGCCTCGTCCACTTCGAAGCGGTCCCGCAGTATTGCAGAATGCACTATTTGGCCATGTGAGGTCTGCTACGGCCATCGGTGGGCGGGCTCTCGATTTTGAGGGCTTTGAGCTTGCGGAATAGCGTGCTGGGGTTGATTCCAAGATCGGCGGCAGCCCGTTTGCGGTTGCCGTGATGGCGACGGAGGGCCTCGGCGATGAGGAGGCGTTCCATTGATTTGAGCGTCGTTGGGGTGCCGTGTTCTCCGCCCGCTTGGCTGGTTACCGGGCGAAGTTCCGGTGGCAGGTGGTGCAGTTCGATCAAGCCACCCTGACACAGGACGAAAGCCTGCTCGATGATATTCTCCAATTCGCGCACGTTGCCCGGATAGTCATGCTCCATGAGCCGGGCCAACACCTCGGGTGATACTCCGGCGATATCCTTTCCCTGCAGTCGGCTGAACTTGGCGATGAGTCGGTCGATCAGCAAGGGAATATCCTCCCGACGCTGCTTCAGAGGTGGCAGCTTGAGATAGACCACGCGGATGCGATAGAAGAGGTCTTCGCGGAACTTTCCGGCGCGGACGAGGCTGAGCAAATCCTTGTTGGTCGCAGCCACGACGCGAACGTCCACCTTGATCGGCTCGACCGATCCCAGGGGTTCGATGCGACGTTCTTGCAGAACACGAAGCAGCCGTACCTGCATGGCCGGAGAGATATCGCCGATTTCGTCGAGAAAGACGGTTCCGCCATCGGCGAGGGCGAAACGCCCGGGCTTGTCTCGGCGGGCATCGGTGAACGCTCCGGCTTTGTGACCGAACAACTCCGACTCCAGCAGGGTATCCGGCAGAGCGGCACAATTGATGGCCACGAAACGCTTGCGCCTGCGGCGTGACAGATTATGAATCGCTCGAGCGAACAGTTCTTTGCCCGTGCCGCTTTCTCCTTCGATGAGTACCGTGCTGTCGCTCTCGGCGATCCGAGGGAGGAGTTCAAACAAGCTGACCATCGCCGGACTGCGACCGACGATGTCCTCAAACGTATACCGGGCGGTCAATTGCTTCTGTAGCTGTTCAATCTGGCTGAGATCCTGGAACGTCTCGACTCCTCCGATAACCGTTCCATCGGGTTTTTTCAGGATGGCGGTGGAGAGGCGAATCGGAATGCGCTGTCCTGACTGATTAACGATGTGCGCGGTGGCATTCACGACCGGTTTGCCGGTGCTCAAGGTGCGGCGCAAGGCGCAGGAGCCTTCGCAGATGCTGGCGCGAAACACTTCGCAGCAGGGCTTCCCCATGGCGTCCTGCCGGTCAACACCGGTGATGCGCTCGGCCGCCTGATTGAATGACGTGATCCGCCAGTCGAGATCAATGGTGAAGACGCCCTCGTTGATGGAATCGAGGATCACCTCCTGGGACCGAGCATATGTCGACTGCACGTTTACGACCTCCGGGTTCTCACCACCAGTGTAGGCACACGAATTGCATAACGCAATGAAAGCCCGACAGCAAGTGTTGCAATAAGCAACTCTATCGGAACAAATCCAGTCGGTCTTAGTTTTTCCTAACATTATTTTTAGAAATGGTTTACGTCCATTACGTTGGCATAAGAGTACTTGGCATGCGGATTGAGACCTGGGGATAGTGATGAAAATCGCGATTCCTCAGTGGCAGGATCGGGTGTCGCCGGTGTTCGATGTCGCCGGCAATCTGCTGGTTGTCGACGTGGCGAACGGGCGGGAAGAAGCTCGCCTGAAGGTCGACCTGACCGCCACGGAACCGCTGCGGCGGGCGCAGCAGGTAGCAGGACTGGCACCGGATGTACTGATTTGCGGGGCCATTTCCTGGCCGCTGGAAATGGCCCTGACCTCTGCGGGGGTGCGAGTCATCTCGCATATCTGCGGCGGGATTGACGAGGTGCTGGAGGCTTTCGCGAACGGCAACCTGGCAGATGAGAGGTTCATTATGCCCGGTTGTTGCCGTCGCCGGCATATGCGAGGCCGACGATATCGCCACGGCGGTCTTGGCGGCCCGAGGGGGGTGCGGTGAGCGCGCCTCCACGATGGCCAAAAGCAAAAGCCGATGGCAATGCGGTCTTCGAGGCTGGGCGTGAAGACGCCCCTCAACGTGAAGTTGTGTGATCGAATGTGGGTCGCCGGGGATCGATCGGCCAATCAGATCCATCCGGCGTAAGAGAAGGGAGGTTGTAGATATGCCAGCAGGTGATGGAACAGGGCCAATGGGAATGGGGCCGATGACAGGCCGGGCCGCCGGCTACTGTGCCGGATTTGGCGTGCCGGGTTTCGCGAATCCCCTACCGAGAATGGGTTGGGGACGAGGAGGCGGTTGGGGACGCGGTGGCCGCGGATGGCGTCACTGGTTCTATGCGACGGGTTTGCCCTTCTGGGCGCGAATGCCCGTGCCCGGCGCCGTGTCCCCGATGGCCGCTGAGCCGACGACTGAGTATCAGACGCAGGTTCTGAAGGCTCAGGCCGAACAGATGGAAAAAACCCTCGAGCAAATCCGCAAACGGATTGCGGATCTCGAGTCGATGCAATCAGAAGCCCGGTAGCCTGCCGGATCCACGACAGCCGGTCAGGGTAGCTACCCGGGCGAAAGGAGAATGATTCACATGTGTCCGAGCTGTGCATTGGGACTCTTGCAGTGGATTTTGGCGATTCCAATGGCCTTCTTCGGCCTGTTTGGAGGAGGCGTTGTATATGGAGGTTTCGTTGGGGAGACCTGATATGCGCACGGCTCTGTGGACTCTGTTCTGTAGCGGCTTGGTCTTGGCGGCCTACGGACGTCCGACAGGCGTCTTGGATCCGTCGGATTCGAACACGTTGCTTATTTTTCACAACGGCACGGGGCCGATGTGCATCGAGGCGCTGAATTGGCTGGCTGGGATACAGGCGGAGGAACCGGATCTGGTTGTGGAGCAACATCTGACGACGGATCCGGCCAGTCTCGCCCTTTTGGGGCAGTTGCGATTGCAGTATGGGCAGAGCCAGGGCGTATCGACCAGCTTCGAGTATCTGCCATTCATCTTCTTCCGGGGCGAGGCGTTCTCCGGGTTCAGCGAAGGGGTGAAGCAGTCGCTGACGTGGTTGATCGAGTCAATGGACGCGTCGGCTTCCTGAGAAAGCCGGCGCTTGAGGAAGAACCAAACGGAGGCTCAGCATTGCGCGGCAAGCAACATCGAGGACGGAGCCGATGCGGCATGGGCGGCAGAGGAGGCGGGTGCCGTCGAGGGCAGACAGACGGGGCGGGTATCGAGAGATCGAGGAGCGAGCCGGCTGTTTCGTCAGCGGCACCGCTTGGCACCGCGTCTGCTCGGCAGCCGGAGCGAACCGAGACGCTTGCTGAGCTCCGACAGCGGGCCGAGATCCTGGAGCAGCAACTGGCAGAGTTGAGGTCTCGCGATGTCCCGGGAGCCCCGGCCGTTGTCAGGCGGGTGGCCGTGGTCAACCGGGCCCGGTGTCGGGCCTGCGGGTTGTGTGTTTCGGCGTGCCCAAGAGAAGCCATTCGGATGGCCCGCTGTGCCGAAGTGGATGCCTCCCTCTGCTCGGGTTGCGGCGCCTGCGTGGATGTGTGTCCAGTTGAAGCGATCAGTCTGCAACCCCGTGAATCGTGATGACAGGCGGGGATTCTTCATGCGGAGATGCCCGGCTCAGGCGCCTTGGCGGAATCTGGAGGTATTGTGCAGACCTATCTGGACTGTGTGCCTTGCTTTGTGCGGCAAGCACTTGACTCAGCCCGCCACCTGACCGGCTCGCCGGAAGTGCATGAACGACTTCTGCGCGAGGTGTTGGCGCTGGCGTCAACGATGTCCTTCGACAGTCCGCCGCCGGTAATGGGTCGTCTGATCCATCGCCGACTTCGAGAACTTACCGGCCAGGCTGATCCTTACGAGGCGGCCAAGCGGAAGGCCAACGAGTTTGCCCTGCGGCTCTATCCGGACCTCAAGCACGTGGTCATCAGTTCGAGAGACCCGTTTGCGGCCGCGGTCAGGTTCGCCATTGGCGGCAATGTGATCGACTTGGGCGTCAAGACGGGCCTGACCGAGAGTGACATCCGCTCGGCCATCCGCGAAGCGATCGAAGGGCAGGTGGATCCGGATGCCGTTGCGGCACTCCGGCAGACGGCCATGCCCGCGGGTGACATCCTATACCTGGCCGACAACGCCGGTGAGATCGTCTTTGATCGTTTGTTGATCGAGCAGATGCCGCCCGGAAGCGTGACCGTTGTGGTCAAGGCCGGTCCGATCATCAACGATGCCACGCGGGAGGATGCCGAAGCCGCCGGCCTGGCGGATTTCGTGGAGGTGATCGACAACGGGGACGACGCGCCGGGGACCATCCTGGACCGGTGCAGCCCGGCGTTTCGCAAACGGTTCGATGCCGCGGAGCTGATCATCGCCAAGGGGCAGGGCAACTATGAAACGCTCAATGAGTGCGGTCATCGCAACCTGTTTTTTCTGCTCAAGGTCAAATGTGGCGTCATCGCCCGTGATCTCCAGTGCCGCCTGGGCGAGATGGCCGTGCGGAAACATGGGGTTGTCTCGCAGAGCCCTCTTAAGCGGCCCGGTGATGATTTCGACCGGCTGGCGGAGGAGGCACACTCATGAAGATTGGAGTGGCGGCGACGGGCGGTTCGCCGGACGCGGGGGTGGCGGAGCAGTTCGGGCGATGTCGATGGTTCGTGGTGGTTGGTGGCGCAGGGAGTCGATTGGAATGCTGAGGGACATTCGCATACAGCTCAAGGCTCACGTGCCCTTCACCGCCTTTGGCACTGCCACAGGCATCGCCATCATGGCGCTCATTGTGTGGACCGGTGTGTCCCAGTCCACGTCCAGCGCTCTTTTCTGGACCTTTCATCCCATTCATGTGTTTCTCAGCGCGCTGGCGACGGCGGCGATGTACAGGCTTCACAGCGGAGGCAAGCTGTTGGCAATCGTCCTGGTCGGATATGTCGGGTCAATCGGAATCGCGACCTTGAGCGATTCGGTCATCCCGTACGTCGGGGAGTATCTATTGGGATTGCCGAATAGGGGCGTCCACTTTGGATTTATCGAAAAGTGGTGGCTGGTCAATCCTCTTGCGCTGTTGGGGATTGCCGTCGCGCGCCTGTGGCCACAGACGAAGTTCACGCACTCGGGCCATGTGCTGCTGAGCACCTGGGCTTCCTTGTTCCACATGACCATGGCTTTGGGGGACAACGTGACCGCACTGACGTGGGCACTTCTTCCCGTTTTTCTGTTCCTGGCGGTATGGGTTCCCTGCTGCACGAGCGACATTGTGTTTCCGCTGATCCTGGCGAGGCGCCGATTGCCGGTCGACGCTCCGCGAGAACAAAGCGAGGAGGCGTACCGAACATCATGAGAATCGCTATAGCCAGCGGCAAGGGCGGGACCGGCAAAACCACGGTGGCGACGAACCTGGCCTACGTAGCCTCGCTCGACGGCCGCACCGTTGCCTACGTTGACTGTGACGTGGAAGAGCCCAATGGACACTTGTTTCTCAAACCGGAGTGGCTGGTAAGCAAGCCGGTCACGCGCCCCGTGCCGCAGGTCGATGAAACCAGGTGCACGCAGTGCGGTCGCTGCGGCGAGATTTGCCAGTACAGCGCGATCGTGCCGCTCGGAACCACGGTGTTGGTTTACCCCGAACTCTGTCATGGCTGCGGCGGATGCAAGCTGGTGTGCCCGGCGGGGGCCATCACCGAGACCCCACGCCAGATCGGCGTTCTGGAAATGGGATGGTCGGGAGACATCCAGTTCAACCGCGGCGTGCTGAACATCGGCGAAGCGATGAGCCCGCCGCTGATCCGGCAGGTCAAGTCGGCGCCCCCCAAGACGGATCTGACGTTGATCGACGCCCCGCCCGGCACCTCGTGTCCGGTGATCGCAAGCGTTCGCGGCGCTGACTGCGTCGTGCTGGTAACCGAGCCGACACCCTTCGGGCTGCACGATCTCAAACTGGCCGTTGAGATGGTCAGGACGCTGAATCTCCCGCCGGGCGTTGTGGTGAACCGAGCGGATGCCGGTAACCGGGCCACGTGGGAGTATTGCAGCGGGAATCAGATTCCGGTTCTAGCGGAGATACCAGATGATCGGCGAGTCGCCGAGGCGTATTCGCGAGGACAATTGGCCGCGTTGCTTTCGCAAGAGTACCGGGATCGCTTCAGAAGCCTGCTTCGCGAAGTGACGACACTGGCGACCTCTCCGCGGCCTCATGCCGTGATGAGCGGAGGGGGTTCGCGATGAGAGAACTGGTCGTCATCAGCGGCAAGGGCGGAACAGGCAAGACGTCGATTGCCGCCTCGCTGGCCGTCCTGGCCGGCCGATGCGTGGTGGCTGACTGTGACGTCGATGCCGCCGATCTTCATCTTGTTCTCTCACCGCAGGTCAAGGAGTGCCATGACTTCTACAGCGGTCATCAGGCAGTCATTCGTCAGGCGGACTGCACCAGTTGTGGGATGTGCCTGGCGCATTGCAGATTCGGCGCCGTGGTACGGCGGTTCCCGGAGGGAAGCTCGGGAGTGATTGTCGGGAGCACGTCCTATGATTGTCATTCCTGCGCTTACTGCGAAAGATCCTGCCCCGCAAGAGACAACGACATGATTCAGGCTATGAGCGAAGCGATAGGTGAAACGCGGCAAGGCGCGCTGGCGGTTGACCCGATCGCCTGCGAAGGATGCGGTGTCTGCGTCCAGGTCTGCCCGGTGCGCGCGATTGACTTTCCGGAGCGTTTGTGCGGCGAGTGGATGGTGTCCGAGACCCGTTGCGGCCCGATGGTGCACGCCAGGCTGGGCGTCGCCTCCGAGAACTCCGGGAAGCTCGTCAGTATCGTTCGCGGTAATGCCCGCCGTATCGCCGAGGAGCGGAGCATCGAGTTGATTATCATCGATGGTGCACCGGGGTTAGGCTGCCCGGTCATTGCGTCGATCACCGGGGCGGGGCTTGTGCTGGTGGTCACGGAGCCGACGCTGAGCGGCGAGCACGACTTGAGACGGGTCATCCAGTTGACCCGCCATTTCGGCATCGTTGCGACCGTGTGCGTCAACAAGTGGGACCTGAACCCCGAGATGTCAGAACTCATCGAAGCGTATTGTCGGGAGCATTTCATCCCGGTGGCCGGCCGGATTCGCTACGACCGCGCATTCACCGAGGCACAGATCGACGCTCGAGCCGTTGTGGAAGCATCCGATCATGGGGCTTCGGAGGACATACGTCGTCTGTGGGATGCCATCCGGGACGGTTTCGATACGCTCACCCTTCAGGAGGATCCGCATCATGGGACGTCCTCATCGTGAGACAGTGGTCACCATTCGAGTGGACGCTTGCCTGGCGGACATGTTGAAGAGCGTCCCGAACCGTTCCGCGTTCATTCGTGATGCGATACGCGTCGCACTCGCCCGGCAGTGTCCTATATGCCATGGTGCGGGCGTTGTGGCCGTTGGCGATCCTACCGAAACCGACAATACCTCCCCAATGCAGGCCGGGCAGCCGCACGCACGCGAATCCTGAGGCAGGATGAAGCGGTTTATGATACGATACGGGCGTAGTGGTCCAGGCAACGACCAGACGCTTTTTCAGAAGGAAAGGAAAACGACGGAATGGCCCCCGATCCCTTGACTCCGTATGGCAACCGGCCGATGGTCACGCCCATCGTCAATGCCGTGAACTATGAATACCTCTCTTTCGACGTGCTCCGCCAGATTACCGACGGCGAGATCGACGGCTATACCTACCACCGCGATGACAATCCGACGGTTCGCGAGGTCGAACGGAAGATCGCCGCGCTCGAAGGGGCCGAGGACTGCGTCGTCTGCACCTCCGGGATGGCCGCGTGTACGATGGTGTATCTGACGTATCTCAAAACCGGCGACCACCTGATCATCTTCCACGACACCTACGGGGCGAACTACAAGGTGTCGTTGATCCTGGAGCGGATGGGTGTGCAGATCACCTGGCTCGATGCCGACGAGGCTGACCGGATCGGCAAGCACATTCGGCCCAACACACAGATGATCTTCCTGGAAACGCCCAGCAACCCGCTGTGCAAGATTATCGACGTGGGCGCGGTCCGCCAGGCGGCCGATTCCGTCGGGGCCATGCTCGTCGTGGACAACACCTTCGCCACTCCTTACCACCAGCATCCGCTGGAATTGGGAGCAGACCTTGTCGTTCACAGTGCCACCAAGGCTCTCGGGGGACATAACGATCTCATGGCCGGCGCGATCGCCGGTTCGAAGGAGCACTACAATACGTTGTGGTTCACCCGCCAGGCGATCGGCAGCACCCTGGACGCCTACTCGGCGTTTCTCCTGGACCGCGGGCTCAAAACGTTTGAGCTGCGGGCCGAGGCCATTTCCCGGCGGGCCCAGATTGTCGCCGAGTTCCTGGCGCAGCACCCCAAGGTGACCCGCATTCTGTACCCTGGTCTCACCAGCCACCCGGGGCATGCCGTCGCGGTGCGCCAGATGCATGGAGGGTTCGGCGGGATGCTGGCTTTTGACGTCGGCGAAGATGAAGAGGACGCCAAGCGTTTTGTCGCGGCGCTCAAGACCATCTATCACGCGGTCAGCCTCGGGTCGACGGAGTCACTGATCTGTATTCCGTATTTGACTACGATGCTTTACCTGCCGCCCGAGCGGCGAACCATGTTCGGCGTCCGCAAGAACACGGTACGGCTTTCGATCGGCATCGAACCGGCCGAAAAGCTCGTCAAGGATCTGAAGCAGGCGCTGGCATGCGTGCCGGAAAGGGCGGTGCAGAACTTTTGAGAGCTTATGTGAAGACGGTAGGGCATAGTCGGAGCCGGCAAAGGTGGCGAAGACCTGCCGGCCCGAGCTCAACAATATGGCAGGTCTCGGTCGCCGCGGCGACCTCGACGCGGCCCTACCGACTTGACGGAGAAGCGCGAGCGAATCCGAGCGACCAGATCTCGATCGTCCGAACAATCTGGGAGCGACGGATGCGCCCGACGGGTCGAGCCGAACAGGCAACGCCGACTCGATGTCGCCTGGATTCTGTCTTCTGATCGCCTGAAGCTCGTGTCGTTGTGGAACACCAGAATGGACCGCAAGGAGGCAGAATGAAAACTGTCGTACGCTTGCCGTGCCGCAACCTGACATCCGCCTACACGGGGTTCGTTTGGTTCAGCGTACTGCTGATTCTGCAGTCAGGCGTCGGCTGCACGGGACCAGCAACCCAAACCGACGCCCGGCGTCCGTTCTCGATCGTGATGCTTCCGGACACGCAGATATACAGCGAGAAACGGCCGGATCTGTTTTTCGCCCAGACCAACTGGATCAAACTCAACCGCGACAAGGAGAACATCGTTTTCGTTACACACGTGGGCGATCTCGTCCAGAACCACGGCTACGAGCCCTCGCAGTGGAGGGTTGCCGACGAGGCCATGGCCGTCCTCGACGGGGTGGTTCCTTACGGCATCGCGATCGGCAACCACGACTATGACAGCGACGAAGGCGCCCGCAAGGGCATCGCGACGATGTATCTGCGCTATTTCGACCCCGAGCGGCGATTCAAGGGCCGGCCGTGGTACGGCGGCGCGTCGCCCAACGGCCTAAATTCGTACCAGCTTTTCTTCGGGGGCGGGGTCGACTTCGTCATCCTGCATCTTGAACTGGATGCGCCCGACGATGCCCTCGACTGGGCGCGGGGTGTTCTCGACCGGCATCCCACCCGGTCGGCGATCATCACCACGCACAGCTACCTGCGAGGCGACGCCGGGGTCGGTCGGCAGACGCAGCGAGAGTGTCGCAAGGATGGCAACTCGGGCGAGGAGATGTGGCAGAAGCTCATCCGCCGCAGCCCGCAAGTTTTCATGGTTCTCTGCGGCCACATTGGCAGTGTCGGGGAGTATCACCAGATCTCGCGAAACGACGCAGGTGCCGACGTGCTCGAAATGCTCGCCGACTACCAGGAGCGCGAGAACGGCGGCAACGGCCGGCTGCGGCTCATCCGTTTCGTGCCGGCCGACAACGAGATTCAGATTCGGACCTACTCGCCCGTGCTCGATCAATTCGAGACGGATGCCAAGAGCCAATTCGTGGTCCCCTGGAATAGGAGCCCGATGCCATGTTGCCGATCGTTCACGTTGCACCGCACTGGTCGTGGGTGTGCGTGATGGTCAAGCGAATGCTCGGAGGAACCGAAACCGACCCGCCTCGTGCCGGCGGATGCAACGTCTGTGGCATCGTGTTTCTCCTTGCCGTGTTGCTCGCATTTCCGGGTTTGGCGTGGTACGCGGGCAGCGCCGTGAAACAGGTCATCTCAAGGGGCGACGCGGAAAGCCGCCTGGGGCGCATGCGGGACGACGTCGGCCGAGAGCGGCGCGGGGGCGGGAACGGTGAGGGGCGGGGACAAATCAGCGGTTCCATGTCCCTCGGAAACATCCGGGCCGCCACGGGGGTGACGGCGGATACGCTGAAGTCTGATCTTGGGTTGCCCTCGGACGTTTCTGACCAGGAACGGGTAGGACGACTGTCCCGCCGGCATGGATTCAACGTGGCCCAGATCCGAGACATCGTCGCAAAGCGCGTATCCAAACCGGGGGAGTAAAGACTTTTTGATATCGCCCATTGGGACGAGAATCCGATCCTGCGGCAACAACGTCGAATCGGGCCGGGAGGCGATCACCCCCAAGTGGCAGAGCGGGTCAACCGCCCCATGAACACAAACCACTTCCCATAAGCGGTTTGTCCGAACGAAAACGCGGCCGAGGCCGAGAGGGTCAGGCGGTCGTCGGCGCGGCCGGTTCCGTGACGGTTCGGGCACCCATGCCGTCAGCGGCTTGTTTGCCAGTGCCCTCCGGAAACGCAGCGGCTCTTGACAAAGTCCGGACTTAGACCTAGTCTAATCATCGTGGAGGATCTGATCGCCATTCTTCGTCGGCACGGCATTCACCCGACGCCGCAGCGTCTTGCGGTAGCTCGGGTCGTGCTCAACCGTGAAAGCCATCCTTCGGCCGAGGAGGCTTGGGCGAAGGTTCGCAAGCGATGTCCGACCATCTCCCGGGCCACGGTCTACAACACGTTGAACCTGTTCGTGAAAAAGGGATTAATGAGGCAGCAAGTGCTCAAGGAAGGATTGGCCCTGTTCGATGCCGAAGTCCGGCCTCATCACCACTTCATCGACGAGCAGACGGGCAAGGTCTACGACGTGCCCTGGGAGGCTCTTCGCGTGACGGGTGCGGAATCGCTTCGCCGGTTCACAGTTCGGGAGTATCAGGTCGTCCTTCGCGGCCGCAGGCAGAAGAAGTAAGTTTTTTTCATCATGATTTGGATGATATCTAAAACGGGACTTAGTCTTGCACTGCTCTTCACTCAGAAAGGAGAACGCTATGAATGAAAAGAAACTGACCAACGAGGTCGGAGCGCCGGTTGCCGACAATCAAAACGTTCTGACCGCCGGGCCGCGCGGCCCGATGTTGTTGCAGGACGTCTGGTACCTGGAGAAGCTCGCTCACTTCGACCGCGAGGTTATTCCGGAGCGGCGGATGCACGCCAAGGGCTCGGGGGCTTATGGAACGTTCACCGTCACGCACGACATCACCCGCTACACCAAAGCCAAGATCTTCTCCAAGGTCGGCAAGAAGACCGACGTGTTCGTCCGGTTTTCCACGGTGGCCGGGGAGCGCGGGGCGGCGGATGCGGAGCGAGACATCCGCGGGTTCGCCATCAAGTTCTACACCGAGGAGGGCAACTGGGACCTGGTGGGCAACAACACGCCGGTCTTTTTCCTGCGAGATCCGCTGAAGTTTCCCGACCTCAACCATGCCGTGAAGCGCGATCCCAAGACCAATCTGCGCAGCGCCCGCAACAATTGGGACTTCTGGACGTCGCTGCCCGAGGCCCTGCACCAGGTCACGATTACGATGAGCGATCGGGGCATTCCGTATTCTTACCGCCACATGAACGGCTACGGCAGCCACACGTTCAGCCTCATCAACGCCAAGGGTGAGCGATTCTGGGTCAAGTTTCACCTGAAGACCCGGCAGGGAATCAAGAACCTCACCGACGCCGAGGCCGAGGCCATCATCGGCAAGTGCCGGGAAAGCCATCAGCGCGACCTGTTCGAGAGCATTGAGAAGGGCGATTTTCCCAAGTGGGACATGAAGATCCAGGTGGTCCCGGAGCAAGGCGCCGCCAAGTTCCCGTTCAATCCGTTCGATCTGACCAAGGTCTGGCCTCATAAGGATTATCCGCTCATCGACGTGGGCGTACTCGAGCTGAACAAGAACCCCGAGAACTACTTCGCCGAAGTTGAGCAGGCGGCGTTCAACCCGGCCAGCATCGTGCCCGGCATCGGCTTTTCGCCTGACAAGATGTTGCAGGGGCGGCTGTTCTCCTACGGTGATGCCCAGCGTTATCGCCTGGGTGTCAATTATCATCTGATCCCGGTCAACCGCGCGCGTTGCCCGGTCCAATGTTTCCATCGCGACGGCAGGATGCGGGTGGACGGCAACTACGGCGGCACTCTGGGCTACGAGCCCAACAGCTACGGCGAGTGGCAGGAGCAGCCGGAATTCCGCGAGCCGCCTCTGGCCATCGAGGGCGCGGCCGACCACTGGAGCCACCGCCAGGACGATGACGACTATTACTCCCAGCCCGGTGCCCTGTTCAGGCTGATGAGCCCCCAGCAACAGGAGGCTCTATTCGGCAATACGGCCCGGGCGATGGGCGATGCACCGCGGGAGATCAAGATCCGCCACATCGGGAACTGCCTGAAGGCCGACCCCGCCTACGGCGAGGGTGTTGCCAAAGCCCTGGGCATCCCGCTGAGCGAAGTGCCCAAGTAGGGCCGGCGACGGAAACGGCCCTGACCGGCTGCGCGGATTTCCCGGATCATACACGGCACGCACGGCGAACGAATCGGAGGGTCGCCGGCGCTCGCTACAGGCGTCGCCGACGTTCATTCGCGCGTCGCACTTCGTGTGGAAGGCCTCGCGTGGTTTCCTGCCAGGCGGAGGGCAGGCATGGTTCACATGTCGACGCCGATTCGGGCCAAGACGCCGCGGCGGAAATAGTGCTTGACCTCGCGCATTTCGGTGACCAGATCGGCGATTTCAATGAGTCGCGGATGAGCCGCCTGACCCGTGATGACCAGCTCCAACGGTTCGGGTTTCTCAACGATCAACTGGAGCAGCCAGTCCAATGGGAGAAGACCAAGCTTCACGGCAACGTTCGCCTCGTCCAGAACGACCATGTCGTACTCGCCGCCGTGAACCGCGGATTCCACCTCACGCAGACCGAGTGAGGCTATCGTCACGTCCGCCGGCGTCGCTTGTCCCCGAACGAAGTGCGGAAGTCCGAACTGCCTCAGCACCACCCGATCGGACAAGCGTGCGAAAGCGCGCGACTCACTACTGTCCATGCCCTTGGCGAACTGGGCGATAAACACCCGATGGCCGGCACCAACGGCTCTGAGCGCCAAGCCCAGGGCGGCAGTGGTCTTGCCTTTCCCGTTGCCGGTATATACGTGAACGTAGCCTTGTGGCATATCAGGACTCCTCCGCCTTGTCGCGTTGTCATTTGTTTTCGTGAGGTTCATGCCGCCTGGCCCCACGTCAGTCCAAGTCATATAGGCCGTTGTCGGCCGACAGAAACCCGGTTGGGACATCCCCATGCGGCCGCACGTTGGGCTGGTCGAACGCATAGGTGTCGGCAAAACGCTTGATCCACGACTCGGCATGGCCATCGGCAAACACCACGTTCGTGCGTTTCAGGTGGCGATATCCCTGGGTGCCGGCCGATCTGCCCGAAAACGAGCCGTCGCGGCCCTTGAACGGCGACCGCATGAATTTGTTGGCCCCGGCGACGTACTCGCCATCGCCGAACAAGGTGCAGCCGGCCGATCGTCGGATGTCTTCGGGACGAGCCGGGTTCTCTTTGACGACGAGCTTGCCGGTTGGGACGGGCGGCCATTCCAAGACCTCCGCGTAGTATTCGCAATACCCCACGTAGCTGCTGTTGTAGTTGTAGCCCGTATGGGAGTAGTCCACCCAGTTGTCACCGCCCTGATAGCTGGGACACTGATTGATCTCGTCGATCGTCTTGCCCTGCCAGAGAAGGCCCGGCTTGACCGTGGCCTTGCGCTGCCCGCCTTCCCATCGGTAGTGGACCCGCAAGTCCCAACCATACGAAACCGATCCGTCGGGACTGCCGTAGAGATACGGCGGAAATCGTCCGTGCGTGGTGGCGTAGGAATGCGCCGCGACGCCCATCTGGTGCAGGTTGCTCAGGCACTGTACGCTGCGAGCGAGATGCCTGGCTCGGCCCAACGAGGGCAGCAGAATCGCCAGAAGCATCGCGATGAGCGCCGCCACGACGAGCACCTCAATCAGGGTGAATCCGCGTCGCTCACGCTGACGGCCGTTCATCGTGATTCTCCGAAGACTCACAGGCCTTTGCAGTCCGGATCGGCTGCCACATCCGGCCCGGAGTAGCATCTCTGGACGACGGCGAAGTCCGCCTGATCGATGTCTCCATCCTGGTCGAGATCGGTCCGCTCGCATCCCGCGGCCGGTGGCCCGAGTCCCGGACCGGTGGCGCAAGACTCAAAGAAGGCCATGTCATCCACATCAACGTCCGTATCACAGTCGAAGTCTGGAGCCGGAGCGTCGGGATCGACATCGGCGACCGCGTCGATCTCAGGCGTCATACCGCTGCCGACCGGGTTGTCGATGCGGATGTACCGAAACCATTGGAGGCCGACGTCGTCGAGGTCGAATCCCGTACCACCGGCGCAGTAACCGTACTTCCGCGCGTAGTGGGCCAGCGAGTGACCCACGAAATCGGCCGGTCCGAGGTTCGGGTTGAAGGGAATCAGCGGGTGCGTCGGTGCTCCCCACCAGCCGTTGTGGGGCAAACCGGACGGGGCATTATCGGGGTCGTAGATCCGGCCCAGCGTGGGGGCGAACATGTCGGCCCCGGGCGGGTTGTCAAACGTGTACCAGACCGTCATCTCGGGATATGCGGGATCATAGTGCTGGGCCACGGAGACCGTGCCAGGCTCGGCCCACATGCTTGACGTGCCGATGATGCACTGGCTCGGGTCACCGTTGCGCCAGTAAGAGCCACCGTTGATGACCTGAAAGGCGTTGCCGAAGATGATGAAGTCGATTCCGCACGGATTCCGCGGATCGTTCTCCACCGCATGGTCAAACGCAAGGACCAAGCGTCCTCCTTCACCGATAGACACCATCTCCCAAACGCGAAATGCCGGGTAGACCGGAACTACGGTAATCGGATCGGTCGGCGGACCGGTCCACCAGTCGCCAGTGGTATCTATAGTCGGTCGCCCAAGTGAAGCCTCGGGCAGGTTAAAGGGCGTGTTCCAGATCCAATCCACTGGGACCGGGCCGCCTTGCTGGTACTCGACGACTTCAACGGCGAAATCCGAGGGGCTGTAAACGTAGTCATAGGCCACGGCAACGGAACCCATCGCTACCAGGATCGTTGCTGCACACGTAACAATCGTTCGTGCCATCTGTGTCTCCTCCAACAGCAAAGGCCGACCTCGCCCCGCGAAGGAGCGAGGCCGGCGCGGTTGCGCTTCCTCTCATCATCTACGACGCAGGACACATAGTGATCCAGTCAGGAACAGTGATGAGCTGGCGGGATCGGGGACCTGTGCGGGGACCGGTTCAGATGGTGCGCTTCCGGAGAAGCCGGGGGCCCAACTCCAGCCATCCCAGCAGTTGTTGGTCAGTGTTCGGCCTGACATACCCGTACCGCTGAAGCCCCAGCTCGGACTGTCCCCGCTACCGCTGAGCCAGTAGCTCCAGTAGCCGGCGCTCATCCAGCCTTCCTTCCAGTGGTCGGCAGTATCGGTCGGCACGCGCGAGTCATTCGGACTGCCCATCGCCATGCCGCCGGCGTCGAAGCTCAAGGCAGGCGAGACTCCGAACACGCCGTCATTGTCGAGGTCGTAGCCCATGCCATAGAGCGCGGCGCCGTAGCCGCCCGATCCGCTGACGAGCGCGAACAGCCGAGCGTCGGCCGCGACAATGTCCCGCAGCATGTCCTCACCCTTCTTCGTGCCATCCCAGCGATAGCCCCAGACCAGCGATTCCGCAGACGTGCCGTCGTTCCAGTCGATGATGAAACCGGCACGATTACTGCCCTTGCCGATCCAGTAATCGATGTCGTCGAACGTGACCGCCTGAACGGGGCCGGTCTTGAGCAATCCCATGCACAACACGACACCCGCAAACAAGCGCAGCGATGCTCGCCGAGATTTGCGTCGCGCGGTCAACAATGCGCAAGTCAAGCCGATGAGGGCCAACGACGCCGGCTCGGGCGCGACATTGATGACGCCTATCCCCTGTCCGGCCGGCAATCGGAAATCGAAGCCGCCGGTTCCTGTGGTCAGCCAGTTATCGAGAATCGGATTGCCAAGGCTGTCCAAGAAGGAACCGTTGCCAGGAATGTCCACGAGCTTCACGAACCGGATGTTATTGAGATCGACCTGGCCGCTGAGTACCAGCGGCTTGTTGATCAGTTCCGCGAGATCGAAAGGTGTGCCGTATCCGGCGGCGTGCTTACCGGCCAAGTTGTATACGTTGGACACGTCATAACCGGCGAACGCGCCAGAGCCCGCGACCGGAGCCGTGTTGGTTGAAATGCCGTCGAAGCGAACGAAATCAACACCGTTGGTGGAAACCTCCACATAGGCGAACTCTGCGAACAGCCCATTCGGCGAGCCGTACGCAAATCCGTTCTCGAACACCGCGAAGTCGTGACCGGCACCGTCGCGGATGCCCGTCGGGAAGGTCACCGTGAGATAGCCGGGCGAGTCTCCACCGGCGATCTGCGCGGCGTCCAGATCGCCCAGGCTGTTGTAGCCGGTGAGCGAAATGCTGGTGCTCCCACGCGGGGCAAAATACGTGCCTGCTCCCAGCGGAAGGATCCGGTCGGCCCACTCCACGAAGAGCGGGCTGCCGGCGGGGATCGCAGGATCGACCCCGTGGGCGGTGTCGGCGGGCCCGCTGTAAGGACCTGCCAAGGTCGGCCCGCCCCAGGCAGCGGCAATCAACCCCATACCTGTAATCAACAGCTTGCGACGATACATGCTTTACCTCCTGCTCCCCGATGCGCGCGGGGAATCCCCCTGAACGATGTCAGACTCGTTTGATTCCTCGTGTTCGAGGGGTGGCCAAGGCACGGTACGGCTGTCCAGGGGAGCGACAGCCGATCCCTTGGTGTCCCGAGCGCGAGGACACATTGTGGCCCACCGCGTTCGGGAAACGTCAAGGCTGCTCGATCATCTGTGATAAAGGGAGCAAGACCTTGCGGTCCCAAAAACGCGAGGACCCTTAGGCTCCGACAGGCAGGTCTTCCGGCTCAGAGCTGCTTCCCGCTCGCCTTCCCATCGAGGCCCGTTGCAGGCTCGACAGTGGCATACTGAGCGGGACGCCGGCGGGCTGTTAACCACGAATCATGATGCCCGCCGCCCATCACGGCGGCGCGTCCGCGGTGGAATTCCCTTCTCGTTCCGTGAGAAGGGTTACCACGCTTCCCTTTTCACCCGGTTTCCGCAGAACGTTCAGCGGGTCTCCGGGTACCTGTCAACGGCGGAATACTACCACGGCGCGGACAAGTGTCAAGAGGGTCTTGTCGAATTGCAGAACAATCACGTTGCGGAATCGCTGAACGGCGCCGCATCGCCTCCCCAGCCCAAGATGAACAGTTGTGAGCCGAGAACGGCTTTGGCGATAGCGCCAGGGCCTTTTGTGTCCAAAAGTCGTGACTACATTTGGACGACCTCGTCGCTTAGCCGCAACCGTCGGCGCAGATCCAGCCTCAATCACTGAAACGGAACCTCCTGGGCCTTGTCGGGATCGTCACGCACGGCAGGTAGATGGGATGTTCTTCGGCGTCGACCGTGCGAGCCGACGGGACGAGGTCTGCACCCTTGTTCTTCTGGAACTCTTGCACCGGGGTTCGCGGGGCCTCGCCGAGCCTGCCAGCCCTCATCCACCGGCCCAAATGCTCCATGAACCGGGTGTGTGGGGTTCCGACAGGTTTAGGCCGCGGTTGTTCGCCCTGATTTGCAGAGGTTCGATCCGAAGACACCGCCATTGCCGAAGGCAGAGGCCGCCCGCCAAGCGGGCCCACTGATGTTGATTCCCCGCGGCTCCAGAGCCGGGCGCCCGGACGGCAGTCAGTAAGCCAGCCGGATCTGTATTGCTCCGCGTTGGGGCGGGAGACTCAATGTATCGCGGGTAAAGCTGGTGGTCGGCTGCTCGTTCACGGTGACTCTGGTCAGATTCCGGCCCGCGGGGTGGCGAAGCCGGATGTCGATCGACGCGGGCAACCGGGCGGCGGGCGGATCAAGCCGGATACGGATCTGGCTCGCGTCCTCGTCGGACTCGATCACGAATGATAGCGGCCCGAAGGCGGTGGCGGCATTGCGGACCTCGATACGTTTGCCGGCCTCCAGCCACGCCTGGGGGATTGCGTGTCCGATGAGCAGCCGCTCGCCCTCTTCGCGCAGCAGCATCATCCGCAGGAGGCGAAGCTGCTGTGTGCCCGAGTAGAGATGCGGTGTGGTCGGGGTAGGTTCGCCGGTCATGATTTGTGTGACTTCCACGCCACAATACGTGTCGCGCCCCATGCCATAGGCCAACGTTGCGTAGAAGCCCAGCAGCGCTCGGCGCACCTCATCCCGCCGCAGGCAGTTCAACCAGTAGCCGTAAGTGTACGCGTGATCGACGCCGCCGTCGAATTCGCACATGCCCATGATCAAGCCCCCGCGCCGCTCGAGGGCATCAACGACCCAACGGGCGCGCTCATCGGCGGCGGGCAGGAACTCGCTCTCCAGGAACATCGACGCGATCAGCCCGTAGTAGCCGCCTGCCCTGTAATTCGTGCTCTTGAGCAGACGGTGCGTATCCGGCTCCATCGGCAGCAGTCTCATGCCGTCGCGTTCGAAAGCCGCAGCATCCATGGAGCGCAGAATATCGTTGCGGTAGGCGGTTGCCTCGGCGGTGAGTCGTCGGGATTCATTCTCCATGCCGACCGCCGCCAGCGCCGCGGCCGTATGTTCCAGACCGATGCAGCAGTAAGCGTCGGCATAGTAGTTCACCGTCCGCTCCTGATAGTCCGCGTAGGGAGTGAAGCGGATCAGGCCGTGGGTCACGGGTTTCGGGTCCGCCGTGGTTGTGGTCGGCAGGCGGCGTTGGGCGATTGTCCAGTCGCACATTTTCACCATTGCCGGGGCCATGCTTCGCAACCACGCATCGTCACCGGTCATTCGATGATGCTCACACAAGGCGAAGAGCAGGGCCCCGTGGTCCGGCAGGCCGTAGTTCACGAAGAAAAGACCGTCAGGCCGCAGAAACGTCAACAGTGATTCGAGATATCGGCGGGAATCCTCGTGACGTCCCCACAGATCGAGGGCGTGGCAATAAAGGGCGGCGGAGTAACCGTAGACCTGTTCGTAGAAGCCGGCGCCGTCGTGCGGCTCATACACATCACCCTTCTTGTCCACGTCGAGGTAATTGTACGCCAGCCACGCTCGACAGGCGTCGTTGATTCTTGGTTCCGGGGTATTGACGACCGTGCCCGAGTTCAAGATCGCGGTCCAGCTTTGCCTGACCTCGTCGAGGCGCCGCTCGAATTCGCCGGCGTCAACCTCGGACACCGAGGCCGCCTCCAGTGGCAGAGCCATTTTGAAGCAGACCCCGGCCGTGCCTTGAGCGGCCACACGGAGGCTCTTGCGCAGCGGTTCTTTCACGACGGTATTGGGCGCACAACGCAATACGATGTCCACATCGTGCGGCGTATCTGACCGGTTTGAGGCCTGCAAACGGCAATATGCGTACAGATCCTTTTCGGGGCTCATGGTTTCGGACCAGCCGAAGACGGTCTCTTGATATACGAACTGCTCGTGCCTCCAATCGGCAACCACGATGGGAAGGTAACCCTGAAGCAGGCGCTTCGTGCACCCGCCTGTCCCGAACCGCACCGCCGGCGATGCCACCTCGAAATACGCGACGGTTCCGGTCTGCTCCCATGTCTGGGTGTCGTCGGGGATCTGGATCGTGCCGTCGTATTCGACCCCGATCTCATACCGGTGGTCCTTGACGCCCACGACCTCGCGCGGCTTCGACATCGCCGGCAGCACATCGGCGACGCTCTCATACGTGGGATCAAACGGCCGGCGGAGAATGTTTGCGCCCAGCGGTTCGTGATCCTTGAGTTGCTGCAAGCGGTGCTCATCCGTCGCTGTGACCACGGAGACCGGCACTGTCCTGGTTGCAGCCATAGGGCCGGGAGTGGACCGACCCGAGACAACGGGTTGGGCCCCAAGACCGACGGAGAAGAGCATCACGCCCTGCCACGCCAGTGCCAGGATGATTTGCGGTCTGACCATTGTGTCTCCTCCTTCTGTCCGGCCGCTTGTTCCGAAGGTTCGCAGATTGGCCGCCGGCCGTGCTTACGCGGATGCCTCGCGGCCCCAGGAATGGCCCACAAGGGCCTCGCGGGTCTGCTCAAGGATCTGCTGGTAATTGGGATAGCCGCCCTTCTCGGCAAATGCGGCGAACATCACCCGGCGGCGGTCCGTGGTGACGCCGATGGCCTCGGCATCGTTATAGTCGCTGGCAATGAAGCCGCCGTCGGGCGTTCCCCACTCGTCCACCAGGCGATGCGCTTGAGCGCGGATTTCCTCGTAACTACCGCGGGGCAAGGTGGACTGGGTATCCACGATCGACTCGAAGCAGATTCGTCCCCGATATCGCCGGCCGATGTCTTCGATCCCAACCGTGTTGGGCTGCTGAAGATTGATGACCTCCAGGCCACAGTCGATCAGCTCCTCGATCAGTTCGTTGACGTGCCCGCACGAGTGCATCCAGGGATGCATGCCGGCCGCCTTGATCTCGTCGAACCATCGCTTGTATCGAGGTTTGAAGAATTGTCGAAAGAGTTCCGTGCTGATGAAGGCCCGATCCTGCATGCCCCAGTCATCGGCCATCGCCGCCGCGTGCATCCGGCCGCTGGCGATGCGCGCGCAGTTGCGGAAAACCCGGAGGTGGTGATCGAGGATCCGCTCGATCACTTCGTGGATCTTATCCGGCTCCTCATAGAAGTCGATGAGCGTTTCGGTCATGCCGTGAATCATGTGCAGGCGTTCAAAGATGCCGTTGCCGAAACAGAACATGACGAAACGGTCGTCGGCACCTGCGAGCTGCTCCTGGAAATCGCGGTATCGGCGGGGATCGTCGGGGTCGGGCCATTGATAGTCTGCCAGACGCGACCAGTCCTGCAGCGGATGACCGACGACCTGGCCGGTGTTCGAGACCTCCGTGCGTTCCCACACGCAACCCCATTCGTCTGCCGCGCGCTCCTTGAAGGCCCAGGTCCAGCCGGTCGGGTCGTGCGTCCATACGTCATAACAATCGTTGACCCCCACCACGTCGAACTTCATCGGCAGGCGTGGGGGCTTCGAGAACGTGATCGCCCGTTCAACAATCTCGCGTCTGGTCATGAGAGGGAGCCTCTATTCGTACCGTCCGGCCTCTCGGACTTCGGCCAGCAGGGCCTGATACGTTTCCAGAGTCACACCGGGCGGAATCGAGTGGTCGGAATGGTAGATGTAGCCGCAATACGGCATTGCCGCGGCCAGCTTGGAGCGGACCTCTTCGCGGATCCGGTCGCGGTCGTTGCTCATCAGGACGGTGACGTCGATGTTTCCGCAGAATCCGAGGCGCCGGCCGTACTTCGGCGCCAACTCGCGAACATCCATGTTCGCCTTGGCCTCCAAGGGGTTCAAGGCGTCGATGCCGGAGTCGATCAGATCGTCGATGACCACCCGCACGTCGCCGTCCGTGTGAAAGATGATTGGCATTCCTCGCTTGCGGAACTCATCGAACAGCCGTTTGTGGCACGGCTGGACGAACTCGCGGTAGTGCGCGGGACTCATGAACGGCCCGTTGCGATAGGCCATATCACCGTAGACGAAGGCACCGTCGCAGACCATGCCCTCGGCCTCGACGATTTCAAGCATTTTGATATGCAGGTCCGTGTAGGTCTCGAAAAGATCGTGCACCCATTCGGGGCGCTCGATCATCGAGAGCAGCATGATCTCATGGCCGACCACGTCCTTGAGGTTCTCAAACGGGTCGGCCACACCGTAGCAGACGAATCGTTCGGCCTTGCGGGCCCGCTGGTACAACGGCCAGAACTCATTCCATCGCACCCGGTTTCGCGAGGGCGTCAGGAGGCCCTTAACCTCGGCCCATTTATCGGGGGTGTCGATCCCGAAGCGGACGTGCTCGGGCGTGCCCATCTTGTGTTTCCACCACCGCAGTTCGGCCCAGTTACCGTCGCGCAGGAGGATCCACTCGTCGGTCTCTTCGAGGATCTCCGGTTCGATGAACCGCAGGCGGAAGTCGGGCCACGCGACTTCGGTAATGTCCATGTCGAACAGCTCCCAAAGGGTGGTGGCCTGAGTCTCGGGCGAAACCGCCCCCCAGTCGAATGCCGATCGCTCGGGATGGAACACGAAGGGGCACCCCAATTGTTCGCGGTACTCACGTTCGACCTCGAACCAGAACTTGTCGTAAATGGGGACGCGGTCGGGCTGCTTGCGGGCGAGGGTTCGGGCAACGCGTTCTTTGTGAGTCATGCGGGCTATTGTACATGAGGGAGGCTGGACCATGCCAGCGGTCGTCGTATACTCATGGCCATGATTCAACACAAGCCAACCGGATGGAACACCTGGGATTTTCGCGGCTTCAATCGGCTGGTTTTCCTGCGGGAGGGCCGGACGGACATTGTCGTTCAGTACGCGATTTGGGATGAGCACGTATCACCGCCGTCGCCGGACAGCAAGCAGATCGGGCACTTGTACGAGACTTTCCGATGGAGCGACGTGCGCTGCCTCGGTCCGCACGCTCCGATGGGTCTGCCGGCCCGGCTGGAATTCATGGCCGGCAACGTGCCCTATGCGGCTGAGGCAACCGAGACCGGCGGGACCCTGCGTTTGACGGTGACTCCTTTGGCCGAAACAAGGCACCGAATCGTTTTCATGCTCGTGGCGCCGTTCGGCGAGTCGCCGGCGGTCACTTCTCGCGGCAGCACGTTTGGCCGTTGGCGGATTGACCTGGAAGGCGCCACTTGGCCGCGGCGTTACTTCCTCAACATCGCCGAACCCTACGCGGTTGCCGAACCCGGCCAAGCAGCCAGCCTGATCGCCACCCCCGCCAAGCCGATGGCGACGTCGGGGGGATCCTTCCAGGCTTATGAACAGGAAGCCCTTGCCGGTACGGGAGCACTGGCCGAAGCCCCGGAGGCCATGATGCGAGCCATCTATTGGAACACCCTGTATGACGCACGGCGGCGTCTGGTGTCGTCTCCCGTCAGCCGCGACTGGTGTTATGACTGGCGCGGCGTGCTGGTGTTCTGCTGGGACACCTTCTTCGTGGGAGCGATGCTCTCGTATGAATCAAGGGAGCTGTCCCGCGCCAACTTTGAGGCTGTCACCGCGGCCGTGGATGAGCTGGGCATGGTCCCCAACTACTACATGGCCCATGGGGCTGCTTCGCTCGACCGCTCAATGCCGCCCTTGGGGGCCTACATGATCTGGAAGGTCGAGCAGGCCGAGCCCGATCCGGCGTGGCTCCGGCGCATCTATCCTCGGCTTCGCAAGTGGCATACCTACTGGATGAAGAACCGCGACGGCAACGAGGACGGCCTGCTGGAATGGGGCACGAACCCGACGCCGACATATGAATTCCCGCAACTGCTTCCGTACAACCCGTCGCTGCAACACACCGCCAAATGCGCGATGTACGAATCGGGTCTGGACAACTCCCCGATGTACGACGACGTTCCATTCAATGAGTCGGCGAACACGTTCGAATTGGCGGACGTGGCGTTGAACTCGTACTACGCGATGGACTGCGAGGCGCTGGCGTCGATGGCTGAGGCTCTGGGCAAGCCGAAGGATGCGGCCGCTTATCGTCGCGAATACGAAAGGATGCGTCGGCGCATCAACGATCGGTTGTGGGACGAGGAGCACGGCATCTACGCGAACCGGCATTGGGACGGGCGATTCTCAAACCGCTGGTCGCCGACGTCGTTCTTTCCGCTGATCGCGGGCGTGGCGGATGAGCGGCAGGCGGAGCGGCTGGTCCGCGAACATCTGCTCAACGAAGCGGAATTCTGGGGACGTTACGTCATTCCGGCCATCGCGCGGAATGACCCGGCCTTCGGCGACAACGACTACTGGCGAGGGCGGATATGGGGGCCCTTCAATCTCCTGGTCGCCGAGGGGCTGCGACGGTACCGCTTCGATGACGTTGCGGCCGATCTTGCCCGGCGTGGGCTGGAGATGTTCATGTACAACTGGCGCAAGGACGGCGGGGTGTACGAGAACTACAATGCGACGACCGGCGAGGGGGGCGACGTCTGGAACGCCGCCCGGCTTTATCACTGGGGCGGACTGATGGCCTACATCGCCGTCCAGGAGTTGATCGACGTGGAGGCCACCGGCTTTCTTCGTTTTGGCTCGGTGTCATTTCCCAGCGCGGGCGTCCGCAATGTCCGGATCGGCACCGACCGATACGAGATCCGGCTTGACGAAGGGATGAAAGTCACTCGCAATGGGGAGCCCTTTATCGAGTGCGACTCGCGAATGATCGTACGGATCCCTCTCATCGCCGCGCCCGACCAGCCGATCGAAGTCTCTGCGCCCGCCGCGGGCAGTTTGACCCTCTCGACACCCCAGCAGTTGTCGAGATCCTGTCGCATCAATGGCAGACGGACAGTCCATGCCGAGCGCACCGCCGCAGGTCTCGTTTACCGGTGGCCGGCGGCGGCATCGTAAGTCAATCGGCGCAGGTTGAAGGCGGCGTGATGCCGGCTCCGCTGACGCATCGCTGCAATACGCTGAAGTCGGACTGATCGACGTCGCTGTCGCCGTCGAAATCGGCAATCGCGCAGTCCACCGCGAGCAGCCTTACGCCCGGGGCGGTCGCGCATTGCTCGAAGATCGTGTAGTCGTTCTCATCGACGTCGCCATCCTCGTCCAGATCAGCGGACACCGTCGGCGGGAGATCAAATCCCACGCCGTCCCACCAGAGCGTAAACCCGGAATCCCACGTGTCGGCGTGGATCTCCAGGAACTGAATGTTGGCCAGGCTGGGATTGCCGACGGCCGTGCGCCGCCATCCCGTTTGGGTCGTGGGAGACGCATCCAGGGGCACCTCATAGGATCGCCACTGCCCCAGGGCCTGGTTCAACAGGTTGTACGGGGACCCGTTCATGTAGAACTGGTACTCGAAGTAATTGTTCTCGGCGTCCTTGAGACGAATCCACGGGCTGCCGTTCTGGAAGTCGTAGGGACTGGGGTTCTCGGCGTACACCCTGAACTTCAGCATGGTGGCGGACGTGAGGTTCCACCGGGCCGTGAAGCTTCGCGGGTAACGGACGTAGGTATCGAAGCCCCCGTCGGTGATGAACTTCACCGATCCCGCGCCGACGACCTTACGGCCGGTATCGTCAACAACGTAGGTGTTCTCGGGGCTCGAACCCTCGGCCCAGGCCGCCCAGTCCGCCGCGTTCAGTTCGGTCATATCGTCGGGCGGCCGGGTTTGGACCGGCCCTCCCAGACCGAGCAGTCGCTCGAAGATCGCCGTTGTGGTCTGGCCTTCCCAGTAGGCGACGTTCGCTTCGGTGATATCGAGCCAGCAGTAGTCCACCCCGCCGTTGTACTCGACGCGAAAGTGAAGAAGCCCATTGGTTCCCACGACCGCCACATAGCCGAACGGGTTGGCATTCAGCACGTCGCCGTTGTAGGCCGGCGGCACCTTGACAGGATCGATGGGGACGTTGGGCAGGGTGTACTCGCCGTTGGCGTCGGTCAGCCCCTGGGCCTTGATTTGCGTGGTAATGACCTTTCCTTGTCCCGGGCGCTCGCAGTACTGGTACATTTTGACCGTCGCGCCGGGCAGAGGCCGGCCATCGAATCCGAGGATTCGCAGCCGGATCTCGGCCGGCAACTGGTACAGGTATTGGCCGTAATAACCGTGGACCGTGTCCAACCAATGGTTCATGGCTCCGGCGCTATGGGCGGAGATCAAGGGGCTGCAACCGTGCATCAGGTCGGCCCGCGCGCTGTAGCCCTGCCCGGAGACCTGGTTCGCCTCGGCAGGGACGTCGAGCTGATAGATGTCGACCAGGCCAAGTTGGTGCCCCATTTCGTGCAGCAGTCCGTAGTCAATGTCATCGGTCGGGCTGTAGTAACCGGAGCCGCGGGGATCTCCCTCGTCTGCGTGGTAGCGGAACGGGAAGATGGCGTAAGGCGTGGTATCGACCGCAGGATCCGGGGCGACGTCGTCCAGGACCTCGAGCACGTTGTAGTGCACGCGCTTGCGGCAGTCGGCGGCGGCGAACAACTCGTTGAACCGCGTCATGTGTCGCTGGAGCCAGTCGAGCATGTCGTCGGTCCGGGCCTGCGGGTAGCTGACCGGCGTGTTTTCCCTGAAGTTTTCGATGCAGGACCGGTCAACGTAGGTGAGGAAGGGTACCGCCTTAGTGTTGACGACCAGTGCGTTATTCGTCGCGCGGGCGTCTGAGACGTTGAGGGCAAAACCGATGTCGCGAGCAACGGTCAGGCCCTCCCACGTTCGCAAGAGCGTGAAACTCGTCGTGGCATTCGGCGCGAGCGTCACAACTTGTGATGGGTTACCAACCACTGCCCCGTCCACCGTCCACGTGCCTGAAAGGGTACCGCTCCAGGTATTTGTGCCGCGATTGCGAACCGTCGCCGTGTAGGTGACCGTGTCGCCGGTGTTCGGCCAGCGTTGAGTTGCGCCGGTCTGCCCCCCGCCGAGGGAGGTAGCCGCCGAGAAGAGATACGGACCGAAGCCGGATGGCTCGGTGATCCAGTAATAGGTGTAGTCAGGCAGGTATCGTGGGTACTGCGGTGTGCGGGCGAGGCTGAGCACGTGCAGGTCCGTCTCGTCGCGAGGCGTGCGTGGACCGATGCCGTCGACGGTGGTGATCTCAGTCATGCTCTTGGTGACGGTGGTAACGCCGTAGTAGTAGTGGATGCCGTTTACCGCCGTGGAGTCAAGATAGCTCGTGGTATTGATGTTATCGACGGCGGCGATGGGGCTCATGCCGTCCACGGACTTGAACTGAGTCGTCGCGCGGTAGACGGCGTAGTGATGGAACTGGTTGGTCGGATCGAGGACCGGTTGCCAGGAGAGGGCTACGGCGTGGTTCAGGGCCACGGCGGCCTGGCCTGCGGGAGGCCACAACTCGGCGGTGGCGCCGGCGGTGATGTCGATGGCGGTGAACAGGTTCTCGATCGTGTTGGTGGGGCCTTCACCATCGCCGTTTCCGGCGATCCAGGTGGTGCGAAGCGGAAGATAAAGCAGGCCATCTGGGGCGATGGTGGCCGTAGCCCGGGCGTTGCCGGCCGAGTCGACCGCGAACGTGTCCAGCAGCACGGGCTGTGTGCCGTCGTCGCGAATGGCATAATAGGTGTCGCCGTCGTTGTTACCGACGATGATGACGCCGTTGGAGGTCACGATCGGTGAGGATGAGACCATCTCCCAGCCGGTGCTGCCGGTGGGGTAGGTCCATTTGACCGAGCCGTCAACCGTGTTGATGGCATACAATTGCCCATTGCCCTGTTGACCGTTGGTCTGGAAGTAGTAGGTAAGACCGTCGTGGCTGAGGCAACCGGCGGCCTGGGCACGTTGGGGACTTGCCCCGCCGTTGTAGAAAACCATCACTGCCTCGCTGCCCCACAGCGGATTGCCATTCTTGTCCAGGCCGGCCACGAAGATGGAATCACTGCCACAGCCGACGTAGATGTTGCCGTTGGCCGGGTCAATGGTCACGGTGGCATCGACCGTTGCGCCGACGTTGGCGGTCCACAGCTCGGCACCGGTGGAACCGCTGTATGCCTTGATCTGCCCCCATCGGGCGCCGATGACGACCATCAACGGGCTGACGCCGGTATAGAGAGACGGATCGCTCAGTCCGCAGTCGGCGGGAGTCGCGGCGGCCCAATTCTGTTCGATCATGCTGCCGTCGTCCATGCCGGCGTAGGGCCGATCGACCCAAGAATGCAGGAAGATGCGGCCGTCGGGTGCAATCGTGGGTGAGTGCATGCTGAGATGGCCGGGGTTGGCATCCGACCCATTGTGCCAGTAGGACGAAGGCCCGACGTTGGTTCGGAACGCCATCAGCGGGTGGCCGTTGGGATACTGAGCGTTTGCCGTCGCGTCGTTGACGACGTAGACCGTGCCGCCATTGTTGGAGAAGGCCGGGGTGCTCGCGCCGATGGTCTCTCCGCCGCTCGGGTTTCCGTTCCAGAAAAGACGACCGGTACGGCGGTCCATGCCCTGGACCCCTTTGGGCCAATGATAGCCGGCAACGACGATATCGGCGCCGCCCGGGCCGACGCCGTCGTAAAACACCATTGAGCTGCTTGTGAAACCGCCCTCGCCGGGCGAACCGGGCGAGCGTTTCTGCCAGCGCACCGTGTCGAAGAACGTGTTGTTCATCCGCTCCGCGGGGACGGTGTAGTCCGCCCGTCCGGTGTGCGCCGGGTCCCGATGCTTCATTGGCCAGGAAGCGCCCATCACGGGCGCGGCACAGGCAACCGAGACAAGTGTTGAAATCAATCTGTGGTTCATCGCTCGATCCTCTTCAGTTCGAAGCTCCGCCGGAAGACGGCGGGCTTTATCCGGCGCACCCGGTGTCGCCCGGCACGTCGGCGCCGCTGAGGCAATTCATGAAGATGTCCAAGTCGGCACCATCCACGTCGGTGTCGCCGTCGAGAATGGCATCCTCACAACCGAGGGTGATTGCTCCGCCCGAACCGGTCATGCATATCTGGAAGTGGCCGAAGTCCTCCTGGTCCACATCGCCATCGCCGTCAAAGTCGGCCGGGACCGGCACGAACGGAATGGCGGAGAAGATTTCGCTTGTGTTCTCAGCGCTGTCGGCATGCCAGGCAATCTGGCTCTGATCGTTTATGCAGGGGGCTCGATCGTCGTAGTTGTTGTTCGTGACCTGGAGGATGGCTCCTTCGCGAAGGGTATAGATTTCCCAGTCCGAGCCGTCGAAACCTTGCCAGACAATCTCCCCAGCCAGGTTGATTCTGGGGTACTGGTCGTGGGTGCCGTTGTTGGTGATCCGCATAAGGCCGCCGCCGGTGGCATTGGCCTGGAAAATCTCCCAACTCGTCGCGGTCCGGGCCATCCACACAACCTGGCCGGTGTCGCTGATTTGCGGGTACCAGTCCTCGTAGGAGTTGTTGGTCAGCCGGACAACGGGGCCGCCGGTGGCGTCCGCACTGTAGATCTCCGTATTCCAGGAATTGAGCCAAGAATGCCAGACCACTCGCCCGCTGTCATTGATTTGCGGGTACTCGTCCTCGTAACCGTTGTTCGAGACGTTGATCAGGCCGCTGCCGTCGGCGTTGGCGCTGTAGATTTCCCAATCGGACCCGTCGTAGCCGAACCAGACGACCCGGTTTGAGTTATTGATCTGCGGCCAGACATCCTCGCGCGGGTAGCCGGAAGCCGCCGTGTTGTCGGTGATCCGCACGACGTTCGTCCCGTCGGCATCGGCGCTGTAGATCTCGTAATCGGTTCCGTCAAACGAGTCCCAGACCACCTTGCCCAGGTCGTTGATCTGGGGATGCCAGTCGTTCACGGTATTGTTGGTAATCCGGACAACGTCAGTCCCGTCAGCGTTGGCGCTGTAGATCTCGTAGTCCTGACCGTCGAATCCCTGCCAGACGATGCGGCCGGAGGCGTTGATCTTCGGGTCCTCATCGTTGAATGCGTTATTGGTGATCCGCGTGAACATCCGGCCGTCGCGATCGGCGGAGTAGATCTCGAAGTCCGACCCGTCGGAACCGTGCCAGACGAGCCGGCCGGCCGCGTTGATCTGCGGTGCCCAGTCATCACGGAGGTTGGCGCTCACCGCGACGCAGACGCCGGGATACGGCTCGGCCGCGGGAGGCGTACCGCCGGGCACATGGTCGCCCCCGCTCTCGGGGTAAGTGTTGAAATCCTGCACGTAGGCCCACCAGTTGTTCAGGCGGGTCATGCCGTACTCGGTGATGGAGCCGGCAGCGTGCGGAAAACGGGCGAACCACCACTTGTGGTGCAAGCGGATGTCGCCGTAGCCCCACTCACTGCAATTCATCGATCGCTTATAGTCTGAGATCCGGCTCGGATAGCCTTCGGGGAAAACGTTGAGCCAGTAATCGGCGGTGCTGTCCACGTAACGCCAGTTGCCCCAGTCGTAATCGGAATCGCTGTTCGGGGCAAAGTGCACGTTGCCGCAAGCCGCCTCCCCCGGGTAAACCTTGTCGTAAAGAGTGAAACGGTTCCAGGCATGCGTTTGCTGGGCCGACCAACCGCCGTACACGTGGGTCAGGATGGATTCGCTGCGATGCCCGAAGTCCTCGAGCATTTCGCCGACGCCCCGCTCGTAGTTGAACACCGAGATGATGAAGATCCTGGAGCAGGCCACGCGGGTCAAGGCTGGCGAGTTACACCAATAGCCTCCGCGGCCGATCATTCGCGTCTCATAGCCGCCGAAGTACGGGGCGCTGTGATCGAGCACCTCGTCGATCTCCCCGGAATCCACCTTACGGGCCAAGTCAAAATCGCGGACCTTGGCCTTGTAGTCACACAGATCCGGTGTATGCCAGCCCGACCAGGTGGACAGGCATTGCAGATACGATTCATCGGTGTAGCGGAAACCATCCTCTTTGATCGGCCACACGTCGGCGTTGACCGTACGGGTCAGGCGGTATTGAAGCAGTCCGTGGCTGACGGCCTCGAAGTCGTTGATGTAGCCGGCCGTCAGGGCCGAAGGGTCGTTCCATCCGCCCACCGTGTGCAATCGTTTGCCGGACCGGCTCTCGATGATGGGGTCGAAGTTGATGAGCAGGGCGCGGGGGCGCAGGACCGTAAGGTCTTGAGCCGCCGCCAGATTCGGTACCCAGACCAGGCCCACGATCAGGGCGGCGCGACGACATACCTGCTTCATCTCCGCACTCCTTTGAGTTCGATGGCTGCTTTGCTTGAGACCGCTACCGGCCAGTCCCTCTCGCGTTTATTCCAGCATATCCGGTTTGCCTCCTCATCTCAAGGCATGAGCGGCCCAGGCGGGTCCTGATAAAAGCGGTGCGCAGGGCGGACTCCGGCTATCGGCCGCAGCGAACCGCGATCGCGGGCCGTTCTTACAGGGGGCATCTACCTGTTGTCCTGTTCGGCGGGTTCCATCCGAAACTGGAGTTGTGCGACACCGTCGATTTCGAAGTGCTCGACACGGATCGTGTGCGCGCCCGCTTCCAATTCCACGGTGGTGCCGTTTTCCTTGGGCGGGTGCCACGTCCAATCATCGATGATGCGCTGGTCGTCGATCCAGACGCGGATCCCGTCGTCGGAAATCGTCCAGATCTTGTACTTGCCGGCGGGGAGTTCGATGGTCGTCGTGGCCACCGTGCCGAAGTGGTCCGCTCCGACTTTATCGCCGGCCTGGCCGCCGCCCCATTTGAAGTCGACGGCGGAGAGCTTCCGGGTCTCGACAGGCGGTTTGGCGATCATCGCTTCCCAGCGGTCCTGATGCTCGCGGGGATCGTCGGCGGGATCCCATTTGTAGAACTTGACGTCCCAGTCCGCGGACACCAGCGTCCCGACGGCTGAGAGCTTCTTGCCACCCGCATCCAATTCGATGGAGAAAGGCAGCACGCCCTTCTTCACAGCAGAGACCGTGACCATCCCGGGAAGTCTGCCCTCCATGGGCGTCACGTGAACCGAGCCGGTAACCTTGGTGACCTTGAAGTCGCCGGAGGGACCGAGAATCTGCACAGTAGCCTTCTCACCGGCCAGGACCTTCCGAGGATAGACGATGAAGTCGGTGAAATCGTACGGTCCCCACTCGGTCATGATGATGTTGTGTCGCCCAGCCAGTTTCTTGCGGGCACCGACCGGTCGGGTGTCACCGAAGACCGGATACTTCGGAGGCTCCCATTTTTCGGCCGGCTGATCGAGTCTGGTGGTCTTGGCGTTCTCATCCGCGACCATTTCCCGTTTCACGCCGGTCATCCGATTGTCGATGAGAATCGTCTCGATTGCGTGGCGCAGATGAAAGCCGACCTCATCACCCTCGAACGTGTTCCAGGCAATCGTCGTGGGTTTGAGATTCTGGTGGTTCGCCTTGCCCCAGGGTTTCTGCATGAAATCCGGATTCGGGGCACACCAAAGGTGCACGCCGCACCGGTTGTTTCTGAAGGTGTTGTGCTTGATGACGTTCGCCGAGCCGTGCTCGATGTTGACGCCGCCTCTTTCCAGACCGTAGCCCATTCCTCCGTTTTCCTCGAAAAGATTGCCAGCGATCAGCGTGTCCTGCGAGTAGCCGCCCCAGACGCCGCAGATGGCGTTGCCCACCAGCCGGTTGCCGATGAACTTGTTGCCGAAGCTGAAGGTCATTTCGATGCCGTGGGCCGGAGCGTAGGAAAAATCGTTGTTGATCAGCAGGTTGTCGTTGTTGCCCCGCCGCCTGTAATCGAAGTCGGGGCTCGGCGCCGGCTTGTCTCCGAGGGCCTCCAGGCCGGCGAAACCGAAGAAGCAGTCGCCGCCGTGGGTCGCGGAGTTTTCCGCGAGGACGTTTTCGCAGTTCTGCTCGAACATGAAGATGCCCGCCGAGTCCTGCCCGCGGTTGTAAACGCCATGGCTGTATCCCCGAACACAGAAGTCAAAGGCGTTCCGCGTGATCACGTTGCGGTTGGATCGCCACATGGCCAGGCCCCAACCGGACAGGAACGAGCAGTCATTGTCGTAGATCTTGGAATCGTTGACGCGGTCGATGCAGATGCCGTTCTGGCCGTGACGGGCTTTCACGCGGCGAAGCGTGATCTTGTCGGACAGCTCGACGTACAGGGCGGCTCCATAGTTGGCTATCCATTCCTTCTTGTCGTTCTCATGCCCGAATATCCAATCGCTGCCGTCCTCGGCCTCCGGCGTAGATAACAGATGCTTCTGATAGTTGCCGGAAACGTCGACGTCTTCGATGAGAAGCCCCGGACACTCGTTCGCGTAAATACCCACCTTGTAACCGCGAACCTTTGCGTTTCTGAGGGTGATGTTCCGGCCACGGATGATGATTCCCCTGCCGGTGAAGGCGTCGGGAAGCCGTCCTTCCGAGGAGCCGTCGATCTCGGCTCCCTGGAAGTCGACCGTAATGTCGTTTCCGATGATGCGCACGGCGCCGTCGTCGCCGGGATCGGGCAAGCGATAGCGGCCAGGCTTGACGACCGTATCTTTCGTAATCTCCATGTTATCCTCGCTCAGGGCGATCGTTTCAGCCGCGATGGCCGAGACCGAGAAAGAAAGCACGAGCGCTACCGGGGTCAGATATGATTGAAGCCGGTTCATAGGACGGGTCCTCATCATTTGCGGTTCGACATCAGTAGAACAGAAACACCCACCAGTTCTTCATGGGTTTGCCGTCGTCATCGACGCACTTATTGTCCAACCCCGGCATACACTGCCGCCAGAAGACCATCCACGCGCCCATGCAGTCGGGAACGGTCTTGCGGTATGGGGCGTATTTCTCCTTGTTGAAATCGAGCACCTTGTCCTTGCCGTCCGGGCCGTTGCGCAGCCGGTAGTTCTCGATGGTGCTTTTGACGGTGTACGAGCTGTCCAGATCGTAATGGTGGCGGGCTCCGGGCGGCCAGTGAGCATTGCCCCCGACGGCGATGTAGGGCTCCACCGTGTATTCCTGATCGTGGTGCTTGATCTTCATGGTCGTCGCCGTCGGGTAAGAGACGACGTTGTCGCGGCCGTAGGGCATTTCATACAGTGAGCTGAACGGCAGCTTAAACCGCTCATCCAGATTGAGTTCCGCGAACTCCCGGAAGTACTTCCGCCAATAGCCGATGGCGTTGTGATTCGCGTAGGCCTCGAGACCGTGGCCGAAGTTTTCCATCTGGCAGCCTGTACCGCGGTGCGGGTTGAAGAAGGCCATGCGGAAGCTGCGGCCGGACCACGGCATCGAATCATCATGCCCGTTGCCGGCGGGACCGTGCTTGCCCTCGATCGGCCGGCACTGGTCATCGTAATACTGCTTGAACTCGGTGACCTCAAACGCCGGCCAGCCCACCTCGTACTCATGGATCGCATAGAACCACAGCTCGTGCACGACCCCCGCGTTGATCAGCTCATGCAGGTTCAAGTACCGCCGGTCGTTCCTCGGATCCTGGAACCCATAGAAGCGGGCAAAGGCGTCCCCATAGAACGTGCCGTAATCGCACCCGAAATCCTTGGGGCCATCGGGCTTGAGCGGCAGGAAGGCGCTGTTCTTGTGTAGGCGCTCGGGTGGCACGGGCCGGTCGCGCATATCGACGTACTTGGCGACCTCATACCTCAGGAATGCCGGGGCGTCAGGGTCCTTGAAGCCGTGGTAGCGTGTGCTCTCGGCCAGGGCCTTGATGAGCTTATCGGTACGCTCCTGAATGCCGGGCATATCCACGTCGTTGGCGAAGTTGAGCACCAACACGCGCGGCCGCATTTCGCGAATCCGATCATGATTCTGCCAGATCCACGGGTCCGAGTTGCGATAGCTGACCTTATTGGGCCAGACGGTCAAGTCGTCCGAAAGGCCTGCCGGCACCGTGGCCGGCCGGGTCGAGCCTTGGCCGGGAGACTCCTCGGGCGACTCAGCGGCATTCGCGGCAGGCATCACCGCGAAGAAGGCACTGAGCGCGAACCGCGACGAACGCCACCGAAACGACACGTAGGCTGGCATGCTCTGCTTGTCCTCCCGTCTCCTGCCAACTCTTGGGCCTGCGAGGAGCACCGCGTTTGCCCTATGAGCGCTTGGGGGTTGGCCAGGGTACACGGAAGTCAAGCCGCTTCCAAGTCTGGGTCGCCCGGGCTTGCCCCAAGCGGGCCCGTGACAGCGGCGGCGGCAGTCCTCGCGGCTGACCCGGTTGTCGTGAACGCAAGCCGGAAGCAGACCGCTTCAGCTTCAGCGGTCTTTCCCGAAGGGCAAACAGGCTGGTCGTTTTACGACTGGTTCACGGTCGGCCAATTTCCCCTTCACTTTGTTACCCCGTCAAGCCCGATTTGACGGGCCTGTCCTTGTCAGTTAGGCCCGTTGAAACGGGCTGAGACCCTAGAAAGGAAGAACCGCAGGCGACCACCAACCGGCCGTATCACGGCCAGCCCATCAGCCCGCCTTTGGCGGGAAAACCCGGAGGGCCTTGATCGCCCAACCTGGACCGGTCGGCATGCCCGCCCAGACTGTCACGCACCTGCCATAAGGCGATCCAATCAGGGATTATCCGGCGACCAGCCGCATCTGGACGAGGCCCCGGATGGTCAAGATCGCATCCCTGGTCCAAACCTGCCATCCCTAACTTGCGTTCGGAGAGCGGCTTAGAAGCCTGTCGCGGCCGGCCAGCCTCTGGCCGGAGCGCGTTTCTCGGCAAGCCTCCAGGCCCTCCAGCCATACCCGGCTTTGGCGCGGGTGACGACGGAATGATGAATTAGCGAAAAAACGCCTAACCAAGACGATTAAGGGTTGACCCCGGTCAGCCCAATCATTACTATAGCAGGCTAGAGGGGCCGCTGTTTGCGCTTTCTCAGCGGTCGAGCAGAGGGGGGGACGAGCGCACCTCTGAGCGTTCCTCTGACGGTTTTGTTGTCGTTCCTCTGACGGCCTTAACTGCGGCCCTATGTGCCATGTGGCAATCGCGCCATTGGCGTATCGAAAATGATGTTCATGCGGATCGCAGGGTACTCAGTCAGCCCTGAGGTGAAACAAGTGAAGTTCGTTACCAAGAGGAGGACGAAAACCATGAGGACTATTCTATTGGCTGTCGCGGCGCTGCTGGTTGTCGGAACCGCGGCTCTTGCAGCTCTACCGGTGTCGATACCGATGGACCAGCAAATCAACCTGGGCTACACCTACAACAGCCAGTCTCCCAGCGGAGACGCCATTTACCCCGCGTTCAACGCCGATACGCAGACCTTTTTCCCCGGAAGCCATGTCCGGCACAATCTGGTCTATGGGGGCGGGGCGGGAGGCTGGTGGTATCAGTATGTCGACCTGAACCTGGCCGGCATCACCACGCCGGGCAGCGGGTTGGATCTGAGCGCCGCCGATGCGAAGATCGAGTTCGATGCCCGGTACTACCAGGACCCCGAGATGAATACCAACCCCTATGGCGATGCCCAGATCTTCGTTCGAATCTACACCTATGGGGCTGACGGCAACACGTATTTGGGGTACAGGGATTACGGGATTGTCTACGGTGCGAACAGCAGCAACCCGCCGTACGGTGCCTGGTACCCCACGTGGTGGCACCTCACCATCGATGTCAATGGGGCCACGCACACCGATGGCGGTTCGTTTGACGTCACCAACGTCAGTCGCATCCGGTTCTACGGCACGGATTGGTCTGGCGTGGGAACAGATTTCGTCGATTTCAAAAACCTGCTGATCACGCCGGAGCCGGCGGCTCTGGTGCTGCTTGCCCTGGGTGGCTTGGTGGTTGCCCGCCGCCGCAGGTCGTAAAGAGAAAGGGGAAAAGCAATGAGACTCACGAATGTGTTATGTGGCTTGGCCGTGTTGCTCGCGGCCGGGCCGGTGTTGGCAGTCACCTTGTATGACTCCAACGGGTTTGAGGCGCCTGGAATCGTTCTGGGGGCGCTGGCCGGCCAAGATGGATGGACGGGCGGAGGAGGTGGCGGCGGAGCGGCGCCGGTGGTCGTGAGCGCTCCCGATCCAGTCATTGGCCAGCAGGCTGTTAAGCTCGAGGTACCCGACATCCAGGGAGCTACGTCTTCCATGGATCATGCCATTCCGGCGATCAATCTTGCGGGGCAGATCGTGACCGTGAGCTACGACATCTATCGCCCTGCAGGGCAGTACGCGCCGGAGAACCTGTGGTGGTGGTGGTGGGACGCGGGCGAGCCCACGTATGGCCTGCAATGGGATCTCGGCGGTACGCTGCCCCACGGGTGGAACCCGGGTGCCGGCTCAACTCCGACCGTGTTCGACCGGTATGCGAACGTCACGATGGTTTGGGACTTCCAGGAGTCGAAGGCCTACTCCTGGTACGACGGCGTCCTGGTTGACGATGGCATCCCGATCGCCAACATTACCACTCTGACCGGCTGGACGATCTACCTCGGTCACGATGCCGCCACGGGTACAGGCGCAAGCATAGCCTATATCGACAATTTTGTGATCACGGCGGTGCCGGAGCCGGCATCGCTGGGGCTGCTTGCTCTGGGCGGCCTGCTCCTGATGCGGAGACGCGGTTAAGACCGTTCCTTGCGGAGGGCGGGCTTTTCTGCCCGCCCTCTTTGTGTTTTCTGGGAACACGCCGGGCGGCTGGTAAGGCGGCAAGACGATACCTCGGTAGATACCTTCGATCGACATTGAACGAGGCGCTGTTGGGGGCAGCAAAACCGAGGCGGGGGTGCTTGTGCTGCCGTTCAGGGGAGAAATATTGCTGAGAAAATTCAACCTCGGCCTTGCTGAGCACCGATTCGGGTCTTTTCCAAAAGGTGGAGGATCTTGAATTTCGGCGATCATAGGCTAGATTAAGGTAGGTGAACGAAGTCAAGGAGGGGGGTACGTTCCGAGTGTTGCCGGCGGGCATGTCATGCCGGCGGGCGGAACGAGTCTGGAACGTTACGGCCAGAGAGCGGTGCGGCCTGCGCGCATGTTTTCCGGTCGCTGTGCGTTTGGGTTGCGGCCCGCGAGAAGGCGGTCTGCCCTCAGGTTTCAAACATCGGATGAAGACGTTGTGAGTAACCAGTGAGCAACTGGGCAAAGATACTCGTTGCGATCGGGCTGCTGGCTTTGGCGGTGGCTATATATGCGCTGCGGGCGGGAAATGTCAACGATATTACCGACCGGACGGACTACAAGGCGAGACTCAAGTGCCTGGCGTGTGGGAACGAGTTCACGGCCAAGTTGGATACGGCGGCCAGGCCTCCGTTCAAGTGTGGCAGTTGCGGGAAACCGGCTGCCTGGCAATTGTGGCAGTGTGATCAGTGCAAAGCGACATTCGTGCCCGAGCCGGTTGGTGATCCGCCGCACCCGCCGATTATGGCGAATTGCCCGAAATGCGGCAGTTCAGCGACCGGCATGGTCCCGGTCAAGGACTGATTCCGGATCGCGGGGGTTGACGATGAAACATAGCCGTGATTTCCATCGCGCGTTCACGCTCATCGAAGTGTTGGTCGTCGTGGCCATCATCGCCTTGTTAATCGCTATTCTGCTGCCGTCATTGACGGGGGCCAGGGAGCAGGCCAAGACGGTGGTGTGCGCCTCGAATCTCCGGCAGGTGGGGCTTTCGCTGCGTTATTGTTACGAGCAAGCCAAGTACTTTCCGCTGCTGGACGATGGCGGGGCATCGGGTGCGGTGGGGCATCAGAATATCATGGCCACGTGGATTGACGTCTTGTTTGCCAAGAAACACCTGGGGAACCTGGAGACAGGTTACTGCCCGAAGGACAAGAGACCCGACCCGATGAACCAGTTGCGGGGGGTGGAATGGGGATTCAACTACCCCATTCCGCAAGGCGGCGGGCCGGGATCGGATTACAGCATCGGCATTTCCGTTCCCTGTGCCACTGCGGGCTGGCAGGTACAAGGGACCAAATTCTCTATCGAAAAGCAAACAAGTAACCTGGTTCTGGCCGCCGACGGGTGGTGGAACTGGATGCACGGTTTCAGCGCCGAAGGCCTCGAATACAACCGTCCAACCGTTCCCTATTGGGGTGGTAACACCGTGGGGTATCGGCACGGTAGCCGCTCACTGCTGGCCGCGAACGTGCTGTTTCTTGATTCGAGCGTGCGGCTGGTCAGGCTTAACCTTGCCGATCGCTATTCAGATGGTCGCATCCGCGGCTTGAGAACCAACGAGCACTACTTCTGGCGACCGCGCGAGCACACCCGGATCGGTTATCCGGCCGGGACCGGTTTCGTAAATGACAAAGACATCGATGAGCGGCCTTTCCCGGGCAGTTACAACACCTACCCGGAGGGTACACCTGAGAATGAGGCGAGCTTTCCCCCGGACCTGTCACCATCGTGGTGGACCAAGAAGCACAAATGGCCCGGAGCCGTCAAGACTCACAAGGGCTGGCACCAATGAGCCTTTAACGGCGTAGCTATATGGAGGCGAAAGATCTACGATCAGCAAGTCATCAAGACTCGTTGTCGCAGCGTGTGCGGCAGGGTTGTTCTTGCAGAAATCACGGAAATAAGAGGAGGAGTTAGATGAGACACTCGATAGTTTGGCTGGCGGGGCTGATCCTGGCGACCAGCGGACCGATCGGTTTGGGTGCAGTCCTCGTCGACGTGCCCATGGATGCTCAGATCAATTACGGTGACACCTATAATAGCCAGTCACCCAACGGCGACGCGATCTATGTTCCCCCGAATCTAAACGGAAGCATCAGCTTCCGCGCGGACGAGGCGGAAGGCTACGTCCGGAACAACTACGACTCGGGGTGGTACTACGGTCCCTACCTCGACACCAATCTGGCCCATATCACGACTCCGGGCACGGGCTTGGACCTAAGCCATCCCTGCACGCGGATTGAGTTCGATGCTCGCGTCTACCAGGATGCCGCAACGAATAGCAACCCCTACGGCGATGCGAACATCTTTGTCCGCATTTACACCTATGCCGCTGACGGTAACACGTATCTGGGATATCGGGATTTTGGCATCGTTTACGGGCCCAATGTAAACTACTTCCCCTTCGGCGACTGGTACCCGACGTGGTCGCATGTGGTAGTCTTTGTCAACAAGAGCTACAGCGAGGGAGGAACCTTCGACGTCACGAACGTGAGTCGCCTGCGTTTCTACGGAACGGACTGGAGTGGCGGAGGCTTCGATTTTACGGATGTGAAGAACCTGATCATTACCAATGATCCGTTGCCGCCGGTCATCACCCCGGTGCAGCCCGATCCGCAGACGGCCTACGCTGACATTCCCTACACCCAGCAAGTGCTCGTTGACTCTTGCGAGTCGGTGAGCTTGGCCCTGCTCCAGGGGCCGCCCGGTGCCAACATCGACAGCAACGGTCTGGTCAGCGGCTGGACGCCGACGCAGGCACAAGCCGGCCAGACGTTCACATTCGAGGTGCAGGCCACAAACACGGCAGGCAGCGTGACCGAGTCGTGGCAGGTCACGGTCTACCAACCGCCGCCGTCAGACGGCAGCAACGTCGCCCAGCCGTGGGGAACCCTTCACGGGAACATCTTTGCGACCCAGTCTTCGGACGATCTCTCGCTGCTTTTCGACAGCCGCTGGTCGAACGGCGCCAGGATAAGCTGGACTTACAGTGCCACTGTTGACGGATTAACCGGCACGACGGAGCGGGGCGGGATCACGTTTGATGAGGACGGCAACCTGTACTGGAAGACCAGTGAAGGTCTGCTGGCCTCGCTGGCACCGGACAAGACGCTTCGCTGGAAAGGCAACGAGGCCGGGACGCCGGTTGACCTGGGACAGGGCGACACCACAACACCGGTGGTCGGCGACGGCGGCCCAACCGGGCGGGTCTATGTCCTTGGCGACTCGGGCTTGTATGCCTTCCAGAAGTCTGATGGCGCACAACTCTGGACCACGGCCTTGCCGGATGCCAACTTCGCCTCGACCGGCAACCGCCTGACGCCGCTCCTTTACGAGGGGCGGGTATACGTCGTGGGTGCGGGGGAAACCACCAAAACCGTTTATGAGATCGACGCCGCGACGGGCACGATCATCTGGGCCAAACAGATCACGGTGAACCTGGATACCGGTTGGGGTGACGCCAAGGGCGCGATGACCCTGGTGCCCAACGCCCTGGGGGCCGGCATTCACGGGTTGTACTTCAATGCCGATGGCAGCGGTGACGGTACCGACGTCTACTGCATTGCCGTCAACACCAACACTTACAGTGGATCGCTGCAGTGGATGGCGGACGGTGGGAAGGCCGCCCG